>RRZU012894942.1_pt1 | contig 23996 bp, 18 predicted proteins | sample 2165561 | NCBI WGS metagenome assembly RRZU01 (sample SAMN10456909, study PRJNA506462) | wastewater metagenome | isolation source: wastewater sludge | place: USA: Moscow, Idaho | reverse complement strand
CCATAAGTTGTTGACGCGCAGTGAGGTCTTCCACGTCGACGGTGGCTGGCAGCAGCAAATGACGTGCGTAGCTATAAAGCTCGCCGCGTGAGTGCAGGTACGTTTGCAGCGCTTGCGCTTGCAGAGGATAGTCTCGACTCCACAAAGAAATGAAAGGTGCACAATCCGAGGGTAGCTGCGCCAAGTTTAGGCATCGATGCACCAAGATGGGACCTGCCCAAGGGTACATTACGCAAAACGACGTCCATCCATCTTTGCCTGCTACTACGGCCATACGTTTGGCCCAAAAAGTCAGGGATTGCCCATGCAAGCCTTGTTCACTGCCCAAGTCATTGTCCGTGAACATCCCAAGATGCAATGCCAATACAATGCTCTTGTGCTGTTTGATGAGGGCCTGTTCCAAGATGCCATGCTCCGAATCGGTCGGGAGCAGCTGCCTTGTGAACGCCAATGCCGTCTCGCGCCCATGCAAACGAAAAAGATCGTGCCAGGTTTGTTCCGGGACGTCCTCTGCGCAAGGGCGAAGGCGCTGGGCAAGAGTGCAGTCAAGAAGCATTTCAGCACGCCAGTGGCCCATGGAGCTCCATGCATGGGCATGCGCGTATCGCTGACTATCATCAAGAACAAGGCGCCTGCACAGCAATTCCATGGACACCTGGGTCCGAGGATTGAACCAGTCCTGCCAGGGGATGTGCCCGTTGGTGGACGAGAGCTCTTCGAGGTAGCTACCGACGACTTTTAGGGCTGTTTGGGCGTCTTCGTGATCCGTCCATGCACAGTCGTACACATCAAGAAGATGTAGAGGGTTGCAACTCACAAGTTCAATCCTTCTGGAAGAGCCAATGTCGCAGTTGATGCGAATGACGTATCCAAGTGCATTCCAGCGCAGGCCCGAAAAAACTCTACGGGCTCATGGGTTGGGGTCAACAAACTCGACAGCAATAACCGAACATCGCGGGTCCGCGCTTGGATGTCTGTACCAAACGTCACATCTTCGCTCAGAGCCCATGGAATGGGCGACTGCTGAACGAACGCATACATCAAGGCGTGCTGAGCGGGTTGGTCGATTGCCCATTGTGCAAGAAAATCAACCACTCCGGGATTTTGCTGTTTCTGAATGCAGTAACAGACCAGCAAAGCGGAGCAATCGGGATAACGTTCAACGAACAATTGCCAAGTATCGAGCATCGTCATCGTGCTCGCTTGCTTGCACCAGCGTTCAAGTTTCTCATGACTATTTCCAGACCGATAACTTTCAACGGCAGCCTCCAACGAGCCTTGGTAAAAAGCCAGCGCCGTTGAATGGGGTGTTCTGAACGCCAGCTTTCTCCCCCAGGTCAGCCCCATGCTAGCGGAAAGGTCCGCCATTAGTCTCAATGTTTTACCGTTATCCCGTTGTCCCATCTTGTGCCATGTGGCTGGCGCCACCATATGACCAAAGACATCCACGTTGCTTAGATTTGCCGGGGTCACAAGAAGGGCCTTGTCCCAATACCCCATGCCGTTGAGTACATGCTCGCTGTAAGTGTTGTAGGAAGGGTCGTTCTGCAAGATGCCGATGACGCGGTTGAGCTCCTCGGGTCGCTCTTTAAACCATGCCTCCCAGTCGACTGCTTTATCGTAGGCATGCAAGGCTTCAAGATGACGAAACACTGCCCGCGTGCCCACGCTTGGGTCAACTTCTTCAATGCAGCTGCATTGGCCCAAGTAAACTTCAACTGGATTTTTTTCCATTCCACCATGATACCATGGAAGCCTTGCAGAGATGTTTGACAGTCTCTTGCCGGCGGATTAGTATGCATCGAAAGCGGTATGGTTGTCCCGCGCCTCTGCAACTGGCAAAGCTTCATTGCACAACGTAGTAAACACAATTTTTGATGCAGACAAGGATTCAATATGTCCATATTCGATTGGTACCGCCGTGCGCAATACTCGGTGGGGTTGGGTGACCATCCGGCGATACGCGTTTTCAAAAAACGCGCAAAAGAAATTCATGGCAGTATGCCGGAGAAATTTTCGTTGATGCAGGCTCAGGAGCGTGTCGCGCAAGAACACGGCTTCAACAATTGGCACCATGCGCAGCAAGTGGCCAAGGCATACAACAAGCTTTCATTGGAACCTGCGCGTGCAGCAAAAGACAATTACCTAAAAGTAGTAAAAGGCACCAATCTCCAAGAGTTGAGGGCCGCTGGCGCGAGATGGTTGGGGTACGATGCCCTGGGCGGTCATCATCTGGGGCAAACACCATCCTTGGAACGCACGCATACACTGGTGATAGGGGGCGTTCTTGGGAGTACCTACCTTCAAAAGTGGTTGCACGAGCATATTCAAAACGATCATCACTTTTTTGCGTGGCTCAACGTTGAATCTTGGGGATGGACAACACCCCCCGATTGGCTATCCAATCAAGACTTGAATACCGGTCCTCTCGTTGTCCGCTTTCACAACACAAATGCATCTGCATGGTCCTGCACCAACGTTAGCATTCACTGGGATGCATTATCGGAGTTGCAAGCTTGGATGAACAGCGTGGCCCCTGATTTAGCGAAAAGTCAACATCAGCGCGACATGCTTGACGCGATGCTTGCCTGGATTTGGGATTGCGCCGAAGGCCACGCAAGAACAGGACCTTTTCTCGCCACATTTTTGCTCCCGGCGTTTCTCGAACGGTTCCCACAGTGGGCACGTGATCCGCATGCAACACTTTTGCTTGCTGGGGAAGTCGCGATTTGGTTGCGGGCAGCCCAACCTTTTTTGCACGACAATACCGGTCCCGTCCTCAACCTGAGCGTGCGGGAGTGGATCACTTACGCCAAGGGTGTCATCGTGTTGGAAAATAACTCACCCGCGCAAGCGGCGGAGCGCGCTTGCGTACACAGCTGGTTGATGGCATACCTCGGGCACTGCTTGGGTATGCCGCTTGTGCCCGCAAATCGTTATGTACCCCCAGGAACGAGAGAGCGCACTTGCCATTGGTATTTTGTCAATACGAGCACGCCGTGCGGACTATCTTCTGTTGCGGCGCAATGCCGTGCGTTGGGCCTAGGATTGACAACCTTTTCCTCAAATATAGACGCCGTAGACTTGTCCGTTAAAGCCAACAGCTACACACGGCTGACCCAATCGGGTGGCTCCAGAACGCATGCAATCCTCGAACTCGGGGGCAGTGCCGTACCTTCTTTCACCGTGGATGCATCTTAACGCATTTGGACCGAGCCATTGACCACCACGGTGACCGTGGTTTCGCCTGCCTCCACCGGAATCGGGCTGGCCATTTTGGCGGGCATGCTGGCCGCCATTTCCATGCGCGCCATGGGCATTGGCATATCGTGCGAGGCGTTGACGTGCACATTGTCGATGCTGTAGTTCGAGAACCCAAACTGTTCGGTCAAGAGTTTGGCACGTTGCCGAAAATCGGCAACTGCCAGCTTCTGGGCTTCTTCCTCGTATTTCGCGCGGGCTGAAGGGCTGAGACCAAAAGCAACGTTGGTCACGGGCATCTTCTGGATGTTCCCCGCCAAGGTGGTGATGCGCACGAAGTCTTTGCCTTCGATGATGAGCTGGGCCGTTCCCCGCCAGCCCTGGATGCGCTGATCGCGGCTATCGTAGACCGGGACAACGCGAAATTGTCCGGTTTTTGCTTGCAGCAAGTCCCCTGCCTCCAAGGGATTGGCCAAAATAATGGCCTGGTCCAATACTTTTTTAAGTTCGGCTTGAACGGCCTGGCCTGTCGCGCCATCACGGCTGGCCGACAATGTAACCGACAGATAGTCCTGCGTTGCCTTAACGGAGCTCTGTGCCGTGAGATTCAGCAGATTGTCCTTGGTCTGGTTTTGCGCTTGAACGGACGCTACAAACAGCATGGCCACAGCACCGGTTGCAATAAGAGAGTTGGTTTTCATAGAACGACTTTCAAAATAAAAGGTTAGGAAAGCCTAGCTGTTTCAAGCGGCCTGGTCAATAAGGCTGTTGATGTTCTCGACCAATTCGAGTATTCTGGTCCCCCAGCATTCACGCTTTTAACACATGACGTTTGTTCGTTTTACAAAAGCCCTCGTGGGCTTTGCTTTTTTCGCCGTTGCCACGTTCACCCACGCCCTGAACTTGACGGACCCCATTCCAGTGGGTCCCCAGGTTACCAAAGGTCAACTTTCCAACGGTTTGACGTATTACGTGCAACGCAATACCAAACCCGCCATGAAAACGGAATTGCGTTTGGTTGTAAAAGCAGGCTCAGCCATGGAAGACGATGACCAAAAAGGCTTGGCCCATCTGTTGGAGCACATGGCTTTCAATGGCTCGACCAACTTCAAAAAGCACGAGCTGGTCTCTTATCTGCAGTCGATGGGGTTGAAGTTCGGTGCGGATTTGAATGCGTACACCTCGTTCAATGAAACGGTGTACATCCTTCCGATTCCAAGTATCAACCCCAAAGACATCGCCGTGGGCATGAAAGTGCTGGAAGATTGGGCACATGGCTTGACCTTGAACACGGCCGATATCGATGCCGAGCGTGCCATCGTGATCGAAGAATTGCGCCTGCGCAAGGGCGTGCAAGACCGCATGCAGCAAAAGCTCATTCCCAAATTGCTTCAAGGCTCCAAATACGCCGAACGTTTGCCCATCGGAAACGAACACGATTTGCGAACGTTCAACCCCGATGCCGTGCGCCGGTTCTACAAAGACTGGTACCGCCCCGATTTGATGGCCGTGGTCGCCGTAGGCGATTTTGATGCTGGCGCTATGGAGGCCCTAATCAAAAAGCATTTCGAACCGCTGAAGAACCCCACACCAGCCCGTCCACTGCCGACCCTTAGCATTCCAGCCAGAACCCAAATGGATACGCTGGTACTTACCGACAGTGAAAATCCCAGCGAAGCCGTTCAAGCCGTGTACTCCGTACTCCCCAGTGCGGATTCCGTGCGTCTTGTGGATTACCGCAACGACACCGTTGAAGCCCTCTTCAACGCCATGCTTGGGCATCGGCTTGCCTTGACCGTTGAACAGGCCAAACCGCCATTCATCTTGGGGTCCGCTCAGTTTCAAAAGAGCATGCCGGGGTACAAGTCGTTTTCGATGAGCGCTAGTCTCAACCGCGAGGGCTTGCAAAGCGCGATGACCACATTGATTCGAGAAACTCAGCGGGCCCGTCAGTACGGGTTCACCAGCGTAGAGTTGGACCGAGCCAAAAAGAACTATTGGCGTTCGCTCCAAAGCGCGTACGCGGAAAAAGACAAAACCCCATCCCATGTTTACGCGCAGGAATACATCCGCAATTTCTTGGTAGGCGAATCCATCCCCGGCATCGTGGAGGAATTGCGATTGAACAAGGAATTGCTGCCTTCCATCACGGTGCAAGAATTAAATGCGTTCGCCCAAAAAATCTTGCCCACGAACGCCGACCCCGCGTTGCTTGTGTACATGGGTTCCCCTGCTTCCAATGTACCCACAGAGCAAGAACTGCGCGCTGCGCAGGCCGCCGCTTTTGCGATGCCCGTTGATGCCGGAACTCCCGACACGGCGCAAGATGCTCCACTTCTTGCCGCCTTGCCGACGCCCGGGACCGTTGTAGCCACCAAGCATTTCCCTTCCCTCAACACCATGGAGTACACCTTGTCTAATGGTATTCGTGTCTTGGTTAAGCCAACTGCGTTCAAACAAGACCAGATTTTGTTGTCCGGTTCGCGCTTTGGGGGCCAGTCCCGCTACGATGTCCCCGATATGCACAATGCGCGGCATGCTGTGGACATTGCATCTTCCATGGGTCTAGGCCCACACAGTCCCACGCAGCTGTCCAATCTACTGGCAGGGAAAGCTGCGCAATTGAGTGTTGGTATGGATATGTACCGTGAGAACGTGGCTGGCAGCAGCACCATCTCGGATGCGCAAACCTTGTTTGAGCTGATGCACTTGCGTTTTTCACCCATGCGCCGGGACCAAGACCTTTTTTCGGCGTACATTTCACGCGCTCAAGATGCCACAAAAAATGCCCGCGTAGCACCAGAAACCATGTTCTCGGATGCTCTGAGCAAAGCTATTTGGCAAAACCACCCCCGCACCCAGTTGGCTCCAAGCCCGGATGATTTCGCTGGTATCTCCTTGGACCGTGTGGAAGCTATCTACAATGAAAGATTCGGCTCAGCCAAAGGTTTTGATTTTATCCTCGTGGGGAATATTGACCCCGAGAAGCTGCAACAATGGTTAACGCAATATTTTGCGACCTTACCAACCAAGGACATTGGAGACACCTACCGCGATTTGGGAGTCCGCTCGCCAACGAAATCCATCGATTTGGAAATCAAAAAAGGTCGTGAACCCAAAAGTGTGGTGACCATGTCGTTTGGTGGTCCAACCTCTGTGTCCGATGTTGAACAAGTTCGCTTGCAGTTGCTCTTGGAAGTGCTCAACCTTCGAATTATGGAAGTGTTGCGCGAACAAAAAACTCTGATCTACAGCGGTGGTATCGGGGGCTCGCTCGCTTACGCCCCCTACGAGCAGTTTGGTGTTCGTGCAGTGTTGCCGAGCTCGCCCGAGAACGTCCCGGCCGTTATTCAGGCCATGGAGGACGAAATCCGAACCATCCAGGCCAATGGCCCTACCGCTTCAGACATGGCCAAGGTCGTTAAGAACTGGCTCGCTGTCCAAGGCAAGCAAGAAGAAGACAACGAGTATTGGCTGGCACAACTGCAAACGCGCCGGGTACTGAACAAACCACTGGAAAGCATGCTCCAGTGGCACGCCCTGGTTTTGAATACAACCGCACTGGACATTCAGCAAGCAGCCAAAACATACTTGCCATTGAATCAATACATCAAAGCCGTCCTGTCCCCCGCCGAAACATCCTTAGTGGGCAAGTAACCTAAGGGCTGGGCGCGGTACGCTGCGCCAATTCGGTTTCAAGCATGGCCACGGTGGTCGCAAGAAACTGATCAATGCGCGTTTTCTCTCGTTCCCAAAGGGTTGCGTGGAATGCGCGCGTATCTCCAGAAAAAGGCATGCCATGGTTTTCGCCGATGACGGCCCATTGCTTGCGTTGTTCCTCGGCGCTCAGGCGAATCCAATCGCGTTCAAAGTCGTTCACCCGTTTTTGTTGCAGCGTTGGATCCTGGGGCCAGGCATCGCTGTAGTAATCAACTTGCGCACTGGCAAAATACTCTTGCGCTTGCGTATAGAAATACAATCCCGCTTCCAGCCAGGAGGAGTCCAGTGCGCTGCGGTTCACGTTGTACAGAAGGGGAAAATCGGGCTTAAAGTTGGAATAAAACCCAATACCTGAGCCTTTTTCCCGTTGTCTCCAAAATTGTACTTCAATTGGGCATGCCGTATTCTACATGGAAAAGCCAGGGTCAACCAGGCCCAATTGTTGTTGCGCTTGTTCTTTCTTGACCGCACGTTTGACTTGATTTTCGATACCCGCTCCCCGACCATCCCAAGCCGAAATACGTTCGGCAACTTGCGGGGCTGCGTTGACAATGTGGTTGTACACCGGTTGCATCATGGCTGGCATATTGATGATTTTCTTCATGCCTTGTTTGAGTTGTACAAAACTGTCTTTGCGCAGAGTACCTTTCTCGGCCATGGTTTCCATCACGTCAATCCGTTGGATAAGGGCATCGCGAACCATGGCAGGCGTCACCCTTGCGCCGTACCTTCCGGTCAAAATACTGGTCACCTGGGATGGTGCCGTTTTGCCGCTCACGGTACTGTACGTCTTGTTGTCGAGCAGTCCTGCGGCTTGGGTGGGCAAGTTGGTCGCCAAGGCGTTTTCCAAATCGCGGTACGTAGCATCCAAACGGTTGCGCCGGCGCATCACCGTATCAACGCTGGGGCTTGTGGCCATTACTTTGGGGGCCAATTTACTGCCGGCCGAATTGAGGACGTCGTACATATCGTCGATGGTAGCCCCCACCGAGTCCAGTTGGCCGTCGATGTCGTGGGCATCGGGGTGCCCGGGACTCAGTGCCCGCGCGTAGCGGTACGCTTCGCTCAGTTGCACCGAGAGCGCACCGACTGGTGTGAGCATGTTGTCCAACGATGGATTGACCGCGCACAGCTTGCCCAAGGTATCGGCTGCCGAACGCAGTTGTTCAACGCTCAGCAAAATTTGGATGTCGGCACTCTTCGGAGTCAGCGGTCCATGGCTGTCGCCGTACAAACCAATGCGAATGTGCGGTGCGTACAAGGCGTATTCGTCGGGCGTCGTGTGCGCCAGGAGTTTGAGCATTTCTTGGTGCAAAGGCAAATCGACCAAGGCCTGCCGTTGCGACGCATCAATGGCGTTTGGACCCACCAAATGGTTGAGGGCGACCTGGATTTCTTGGTTGGTGTAAACCTCGGTGTTGCTGTACGCGCGGACTTCGTAGTCCTGCACGTCGTGCAGGGTGCCGCGCAGCAAGCCGTGGCGAATGGCGCGAGCCGCAGTCAGCGTTCCCAACTGGTTGCTTTCCAAATCGCTGTTGGCCGTCACACCGGCTGTGTACAGAACGTTGTCTTGTACGGTGTACGCATCCAAGTAGTGGCTGGGTGAACGCGCGTAGAGCGAAGCGATGTCGGCCTTTTTCAACACCGTGGATTTGGCCAAGTCGTACCCTTTGGCGTCATGCACCACGACCAGGTGGTTGGCCCGCATGCGTTCCAAAATGCCGTCCTCGATGCATTTGGCCGCCTGCACGATTTTGTCTTTGGGCAATTTCCCATTTTTGACAAACGCATCGTAAATGGCGGACAGCGGCTTGTTGCGTGCAAGGTCTTCGGAGAAATTGAACTCTTGGTACAAACTAAGCCGTGCCATGCGTTCCAAGACGATGGACGGGAAGCCCTCGTGTTGCAGATAGTTGATGAACGCGCGTTGTGTCGACTCCGAATGCAATCGAGGGGCCGTGTTGGCGTGCACGATGGCGCGAACATCAGGTTCTTGCAAAAGCGGCGTATGCGTTTGATGCCCACGGAAGACGAATTGCACCGACTGCCCCAGTGCCTTGAGCGTGAGATCGCACGTTTTGACAATGTCGTTGCGCTGCTCTTTGCTGTACCCCGTTTTTGTCAGGAGCTCTCCAAGAAGTTTTTGATCGATGCGAAACAGCCGAAGCACGGTGTTGCCAGCCGCGTGCAGCATCTCCTGGTCGTCCGCCTGGGGCACGACCTGGCGCTCAATCTCAAGGGCAATCCCGCCCGCTTTTTCCACGTAATCGCGAAAGAGTTTTTGAAGCCCTGGTCGTGTCAGCACGTCTTTGCCCAAGCGACCGACTTCGATGTCGGCAATGATGGCGGGGAAATCTTGTTTGGCCATGGAAATCCTTGTAAATGGTATCGGGCCATTTTAACAGATTCCCTCTGGGCGCTTGTCAGCAAAGGGGCCTTTTTCGGCGTGAAGGCTTAAAATTACAATCGCGGGTCAGGGCGAGGGAGCCTGCATGGCGTTGAATACCCCGTAGCGAGGATCCTCCAGAATACTGAGCATCCGGCGGTTTCGTTCCGACAGCTGGCCCCATTCGTTCAGCGGGGTCCATTCACGTTTGTCCACGCCATCGTCTTCCACGGTGTCGAGCTCAACGCCCGTTTTGAGCACCGTTGCGTACACGATGTCGTGGTGGAAGTGTTCGCCTTCGTTCTTTTTGGCGTTGGCGCCAATAACGTGGGCGTCGATGTCCAGGGCGCAGCTTTGCGTGTCCCACGTGGAGATTGGAACCACGCTCGCCGCCGGGAGGCCCACTTCTTCCTGCCCTTCCCGGAAAGCCGCGTCAAACGGATTGCCCTCTTCGTCGATATGACCACCAGGGTTCAAGCGTTTGTTCAAGTGCCGATGAAAGATGGTGAGCACATGGGTCTTTTCTGGATTGAGAACCAGGATGCTGGCCGTCACATGCCCGGCCATGCTGGAACGAGAAATAATGTCTGGATTGGCCAACAGAGCTTGCGTGCTTTGCAGGCGTTGCGTGTCGTTGGGATACTGCGCAAAGTAGGAGCGCAGAGCTTGCTGAACAAATGAATGGGTCATGCATTCATTGTACAAGAATAATGGGGGCGCACGCCATGCATGCACCCCCATAAATATGCTTGCAGTGCAAGAGCATCAGTCGCTACTGCCACAGCTACTGCCGCAGGATGAACCGGATGAGCTTGAGCTGGAATCGGAGTACGATGGCGAAGACGCCCAGCTAGAGTCGCTGCTTGAAGAGGCCGACGAACTGGATGAACCCCACGATGAACCACCACCCGAGGATTCCACTTCCATCGCGGGTACATCGAACGAAGACGCGTCGATATTGAATCCGCCGTCCGTGCTGGCAGCAAAACTGCGGTCCCGCTCCACGGATACGTCCGGGTCGCCCATGGAGAAGTCGCCGGTCAAACCCAAACCGCCGTTGGCATTTTGGTAGTCGGCTTCGAATTTCTGTGGGTCCAGCAACGTAGGGGTGTCTGCATTCCCATGCGCGTGGCCGTTGTCGCTCAACAGCATGTACATCCAGGCCATGGTCCAGAAGTTGCTGTCGCTGCTATTGGTTGTCGTGTGGTAGTGCGTGGTGCTCCCCGAATTGGAGAACGAGCTTGCCGCGAACGGGGTCGATTGCTGCATGGCGGGTCGCGCGGCCGAGAAGCGTTTTTTCATTCCGAGCGATGCGTGCTCAATGTTGCGTGTGGCCGATTGGATGCCGCTCGTATCCATTTTGATTTTCGTGCTGCTGCTGTGTTTGCGTTTGAACTTGTTGAGCTTGCTCAGTCCCTCTTCCACGGCTTTCTCGCCTTGGCGCCAGTTGGCTGTGGCCTTAGCAAGTGTCTGTTCGACCTCTTTCATGGCTGCCATCTTGCCCGTTTGCTGCGCGTACACTTGCGCATCGGGCAGTTCAAGCACAAGGTCTCCCACCTGCGCAATGTTATTCATGATGCAATAGCGCGCTGCGTGCTCGACGGCGGTGGCCCGAATGTGCTCCGATTGATTGGCCAAGGACTGCGGGCCTGTTTCGGGCAAAATCCAGCCCGTGTTCCGCTTGAGTTCGGTTTCGTTGGTTTGCCGCACCTGCACGATGGAATCGTGCGTCTTGCCCACGGCCTCGGCCGCCGCCGTGGCTTCGTCAAGTTCTGCCTTCGTGTGCTCGTGCACGTCCTTGCGTTTGGCGTAGCCTTGCAGGGCTTCGTAGAGATTCTTGCCCGATTGGCGTTGGTAATCTTTGGCGTACGCCATGTTGCGGCCCATGTCGGGGTTGATAACCGCCAAGAGCCAAGGTTTGGCCCACCACGGTTGGGGCTTGTTGTAATCGTAAACGAGAGGCGAGCGGGCCACGATGGGCTGCTGCTGCCACTTTTGAGCCTGAGTGTCCAGCTGGAGGTCGAGGTAGGAATTGCGCATGTTCCACGCGCTGTCGGCGGCCGCCTTGGCGGTGTCCTTGGTCTTTTGGGCGGAGTTCACCATGCTTCGGGTGGAGGTTTCACGCTCGCTCAGTTCACGCGACAGGCGCGTGCACTCTTGAATCTTGTCTCTGGCGAACTGCTGGGTGTCGATAAGTTCTTTGATTTTTCGCTCGGCGTTGGAATGGGTGGCCCTCAGCTCTTTGATGTCCGATTGCGACAAGGCTTTCCACCACGCGTCTTGGGGATGGGACCCCACCAAAGTTGCCACCACCGGAGCACCGGCCCAGTTGTTTTCCAGCTCGTCGCGTTCGCTGCGCCACTGCTGGCGTTCTTTCTCGACGCGAGAAATGCTGTTTTGGATGGAGCTCAGATACGATTCGTACTCATCGATAAAACGTGCAATGCTTTGTTTCGTTGTTGACATGATGCCCCTTCGTGGCGGATGTTGATGCCGTTTTGCAGCTCTCTAATTATAGCATTGGGGGGTGCTCATCCAAAAGAGGCCCGAGTTCCAGCGTTCATCGTTCAAGTATACCAGTAGCTCTTGATGGTCGCCCGAGGTTTGGTCTATAATGGGGCATGACCGTTCCCATCCAATCCTTGGCTTCGCCCACTCCCAAGCCTGCAAGTGGTTGGAATTTCAAGACCGGATTCCTTCTGGCCTTCGTACTTTTTGCGGTACTCAACAGTTTGCCTTTCGCGGATGCTGCCCGATTCCGAAAAGCCATTGCCGAATGCGAAAAGAACCTTCCCCGGGACCAGTCTTGCGACGTTCAGGGCGTGGTTGTTCCAGCACGTTCCTCAGAACCAACCGCTCCAATCCGTTAATCTGTTAACCGGGCATCCGCCCATGCTTAGGACTTGTATAGAACGGCCATGCCTCGGCCTATCCACTGCACGGGTTGGCTGGTCAGGCACAGAAGGGGTTCCAGTCGCATGGGTATGCTCATGGCGGCCCAAAGTATCGTATGGTTTTGCTCAAACTGCGCATCAAGCTGGGCCCAATAGGCATCAAGGCGTGCCCCATGGGGTTGCATTGTGTACGCCACCGATGTGCCCACCAAGGCAAATGTGCAAACCAGGAAGCAAGCCCCGCGCCGCCCCCAACCTACTGGGATAAGGGCCGATATCCATGCGTAGGCCAACCCCACCAAGTTGATGGCTATCGACAAGAGGCTTAACCCCAGCGACAAAGGCGGTATCACCAGGAGCGCGACGGCATCGAGGGACGATGCATTGAAGCGTATTTCTTTGGTGGTAGGGGCAACCGACGTACGTATGTTCGACACCGTGGTTTCCAAGTACCCATAAAAGGCAGTTTCTTCCATCCGCAAAGGAATGTCCTTACCACGTATGGTAGCAATACCTGCTGCCGTATCGCCCTCTACCAACACGGCATTGAGATACGCGTGGTACTTGGCCGCCTTTTTTTCAATGAATTGCTCCCGAAGCAAGTCGGGCGGCGCTCCAACACGTGCAAGGAATGTTTCGCGCGCCCGCTGCGCGTAGCGTGGATGGTTGCGGTACTTGTTGTATTTGGACATGGCCTCCTGGTAGCCTTGCCAGGCGCCTTCCACGTACTGGCGACCTTCCTCGGCCATCGCGTATTTCTTCCAAAGTGCTTTTTTGTCTTTCAAGGCCTCGTTGGCTTTCTTGTCCAGCGGGAGACGTAGGCTGCGTTCAAGCTCGGTCCATTGGTTGTCCTGCAGGGTCAAATAATATTGAGAGAGAACCAAAGGGCGAACATGCCAAGGATGTTCTTGGGCAAATCCCAAAATATTTTTTGCGTCATTTTCTTGCACCACGGTTTTTCGGTGCATCACTCCGTAGTAGCTGGAATGCCGAAATTCATCCGGGAATGCGGCAATCGCCCGATCGAATGCCCATGTCAGCGCTACGTACGCAAAGACGGCACCTACTGCAAATTTTAGTATGCTGGGCCGACGATAGCATTTGGCCAGAACCAAGTTCAAGCCGACTGCTGCAATGGCTTTGCCAAAAATCTCGGTCCATTCAAATTGCTGGGCCGTTATAGCGGGATATTGGAGCAAATGAAGAAGATGCTGGTTGTATACCCATTCAACGAATAGGTACGTCAGGATGACGAAGGTCCAAGCCCACGGCAGCTTTTTGTGGAGTGTCATGCCGGACCTTCAAAGTCATGCTCGAATGACTCCTGCTGCAAGGGGGCGCCCTTCTCCCACAGGTCCTGAATCGCGCAAGTAGCCCGTGCTTTTTCTTTCAAGTCGGGACCCGTAGGTACAAGTTGTGAAAACAGTTTCCAATCCAGACGCAAATCCGGGTTGTTGGGCTGCGCAAGGGCCAAGAACCAATGGTAGAAGTTGGGTTCACGAAATTCATGGGCCTTTTCGTTGGAAAAGAACCAAGAAAATTCCATTCCGGGTCGATACCGCAAAAGTGGCACTTCACCGCGCCAGGGCGTTTCGTGGAACATGTAGCCAACATGGGCGGCGTTTGCCCATTTCCATTTGGACACGTCCCCACAGAAAGGGCTTTTTTGGAACATGGCCTGGAATGTCTGCACATTCTGCACGTCCCACCGTGAAACGTCCCCGTTGAAAGTAGACGATTCGAACATTCGCATCATGGACGTAACACGGCCCGTATCCCAGCCAGAGATATCTCCGTTGAATTTGGACGACTGAAACATGTGGGCCATGGTGCGAACGTTGCGGGTATCCCACTTGGAAATGTCCCCGTTGAACGAGCATTGTGTAAACATGCCGGACATGTCTTCAACGTTGGAGACATCCCAATGCGAAATGTCGCCTTGGAAAAACATGAGACGAAAAGCGTCTTTCATGCTGGTCACGTTCGATACATCCAGGTGATTCAAATCGGCGGTGCTACCCAGCTGCGCGAGGGCTCGCGTCAACTCGGGACGAAAGTTTTCGTCCGTGAGAATTTTGCGTGGTTGCGGCAAAAGCCGTTTAGCCCATGGGTGCATTGGGGTGTCCCCTGGCTCCGAGAAAAAAGCTTGAATGACCTGCTGCACCACAGCAGGATTGGACTTGCCACGGCCTGCAATCATGACTGCACGGGTAGCTTCACGTACCGCTTTGACGGGATCACTGGCAAACGTTTCGCGCCACGCGGCATGGTGGTCTGCCAGCGTTTGAAGGTCGCCCTCCGGATTTCCTTTTTCGTGCAAATGCAGCATGCCGTGCTCCCTTACGACATGCGCGATGGAGATAACTTCGGTGGGGTGCTGCAGCGACCATTCCAGAGCAACGGCCAGCCCCTTGGAGGATACTTGGCCTCGCCGGTGCATTTCCAAGGCTTCTTGGCACCATTGCAGTGGCATCTCGATGGTTTCTTGTGGGCCAAGGCTGCGCTCGGCGCGCAGCTTATCTTGCGCTTGGGTCAACATTGCGCGTTCTTGTTCGGTAATCGAAGCCATGAAGGCCCCGACGGAAAGAGGTTGTTTTGGCATGCTCGCCATTGTAGCACAGCGCGTTGCGCTGCGCTATAGGCCAATGCCCTGGATACCAGTTGTTGCAAATGCGCTATCGGAGCATGAAAAAAGCGCCCCGGAAGGCGCTTTTTGTCAGACTTCCTGGGCAATCACCAGGGCCTTGTCCGTTTTTCGTTTGGCCTTTGCCGGAGCCACGCCCATGCCAAGAATCACTTCGTTGCCGTCGAAGTCCACGGTTACGTCGCCGCCCTTGGTGAGTTTTCCAAACAGCAACTCGTCGGCCAACGCCTTGCGAATTGTGTCTTGGATGAGGCGCTGCATCGGTCGTGCGCCCATCAGCGGGTCGAAGCCCTTGTCCGCAAGATGCGCCCGCAGCGCATCCGTGAATACCACGTCAACCTTCTTCTCGGCCAGCTGACTTTCCAGACCAAGCAGGAACTTGTCGACCACGCGCAAGATGATGTTGGCATCGAGCGCCTTGAAGTTGACGATGGCGTCCAGGCGGTTGCGGAACTCTGGCGTGAACTGACGCTTGATATCGGCCATCTCATCGCCGCTGGCGCGGGGGTTGGTAAAGCCGATGGTCGGTTTACTCATCGTTTCGGCGCCGGCGTTGGTCGTCATGACGATGATGACGTTGCGGAAATCCGCCTTACGGCCGTTGTTGTCCGTGAGCGTGCCATGATCCATCACCTGCAGCAAAATGTTGTAGATGGCGGGGTGCGCCTTCTCGATTTCGTCCAGCAGCAAAACGCAGTAAGGCTTTTTGTTGATGGCTTCGGTAAGCAATCCGCCCTTGTCAAACCCAACGTAGCCGGGAGGTGCGCCAATGAGGCGGCTGACGGCATGGGGCTCCATGTACTCGCTCATGTCAAAACGCACGAGCTCCACGCCCAGGATGGTGGCAAGCTGCTTGGCCACTTCGGTCTTGCCAACGCCGGTGGGGCCGCTGAACAAGAAGGAGCCAATGGGTTTGTCGCCCTTGCCCAAGCCCGACCGTGCCATTTTGACGGCCGAGGACAAGACCTCGATGGCTTTGTCTTGCCCAAACACGACTTCGCGCAGATTGCTGTCGAGGTTTTTCAAGCGGCTGCGGTCATTGCCGGACACATTGATGGCCGGAATGCGCGCAATGTGGGCCACGATAGCCTCGACATCGGATTTTTCGATGGTTTTCTTGCGAACGTCTTCGCGTGCCACGCGTTGTGCCGCACCGACTTCGTCGATGACGTCGATGGCCTTGTCGGGCAGCTGACGGTCGTTGATGTGTTTCGCACTCAACTCGGCAGCGGCCTCGATCGCTTCGTCCGTGTAAACAACACCGTGGTGCTCTTCAAAGCGGCTCTTCAAGCCTTTGAGGATGGCAACGGTTTGCTCCACCGTGGGCTCAACCACGTCCACTTTTTGAAAGCGCCGCGACAACGCTGCGTCTTTTTCGAAAATACGGCGGTACTCGTCGAACGTGGTGGCACCGATGCACTTGAGCGTGCCCGAGCTCAGGCTTGGTTTAAGCAAATTGGAGGCGTCCATCGTCCCGCCCGAGGCAGCTCCCGCACCAATCATGGTGTGGATTTCATCGATGAACAAAATGGCTTGGGGCTTGGCCGCCAAGGCCTTGAGCACGCCCTTCAAGCGCTCCTCGAAATCACCACGGTACTTGGTGCCCGCAACGAGCGCGCCCATGTCCAAGGAGTAAACGATAGCACCGGCGAGAACCGGAGGCACTTCTTTTTGCACAATGCGCCATGCCAGTCCCTCGGCAATGGCGGTCTTGCCAACCCCAGCTTCGCCCACAAGCAAGGGATTGTTTTTGCGGCGCCGGCAAAGAATTTGAATGGTTCGCTCGACTTCGTATTCGCGTCCAATAAGGGGGTCGATTTTTCCCTCGCGTGCTGTTTGGTTCAAATTGACGGTGTACAGCGCCAGGGGGGAGCCTTGCTCGCTTGGTTTGGTGGTATCGATGTCGCCGGCGGCCTCGGGATTGGACTCTTCGCGACGAACGCCATGCTGAATGAAATTCAAGACGTCATTGCGGGTTGCCCCGCACTGATTAAGGAAACCCACCGCGTGCGATTCTTTTTCGCCAAACATCGCGGCAATCATATGCGCGCCAGTGACCTCCACTTTGCCGCTGCCGTTGAATTTCACTTGCATCAGTGCCCGCTGGATAACGCGTTGCACACCGAGCGTATGCTGCACGTCATTGGGCGTGTACTCCTGGACATCTTCGTCCACGCGCGGAGTGCGTTCCTTCACGAATCGGTTGAGAATTTTGGCAAGGGCCTCGATGTCCACAGCGCAGGCTTGAAGCACTTCGGCGGCATGGTTGTTTTCAAGGAGTTCCAGCAAGAGCAATTCAATGGTGACGCATTCGTAACGCTGTGTAGCGGCTGTGTCGAGGGTGGTTTTCAAGGTAAGCTCTAGGTCGGGATGGAGCATGGAATATCGATGTCCTTGTAAGGCTACGCAATAGAGAAATTTCTACGCGATTTGACTATACCACGCTCCGCTCTTGCAGGTCAAACGCCCTTAAATAATCTTGTCATAAGTATGCTACAATTGCGCGCATGTTTTCACCAAAACCTACGCCAGTGAGCACCGTGCGCCTGCAGCGATTCGCGAGCAGCGTTGCAAGGTGGGCCACGGCAGAAGCATCGCGCCAACAAGACATGGCCAATTTCGAAGTGGATGCTTACGACCTGACGGGCATGTGCGCCATCGCGGCCGTGCGTGCCCATGCTCTACTATTGCGCGCAGGATTTTTCGATGCCAAATTGGCGCTGTCCTCGCGTTGGATGGAGTGCCATGCTTTTGTGGTCGTTGCTGGCCGCATTGTCGACCCCACCGTCATGCAATTCAAAAAGGACGCCCCACTCGTGCAAGAGCATCTTGCACGAAAAGGTCCTTGGTATTACAAGAATGCCAAGCTGTTCCCAAATGCCGAGACTTTCTGCGCGCACCTTGACGCCACCGAATGGTGCTGGGGGCAGCATCCACGGCGAAGTTTGCAGCCTTGCGGACGTCGGGTTGTGCACATTGGCTGCCAGGAGGCTCAGTCCTCCATGCTTCACATGGAGAAAGAACTGGGCTGAGTCGAAGGCCCTGTCGCCACAACCGCCTGCTCGATTTTCCGGTTGAATTCCGTGATGGCCTGCTTTGCACGTTCTAAGGTATAACCACCCAGTGTGCTTTCATCGATGCCCAATACCAGCGTAGCTTGCACGCCCTTCGCTTGGGCCGTCAAACGCTCGGTGCGTTGGGCATCGAATTGCTCCGGTGCGGTAAACCGCCCATTTGGACAATTTGATTTAACCCGGCCCCTCGGGAGAAGGTCCCGCCGTGTATGTGTTGCGCACGTCGTCGAGCATGCGTTGCGCCGCTTGTTGCGCATCGCAGGCCCGACGCATGGCCACCACCGCCGGATAAAGCTGAATGCTAAGGGCGAGCATTTCCTGCATGGATTTGACCACGTACACATTGGGGTCTTTAACATGGTCGAGGTGGGCAGCCACCAATGCCCTTGCCCGGCTTGATTCTTTGGCCGCTACCGGATTGTCCGCCACAAGCTGCTGGTCCAGGCCTTGCTCGATGTAGACGATGACTTTGCGGTAGGTTTGAGCATTCTGGATGCTTTTGAGCACCTGCAAAATAGAAAATCCGGTCTCGGCCAGGGAACCCGTTCCGTAGGTTTGGCCCGTGACGGGAAACAAAATAATATCGTCACTGACAAGATGCCGCGCTTCCAGTTTTGCCAATTCCGGGGTCCACTCCGCAACTTGGGGATTGTAATAGGCAATCGCCAAATCCTCGAAGGTCTGAATGAAATCCCGCCTCCACGTGGTGGTGCCGCAGGTTCCGAAAAGACCGATGTAGGATACAGCGGGGTCGTAGCCCTCGATGGGTTGGTTCAAAGGGGTGTTTGGCATAATCTGGCGGGTGGTCTGCGCCTAGCTTACCACGGGTTCGTCGTTTGAGAAAAGTGAGGAGTCCACCTGCATGGTCTCTTCCAAGCACACAGACGCGCGAACGGTTCGCGCCATTTCCAGAGCCTGCTCGGTCTCCATGCCCAAAACGCATTGTACCCACCACTGCTGGGCCCATTGTTTGTAGGGCTCCAACGCTTTGTAACCATCGAGGCCGGATTCCAGACTCAACTCGAAAGAGCCGCTGGGGCGGTACAATTGAACAAGGGCCCAAGCGTCCACTCCAAGAAGATGCATATTCTCCCATGCCGTCATACGGCGGCCATCGAGATTCTTGGGCGGGCTTTCCAACACGTATTGCAGCCATAGTCCGGGGCCCGCCTTGGTCTCCAAGCATCGTGCCACGCTGCGCCAATTGGATTGGTAGCATTTGAGCATGGCTGCAACATGGGGATTGCTGCTCTGCCATACAACATCTGGGACTCCATGGGGCGGGACCCTCTCGATGTCAGCGACCGTTAGGTCCTTCGCTTCCATGGCGTTCAGCCCGTACATGCCTTTGTTCCAGTCAAGGTGCTCCACGCATTTGTCGGGAGCTTCGCGCCAGGCTTTCATGCAGCCGCTGTCGCGTGCAATGTTGAGCAGCATCCAAGATTGGTCACCCAAGCCTACGTCGGCTTTCTCCAGCCAGGCTTGGGCCGTGCGGTACACCTCTTGTTGCACTTCGGGGGTTTGCCAATCGAGCCAGTACCCTTCGTACCCCAGACGATGGTCTTGCGGGTACAAAAATGCCCCCAATGTTTCAAGGGGCGGAGAACAAAACGTTGCTGAGGTTTTCTCCACGCCTTGGCGCAAAACGTCCCAGGAGAAGCTGGGCGGGCACCCTGCCGACTGCCAATGGTTTTCCAATTGCCCCCAGGCAGCCAAGCCCGCCACGGCGAGCCACGCGTTGAACATACCATCGTCCCACACACTGGTGGTGTCCGCTTGGGAGAACATGGCCTGAGCCAAGGCGTCGGAGGATTGCATATCTCCATTGTACCATTGCTCGTCGAGCTCCTGGCCCGTGGCGGCGCGGTTTCTTGCTGCGTGCATGGACGACGATTTGTCCACGCGCGAGAGGTTGGGGCCCTATCCATTGCATGAACGGGCATCCGTATTGTTGGCCAGGGGCCAAGACCCCCTGGTTCTCCATTCTCGATTGGATAGCTAACTCCCAAAGAACAATCCTTTGTGCGATGCCCGCCAATCGGCGCGGCCTCAATGCTGGCGAGGTTTTGGCGGCAGCGGGACCACCCTTTGTAAGTCATCGTCAAGACAATTGCGAGACGTGGTTCTACAAGGGGACCGACACGGCTTTGGAGAATCGCATGGTCGTGGTGCAGTTGTGCAACAACAAGGTCGTGTCCGCTACCACCGAACTGTGGTTCAAATCTCAATAATACCGTCCAAGGACGGTGTATCCAATACGATGTCTTTGCGTTGTACCCAAAATTGATGCAGCGCTCGGCCACAAACGACCGGGTCATCGCCCATCAAACTCTCGAGTACCCCCCGTTTCTCCTTCACGAACGCCAGATACTCTGGATGCTCCTGCATCCACGCGTTCAGCATTTTTGCCTCTTGCCCGTGCGGGTCCATGTCCACGTGCTGGCACGCCACCATCCAGAAGACGGCCGTTACATCGTCGGGGGTTTCCATCGAGATGTTGGGCAAATGGTTGTACAACGGCATCTGCAAATAGTTTGAATCCGTATCAAGCCAAGCCGCAAGCACAAGCTCCATGCGATGATTGGTGGTCCAGTGATGGCTTTGGCCCGCCAAAACGTTGCTAAAAATTTGCACGTCCGCGCTGTTGAGCTCATGGTGCATATTAAGGCATTCGGACATGTTCTTCCAGTCGGCAATAACGGGCAAAAAACCAGTGATTGGTGCAAGCCACGCGGACATGTGGTTGGAACCATTTATTTCACGGTTGAAGGTGTCGTTCAGGAAAGAACGCATGTCCAGTGGCAAGGGTGCGTGTTCCATATGATGCCGCATTAAATCGTCGAGCCCTTGGAAAAATCCACCTTCTTTTTGCACCCGCGTTACCGCATAGTGACGCATGGCTTGGCGCACCCGTGGATCTGCGTTGACCGATCCTTTGAAGGGGGAAAGCTCAGCATTGTGCTCGGCCGCCCATTTGTAGAGCGTGACGGCCAATGGCGCCGCAGGCAATCCCATGGATTTTATTTTATCAAGCAACGCAGGGGTAATGGTCTCTTCTTTTTTGAAGTCCGCGCCCCAATGGTTTTCCAAATCGGGCCATGCGGGGTGGAAAGGTGCCTCAGGTTCGATTCCCAGACCACGCAGGTGTTCCACCAGGGTCCAGCGCTTGCGATTTGGCTTGTTGCTCATGTAGCTATTTTACCACGACAAGAGCGTGTGCCTTGATTGGCATTGGAAGACGGTTGACGCAATACGCAAGCCCCCGTACAATATACTGATATGACCACCAGCGCCCATTTCATGGCTCTTTCCCAGCAATCGCCCTGACAGGGCGTTTTGGCGTTGCATTCAACACATCCAAACCCCGGTGACCGCCCAGTCCCCGGGGTTTTTCCGTTTTCACCCAACAATTATCATGGCACATTTCATCGAAGACTTCTGGACCAACAATGCTCACCTGTGGGGCAACGACCTTGTGACCCGGTTTCCACCCGAGCCCAACGGCCGGCTGCACTTGGGCCACGCCCGTTCGGTTTGGCTCAACGCCAGCCTTGCCGAGAAATTCGGTGGTCGCATGCACCTTCGCATGGACGACACCAACCCCGAAAAGGAAGATGTTTCGCACGAACACGCTATCGTGGCCTCGCTGCGCCACCTGGGCATCCCATGGCACGGCCCGGTTCGCTACGCGAGCGATCATTTCCCCGGGATGCACGCAACCGCACGCGCTTGGATTGGCCTGGGCCTCGCGTTTGTGGACACCAGCGACAAGGACGCCATCCGCAGCATGCGTGGAGACCTGCACCGCGCGGGGGTGCGAAGCCCCGATGCGGATAAGCCCGTCGAATGGCATCTTGATATGTTCGCACGCATGACGGCCGGCGAGTTTCCCGACGGCGGTCCCGTGCTTCGCGCCAAGATTGACATGGCTTCGCCCAACATCAACTTGCGCGACCCCGTCTTGTACCGCATCAAGCACATGGAGCACGCGCGAACCAAGAACTCTTGGTGCGTGTACCCCACCTACGACTACGCCCATCCGTTTTGCGATGTGGCCGAAGGCATTGCCTTGTCGTTGTGCACGCTCGAATTCGAAGATCATCGCCCGCTCTACGAATGGGTGTGCGAACACGCAGCGCCCGCCTTCCCGGGCAACGCACGCCACAAGCCCGTTGAATTGGAGTTCTCACGCTTGGAAATCACCAACGGCTTGACCAGCAAGAGAAAAATCAATGCCCTCGTTGCCGAGGGCAAGGTCGAAGGCTGGGACGACCCGCGTCTTTTGACGTTGGATGCTCTGGCGCGCCGTGGTTTCCCACCCAACGTGCTGTTCAAATTCATCGAAGACTGCGGGATTGGACGCAGCAACGGGGAGCTGCCCTTCCCGCGCTTGGAAGACACCCTGAGGCTGGTGCTCGACGCCACGGCGCCCCGCCGGGTGCTTGTCCTGGACCCGGTGGAGCTCGACGTCGCAAACGCCGTGATGCCAGCCAGCGCCTTGGTAAGCAACCATCCGAAAGACCCCGCCCTCGGCGAACGCGAGTTTGGCCTCTCCTCCAAGGTATGGGTCGAGCGGGACGACGTGCGCCTGCCTGGAACCGCCGAGAAAGGGTTCAAACGCTTGGAAGTGGGCGCCTGCGTGCGCTTGATGAACATGGCCATCGTGACCGTCACGGGCATCGACGAAGAGGCCGGACGCATCACCAAGGTGCACGCAACGGCAACGCCCGACGCAAAGCCACGTGCCACCATCCATGCGCTCAGCCGGGAGCACGCGCGCCCGGTTGAGGTACACGTACCTTCCATGATGGGACCAAACGACGCGCCCGAAGCCTGCTTGGCTGTTCACCGCTCGATGGTGGAGCCCAGCGCCATGGCATTGCACGAAACGTTCCATGCGCCCCGGGTGGGCTACGCGGTGGTCGATTGCCGGGACTCGGAACGTTTGATTTTGACCACGGGGTTGAAAAAAGGCTTTTGAGCTTGAAAGGGCTGGCGGCGTTAGAACAAATCCAGCGCCGGCAGTTCCAATTCGGGGATGGGCGCGTTGCGGTTCAACGCCAAGTCGCGCATGGCGCTCCACCAGGCGCTGGAGCCCGGCTCGCCCATCCAAGTGAGAACATCTTTGGGAAGATTGAATTGCGCGCCCATGTCTTGGAGGGCGAAGACTTGGCGCACGAACAGGCTATCGTAGGCCAGGGAAATGTCCAGCGCGTAGTCTTCCCCTTTGCCCTCGCTGTTGTAGCGAAAACCTGTTGGGCGGAATGCGCAGACCAGGGCATTGGCGCTTTCCTTCATTTTTGTGCCCGCTGGATTGGGCACAAGAGTGAAAAAACGCGTGAGCATAATGGTGGGGTCAGCAATGCGCTCGCACTCGAGTTTCATCATGTGGTCGCTCCACAGCATGGGACGCTCTACGAAGAAAGTGGGCGACGCTCCCATTTTGGCCAGGTACACCATTTTGGGAATGAGTTTGTAGTAACGTTTTTGCGACATCGCCCCGAGAAATGCATCGGTGTCGCCATAAAAAGAAATGTGGGCGTCGCCAAACCGCAGCATGGACACACCCAGCGCAGGGTCCATCTCGCACATGCATTGGTAACGAACGCAGGTCTGCGCAAAGGGATGTTCGGTTGGAATGGATGGCATTGCAAACATTTTAACACGCTGGGCAACTCCGAGTCCAGGCGTGTACAATAGACGGATGCTTCCTACACCTGCATTTGTGCCCTCACCCCGAATGGCCGCCGAGATGGCCGTCAAAGACCTTATCAAAACCATTGAACAATGCATGGCACAAAATGGCCCAAGATGCGATTTGAACCATTTGGATATCTCGGGGTTTGTCTCGTTGGACAGACTGTTCACCTACGAGTTGAAGGACTTCAATGGGGACATCTCCGGCTGGGATACCTCCAACGTCACAAGCATGCGGGAAACGTTCAAGAACAGCACCTTCAATGGCGATATCTCCAGGTGGAATGTGTCGAAGGTTCAAGACATGTACGAAATGTTTGCATTGTGCCAATTCAAAGGCGACTTGTCCCGCTGGAACGTCGCAAATGTTCAGTACATGT
>RRZU010418001.1_pt1 | contig 23998 bp, 15 predicted proteins | sample 2165561 | NCBI WGS metagenome assembly RRZU01 (sample SAMN10456909, study PRJNA506462) | wastewater metagenome | isolation source: wastewater sludge | place: USA: Moscow, Idaho | reverse complement strand
GAAGCGATCACCACCTGGGCCGAACACTGGAACGCCGACCCCAAGCCCTTCATCTGGAAAGCCACCGCCCACGACATCATCGCCAAGGTGCAACGCGGCCGCGAAACCCTCCACCAGATCAAATCGCAGACGGACCACTAGGTGGCCGGTCATCGGGGCACCGATCTGATCGCCGGTGGCCGGGTCCCAGACCCGAACCGACCCATCGAGGCCGCCGGTGGCCAGCAGCGTCCGCCGGTCGGGGCCGGTGAACGCGGTCACCGCGACCACCGCGCCGAGGTGGCCGGTCAACGGGGCACCGACCTGGTCACCGGTGGCCGGGTCCCAGATCTGCACCGACCCGACGCTGCCGGTGACCAGCAGGGTCTGCCCGGCGGGGCCGGTGAACCGGGTCACCGACCACACCCCGCCGGTTTGGCCGGTCAACGGGGCACCGACCTGGTCACCGGTGGCCGGGTCCCAGACCCGCACCGACCCATCGCCGCTCCCGGTGGCCAGCCGGGTCTGCCCATCGGGGCCGGGGAACGCGGTCACCGCCGACACCCGGTCAGTGTGGCCGGTCAACGGGGCACCGACCAGCCCACCGGTGGCCGGGTCCACCAACTGGACGGTGTTGCCCGCCCCGACCGCGAGGAGCGTCCGGTCACCGTCGAGGGTCACCGGAGTCAGGCAGGTCACCGAATCGCCAAGGGCCGCGACGACGTTCGGCGCCGTCCGCCAGCGCGCCCAGCGGGCCGCGACGCCGTCGACCGGCGCGCTGGCGACGCCTCGGGCTGTGGCAGCGAACTGCAGGCTCAGCGCCCGGGAGTCGACGGAGGCACCGTCGACGAACGCCTCGATGCCGCCCCAAGCGGTGAGGGTGCGAGCATCCTCCCGGCTCGGCAGCGGCAGGCCCAGCGCCGAACGCACCCCGGCTGAGGTGTCCCACGGCAGGAATCGGGCGTCGATGACATCGTCCCGCAGGCAGGCGCCCCGCTGGGCGTGCTCGACGAGGTGCCGCCGCACGTAGGGCGGTGGGGGCTGCCGCCCGTCGCCGACGAGCGCGTCAAGTCGTCGCGCGATCCGGGCATGGATCGCGACCTCTCCAGGTTCACTCATCCTCGATCCACCCCTTCAACGCATCGGCCAAGCCCTCGTGGACGGGTCGATACACCCGGCGGTCGTCCTCGACGTCCTGAGCCAGAAACCCCGAGAATCGCCCGCCCAGCACAGACGCGATGAGCTCGTCGGCATCGGTGATCGGCGCGTCGGCGACCGCCTCGGCCAGCAACGGCCACACCTCGTGCCGTGGCACTCCCCGCCCCAGCCCGAACGCCGCGGCTCGCAGCACGGCCAGGGTGTCGGTGGCCCGGTCCCCGGCGAAGTCACGCAGGTCCTGCGCCAACAGGGCGGCGGTGCCCCGGGCCAGGAGCCGCTCGAACGAGGGGTCGGTGATCGGTGGCAGCGCGACGTGGCCGCCGGGTGCGTCGGCGGCGAGGTCGCGCAGCCGCATCGCCAGGAACCGGGCGTCCAGGAACGACGGTGTGAGCCTGCCTGCCACGACGCCTGCCCACTCGCGCGCCACGGATCCATGGGGCGGAGCGAGTTCGTCGTCGAGCATGGCCAGCAGGTAGTCGGCGATGTCATCGGCCGCCCCCTCGTCGACCCGCAGCGTCTGACGGTCCGGCAGGGCTGCTTCGAGCAGTTCCACCAGGTCACCGGCGGCTCGCTCGCCGGCGCTGCGCACCCCGAGCAGGAAGCGGATGTGGGTGCGCCCGTCCGGGCCGGTATGCCGCGCGAGCGGGATGACGACGTCGGAGACGATCCGCCACGGGTCGGTGGCCTCGTCGATGCCGTCGAGGACGATGGTTATCCGCCTGCCCCGCCCATGCGCGAAGAGGCGCTCCCGCAGGCGCGCGGCGCGTTGGGTCAGCTGGTCGCCGGTCAGCGTGGCGATCTCCGCGATCTGCGCCGCCGGCACCCCCGCCGCGCGCGCGATGGACATGAGCACCGACACCGGCTCCTGGTGACGCACGTGCAGGGCCAGATCGATGCATCCGGGCGGCGGGATGGTCTCGGGTTGGTCGCGTCGGATGGCGGCGACGGCCGCGGCATACCGAGGGTCGGCCAGGAAGGTCGCGTCGGAGAGGGTGACCGCTCGGGCCAGCAGGGCCGACTTGCCGCTGCCCACCGCGCCGGTGACGATGAGCGAGCCAGTGTCGTGCTCGCGCCCCGGCTCGCGAGCCAGCACCGTGGCGATAGCCGCAGTGAGTTGTCGGCGGCCGGAGAAGTACCAACCGGGGTCGCTCTCGTGGGCGCGCCCGCTGGCCCGGTCGACCCAGTAGTCCAGCGTGGTCGAGGTGGCCGCCACCTCCCGCAGGTGCGGCGCGACGACATCGGTCGTCGTCGCGCGATAGCCCGGATTCGGCAGGGCCAGGCATTCGACGATCGCGGGTGCGAGGGGATGTGCCGTCATCGGCTCCACCAACCCGTGCTTGGCGGCAGCCTGGGCCATTTCGGTGACGAATTCCTGGACGCTCAGGTGCGGCGTGGTGATTTCGCTGGCTACGAGCCGCTCTCGGGTATGCCGCAACAACTGGGTCAGCTCCCGGGTCCGCGGCCGGTCCTGGAAATCGCCCAGGGTGACGACCGCGAGCGTGCGCAGATCCCGGCGCGCCCGCGGCAGCTCTTTCACCGCGGCACGCACCGCATCGGCCACCGAGGTGCCGAAACACGAGTTGACGATGACCACAGCGTGCTCGGCCCGGGACGCGAGGACGCTCCGGACGATCGAGGCGGTGTCGACGTGATCGCGGATCGGGTTGGCGTCGTCGCCACCCGGCATACACAGGTAGTGCCCGCTCGCCGCGGTGGGCAGGCCGTGACCGGTGACACACACGACGAGCACGTCGTCGGCGGTGGTGTCCGTGAGGATCCCGGCGGAGACCGTCGCCACAGCGGCGGTCGAGGTGAACGGGGGTTGCAAGGCCGCAAAGCAACGCTCGCCGAGCCCCGGCTCCGACCACCACGCCTGCAATTCGGCGACCTGGTCACGAATCCCCTGGCAATAGCCGTCATCACCGTCCTGGTAGTCGTCGACGGCCAACATGAGCAGCCAGCGCGACTTCCCGTCGGGGCCAATTGGCGCGGGCAGCGGATCCGCGGTGTGACTGCGACTCTGCGCCCCGGGGTGCAGTGCCTCAGCCGACGACATGGCTCAGGTCTACCATGCCGGTCATGGCCTTCGGCTTTCGCGACGAGACTGGAGACCGCGTCCACGACCTCATTGTCATCGTGCCGGGAATCATGGGTTCGGCGCTGGTCGACCGCGAGCAGCGCGTGGTGTGGGGTGCGACGAGTGCCGGGTGGTATCTCGACGCGTGGCTGCACCGGCATTCGGGATTGCGCGAGCTGGCCCTCACCCCGGCTGAGCTCGAGGCCCTCGACGACAACCGATACGACCCCGCGGCGGCTCGGATCCAGCCCGACGGATTGCTGCACTTCCCGTCGTGGGCGCCGTTCCTGCGCGGTGTCGAGCCCTATGGAAACCTCGTCGCCGCGATGACCCGTCTGGTCGTCGACCCGGCGGCCGTGGTGGAGTTCGCCTACGACTGGCGGCTGCCGACGCAGATCAATTCCGAGCTCCTTGCCGGGACCATCGATAAGCGCCTTGACGCATGGCGGCACCACCCCGCTCATGATGCCGCGCGACGCGCCCACCCGCACCAGCGAGACGCGCAGGTCGTCGTCGTCGCCCACTCGATGGGAGGGCTCATCGTGCAGGGTCTCGCCCACACCAAGCGCGAGCCTCGCTCGGGTTTCGACGACGTCCGGCTCGTCGTGACCTTGGGGACGCCCTTCCATGGTGCTCCGAAGGCGGTGCAAGTTCTCGCCACCGGGGCTGGGGCCCCCGTGCCGTTGCCCAAGCGGAGCATGCGCGAGCTGGCCCGGAGTCTGCCCGGCCTCTACGACCTGCTGCCACGTACGGCCTGCCTGATCACCGGGCAGGATGCTCGCACGCTCACCGCCGCCGACGTGGCGGCGGTGGGCGGCGCCCCCCAACTCGCGCAGGCCGCTTTCGACCGGTATGCCGCGCGGCAGGCCCCGATTCCGCATCATCACGCCCTCGTCGGCACCCACCAGGACACCGCCCAGAGCCTCGCCATCGATGCCGGAGCAGTGGACCTGTATGCCGGGTATGTCGTCTGCGGGGCGACGGGCGAGCCGCTGCGTGGGGCCGACGGCGCCCTGGTGATGCGGCATACGAATGGCGACGGCACCGTGCCGTTCCCGAGCGCGACGCCTTATGCCCACGAGAACACCTCGTCAGTGGCCCAGGAGCACGGCGCGTTGGGCAAGACCGAGGAGGTCCTCGCCGGGCTCGAAGCCCGGATCCTGCGCGACGCCGACCTCGGACCCCGGCTCGGCGCCGGCGACATCGGGTTGGAGGTGCCGGACCTCGTCACCGCAGGCGAGGCCTTCGCCGTGATCGTGACCGGCTCCGACGGCGACACTGCTGGCGCCGAACTCGACCCTGCTGCAGTCACCGGCGTCATCACCGATCTGGGCACCGGCCAGGGGGTGCGGCCGGTGCGGCCGGCCGGGCGTCGGGACGGCCAGACCGGGCTGGTCGATGAGCATCAGCTACCGGAGGGGCTCTACCGGGTCACGGTCAAGCACCACGACGGGTCACCGGTGAGCCGGATCCTGTTGGTGCAACCGGCCCCTGGCGTCCCGTGACCGAAGCGACGGTGTCGGAGCCCGCCGGCCCGCCGGTCGTGCACTTCCCCATGCCCTTCCCGGCCTACCGGAAGGCGCCGGGTATCGCGGCGGGCGACTCCGCCGAACAGATCGTCACTCAGCTCACCGAGTTGCTCGGGGGCCGCGTGCAGGGCTGGGCGACAAAGGAACTGGATCGGGGCAAGGGCGCCGTGGAGGCGCGCCTGCAGGAGTTCGCCAAGCAGTCCTGCGCGATCAGCTCAATGGTCTGGGTCGGGCATGGCCGGGCGGAGTTCGGCTCGGGCGATGCCGTGCTCGTCGTGCCCGGGCCACTCGAGCCCGAGGATGCCGACGACGCTGAGGTCACCGCCGCGGAGGTCGCCCGTCGCCTGATCGACCTTCAGGCCAGGCGCATCGGCAAGCCTCAGCCCTGGTCGGTGGTCATCATCGAGGCCTGCGGGGCAGGCCGATTCGTCGAGCTACTCAGTGCCGAGCTGAACCGGCGCGGCGGCACGCACCGGCTCGCCCTGATCGGCGCGGGCGACCCCGAGGGTCACGGTCACCTCGGGGGGACCGCCGCCGCGCTGCGCGGGGTGGTCGGCTCTCTTGAGGCCAATGACACCGAGGTGCCCCTCTGGGCAGTCGTCGACGAGGTCGCTAAGCGGCTGCCGTCCGGCCGGGGGGTCGTTCGCTCGTTCGACCTCGGCGGCATGCGAATCCGGCGCCCGGGCGTCGTCGCGGCTGGGCCGCTTGACGTCTATGCACGACTGCAGCAGGCGCTGGCCGGGCTGTCGGAGCAGGAGAGGTCGCACTTCGCGCGCAAGGGGATGGGCGCCGACTTCGGCGAGATCACCTGGTCCTTCGTCGGTCGGCACGCCGAGCGGCAGCGGATCGCCGAGCACCTGGTCCGGGGTGAGGGTCTGCTGGCCGTCACGGGACCGGCGGGCTCCGGCAAGTCCGCGGTGCTCGGCAACCTACTGCTGCGCGCCAGACCGGAGATCCGCGCCGTGCTCGTCGAGGCCGGGTTGCTCGACGACGACCCTGTCACCCAGGTCGAGGCCGGCGTGCATGCCGACGTCGTCGTTCATCTCAGCGGGCTCACCACGGCCGAGGTCATCGCGCAGATCGCCGAGGCGACCCAGGTGCCGATCCCCCCGGACGCCGGCTCTGCCGCTGCAGATCGGCTCGTCGAGGGCTTGACGGCCCGGGGGAGTCGGGCTCGGATCGTCGCCGACGCTCTCGACGAGGCGCGTGATGCGGACCGAGTGGCCGACCTGCTGCGGCGCCTCGGCCAGGTGGCGTGCGTCGTCGTCGGCACCCGGGCCTCGCAGGTGGAGGGCCCGGACCATCCGGCGCCCGACGCCCGCGACCTGCTCGACCGGCTCGCCGTCACCGCCGACCGGACCCTTGTCGTGGAGCGCGACCCCGCAGCTCTGCGCACCTATGTCGAGGTCGCACTCGATCGCGACCTGCCGACGCTTGAGCCCGAAACTCGCCGGCGCGTCCTCGCCGCGGTCATCACGGGTTCCGGCGCCGCCGCACGCGACCGGGAGCGACAGTTCCTCTACGCCCGGCTGCTGGTCCACGAACTCAAGGCCCAGCAGAGCCTGCCCGACGACGCCCGCGACGACGTAAACACGCTGCTGGCCGGCACGCACCGGTCGATCTTCGCGGCGGCCATCCGGCGCCTGGCGCGCACGAGCGCGACAGCCGTGCCACTGCTCGCCGCCCTCGCCCACGCTCGCGGGCGGGGTATGCCGCGCCTGTCCCAGGTGTGGAGCACCGCCGCCGCCGTCGTGTCACCCGGCGAGTACTCACCCATGGCCATCGACGCCGTGCTCGTCGAGGCCGCCCCGTACGTGCGGATCGATGCCGAGTCGGGCCAAAGTGTCTTTCGGCTTGCTCACCGCACCTTCGAGGAGCACTTCGAGGCCGGCCGCCCCACTGGCGAGCAGCAGGACGTTGCCGCTGCGCTTCTGGAGCTTGCCTCCGAGCACCCCGACGACCTCAACCCCTACCTGCGAGATCACTTCGCCGCGCACGTCGGCGCCGGCGGGGAGGCGAGCTGGCAGGCCCTGGCGCAAGCCGAGGACGTCCTCGATGCGCTCGATCCGTCTAGCGTCACCCGAGAGGTCATGAGCACTGCCTTTGGCCGATTCCCCGTCCCTCCGGCGATCGCCGCGACGACTCTCGGCGCTAGGGCCCTGCGAGAGTGTGCGGTCACCGACCGGCACGGGATCCGCCGCCTGTATGCCGCGCGCGCGGGCACGCAGCTCTTCCCTACCAGGCGCGTCTGGGTCGGGACCTCGGACGCATGGAGCGTCGGCGCCGCGGTGCGCCGCCGCACACCCGTGCACCTTGCGTTGACCGGCCACACTGGCGGGGTGTGGGCGTTGACCGCCTTCGCCGGCCCGGACGGGCGGGCGCAGCTGGCCTCCGGCGGCGCCGATGGGTCGGTGCGAGTGTGGGATCCGGCCACCGGGCAGCAGGTGGGTGCCCCGTTGACCGGTCATCCCGGCGGGGTGTGGGCGGTGACCCGGTTGTCCGGCCTGGGCGGGCGGCTGCTGTTGGCTTCCGGTGGCGCCGATGGGTCGGTCCGGGTGTGGGATCCGGCCACCGGCCGGCAGGTGGGTGCCCCGTTGGCTGGCCACCCTGGCCCAGTGCGGGCGGTTGTCGGGTTCGACGGCCCGGGCGGGCGGATGCTGTTGGCCCACGGGGGCAGTGACGGGTCGGTGCGGCTGTGGGATCCGGCCACCGGCCGGCAGGTGGGTGCCCCGTTGGCTGGCCACCCTGGCCCAGTGCGGGCGCTTACCGGGTTCACCGGCCCTGGCGGGTGGTTGCTGCTGGCCTCCGGCGGCGCCGATGGGTCGGTGCGGGTCTGGGATCCGGCGACCGGCGACCAGGTCGGTGCCCGGTGGGACGGTCACCCCGACTGGGTGTGGGCGGTGACTGGGTTTGCCGGCCCGGGCGGGCGGATGCTGCTGGCCACCGGCGGCGACGATGGGTCGGTGCGGGTCTGGGACCCGGCCACCGGCGACCAGGTCGGCGCCCCATGGACCGGCCACCCCGGCGGGGTGCGGGCAGTGACTGGGTTTGCCGGCCCGGGCGGGCGGATGCTGCTGGCCACCGGCGGCGACGATGGGTCGGTGCGGGTCTGGGACCCGGCCACCGGCGACCAGGTCGGTGCCCCATGGACCCGCAACACCCGCGCGGTCTGGGCGGTGACCTCTTTCACCGGCCCCGGGCGGCGGATGCTGTTGGGCTCCGGTGGCGACGATGGGTCGGTGCGGGTGTGGGATCCGGTGACCGGCGGGCAGGTCGGTCCGCCGTTGACTGGGCACACGGGCTGGGTGCGGGCGGTGACGGGGTTCTCCGGCCCGGGCGGGCGGCTGCTGTTGGCCTCAGGTGGTGCCGATGGGTCGGTGCGGGTCTGGGACCCGGCCACCTGGCGCCAACTGCACCAACTGAACCTGCACGAATCGATCTACGCTATGTGCCGGTGCAACGGTGACCTCGTGGTGGGTCTCGAGGATGGCTGGGCGCGACTGACCCTCCCGAGCTACGCCCGTGCTCGCGGGATGAACTGATCTGGGCAGCAGCTCCTGCTGTCGTCGATGCGCGACACGATGCCGCCATGGCCCACCCGAGCAGGCCGCACCAGGTCGGTCGCAGTCTCCCAGCGAATCCGCCCGCTAACGCGAGGACAGCCCGAGCCGCGTATCGGGAGTCGGGCCAGGGGTGGTTCGGGCGCCTGAGCCGGGCTGGCGGGCGCCTGACGGGCCGTTGTGGACCGGATGGGTTGTCCACAAGAAGCCGTGTCGGGCAGCCGGGGGGTCGGCGAGCCGATAGACTTGACCGGTTGCGGCTGCCGCCTCACACCGTGGTCTCAGACCTCTCAGACACCAGGGTCCGGCAGCCGTGATCATGTCGCCCTGTCAAGCCGAGGAGAGCCGTGGTCGACCCTACCGAGGGCACCGAGCCGAATACCGACGCAGACCCGCAGGCGGCTGCCGCCGACTCGGCGGCGGCCCGCCCGACCGCACCCCCGAAGGGCGACCCGCGGCACGACGCGCTGGCCGACGCCGCTCCGGACGCCGCTCCCGACGCCGCGCCTGACGAGCCGGTGGCCTACGACGCGGCGGCGATCACCGTGCTGGAGGGGCTCGATGCGGTGCGGCTGCGCCCGGGCATGTACATCGGCTCGACCGGGGAGCGCGGCCTGCACCACTTGGTCTACGAGATCGTCGACAACGCGGTCGACGAGGCCCTGGCCGGGTATGCCGACACCATCGACATCACGCTGCAGGCCGATGGTGGGGTGCGGGTGCGGGACAACGGGCGCGGCATACCGACCGACATCCACCCGACCGAGGGGGTCAGTGCGGTCGAGCTGGTGCTCACCCAGTTGCATGCCGGTGGCAAGTTCGGCGGCGGCGGCTACAAGGTGTCCGGTGGTCTGCACGGGGTCGGCTCGTCGGTGGTCAACGCGCTGTCCCGCCGGCTCGATGTCGAGGTGCGCCAGAAGGGGCACGCCTTCCGGATGAGCTTCGACAACGGCGTGCCGCGGGCGCCGTTGGCCAAGCACGAGGCGACCGACGCGACCGGCACGACGGTGACCTTCTGGCCCAACGACGAGATCTTCGAGACGACCGACTACGACTTCGAGACGCTGCGGCTGCGCTTCCAGCAGATGGCCTTCCTCAACAAGGGGCTGCGCCTCACCCTGCTCGACGAGCGCCCCGAGCCCGGCGACGACGACGAGGACGTCGACCTCGACCACGTCGACGGCGACGTCGAGAAGGTCACCGAGAGTTCGGCAGCCACCGGCACGCCCACCCGGGCCCGCAAGGTGAGCTACCGCTACGAGGGTGGGCTGGTCGACTACGTCAAACATCTCGTCGGGTCGAAGAAATCCGAGCCGGTGCACCCCGAGATCATCTCCATCGAGAGCGAGGACACGACCCGCTCGCTGTCGCTCGAGGTGGCGATGCAGTGGACCACGGCATACAGCGAGTCCGTGCACACCTACGCCAACACGATCAACACTCACGAGGGCGGCACCCACGAGGAGGGCTTCCGCGCGGCGATGACCAAGCTGGTCAACGAATTCGCCCGCAAACAGGGCCAACTCAAGGACAAGGACGAGAATCTTACCGGCGACGACATCCGTGAGGGCCTCACCGCGGTCATCTCGGTCAAGCTCGGCAGCCCCCAATTCGAGGGTCAGACCAAGACGAAGCTCGGCAACAGCGAGGTCAAGGGCTTCGTGCAGAGCGCGATGACCAGCGAGTTCGGGCACTGGCTGGAGACCCACCCCACCGAGGGTAAAGAGGTGGTGCGCAAGGCGATCCAGGCCGCCGCCGCCCGCATCGCGGCCCGCAAGGCCCGCGAGAACACCCGCCGCAAGGGCCTGCTCGAGAGCGGCGGGCTGCCCGGCAAGCTGCGTGACTGCCAGAGCAAAGACCCTTCGGCCAGTGAGGTGTTCATCGTCGAGGGCGACTCGGCCGGGGGCTCGGCGGTGCAGGGCCGTGACCCGCACACCCAGGCGATCCTGCCGATCCGCGGCAAGATCCTCAACGTCGAGAAGTCGCGCATCGACAAGATCCTCGGCAACAACGAGGTGCAGGCGCTCATCTCGGCCTTCGGCACCGGCATCGGCGAGGACTTCGACCTGGCCAAGGCCCGCTATCACAAGATCGTCCTCATGGCCGACGCCGACGTCGACGGCATGCACATCCGCACCCTGCTGCTGACCCTGCTGTTCCGCTTCATGCGCCCGCTCATCGACGCCGGCTACGTCTACCTCGCGCAGCCACCGCTCTACCGGCTCAAGTGGACCAACGCCCCGCACGAATTCGCCTACTCCGACAAGGAGCGTGACGGGCTGATCGCCCAGGGCGAGAGCAAGGGCCGGCGGCTGCCGAAGGAGAACGGCATCCAGCGCTACAAGGGTCTGGGCGAGATGAATCCGGGTGAGCTGCGCGACACGACGATGGACGTCGAGACCCGCACCCTGCTGCAGGTCACCCTCGCCGACGCCGCCGCCGCCGACGAGATCTTCTCCATCCTCATGGGCGAAGACGTCGAGAGCAGAAGGGGATTCATCCAACGGAACGCGCGCGACGTGCGCTTCTTGGACATCTGACGACAACCATCGGGTATGCCGCGCGGCCGCCCCGCGCGCGACCCACCCGGGTGGGCACCCGGCATACCGAAAAAGCTTGGAAGAGTAAGGAAACCACGTGAGCGAGCAGCCACCGATCGAGCCGGGCGACCCGTCCGAGGACCTGCCCGACGCCGTCCTGCCCCCGGAGGAGGGCGACGAGCCGGCGGGCGAGCCCGAGCCGGACCTCGGCTCGACGCCGCCGCCGCCGACCGGGGGTGACAAGGTCGAGCCGATCGACCTCAACACCGAGATGCAGCGCTCCTACATCGACTATGCGATGGCGGTCATCGTCAGCCGGGCGTTGCCGGATGTGCGCGACGGGCTCAAGCCGGTGCACCGGCGGGTGCTCTACGCGATGTTCGACGGGGGTTACCGGCCCGAGCGGGGCTACAACAAGTGCTCGCGGGTCGTCGGCGACGTCATGGGGCAGTACCACCCGCACGGCGACTCGGCGATCTACGACGCCCTGGTGCGCCTCGTGCAGCCGTGGTCGATGCGCTATCCGCTGGTCGACGGGCAGGGCAACTTCGGGTCGCCGGGCAACGACGGCGCGGCTGCGTCCCGATACACCGAGTGCCGGATGGCGCAGCTGGCCATGGAGATGGTCCGCGACATCGAGCAGGGCACCGTCGATTTCAAGGCCAACTACGACGGCAAGACCCAGGAGCCGGTCGTCCTGCCCAGCCGCTTCCCCAACCTGTTGGTCAACGGCAGCTCGGGCATCGCGGTCGGGATGGCGACGAACATCCCGCCGCACAACCTGCGCGAGGTGGCCGCCGGTGCCCTGTGGCACCTGGCGCACCCGCAGGCCGGCCGCGAGGAGCTGCTGGAGCACCTGCTGGCCACGATCAAGGGCCCCGACTTCCCGACCGGCGCGCTGATCATGGGCCGGCGCGGCATCGAGGATGCCTACCGCACCGGCCGCGGCGCGATCATCATGCGGGCCAAGGTGGCCGTCGAGGAGATCTCCGATCGAGGCACCGCCCGCACCTGCCTGGTCGTCACCGAGCTGCCCTATCAGGTCAACCCCGACATGCTCGCCCAGAAGATCGCCGAGCTGGTGCGCGACGGCCGGGTGGCCGGCATCGCCGACATCCGTGACGAGACCTCGGGGCGCACCGGCCAGCGGCTGGTCATCGTGCTCAAGCGCGACGCGGTCGCCAAGGTCGTGCTCAACAACCTCTACAAGCACAGCCAGCTGCAGACCACCTTCGGGGCGAACATGCTCGCCCTCGTCGACGACGTGCCGCGCACCCTGCCGTTGGATGCCTTCATCCGGCACTGGGTCGAGCACCAGATCGACGTCATCGTGCGGCGCACCCGGTTCCGGCTGCGCCAGGCCCAGGAGCGCATCCACCTGTTGCGTGGCTTCCTCAAGGCCCTCGACGCGCTCGACGCGGTGATCGCCCTGATCCGGGCCTCGGCGACCGTCGAGGTGGCCCGCGACGGGCTGATGGAGCTGCTCGAGGTCGACGAGGTGCAGGCCGCGGCGATCCTCGGCCTGCAGCTGCGCCGGTTGGCCGCCCTGGAGCGGCAGAAGATCCTCGAGGAGCACGACGAGCTGCAGGAACGCATCGACGACTACGAGGACATCCTCGCCAAGCCCGAGCGGCAGCGCACCATCGTCTCCGAGGAACTCACCGAGATCGTCGACAAGTACGGCGACGAGCGGCGCACCCGGATCGAGTTCTTCGAGGGCGACATGAGCGCCGAGGACCTCATCCCGGTCGAGGACGTCGTCGTGACGATCACCCACGGCGGCTACGCCAAGCGCACCAAGACCGACCTCTACCGCTCGCAGCGCCGCGGCGGCAAGGGCGTGCGGGGTGCCCAGCTGCGCGGCGAGGACGTCGTCGAGCACTTCTTCACCACGACGACCCACCAGTGGCTGCTCTTCTTCACCAACCTCGGGCGGGTCTACCGCGCCAAGGCCTACGAGCTGCCCGAGGCCGGCCGCGACGCCAAGGGTCAGCATGTCGCCAACCTGTTGGCCTTCCAGCCCGGGGAGGAGATCGCCCAGGTGCTGGCGATCACCGACTACGCGCAGGCGCCCTATCTCGTGCTGGCCACCCGGGCCGGTCTGGTCAAGAAGACCCGGCTCACCGAGTACGACTCGCCCCGCTCCGGTGGGCTCATCGCGGTCAACCTGCGCGAGGACGACGTGCTCGTGGGCGTCGGCCTGGCCGCCCCCGAGGATGATCTGCTGCTGGTCTCCCGCAAAGGCCAGTCGGTGCGCTTCCGCGCCGACGACGAGCGGCTGCGCCCGATGGGCCGGGCCACCTCCGGGGTCACCGGGATGCGCTTCAAGGACGGCGACTGGCTGCTGGCCATGTCGGTCGTGCAGGCCGGCACCGAGCCGGATGTCTTCGTCGTCTTCGAGAACGGCCTGGCCAAACGCACCCCGGTCTCCGAATACCGGCTGCAGGGCCGCGGCGGCACCGGCATTCAGGTGGCCAAGCTCTCTGACAAGGGCGGCGATCTGGTCGGCGCGCTCACTGTCACCGCCGACGACGAGGTGATGGTCGTTATGGAGAAGGGCAAGATCGTGCGCTCCCGGGTCGACGAGGTGCGGCATACCGGCCGGTCCACGATGGGCGTGAAGTTCGCCACCCCCGACCAGGGCGACTCGATCGTCGCGGTGGCTCGCAATGCCGAGTCCACCAACGGCGACGGCGACACTGACGGCGAAGGCCCCGATGGCGCCGGCGGCGGGGGTGACGACGACGGGGGTGACGACGGCGTTGCGGCCTCGACCGGTCCGGACGTCACCGACGCCACGGGCGGTGCGGTCGGCCGCAGCGGTGACGATGAGTTACCGTCGGACGCACACGACGACTCGGGAGGTAGCGAGTGAGCACGTCAGGCGGCTTTACCTCGCGCCCCGGCGCCCCGGCGAGCCCCGCTCTGGACGCGCCTCCGGCGACCCGGCCCATCCAGCGGGTCAGCGCCCCGCGCCCGGGTGGGTCGGACAACGGCGGCTCGCCGGCTGCGGTCGCGAGCCCGGCCGCCAGCAGCTCCGCGCGCCCGACCGGTGCGGCGCAGCCCGGCACAGCGCAGGCGAAGGTCACAGGCGGCTCCGGTATGCCGGGTGCCCCCCGCCCGGGGCGCCCCCAGCGCCCCGCGAAGCCGGCCCGGCCCACGGTGCGCCGGGTGCGCCTGGCTGTCACCCGGATCGACCCGTGGTCGGCGATGAAGATGAGCTTCCTGCTGTCCTTCGCCGCCGCGGTCGGCCTCGTCGTGATGACCGCCGTGTTGTGGATGGTGCTGTCCGGGATGAGCGTCTTCTCCGACGTCGACGGACTGATCCGCGACCTGCAGCCGACGACAACCGTCACCCCGTTCTCGATCATGGAGTACGTCGCCTTCCCCCGGGTCATGGCCCTGGCGATGGTCATCGGAGTGGTCGACGTCATCCTGCTCACCGCCTTGGGCACCATCGGTGCCTACCTCTACAACCTCTCCGCCGCTCTTGTCGGCGGTGTGCAACTCACCCTCACCGACGAGTAGCCGCCTGGGCTCGGCGCGGGCCGGGCGTGACGGTGCGGATGGATGTGCGTGCCGACCACGATTCGCGGCCTGGGTGCACCGTCATGTGCACGGTCACGCCCGGGGGGCTGCGCCGGGCGCCGGGCTCTCGGCGTCCCGGGGCGTGATTCGTTTTGATCGGGGCATCGCCCATCGGGTAGTCTGACGCGTCGCGACGCACCCCGTCGCGTGTCGGTGCGGGCCTATAGCTCAGACGGTTAGAGCGCTTCCCTGATAAGGAAGAGGCCACAGGTTCAAGTCCTGTTAGGCCCACCACCACCGCCCCCAGGAGGTTGCCGTGCCGAAGAGACTGCTCGCCCTGCTCACCGTGGCCGTCGCCGCGGTGCTCGCGGTGCGCAAGTCGATCTCCGACCAGCAGGCCGAGCGAGACCTGTGGGCCGAGGCCACCGACGACGTGCGGGCCGACCACTCCGGCAACGGCGGCCGCTGACCGCAGCTGCGGGCCAGCACGTACAAGCACCGGCCACCCCACAGCACAGACCCGCACCATCCGCCGTCACCACCGACGGCACGGGGCCATGGCGCAATTGGTAGCGCACCTGCTTTGCAAGCAGGGGGTTAGGGGTTCGAGTCCCCTTGGCTCCACGGCGCACGAAGGGCCCGCCGCGGCGGGCCCCTCGCGCGACGGAGCAGTGCTCGCGCGCCGCTGGGGTTCTGGGTCACCAGAGCGAGCGCGCGCAGCGCGTGAGGCGTGGGGCGCCCCCTGGCTCCACCACCACTGTGGTGTCAGCGACACGTGTCGTCGATGTCCTGGGACGCTGCGAGCCCCGGGCGTGCACGGACGATCACCCGCTCGCGCGTCCCACCGCCTCAGCGGCGTCGCGCCACGAGCGCTCAGGAAATCGTCACAGTGGCGGAAATGACCAGTCCACCGCGGGGCTGCTGCGGCGAGGGCGGCGTGGTCATGACCGACACGCCGCAGCTGAACCGCTGTTGCTCGGCGAACGGTGCGGCGGTGACCGGCAGGCCGGCCTCCAGCGCCTTGGCGACGAGGGCGAGCTGGCTGCGCAGGTCCCCGGCGTCGAGCCGGGCCAGGCCGGTGCGCTGGGCCTCCGTGAGCCGGAACGTGCGTTGGATGAGGGACAGCGGATCGTCGGTCAAGGCTGCGGCGACGGCGGTGGTGAGTTCCCGATCGGCCTGCACTCGCTGAAGGGCGGCGTCGATCGAGGAGATGCTCAAGGTGGTGCCCTTGGGCGCGAGTTCGACGGTGTCGATCATGACTACTCCTTGGGGAGATGCGCCGAGGCGGAACTGCACCGGCGTCGTGGAGGATTCGGCCGAGCGACCCCGGAGGTTCACCTTGGCGCGTCGTGACCGAACGAAACCCAGGGGCTGGCCGAGCACTCTCAGCGCAGGGCTTTGACGGCGGCGTCGAGCACGGGGTCGCGGCCGTCCAAGAAGTCCTGGGCGGTCCACTCGACCTTGACGTCCGGGTCGAGAGCGGTGCGGTTGTCCGAAGGGCCGGCCTTGGGCCAGTAACGGCTCGAGACGTTGGCGACCAGCCCGGAGCTTGGCATTCGTACCGGGCGGACATCCCCGTAGAGGTTCGGCCGGGCTCCGGTCAGCTCGCCGACGAACACGGCGTCGGTGGATTGCTCGACATCGACGGCGAAGTTCATCGCTGCCGAGAACGTGGAGCGGCCGATGACGACCACCCGACGCCCCTGCAATCGGGGGTCGCGCACGGCGGCGAGGAATGCGGCATACGTCTGGTTGTTCCCGCCGGGGTTGTTGCGGATGTCGATGATCACGCCTGGGTGCCGCGGGTCGGCGGCCGCCGCGAGGACCGGTGCGGCGGCGTCCTTGCTGGCGGCTTGGACCTGGTTGTAGACGACGTGAAGCGCCCCGCCGGGCAGCGTCGACCACCAGATCGGCTCGCGCCGGCGGGTCAGGACCAGGGGGGCGTCGCGCGGCGGCAACCCGACGGGATCCCACCCGACAGTCGCGACGTAGCCGGCATAGTCCAGCGACGCCGGCGTCGCGGTGGCCTGCTCGCCACCGATGGTGCGTAGCCCGAAGCTCGGCGTGGCGCCCCTCGTCACCAGCCCTTTGACCGCGAGGGCCTCGGGCATGACGTAGGTCAACGGCATGAGCAGGGTGATCGTCTGGTCGTTGTCGTGGTTGGCAAGTGGCTCCAGTCGACGTCTCGCCTCGGCCAGCGTGGCGTCGCCGATCGTCTCGAGGGTCGCCCCGACGAGGTCGGGTCGTTCTGGGTATGCCGTCACGATGGTCGTCCCAGCGAACTCGTAGAACTGGATGGCCAGGAAGTGCCAGCCGAGATCAGTCGGGTAGACGGCCGTGTGGCCGTCGATGGTGGCGACCAACTCCATGACCGCCACTTCTTGCGCGCGTCGATCCATGGCCGGCAGGGTGCGCTTGAGCGTGTCGACCTGGGCGAGGAAGGCGGCCCGCGGCTCGCGCCACCAGGGGTTCGGATGGGTCGCCTCGATCCCTTTGACGAGGGCGTCCAGGTCCGAAGCCCAGTCCACAGCCTTCCCGGACCCGGAAGCCTGAGCGGAAGCGGTGGCCGTCGCGCCGCTGTCCGTGGGGGACGATCCAGGTGCCCGCGCGGAAGGGCTGGTGCACGCGGCCAAGCCCAGGGTCGAACCGATGCCGACGACAAGCTGGCGGCGGGTCAGAGCCATGATCCATGGATAGCACGCTCTCGTGCTAATTACAACGAAACCGCGCTAACTGACGTCGCCCTGGCGACTCGATTGCAGCGCTTCCGCGGCCCGCGCCGCGGCGTCGGCCAGCGCGGCGAGTGACTCGGACAGAGCAAGAGGGTCGACGTCGAGGTGGGCCCGCAACGCGGTATCGGCGGACTCGAAGTGGGCGCCGGCCGCCCGGTGGACCGCCTGACCGTCCATTGTCAGGGCGACGAGCATCGCTCGCCGGTCGCGAGGGTCCGGGCGCCGGTGGACATGACCACGACGTTCCAGGGTGCGTACCGAGTCGAGCATCGTCGTGAGCGGGACCCCAGCTTCGTGGGCCAGGTGCGTGGCAGTCGTCTGCCCGGACTCGAAGATCAGGCTGTAGAGCGCGAACTCGGCTGGGTCCAGGGGGCTGCCCACCATGGCTTCGGCAAGCAACTGTCGGACCTGCCGGCCGGCGAGATGGAGATAGTAGAGCGGGGAGAGCCCCGTCCGGACCGGCTCCCGGTTCGATGCGGCCATGCTCGACAGCGTAGGGGAGCACCTGTTGCCAGAGCTTGGCAGAGCACCTGTCGCCGGGCCGTAGGCGGCAACTGTCGGCTCCATGTCGGAGATCGAGCCGGCCTGGCCGAATGTCACGCTGCGTACGCGGGGGGCGCTGACCTCGGCCGACTGACGAACCGATCCCGCCGAGGCGGCATACCGGTGTCGTGTCGTCGTTCGGGCGGCCCCGCAGGGTCGGCCCCGAGGAATCAGGGGGAGGAATCAGGGGCCGTCCACCGATGCCGGTTTCACGATCCGCTCCAGCATGATCCGGGTGCCCGGGGTGAGTCCGACCCGGTTGGTCGATTCCCACGTGTCGACCTCGGCTGTCGCTTCGGACACCCAGGCCCGCGTGCTGTCGTAGAGCCGGGCGTAGAAGCCGGCGAACAGCGCGCTGAGGTGCAGCCGCTCGGGGAAGGGCGCTTCTCCATCGAGGTAGTCCCGACAGATCGCGACGCCCGCCTCGTGTCGCTCCGCGGCCCAGCGATCGAGGTACTCCAAGGCGGCCCGCAAGTCGGCCGTAGTGCCCGCGTCGGCGAAGAGCACCCGCATCAACGGTTCGATGTCGAGCGCCGGCTCGGACGGGGCGGTGGTGAGCCAGTCGGCCAGGGCGGCTCGGCCGGCAGGCGTGATCTCGTAGACCTGGCGGGTGCGGCGCCCCACCCGCTCGCGGGTGACGGTGGCCAGGCCCGCTTGCACGAGCCTTTTGGGCTCGGCGTAGATCACGCTCTCGGCGCGCGGCATCGCGAACCAGAGACTCCGGCGCGACTGTTTGGCGAGCTCGTAGGCGCTCCAGGCGCGCACCGAGAGGAGTCCGAGGACACCGGCCGAGGTCGACGAGAGGGCGTGGTGAGCCAGGCCGTGACTGTCGTGATGAGCCATGTCTTGACTCTACTCCGGTTCGGAGTAATACTGGTTGCTCCGAACCGGAGTAGTGAGGTGGAGTGATGGAATCTTTCGACTATGTGGTCGTGGGCGCCGGGTCTGCCGGGAGTGTGCTGGCCGCCCGTCTCAGTGAGGACCTAGGCGTGAGCGTGGTGCTGCTGGAGGCGGGTGGCACCGACGGCGGCACCGCAGTCTCGGTGCCTGCCGCGTTCCCGAAGCTCTTCGGGACCGCGCGGGACTGGTCGTACGAGACCGAAGCCCAAGCGGGGCTCGGTGGTCGGCGGTTGCGCTGGCCGCGGGGCCGGATGCTGGGCGGGTGCTCCTCGATGAACGCCCAGATGTATGTCCGGGGGCAGCGGGCCGACTATGACTCGTGGTCGGCGCAGGGTGCCACCGGCTGGGGCTTCGACGACGTGCTGCCCTGGTTCGAGCGCGCCGAGCGTGCCCAGTCGATCGAGCACCTGCGCGACCCCAACCCCCTCACCGATGCCTTCGTGGCGGCCGCTCAGCAGGTCGGTATCCGGGCCGTCGACATCAATGGCGAGCGGGTCGAGGGTGTGTCCACGAGCCCGGTGACCCAGCGCCATGGCCGTCGGTGGAGCGCCGCGGACGCCTACCTGCGGCCAGCCAGATCCCGCCGCAATCTCACGGTCCGCACCCACGTGCACGTCCGCCGTGTCCTACTGGAAGGTCGCCGGGCCGTGGGGGTGCAGACCCTCAATGCCGACGGCTCGACCCGCACCATCCGCGCAACGCGCGAGGTCGTCCTCGCGGCGGGAGCGCTCAACAGTCCGCAACTGCTGCAGCTGTCCGGCATCGGCGACCCGGCGCACCTTGCGGCGGCCGAGGTCCCGCTCGTGCACGAGCTGCCGCACGTGGGTCACCACCTACGCGACCACCTTGTCTCTCTGGTGGTACGGCTGACCGACGTGCCGGTCTCGCTCGCCTCGGCCCAGCGTCCGGTGCACTTGTTGCGCTACCTGGCTCGCCGCCGCGGCCCGCTCACCTCGAATGTCGCCGAGGCACTGGCCCTGGTGCGGACCGATCCGACCGCGCCCGCACCGGATATCGAGTTGATCTTCGCGCCGGTGCCGTTCCTCGATCATGGCGCGACACCGCCGCCCGGGCACGGTTACACCGTTGGTGTCGTGCTGCTCAAGCCCGCGTCGTCGGGTTCGGTCCGGATCACGGTCCCCGACGCACGGACCGCGCCGGCCATCGACCCCGGCTATCTCTCGGACTCCGACGGGACCGACCTACGCGTGCTCACCCGCGGCCTGCAGCTGGCCCAGCGGGTCCTGGACGCCGACGCCTTCACCCCCTACGCCGCGCGCCCCCACCGGCCGGATCACGCCTTTCAGGACGACGACGGTCTCGCCGACTTCGTCCGGTCCCAGGCCGAGACGCTCTATCACCCGGTCGGCACCTGCCGGATCTCCCCGAGCGCCGCGACGGGCGTGGTCGACAGCCGGTTGCGCGTCCACGGCCTCGACGGGCTGCGGGTCGCCGACGCGTCGGTCATGCCTGATCTGATCCGGGGGCACACCCACGCGCCCACCGTCATGATCGCCGAACGTGCTGCCGCTTTCCTCGCGGAGGAGCGCACGACGGGTGTGGGTCTGACATTGGCGCAGAGCCGGTGACGCTCTCGCCCGGAGTCGCGGACCGGGCCGCCCTCGCGACCGCATTGCGTAGGTCCGCTCACGCACTGGCCGATCTCGTGCGTCAGGCTCCGGATCCGGACGCGGCCGTGCCCGGCCTGAGTTGGACGGTTTCGGATGTCGCGGCCCACGCCCTGACCGTGGTCCGCCGATCACTCGGTGACCTGCGGCGCAGCGCCTCCCCCCTGGACACTGCTGCACTCAACGCGACCTGCCTGCAGGAGCTGCCCGAGCGCGATCTGCACGCTCTCGCCGACGCGCTCGCCGCCGACGCCGACACAGTTGTCACCCGAGTCCTGCCGAGCGTGCCCGACGACGACCGACCGGTGCCGTTCCACGGCGGCACCACGGCGCGACTGCTCGACGCCTACGGCATCATGCTCGCCGAGTTGCTCGTGCACGGCCACGACATCGCGGCGGCGGGCGAGCAGCCGTGGGCCATCCCACCAGCCGAAGCAGCACTGGCCGTCCAGGCTGTCTTGGCCCTGGCACCCGCCTGGGCCGACCCAGCGCGCTGGACCGACCCGGCCACGACGCTGTCCATCCATGTGGCGGGCCGACGCTATGACGCGCAGATCGGACCCGACGGCACGACCATGGTCGGCACTCCGACGACGTTGCCGATGCTCGACCCCGTCGAGGTGCTGCTAGCCCTCACCGGCCGCGGGAACTCGGGCGACCGGGCGGTCCGGGTGCTGGCCGAGTCCCTGCTGCCACTGTGACGCCCGGACGGGCCGCCGGGCGATTCGGCAGCGCCGTCAAGGAGGTCGTGGACAGTCGGGGTGCGGCAGAACGGAACCCGGCATTGTGTGATGTCGGTCACAGCGGTTGGCGGTTGTGCGCGTGTGGGTGAGCACTACGACCAATGGACAACTGTCGACTGCCCTCGACCGCCGCGAATGCTGATCCCAGCCGGGCACCCCGAGGCGTCCGCCAGATCCCTGCCCGGCGCTTCCATGGAAGTCAGGATCAGCCATGACCAGAACCGCACACCCCGGGCCCGGCAGGACACGGCGCACCGGCACTCGCATGACCCTGTCCCTCGCGGCGATCATCGCCGTCGTCGGCTCCCTGCTCACCCCCGGTACGGCCTCCGCAGCGGAGGTGCCGACGTTCGACGTCGCGCTCGTTGCGGGCCCGGTGAGTCCGACCGACGCCAACAACACCGGCCTCATCGTCGGCGCCCAGGTCGACCCGGTCACCGGGCGACGCACCCCCTTCGTCAGTGCTGCGCGGGGGCCCTGGGCGGCCCTGCCCATCCCGGCCGGGGCCACGAGCAGCTGGCCGGTCGCGGTCAACGACGGCGGCCTGATCGCCGGCAATGCGCTCATCGACTCCCAAGCGCGTGCCATCCGGTGGGTGCCGGGCGCCACGGGGTATGCCGTGCAGCTGCTGCCGTGGCTGTCGGCCTACGGCAGCGGCTCGATCGCCACCGGGATCAACAACGCCGGGCAGATCGTCGGGGCTCGGGCCACGCTGCTGGGGGCCAGCGCATCGAACTTCGGCTGGCTGCACAGCGACACCGACGGCCTCGTCGACCTGCTCGTGCGGTACGGCATGGACCTCACCCCGATGGACGTCAACAACTCCGGCGTGCTGCTGTCCACGGGCGGCACCCTCGACCTCGCGACCGGTGCCTTCACCGCGACCCCGCCGACGCCCGCCGGCTATCAGGGCGTGGCGGCCAAGTCGCTCAACGACGCTGGGGTCTTCTCTGGCGACGGCCCGTCGACCTCGCAGTCACTGCCCAGCCAGGGCGCGTTCTGGGGCACCTCGGCCGGCTGGGTGACGCTCGGCTCGGCCCGCAACACCTTCGCCGGTGACGTCGACGCCCTCGGCGACGTGGCCTGGAGCGGTCAGCCCTACTCCGGGGCCGCCCTCGGGGCCAGCGTCTACCTGGCCGGGCTCGGTTCCTTCGGCGTGAACGACCTGCTCACCCCGCAGGCCCGCACCGACGGTTGGCTGGTCACCGGTGCCCTCGCGCAGCTCACCGACACCCGCACCATCGTCGTCGCCGGCCGCAACACGCTGACCGGGCAGACCGGCACTCTGCTGCTCACCCCGAGCGGCCAGACCATCCCGGTGCCGGCGACCCCGACCGGGCTGACCGCCACCGCCCACTCGGCCACGATCACCGAGAAATGGGTGTCGATCGATCTCGCCTGGCAGGGCATCGACCCGAACACCCGCAGCGTCGAAGTGCAACGCAGCCTGGCCGGCGCCGCGGCATACACGACGATCACCCGACAGAGCCCGGGCACGACGACCTTCCGCGATACGACGGTGGCGCTCGGCACGGCATACGACTATCGGATCCGGGCGGTCGGGCTGTCCGGTGCAAGCGACTGGTCGGCGATCGCCACGGCCACCGCCCCCGCGCAGCCCCTCGACGGGACGGCCCCGGTGATCACCCTCACCGCACCACCGAACGGCTCAACGGTCAGCGGCGTGGTGACCCTCACCCTCAGCGCCACCGACAACGTGGCGGTCACCGCGATGCGACTCACCGTCACCCACCCGTTCACCGGGCAGATCACCGAGCTCGGCTCCGCCACCGACGGCGGCCCGATCACCGTGCTGTGGGACAGCACCGGCCTGCCACCGGCGATGTTCACCTTCTACGCCTACGCCAACGACGCGATGGGCAATCTGGCCACCCGGGTGCTCTTGTTGCAACCGGAGATGACCCCGGCCTACACGATGCGGGTCAGCGCGATCGACCTGCGGGCCGCGGTGCGCCGTGGCGTGGTCACCGCCACCGGCACGGTCACCGTGCTCACCCAGACCGGCGCGGTCGTGCCCGGCGCGAGCCTCACCCTCACCTGGCGCCGCCCGGACGGCAGCACCGAGGTCGTCGGTGCGACGACCGACACGAAGGGTCGGGCCACGGTCAGCACCCGCGGCGGATCGGGCACGTACACGCTGACCGTGGATGCGGTGGGCAAGTCCTACTACAGCTTCGACGCCGCGACGAGCATCCTGTCGAAGTCGATCACCAAGTGACCCGGCAGGGGCCGCTGCGCACCGCAGCGGCCCCGTGCCGACGCTCGGGGAGGGGTCTCATCCGGCGTCCCCGCGGAACTGGATCTCGGCGATGACCATGGTGCCGTCGGTGTTCCGCCGCAGCCGGAAGTGGAAGATCAACCCCACTCCGTCGGCGCCGATCGTCGTTTCACAGCCTTGGCTCGAGTCCCAGTCGATCGTGCACTTGCCCGGGCTGCGCCACGTCGTGCCGTGCTTCGTGAACTCTGTGTATGCCGCGGGGCTCGCCAACGACTTCATCGTCTGGGTGTCCTTTGCGACAGCCGCAGCGAGGAAGCGGTTCACGACTCTCTCGGCTTGACGGTTCTCGCTGAGGACGGGTTCGGTATCGACGAAAACGACCTTCCCGCCGCTCATGCTCAATCGGGAGACGTGATGGTTGATGTCGAACCCGGCACCCTCGTAGGAGGTCCACAACACGGTGACCGCCGCCCCAGCTGCGCTCCAACGTTCGACGTCGCCGTGCTCCTGTTTGCCGAGGTCGCCGAGCCGGACGCTGCCGCGTAGGACCGGCCCGTGCGAGTAGACCAGGAGCAGGTGTGGCCAACTCACTCCACCGGCCGAGCAGGAGAACCGCGCGACGAGCTCGCGACCGCCGTCACCGTCGAGATCGACCAAAAGGGCGTCGCTGGTGGAGATCTCGCCCCCACGGGGCTTCCATCGGGCGGCGGTGCGGCCCCCCACCAGGGTCTGAGCCGGCATGTCGCAGTATGCCGGCACCGGCGCCGACGCCAGCTCGCTCACCATCGCCGATGGCGCTGTTGGAGGTGGTGGCGGCGACGGGGTGACCGGCTGCGCTGCGG
>RRZU011123264.1_pt1 | contig 24000 bp, 18 predicted proteins | sample 2165561 | NCBI WGS metagenome assembly RRZU01 (sample SAMN10456909, study PRJNA506462) | wastewater metagenome | isolation source: wastewater sludge | place: USA: Moscow, Idaho | reverse complement strand
CATCCTATGGCTGTATGTCCGGAAGGATAGGAACCATTGCCTGAAAGTTCTTTTTGTTGTGCAGGATTACAGGTATCTTCCTTATAATAAGCAAAAGGACGAATACGCATATAATGGTTCTTGGCACTACGGGTAGCCAGATCACCGGCATCATCGCGCATCTCAAGAACGAGTTTGTAGATCTCCGGGGCATTTTCCTTGCTGATCTCCGTACCAAAAGCTTCAGAGAATATGTGTGGTACACCGTCACCCTCTATCTGAGCATCGGTTGCAGCCTGATCACCGCGCGGAGTGTCGCGAAGGCTTTTCCCCCATTGGTATTGTGACTCATCATAAAACCATTGCATGGATCCTGTAGATGGAGGTGGAGGTAAAAGGTCAAGTGAACTGGGTTGTTGGCCATCCTGAAGGAAAAAAAAATCAGGATTAGTTCGGACATCCTTGATCTTTGTGCTTTGTGCGAAAGTTGCCGTAGCCGGAATAAAGGCTAGTAACGAAACGATTAAAATTTTTGTTTTTCTCATTATTGTCTGTTTTAAAAATCTTTGAATAAATTTGAATGAAGAACCGCAGTATGGATCATTTTTTTATGAAATCTCATTTACATAGTTTCAGTGCTTCAGCAGGTTTGTTTGTGGTTAGGAAATCAGCACCGGCCTTGATGAAGTTGTTTATTTGATTCAAATCATCTACCGTCCATACGTTTACTTCCATCCCCAATTGGTGTGCCTCTGTGATATAGTTTGGATGCTGGCCAAAGTTGTTTTCTTCAAAGTCAATGCCGGTACATCCCATGTCTTTGCATTGTGCGGGAGTAAGGTCATCATCCAGATAGGATATTTTTGTTCCTTTGGGAGCGTGTAGAGCAAGATATTGGCAGGCATTCTTACTAAAAGAAATATATTCAACCTGTTTTTCCATTCCTTCTTGTTGAACGGAATGGAGCACGGAATCAATACAAAGGTCTTCTCTTTCGTTGTTAATATGAGCCTTGATCTCACAGATGAGCTGGATTCCCTTTATTTTTTTCCCTTCACGGAGATATTGCCTGAAAGTGGGAATAACTTCTCCGTTTGACAGTGTTTCTTTCTGAAGTTGTTTATAATTAACGAGCTCAATATTCGTACCATCGGGGAAAACACGGTCATGATTGACAACAACGATGCCGTCAGCAGTGATATGGACATCAAATTCTGATCCATAGACCCCCAAAATACTTGCCCTATAAAGAGAAGTAATTGAATTCTGTGCAGAACCGGCTGGGGTCCAATATCCACGATGGGCTATTACCCTGGTCTGTGCTGCCGCTCCTTCCGCAAGCATAAGGAGCACAGTGATAGCGATAGATATAAATTTATTATTCATTTTTCCTTGTAAAAATTGTTTTTATTTTTCGATAGCCTGTTTGCTCCACCATAGAGGTGTCTTCATGTTATTTTCACCACCCATATTCTTTAAGGCAGCGGTGGCATTGGCAGAGTTCGTTGCAATGGTGGTATTCGGATATCCCATACGGGTAGGGAGTACCATATCATTAAAGGTACATCCTGCTCCAATGCTAAGTATCGGGTAGCCAGTACGCCTATATTCATCCCATCCCTCCATACCAATCCAAAAGGAGGCTATATATTTTTGGTCAATGATAAGCTGTTCATGATTAGGGTTATCATCCCAAGAGCCTAAAGAAGAGTTTAGAAATTCTTTAACCTGATTGTCTGAGATTATATAGTCCGTTGAAATGTTTGCTCCAAAGTCAGACCATTTTTTCATAGATGCTGTTACTGCATTTTCATAATAGGCGCGGGATGCATCTTCCCCTCCGGTGATCCAGCCATTGAGTGCAGCCTCTGCCAGGATAAACTCTACTTCAGAATAATCCATTAAGAATTCATCGGAGTTATTACGGGCTAAAGTAGCATAGTTCAAATAAGAAGTTCCTTTATCGACATTGTTCTGTTCTTCAGAAGAACACCCCGCTACAGTACCTTTCCAGTAAGCATATTTCGGACGCTTGTTTCCGATGATAGGCAACCTGGGATCAATATAGGCATCTACGGTCTCATCGTTCCCTTTGACAACCATTAACTTAATAGTTTCTTCAGTAAGTCGATAAGCTGTAAAATCGGCTTCTGTATTATCTTTAGGATCAAACTGTGAATAATAGGGGTCAATGGCACTGTAATGTACAGTGGCATTGTCTTTATTTGAAGTGAATATGGGATATTCTGAAGAGTTATCAACTATTTGCTGCATCTTTTCTGGTACAGTGTGTGTGCTGTCTACAATCGTTGAAGATCGTCCGCTAATACGGCATAGCAAACGAAGATACAATGAATTGTTGAACTTTCTCCATTTCGTCATGTCAAAACCATACATTCCGTCCAGGGAGGCGATACTGTTGCTTACGTATGGATTTTCGGCATAGATCTTATTGGCTGATTCAAGGTCGGCGCACATTTCCTGATATACTTGTTCTTGTGAATCGAAAACAGGAGTTTTAATTCCTTCTGTAGCCTGAAATGCCTGTGAGTAGGGAATGTCTCCGAACATATCAGTCAGATTTTGCATCCAAAGCACATAGAGGGTCTTTGAAACAGCTTGTAATGCAGGATCATTCTGAATAGTGGCCAAACGGTACATTTCGTGAATATTGCTGCCATAAGAAGCAATGTTATTCCATAAGCTTGTCCAATTGCTGTCGCCGATATAGTAACGATGTTCCTGGCGTACGGTGAATGCCGTGTTGGCAGTATGTTGTATGAGTTCATCATTCCAGAACAAACTGATGTAAGTCAGGTAGTTTGCACCTCCATAGAGAATCGGTTCGAACATAGCGCTGGCACTTAACTTGCCACTTTCAACAGTTATCTTGTTCGGATTCGTATTTGTCCCTTCAAAATCTCCGGTGCAGTCTGTCAGTAAGAAGCCGCAGGCCAGGACTAAAGTTATATATTTGAATATTTCCATAATATTTAAAATGATAATTTTATATTAATTCCATAAGAGCGTGTCATAGGATAAGACATTGTTTCAATGCCACTGTAGATATCTGCATCATTTACCATGGCTGTTTCCGGATCATACTGAGGAAATGGGGTAATACAGAAGATGTTAGTTGCATAAACGCCAATACTTGCATCTTCTAAGAATTTTGTTCCCCGACATAATCTTTTGGGAACAATGAAATCAAGACGCACTTGCCTTAATTTCAGAAAATCAGTTCTAAAGGTATTTTCTTCAGCATTGTTACGGTTCCAGACATAGCTGTTATAGTAAGTCTCTGCACTTGTAAATACGGTGCTATTCTTAGTATATATACCATTTTGGCTTGTAGCCTGTACGCCATTGACAACAAAACCATCGTAGCGGCCGATCAAAGAGTTCTTCAGTTTACCTTGATAAGAGAGAGCGAAGTTTGTCACAGAATAGCAGTGCCCGCCTACTTGTGCACTGAAGTCCATACTCAGATTCCAGTTTTTGTAACGGAAAGCTGTACTGAAACCTCCGGTCCAATCCGGATTGACTTTACCTAAGTCAATTAGATTACTGGTATCTAAAACAGGATAGCCACTGGAGTTTATGATTTTGGCTCCGCTACAGTCAATCTTACTTCCATTGCTGTCAAGATAATAAGAGCCTTCAGGCGCTCGTTTATACCCGTATCCATAAATATGATACATTTGATGACCAACGTAAGAATAAATATATACACGATTGCCAATTGTCGTTCCCATATCTGTCTGATAAGGTTCATTAGAATTCCAGTTGTCTTGTAATTTATCCAGTTTGTTCCATATTTTCGACCAATTCAGATTGACGGACCATTCGAAGTTATGTGTACGGACAGGAACGGCATTAAATGATATTTCAAGGCCTTTGCTGCTGATTTTGCCTGCATTGATAGTATATCCTGTAGCTCCGGTAATCTGGTCTGCTGCTACAGATACAATTTGGTTTGTAGTACTGATTGTGTAGGCTGTGAAATCAAATCCAATCCGGCCTCTGAACATCTTACCTTCAACCCCACCTTCCCAACTTTCTTCATTCTCAGGTTTGATATTGGCATTTGGAATGTTGGGGGAAATAGAATATCCTCCGTAATAACTTGTAGCATTGTAGTATCTGTCAAGCGAGTACGGGGAAGTATCATTACCTACATTGGCCCATGATAATTTGAATTTAAGCATGTCTATCCATGCTGCATGTTTATCAAAATGGAAGAGCTGGTCAAGTAAGATACTTGTTGATACAGAAGGGTAATTATACGATCTGTTGCCTTTGGATAAGGCACTGGACCAGTCATTCCGGTCTGTAAGTTCGAGGTAATAGGTGTCGTCCCAGCTAAGTGAAGTAATACCATATAAAGAGTTGACTTTTTTCTTGGAATGATAGCTGAAATCGTCAGGACTATAGCCGGAAGGTACATTATATATATTATATATGCCGTCAATCTGTAGCTTTTCGAGACTAATGCGGTCGTTGTAATAATTGTAATTCATACTGTTTCCTCCAAACGATGTGGAGAATTCCAGATGTCCGTTAAACCATTTATTATTAGAATAGGTGAGCAGAAAATCATTGTTGGTGTAATAAATATTTGCAGTCTGTTCTCTATAGAATCCTTGCATATATCCCGACGTCAGGAAAGGTTTCTGCTGTGTACGCCATAAATGTGTCATATCCAGAGAAGAACAAAGTTTTAGTGTCAATCCTTTTTCTAAGTCAATAAAAGCTGACATATTTCCGTATACACGGTTTTTGTCCATAGAATTCTTTTCTTCATAAACGGTACGATATGGATTGAGGGAATTATCGGAACGGTATACCAGACTATGGCCATCAGTACCGTCAGCACCAAAATTCTCTGAATTGAAACGACCTTGAAAATATTCTTCTTTCCAAAGATGAATAGGATTGTTAGTATATCCCATTGTTAATGTGTAGAGAGGATTCTGTGCAGAATATCCGGTGGCGGGAAGGTTGTCACTACGTTTGTTGGTATAGTTTATCCGTGAGCTTAATTTGATGTGTTTGTTTACCGGTGCATCAAAGCCTATCGCAACATCATCGTTGACATAGCCTGTGTTTGGCATAATCCAGTTGTTACGTGTATCTGTAAAGCTGAATCGTGCCGTTGTTCCTTTTCCATTGCCGCCACTGATTGCAACATTGTTTCTCAAAGTGGTTCCCGTCTGGAAAAAGCCTTTGTACCAGTCATCGGCATACATCCATGGCAATTTTGTATAAGTATTTGTATCCCAGTTCTTGGATGCATATTGATAACGTAATTTATTGGCGTCATATTTTTCGCCAAAGGCATAGCGGGATATATTGGGACTTGTAGCTATGCCATCAGGCGCTTGCTCTGTTGTGAGAGGCCAAAAACAAAATTCGTTTAGTCCCATGTCGGATCCGGATCCATATTCCGTCTGGAAGTCAGGCCAGTAGCTGGCTACATCAAATACAAGTGAGGAGTTAAGAGTGACGCCCCATTTTTTTGAATTCTCTCCCCCTTTAGTTGTAATAATGATGGCACCGTTACCAGCTTGAGAGCCATAAAGTGCTGTAGCGGCAGCACCTTTTAAAACAGTGACAGATTCTACATCATCTGGGTTGATATCACTGGCGCCATTACCGAAATCAACTGGTGCGTCTGAATTGGCGTATGTACTGCCGCTGCCGGTGGCAATAGTACCAGATTGGATAGGGACACCGTCGACAACAAACAAAGCTTCGCTATTTCCATGGTTAAGGGAATGGTCTCCTCGAAGAGTAACGCGCATCGTACTCAGAGGGCCGGTTCCGGCTTGTTGGAGGCTTAATCCGGCAACCTTGCCGTTCATTTGTTCCAACCAGTTACCTGTTACGTTCTTAGTCAGTTCTTTGTTACTAATTTTAGTAACAGAATATCCTAATGATTTTTCTTCTCGCTTAATACCCAAAGCTGTGACTACCACCTCATTTAAATTTTTGTCAGAGGGTTTTAAAATGACTTCAATGGATTTCTTGTTTCTTATGGCTACTGTAGTCGTATTATAGCTTAAGTATGAGAATGTTAAAATAGGATTTTTCCCTTCAATGTTAATGGTAAAGTTGCCATCGGAATCAGTAATGGCACCGTTTTTTTCTCCTTGTTGCCTGACGGTAACTCCAATGAGGGGAGTGATGGCATCAGTATCAAATACTTTGCCTGAAATCTTAAAATTTTGTCCAAATACATTTGCTGCAATTACAAAAAAAAAGGCTAAACACACAACTTTTTTATGTCTCTTTTCATCTTTCATAATTTTTGATGTTTTTTTAGTTTGTTTTTTATTATTATAGTTATTTCATATTCATATTAAACGCTTTCGGACGAATCATATCTTCGGTATATACATTTCCGAATCCATCTGTTGCCTTTATGGTTACTGTGGAAGTTGCGCTGGAAGCTGTGCATTCAAACATATGGTCAGTTTTAGTAGTAACAAAAGGAGAGGTCGGCATTTTCCCATTATAGTAACGCTGCATGTCGTAGCAGAGAATATGAAGAGGGTCGTAGGCTGCTATACGAGTTACGGCAAGCTCCTTTCCATTTTCGATGGCTTCGACTTTCCAATTCTTATCATAATTCCATACGTTAATGAGGATTTTATTATCTGTGCTTCTTGTTCCATAATTATGTATATATTGATTATAAACAGAAGGAGAACTTCCCTTATCTTCAATATAAACTTGGTTTAAATCATAAGCTCTGAACTGGTAGTTCTTGTCATAGTTGGCACCTTTGTAATACCATGTCATATTAGAACCGTTATTCAAATATACACCATAGCCACCAGGTGAACCATCGCGGCAGATATGTTGTTCGTTATTCGTCAAATTGTTCGTCCACCACCATGTGGCGCAGATACCAGCAGTATTGTGTTCGCGAATGTTGCTAAGTTCGTTTACATTGTAATTATTATGCGTATGGCCGGTGAGAAGGTGTATATTGGTAAAGCCACTGAAGGCTTTAATGAAATCAGAGTAATCTTCAAGACTATATTCGTTGGTTTGCTGTCCTTTGGATACATCCGGCTGTTCGTAAAGAGGTACATGCATGGCTACGATAATGCGTTGATTTTTATTCGTAATCAGACTGAGGTCCTTCTTTAGCCAGTTCATTTCTTCATCAATGATGGTTGCATTAAAACTCCTGTCACCAACAGTCCCGATAGAGGCTCCATTATTGATGTATTTTACATCATCAAGTACAATATAATGGTTATCACCGATATTGAAAGAGTAGTAAGCAGGAAAATTTTTTATAAAGGCTTGTTCAGCCATCCAGTCATCAGCGTAATAGGGATCGTTATCATGATTGCCGAGACAATGAAAAAGTGGACAGTCAATTTCCTGCATTTTGCTCATAGCTGCCGCAATATTGAAATTGTTAGAATACCAATATAAGTCCCAGCTTTCATCTCCCATGCTAAGGCCATAAACCTTATATCCCTGATCCTGAAGAGAGACAACAGTAGAATTAATGTCTGCAGCAACTTTATCAAATTGTTTCAGATCGTTGAGCCCACTTCTGTTGCATAGATGAAAATCAGTCATGGCAATTACAGCATGCTTGCTATTATCCGTTTTATTTAGTGTGAAATCCTTTTCTTCAATAGTGGAAGAGCCGTATGCAAGATGCTTAAAGAAAACAGGTGTGTTTTTATTTGAAATGGAAACTTCGTAGCCAGATGGTATTGATATAAAGACATAGCCATACTTCTTTTTGGATTTCATGTAATATATCCCATTGGCATCGGTCTGAGTGACTTCTATGCCATCTGAGACTTCCACTCCCTTTATTCCTTTACCATCGCAGTTAACTATTCCTTTTATGTTCATTTCTGCTTTGTCAGGAATTGTTGGAGTCGTTGACGTGTTGTTATTCTTTTCAATATTACTGTTTTCTCCTTTTTCCGGAGAAGTGCACCCCGATGCTGTCCAGTCAAAGGAAAGGAATATCAATATAGCGACAAGTCCGTATTGTATTAGTTTGTTGTTTTTTACTTTCATAAGCTACATCTATTGTTAAATGATGTCACAAAAGTACAAAAGTATTATTTCGAATTCATTACAAAAAAATGAATATTATATAACTTATCATGATGTCTTATCTTAAATAGGGATAAGACTTATAGTGCAAAGTGATTGAAAAAGCTGATGGTTATAAGATGATCTTTTACAAACCGTGATTTAGGTTAATCTGTTAACACAAATTACCGGCCGTAAAGCTCTTTTTTGATAATAAAAAGACGTTACCTGTTTACAGTATTATTATCAGACAACAAAATAATAACTTTTATGATGACAGTTGAATTGCATGGTTTAAATTTGGAAAAAAAGTTACTTCATTTCATTTTTCTCTTTTGTTTAAGCCAAGTCCAAGTGAAAATCTTTACGCAAGCGTTCTATGGCGGGATGGTCTTCACACAGCTGCTCAAAGATTTCACGTTTAGTAAGTATTTTTCCGGCTTCTTCAGCTTTGGCCAAGCGCAGGGAGAAGTTAATGTCGGCGTTATGGAGTAAGGCCACCATCGTAGCCTTGATACGATTTCTCACTTCTGTGATTTGTTTCAGGAGAAATTCATTTTCCATCACCAGCTCAATGTTGGGATATACCGTGATCTTTGGCACCATATTCTTCATTCGTGCAGCAATGCCGACAAATTCTTTATGAGAGGCCATACGGTTACACATGATCATCCATTGCAGTTCCAGTTCCTCCTGAGTAAATTCAGTCTGCTCCCCTTTGGATTGTTCCTTTTTCAGTTCTTTTTCTGCTTCTATTTCTTTCATAGCAGCATGACTTTTCTTTACCGGTTGCTGACTGAGGTTACTCCATGAGTTGAAAAAATGAGCAGCAATAGAAGGGTCTATTTTGTGAACAGTATCCGTAGAATCTGCGGTTTCTATGGATGAAGTTTCATTTATCGTGACTGGTTCAGCTTTCGGAGTCTGCTGTCGTGAAGCCACAATAAGTCTCTGTCCAGCCCCTGCTACCTGTTGCGCCGGTTTTGGTTGGACATGAATAAGTTTTTTAAACAGGGTTTTTAATCTATGGGGCGTGCGCCCCGCGACAGGGATATCTTTATCCTCTGTTTGCGTGATCTGCCCGACTTCTATAAGTGTAAGTTCAACAAGCAGACGCTTGTTAGAACTTTCACGATAGTGGATATCACATTGATTCATAATTTCCAAGGCCTTATATAAGAATGTCTGGGGACAGTTCTTAGCCTGGTTCTTGAATTTTTCTTTTTGTTGCTTGCTGGTCTCAAGAAGAGAAATAGTACTCTCATCCTTGGCCATCATCACATTACGTACATGTTCTGCAAGTCCGCTGATCAGGTTACTTCCATTGAATCCTTTCTCGAGGATACTGTTGAGCAACAACATCATATCGCTTATTTTATTCTCTAAGGCAAGATCGATAATATTAAAGTAATTGTCACTGTCGAGGACATTCAAGTCTTCAATAGTATTTTGATAGGTGATATGCCCCTGGCTGTAACTTGCTACTTGGTCGAAGATAGATAAGGCATCGCGCATACCACCGTCAGCTTTTTCTGCAATAATGTCTAAAGCCTGATCTTCATAAGTAATTCCTTCTCTTTCCGCTATCTTTTTTAGATGGCTGATGGTGTCAGGTACTGTCATCCGTTCAAAGTCGTATATCTGGCATCTGGACAAAATAGTAGGGAGAATCTTATGTTTCTCAGTCGTGGCGAGAATAAAGATGACATGAGCAGGTGGTTCTTCCAGAGTCTTGAGGAAAGCATTGAAAGCAGCAGTGGACAGCATATGGACTTCATCAATGATAAAGACTTTATAACGGCCGATCTGTGGCGGAATACGTGTTTGTTCCATTAGAGACTTGATGTTTTCCACCGAATTGTTGCTGGCAGCATCAAGTTCAAAAATGTTATAAGACCGTCCTTCGTTAAACGCTTTGCAGCTTTCACATTCGTTGCATGCTTCACCGTTTTCTCCAGGGTGCTCACAATTGATAGCTTTTGCAAAGATACGTGCACAAGTCGTCTTGCCAACCCCGCGAGGACCGCAGAACAGATAAGCATGTGCCAGCTTTTTTGTCTTGACAGCATTCTTGAGTGTTGTTGTCAGCGCTTCTTGCCCCACGACGGAGTCGAAGGTCATAGGGCGGTATTTGCGGGCTGATACAATATATTCTTCCATTTTTTTTTGAATTGATATTGCAAAGATACAAAAAAGTATTATCTTTGCAAATGTTTAAAATAGAATAATGGCAGGTCGCCTCAACAATATTATATCATTCATTGCCCACTATAAATATTTGATTACGATAGTAGTGGGCATTCTCATCGTGGGTATCCTTGATGATAATAGTTTCCGTAAACTTATAGAATATCAGTTTCAGATTAGTGATATGAAGGAAAGCATCAGAAAATATGATAACCAGTATGTTCGTGATTCTAGATTGCTTTGGCAGATCAATCGCAATCCAAAAGCGATAGAGAAGGTTGCACGAGAAAAGTATTTTATGAAGGCCGATGACGAAGATATTTTTGTGTTGAGTGATGATGCAGGAGTCAGTCAGGTTGGTGATAATAATGTAGACGAACAAGATGAAGCAGCTAAGTAAATTACAGAGTGTTTTATTATTAATAGGTGGAATCCTAATGGTAGCGGGGACTGGCCTTTTTGCCTTTCTTATTTGCTGGCATATCTCTTGCTGGTTGTTTCTTGCAGGAACAGTTCTTTTCGTACTGATGCAGTTAATGCAGGTCTATGAAGGACGCAGCCTTGTAGTACGTCGTCTGAAACGTATCCAAGGGGCTGCAGATTTGTTTTTTGTTGTATCCGGCATATCTATGGTTGATACAGCTTATGGCTTTTTGATGCGGATGTTTACTAATTATGAGATTTATCTAACTTATTTTTATAATAAATGGGTAGTGTTTTTGCTTATTGCTGCAGTTTTGGAAGTGTACACCACTCATCGCATCAGTTATGAATTGAAGAAAGAAAATCCAGATGTCGAAGGGTAGAAATGGTTTGCGAAAAAATCATAAAAGATTATACAAATGAATTAAATAGGATAAAATAATTTTCTTACTCCGAGAATAGATTGTAACTTTGTTTTACGAAGAACAAATACGCTTATGAATAAAATTCTATACGCAATCATTTCTGTTTTGACTTTAGCTTCCTGTGCTGAATCATACAATATTACTGGTACTTCCAATGTTTCCACCCTTGATGGTAGAAAATTGTATTTGAAAGTGCTTAAAGATACCGATTTTATTAATGTCGATTCCTGCGATGTTGTACACGGACAGTTTCATTTTTCCGGTAATGTTGATTCTGCGAAGATGGCAAATATCTTTATGGACAATGAAAATGTGCTGCCTTTGGTTTTGGAAGATGGTGATATTACGGTGAAGATTGATGATACCCAACAGATTGCGAGTGGAACACCTCTTAATGATAAGTTATTTAAATTCTTTCGGAAATATAATCAGTTGAAAAATGAAGAATCGGAACTGGTCCATCTTCATGATCAGGCTATTATGAATGGCCGTAATATGGTTGCTGTAAACCAGCATCTCAATAATGAAGCTGCTCGGATTACAGCGCAGGAAGATAAACTTGTTACCAGTTTTGTATGCAGCAATTTCAATAATGTCCTTGGCCCCGGCATCTTCTTTCTTGTAACGATTGGATATGAATATCCGCAGATTACACCATGGATAGAAGATATCATGACTCAGGCTACGAATAAATTCAAGAATGACCCTTATGTGAAAGATTACTATTCGAAGGCAAAGGAGAATGAGGAGATCATGAATGGAATGAAGGATCCTAATGCTACGCCACCTGCAACTCCGTCTGGTACCGGTCAAGGACTGGCACCGGGTGGTAGGACACCAACTCCGAATGAGCTGGCGCAACCGGCACAACAATCAGATCCTTCTGCAGCACAATCCGCTCGGTGACAATAATGGATATAATAAGATGACAATATATATCAAGAATGGTACTATAGTCAACGAGGGTCGCTCTTTTAAGGGCGACCTTGTGATTGAAGATGACCGTATTGTAGATATTACAGCGTGCAAAATGATTACCCGTGGCCAATATGATAAGATCATTGATGCTGCGGGTTGTTTTGTCTTACCGGGTATTATAGATGAGCATGTGCATTTTCGTGAACCAGGTATGGAGCGTAAGGCTGATATTGAAAGTGAAAGTCGTGCGGCTGTTTTTGGCGGCGTTACTTCTTATTTTGAAATGCCTAATACAAATCCTCAGACAACTAACCTTGAGAATTGGCTGGATAAATTACGTCGAGGTAAAGAGGAGAGTCATGTTAACTATAGCTTTTTTTTCGGTGCTACCAATGATAATGCCGGATTATTCCATCAATTAGATGTACATCGTGTCCCAGGTATTAAGCTTTTTATGGGGGCTAGTACGGGAAATATGCTTGTGGATCGTATAGATTCACTCCGAAAAATTTTCAGTGAAGCTGCTCGTCTGCATTTGCCTGTGATGGCACATTGTGAAGATTCTGTGTTGATTGGTCACAATATGGCAATGGTTAAAGCCATGTATGGTGATGATCCTGATATAAAATTTCATCCAGTTATTCGAAATGAAGAGGTTTGCTATAAGAGCAGTTTGCTTGCCGCTCAACTTGCCAAGGAGAGTGGAGCACATCTTCATATTGCTCATATCTCTACGGCAAAGGAATTGACTTTGCTGTGCAAACCGCAGATTACCGGTGAAGCTGTTCTTGCTCACTTGCTGTTTTGTGATCAAGACTATGCTGTAAAAGGGACTCTTATCAAATGTAATCCATCTGTGAAAAAAAAGTCTGATCGTGATGAATTGCGCAAGGCACTTGATGACGGAAGAATTTATACAATAGGTACAGATCACGCTCCACATGAGAAAAAGGATAAGGAGGGAGGATGCATTAAAGCTTCATCAGGAATGCCTATGATACAATTTTCACTAGTTGCTATGCTGGAACTTGTGGATGAAGGTGTTTTGACTATTGAAAAATTGGTAGAGTTGATGGCTCACCATCCGGCAGACCTCTTTCATGTTGTCGATCGAGGTTATTTGCGTAAAGGTTATAAGGCAGATGTCACTATTGTAAGACCTCATAAGTCTTGGACTGTGAATGAAAATCTGATCCAAAGTAAGTGTAAATGGAGTCCTGTGACCGGTCATACATTTCATTGGCAGGTACAGCAGACAATCTGTAATGGTCATCTTGTCTATGATCAGGGATGCTTTGACAGGGATTATCGTGGGGAAGAAATTTATTTTAGAAAGTAAAGAATGTGAAACTTGAATATAATATATCAGAAATAGTTCCATACATCAATTGGATATACTTCTTTCATGCCTGGAATATGGATGGTAAATCGAAAGAAGATAAAAGCTGTTTGCAGGTTGATGCAGAGCGCTTGCTTGAGTCCTGGGAAGGAGAATATCATACGCATGCTCTTTTCAAAATACTTCCGGCTAACAGTGAAGGTGATGATCTGATTTTAGATGGTGTCAGAATACCTATGCTTCGTCAACAGCAAGTATTAAAGAATGGCGAACCCAATTTGTGTTTGGCGGATTACGTGCGTCCTTTGTCGCAAGGTAAACAGGATCAGGTTGGCATATTCTGTACTACTGTCGACCGGGGATTGCAAATTGGAAATGATAATGATGCTTATAAGAAGATGATGTACCAGACACTCTGTGACCGTCTGGCGGAAGGTACTGCAGAGAAAATGCATGAGGATGTACGTCGTGTTTATTGGGGATATGCTCCGGACGAGCATATCACTATGCGACAAACTCATAATGAGGAGTATATAGGCATCAGACCTGCTGTGGGGTATCCTTCGCTCCCAGATATCAGTATAAATTTTATATTGGATAAGCTCTTGGAGATGAAAAAGATTGGCATACGACTTACAGAAATTGGAATGATGACACCACATGCAAGTGTGAGTGGTTTTATGTTTTCCCATCCGAAAGCAAAATATTTTGATTTGGGGAAGATCGGTGAAGACCAATTGATAGATTATGCACACAGAAGAGGACTTCCTGTGGAGTATGTCCGACGTTTTCTTCAGTCAAATTTATTGAAACATTAAAATAGAAGGCTTGATTTCAAGAATATTCATACCTGTTATCCTTATGCTGGTGCTCCCCGATATCTATTTCGAGTTGCACTATCTACGCTATCGTAAATCTTATTCCGGATGGAGACGTCTTTTATGGTGGATGCCCAGTATTATTATGTTGTCTTATACTATCGGCCTGGTAAGTATACATAATTTTGTACCGACGGATATTAGATGGCTTTATGTATATTTATTACTGATTGGTGTCCTTTTTGTACCAAAGGCTGTTTTTGCGCTTAGTTCTTTTCTGGGGTGGCGTCATTGTGTATTTCATCATACTCACAAAAATTGGGGAAATCCTGTCGGTGGAATTCTTAGTCTCATTACGGTCTTAGCTTTTTTATATGGACTCGTTATAGGTCCCCGTACCTTTAAAGTTCGTCATCTCGATATTTATCTTGATCACCTTCCGAAAGCGTTTGATGGGTATAAAATAGTACATTTCAGCGATGCTCATGTCGGCACTTTCAATTATAGTTTTGATCGTTATCTCCGTCGCGATATTGACAGCATAGAAGCCCAACATGCCGACCTGATTGTCTTTACAGGTGATTTGCAGAATCTTCAACCAGGTGAACTTAAAATGCATGAGAACTGGTATAGAGAGTTAGGACATCAGAAGAAATCGTTAATGGTTTCTGTGATGGGCAATCATGATTATAGTGATTATTATCGGGGAACACCTGCAGAGATGGCTTCTCGTGTGAGACAGATGGAAAAATTGCAGCGCAGTTTTGGATGGAAATTGTTGCTTAATGAAAATGAGATTATTCGAAGAGGTAAAAGTTCAATCTATCTGGCAGGCGGAGAATATGAGAATTCCAAAACTGATACTCTGAATTATGTTAATAGAACAAAGATGTATGAAGGAATTCCTCAAGGTGCTTTTGTTATTGAACTTCAGCATAATCCTATTCATTGGGAGCAAAATATAGCCCCGGAAAAGGGCAGAATATTACCACAACTTACTTTGAGCGGACATACTCATGGTGGGCAAATCAGTATTTTTGGCATTCGCCCGACGATGTTGTTTTACAATGAGGATTATGGTCTTTACGAAAAGAATGACAAGTATATTTATGTTACCTCTGGAATTGGAGGGCTGGTACCTTTCCGTCTGGGCTCAACTCCAGAGATTGCCGTTATCACGTTGCATTGTTTCAAAAGGTAACAACCAATAATATTATAATATCACGTGTATGAAATATTTTTATCGCCTATATCAGTTATGTGTTTTTTTGCCGCTTTTTATAGTAGCTACAATCCTTACAGCCTTAATTACAATTATAGGCTGTCGTTTTGGTAATGGTAATTTTTGGGGGTATTATCCAGGTAAGATCTGGTCACGTTTTACAACGTTTCTGCTTTTTTTACCGATTCATGTAGAAGGCCGGGAATATCTTGACAAGAGCCAGAGCTATGTATTTGTAGCCAATCATCAGGGGGCATTTGATATTTTTCTTATCTATGGTTTTCTTGATAGGAATTTCAAGTGGATGCTGAAGATGGGGTTACGCAAAATTCCTTTTGTCGGTATGGCATGTGAGTATGCTCATTTTATCTTTATAGATAAAAGAGGTCCTTCTAAAATCAGACATTCTTATGAACAGGCACGTGAAATCCTAAAGGAAGGAATGTCTTTAGTTGTATTTCCAGAAGGAGCAAGAAGTTTTACGGGGCATATGGGAACATTCCGCAGGGGTGCTTTCATGCTTGCTGATGAGCTCCATCTTCCGGTATGTCCTTTGACTATTAATGGTAGTTTTAATATTAAACCTCGTACAAAAGATCTTTATTGGGTCTTCTGGCACCCACTTACTTTAACAATTCATGAACCAATTGCTCCAATAGGCAAGGGGGCTGATAATATCAGAAATCAAATGGATAAGAGCTATGAGGCCATTATGAGTTCACTAGAATCAAAATATCAGGGATTTATAGAAAATCCTGATCAGTAATTGCAATAAATTGTATATCTTTGCATCAGAAAACATTTAAGGTTGTTTAATATGGAAAGCGATAGCATCGTAATTATACCAACTTACAACGAAAAAGAGAATATTGAAAAGATTATCCGGACCGTATTTGGTTTGGACCGTGTCTTTCATATCTTGGTGATTGATGACGGAAGTCCTGATGGAACTGCTGAAATTGTTCATCATCTCATGGATACCGAGTTTCGTGACCGTTTATTTATTTTGCAGCGTAGTGGAAAACAAGGACTCGGCACGGCTTATATCGCAGGTTTCAAATGGTCTTTGGCTCGAAAATATGAGTATATTTTCGAAATGGATGCTGACTTCAGCCATGATCCAAACGATTTGCCACGACTTTATGCAGCCTGCCATGATGACGGAAATGATTTAGCTGTCGGATCTCGATATGTCATGGGTGTTAATGTCGTCAACTGGCCGATTGGTCGTGTGTTGATGAGTTTTTTTGCCAGTCAGTATGTTCGTATCGTTACGGGCTTTAATGTCCATGATACTACAGCAGGATTTGTGTGCTATCGGCGTAGAGTGCTGGAGACTATTCCTCTGGAAAAGATTCGTTTCAAGGGATATGCCTTTCAGATTGAGATGAAGTTCACAGCTTATAAAATTGGTTTCAAAATCAAGGAAGTTCCTGTGATATTTGTAAATCGTCGTGAAGGTACGAGTAAGATGAGTGGTGATATTTTTGGAGAAGCATTCTTTGGAGTCCTCCGTCTTCGTTGGGATGGGTGGTTTCGTAAATATCCTAAAGTAAAAAATTAAGCTAGTCTATATTATAAAAAATTGTCTATACAAGAATTACAAAGTCTGTATGGCACATTGCCGCAGGCTTCTGCTTTAGTTGAATTTTTCAAGCAAAAAACATTTCAGTCGCTTTTCCTTGAAGGGCTTGTCGGGTCTTCCACACCTCTTCTTTTTTCTTCTATCGCTGAGAAACTTCAACGTACTGTTGTTTTTATCCTTAATGATAGTGATGAGGCGGGTTATTTCTACCACGATTTGATGCAGATCATGGGACCGGAAAGAGTCCTCTTTTTTCCTTCGAGTTACCGCCGTGCTGTAAAATATGGTCAGCGTGACCATGCTAATGAAATTTTGCGTACGGAGGTTCTTGCCAAGTTAAGCGATCTGTCGGGAGTTCTCTATATTGTGACTTACCCTCAAGCTGTGGCAGAACTTGTTGTATCTAGAAAAAGGCTGGATGATCGAATGATCAGAGTACAGACAGAACAGACGATACAGCAAACTTCAATGGTTCAGCAACTCCGTGAATTTGGGTTTGAAGAAACAGATTATGTTTATGAACCAGGGCAGTTTGCTGTTCGTGGAAGTATTATTGATGTCTATTCTTTTAGTTGTGAATTTCCATATCGAATTGATTTCTTTGGTGACCAGATTGATACTATCCGAACCTTTGAGGTGCAGGATCAGTTGTCAAAAGACAAAAAGAGTGAAATAGAGATTGTGCCGGAATTGTCACAAATACAGAGTGATAAAATACCTTTGCTTGAGTTTCTGCCTGAGGATAGTATTCTTGTGATGAAAAGTCTTTCTTATATTCATGATGTTATAGGACAGATTTATACGGATGGATTTTCATCTCAGGCTCTCACGGAACGAATGGAAGGTGCTACAGAACAAGAGCAGGCTGATATTCTTTTAGATATGAAAAAAGAAAATCATCTTGTTACGGCAAACCGGTTTCTTGAAGATGCAGTGAAGTTTTCAAGGATAGAATTTGGACCTCATGTCTCTGAAGAAGTAAAAAAGCAGGAGCTGAATAAGCATGGGGAGTCACGCTCAATGACAGTCCTTAACTTTCATGTATCTCCACAACTGCTATTTCATAAGAATTTTGATCTTCTGACACAAACACTAGAGGATTATATCCTTAAAGGATATAAACTCTATATCCTGGCTGACAGTGTGAAGCAAACAGACCGGCTGCATGATATCTTTGCAGATATGGATAACCCACAAGCTAAGAGTATTAATTTTGAGCCAGTTGATAAGACTCTTCATTATGGCTTTGCTGATGATGATTTAAAGATATGCCTCTTTACAGATCATCAGATTTTTGACCGTTTTCATAAATATAGTCTTCGCAGCGATTTGGCACGTGCCGGTAAGATGGCATTGACGATGAAAGAGTTGCAAGAGATGGAACCTGGTGACTATGTCGTTCATGTTGATTTTGGCATCGGCCGTTTTGGTGGATTAGTCCGTGTCCCTTTAGGGAACAGTTATCAGGAGATGATACGTATCATCTATAAGAATAATGATAAGGTAGATGTCTCTATTCATAGTCTTTATAAAATCAGCAAATATCGTAGCAGTGATGCGGGTTAGGCACCTCATCTTTCGACGCTTGGTACTGGAGCCTGGGACAGGCTGAAGGAAAAGACAAAGAAGAGGATTAAAGATATAGCGAGAGATCTCATCAGACTTTATGCACAGAGGCGTCATGATAAAGGCTATGCTTTTTCATCGGATACCTTTATGCAGCATGAATTGGAAGCTAGCTTCCTTTATGAGGACACTCCAGATCAATATAAGGCTACCCAGGATGTAAAAGCGGATATGGAAAAAGCACGCCCCATGGACCGTCTTGTTTGTGGTGACGTTGGTTTTGGTAAGACAGAGGTTGCTGTTCGTGCAGCTTTTAAAGCAGCTTGCGACAGTAAGCAGGTCGCTGTATTAGTTCCGACAACGGTGCTGTGCTATCAGCATTACCAGACGTTTAAAAAACGTCTGGAGGGTTTTCCTGTTACAATAGATTATCTATCTCGTGCTCGAAGTAGTAAAGATACTAAACAGGTTTCTGATAATCTTGCGTCGGGTAAAATAGATATTATTATAGGAACGCAGAAACTTCTGGGAAAGAGTGTTGTATGGCATGATCTGGGGCTTCTTATCATAGATGAAGAACAAAAGTTTGGTGTATCGACTAAAGAAAAACTTCGTAAAATAAAGACTAATGTAGATACATTGACAATGTCTGCTACTCCTATCCCCCGAACCCTTCAGTTTTCTTTGATGGGAGCTAGAGATATGAGTATTATACGTACTCCACCTCCAAATCGGTATCCCATCCATACTGAACTGACGACGTATGGGCATGAAGTTATTGCTGATGCAATTAATTTTGAAATGAGTCGTAACGGGCAAGTATTCTTTGTTACTGATCGTATCAGTAGTCTTCCTGAGATAGCTAATTTGATCCATAAATATGTTCCGGATGCCCGCGTAGCTATAGGTCATGGGCAGATGAAACCGGAGCAGTTGGAGAATGTTCTTATGGGCTTTATGAACTATGACTATGATGTTTTGATATCTACTACAATTGTAGAAAATGGTATTGATATATCTAATGCCAATACTATTATCATTAATGATGCTCATCGTTTCGGATTGTCTGATTTGCATCAGATGCGTGGTCGTGTAGGCAGAAGTAATCGTAAGGCTTTCTGTTATTTGCTTGCCCCTCCGAAAAGTGTGCTTAGTGTGGAAGCTCGTCGGCGGCTTGAAGCTTTAGAGACCTTCTCGGAATTGGGAAGTGGCTTCAATCTTGCTATGCAGGATTTGGACATTCGTGGTGCCGGTAATCTATTAGGATCTGAACAAAGCGGATTTATGGAGGATTTAGGATATGAAACATATCAGAAAATATTGAGTCAGGCAGTCACAGAACTGAAAAATGATGAGTTTCAGGATCTTTATGCTGATGAAATGGCAGATGGCAATATTATCACTGGTGCTGATTTTGTTGATGACTGTGCCATTGAAAGTGATTTGGAGATGTACTTTCCTGATACCTATGTTCCTGGAAGCAGTGAGCGAATGCTTCTTTATCGGGAATTAGATCAGATAGAGGATGACAGTATGCTGCTGGAGTATCGTAAAAGGCTTGTAGACAGATTTGGTCCTATCCCTCATGAAGGCGAGGAACTGCTGCAAGTTGTTCGCCTGCGCCGTTTAGGCAAACGACTAGGCTGTGAGAAAATTATTCTCAAATTTGGCAAGATGCAATTACAGCTGGTAGGGAATTTACAAAGTGTTTATTATAAGAGTAAAAGCTTTGAAAGTCTTATCAATTTTATCGGAAGTAATGCCCGCCGATGCCATCTTAAGGATCTTGGAACGAGGCGCTTAATGCAAATTGATAATGTTACTAGTATAGAGGAAGCAACATCATTATTGGAGCGTATTGATAAATAAATTTGAAAACCGCCACATATCCAAATAAGGAATGTGGCGGTTATATTATTGAGTATAAATAGTCTAAATTATTGTTTTAGGAGTTCTTTTATCTGTAGAGCGATGTGCTCTATCTTTTCCGTTGGCTCGAAACGAGCTATAACCTGGCCTTTCTTGTTAATGAGGAATTTTGTAAAATTCCATTTGATGTCCGGATTTTCTTTATAGTTAGGATCTTGTTCTGAAAGCATCTTGTCAAGGACAGGATAAATAGGGTGAGACTCATCCCAACCGGCAAATCCTTTCTGCTCTTTCAAAAATTTATAAAGAGGAGTGGCTTCGTCTCCGTTTACTTTCAGTTTCTTGAACTGAGGAAATTCTGTACCATAATTTAGTTTACAGAATTTGTGAATGCTTTCATCAGTACCTGGTGCCTGTTGACCAAATTGATTACAAGGAAAATCTAAAATCTCAAAGCCTTGGGAATGATACTCCTCATAGAGTTTTTCAAGTTCTTCATATTGGGGAGTAAAGCCACATTTTGTAGCAGTGTTTACAATCAGGAGAACCTCATTAGCATACTCCTGAAGTGATACATCGTTTCCTTTTCTGTCTTTTACAGAGAATTCGTAAACTGTTCTCATTTTATTTCTGTTATTTCGATTCGTTCATTTCTGTATGCAAAGATACCATTATTTTCTGAGTTGTCGTAAAATTTAAAAAGTTTTAATAAAAAAACCGATGTTGATATAACGACAGGTTTTGATCTGGATTAAGAAATTTTCTTTTATGTTTTCCTTATGAGTGAGAAGCTCCTGATTATTTCTTTTTCGGGAAATCCCTATATTTTTGTAGGGATATGTTTGATTTGAACTGATTTTTTTTTAGTATTTTTGTTCTAATAAAAAACAAATATATTAGAATTTAATTTTGAATAGTATGAAGAAGTATAAGTTTATATTGAATTTTGCCTTTGTTGCTATGTGTGTCTTCGGTCTTACTTCATGTGAAAAAGATGATGAAGCTATATCATCAACATTGTCGGGATGTTGGCAAGGTGTTTTGTCTACGACATACTATGATGGACTAGGTCTTACCGGTGAAGATTATATTACTGTCTTTTATTTTAATCAGACATCTTATACAAGTGGCACTGGTTATGAACTGGACTATGATATTTATTCTCCTCAATCAAGTAGTGCTTTAGGTTATTTTCGTTGGGAAGTTTCTGGAACTACTATTCATTTGCTATATAATGATGGTACTGACGCATATATTTATAATTATAGTCTGGATCAGAACTATTTTTCTGGGGTGTTAGATGATGGAACGGATCGTAATATCAATTTCAGAATGAAATATCTTTCTAATTTTGATATAAATAATTTCTACAGCTATAATTCTGCCAAGTATTTATCACGTAGTGTGCGGGAAGTCCCAATGATTAAAGGAAAATTGATTATATCGAGAGATTCTTTAAAGTGATGAGAATCATATAGTTATGCTGAAAGTGAAAATTTGATAGTGGAAAGGCCTTTTATAAATAGGGTTTCCCCCTTTTCATTGTAGGGATTGTTCCTTTACTGAAGGTTGAAAAATTTTTATCTTTGTCTTCGAATAAACAGCATGTAGACTATGCAGAATTTGAAATCATATAAAGCATTAGCTGTTTTGGCTATGGTATCGCTGTTCTCAATAAGTTGTAATAATGACTATTGGAATGATGGCTACTGGTATGGTGATAATTGGTATTACAGTGATTGGAATTGTTATGGATGGTGGAATAATGGTTATGACGATCCGTCTGATGATGTGAAAACTATGGTTTCTTATTTTCAGGGTAATTGGACAGGGACGTTGATTGCTAAGTATAAAGAGAAAGGTGAAGCTGTTCGTGATAGTTTTTATGTGGACTATGATTTTAAACGCATCAATAATGGCTCTTATGGACGTGGGGAAGAGATAACATACAAAATGGATAAAACTCTATATAAGAATCGTAAGTTCACTTGGCATGTTGATGAGAATGGAGATACTTATTTGCAGTTTGATGATAATGTATTGATGGTAATCTATTATAGTAAGATGTATTTAAATGCCCGTGTGTTTCAAGGTTCAATGGACGGACTTAACGGTTTGAGTGAAGAAGATGATTTTGACCTTGTTTATGTTAACAATGGTAATAAGTTGAAATCGGCAACGGATATGACAGAAGGATATGGCAGAAGTTATGGCGGACTTGCCAATACCATTATGGTAAAAGGAATCGCCATGAGCAAGATAAATTAAGATAAGTTTATAAAAAACAGTTCTATATATAATAAAGGTAAGTGTATTTATAAATCAAGGAAAATATATATGAAATTAATATAAGTAAAGAAAACTCAAGTGATAGATAACTATTTAAGAAAAGTATTAGTAAGCTTATATGAGTATTAGATTGTTCAAATTAGAGAGTTAATAAGAAATCGGGCTGCCGTGAGGTAGCCCGATAATATTTTCTTGTCTTATTTGTTCATTTTTCAATTGTTAAATCCCCAGGCACGTTTGATATTATCAATACTCAATTGTTCTACATGCTGTTCTGTCGCATCAGGCAAGTTACAGAAAAAATCAATGCCGGTATGATCTTCAAGATATTTAATGTTGACGACATGATCTGAGAGTGTGCCTTGTGTTGCTGCATACTGGTCAAACCAGAAACCAATGGCTTTGTATCCACTGGAATTTTTCATTAATATTGCTGAGAAAAAGTACCGAGGTACGATAAGTCCCTTTGCGGTCTTCTTATAAATAGCTGTATCTTGATCGATAACGCCACCTTTGCATACATAAAGAGTGTCGCCATGATTGCTATTGACTGTAATTTGATTTCTTACGAAATTTTCCATATCCTCCCAAATGCCAGCATTGAAATTATGGAGCTGTGGCTGCATATTCGTGAGATAAAATGTTTGTTTGTTGGACGTATATGAGTTCAGTCTATCTGCTGATGGGCAGAGATGTCCGTGATCATACCCTTGGCCCCAATAAGGATCACCATCTCCAGCAGTCCATACAGCTGTACTGTTGATATCCGGATCAGAAGGATATTGTTTTGTATAGTAATCTGCATCTGATACAGAATAACGCTTAATACCACGGGAAAGAACAATGCTCCAATACATTTTGTAACAGCTCCATTGATTTGATTTTTTTGAAGTTTCCCATTCTGCAGAATAGTTGATAGAATCACCATCATAATGTGTAACAATAATGCTGTTGCCACCTTTTACTTTAGGAAATTCAAGATTTCCTATGGCAGGAGTAGATAATGTAACAATGTTCGCATTTATGTTCGTTTTATCGTTCCCCCCACCATTGCTATTATTAATATCATCACTGCTACTGCAAGCCGTGATGGCGAAAATAGCTACAGTCATGGTAGCCAGAAACTTTATTTTAGTGCTCATATCGTCGTGTTTAAGTAATATTTATTGAAGATTGTATTTTAAGAAGAAAGGGTACGATCGACCGTATATGCAACTACGCTCGAACGTACCCTTTTGAAATTTAATATATGCTTAAAAAAGATATATTACTTCTTCAACTTACCATAGCGGTTCATGAAGCTG
>RRZU013538925.1_pt1 | contig 24016 bp, 18 predicted proteins | sample 2165561 | NCBI WGS metagenome assembly RRZU01 (sample SAMN10456909, study PRJNA506462) | wastewater metagenome | isolation source: wastewater sludge | place: USA: Moscow, Idaho | reverse complement strand
GCGGTGACACAAGCTATTTTTCACGGGGATTCTTCGCGGTCGCCAGCGGTGCCTATAATATTAAGGACGCCCCACGCGCGACGGATGGCTCGCCTTACAATGTCCTTACGGTGGGTACGAGTACCCCGGAATTCAGGGTGTATCGGTGGACGCTTGAGGGTGACAAAATAACCATAGAGCGCGGCCTGACTTTGGATAATATGCTGGAAAATGCGACGAGGACACTTGGCAGGTCGATTGTCGGAAGAAGTTATTACCTTAGCATCGGCACCGCTGGCCCGAGTTATTCCCCAGGAACCTGGGACTGGGTCCGCGTAACGACGTACTGATCGGTCAGGGGCGAGGCGAGACCTCGGGCAGGGGGCCTGTTAAATTTCATAGCCGACGGAAACCCAGCGCAGCGCTGGTACTCTGCTCTCTGCAGCGGCCCCACGTCAATCCTGCGCAGCGCCGAACACCGGCTCGCAACGGACCTCGGTCTTGACCGAGTTGGCGATGAAACACTCGTCGTGCGCCTGGCGGTGCATTTCCGCCACCTCGGCAGAGGTCGGCAGGTGGTCGCCCGAAAAGGCGACCTCGGGTCGCAGCGTGACGAGGGTCATCGCCAGCTTGCCATCGCTGTTTTTCGCCATGACGCCGAGCGGGTTGTCGGCGTAGCGATCGATGCAGAACCTGCGCCGGGCAGCGATCGACAGAAACCACAGCAGGTGGCAACTGGCCAGCGAGGCGACAAAAGCCTCTTCGGGATCGACCGCGGCCGGGTCGGACATCGGCACCGGCACGACGTGCGGCGACGACGAGGCAGGGATGTCGACACCCCCGTCGAAGCGCAGCAGGTGCTTGCGGCTATAACGGTTACCGAGAAAATCCTGCTCGCCGCGGAGCCAGAGAATTTGTGCACCATATTGGGTCATGGCTAAGGATAGGAGATCCAACGCCACTCCCGCAAGGTACGGTGGCATTTTCGAGCAAGGCGATCCATTCGGCGGTGCTGCGCAATACCGTGATTTGCCGACGACATCGCCAGCGGCTTCAGAAAGCGGCGATGCCGGTTTGCGCCCGGCCGAGGATCAACGCGTGTACATCATGGGTGCCTTCGTAGGTATTGACCACTTCGAGGTTCACCAGGTGCCGGATGATGCCGTACTCGTCCGAGATGCCGTTGCCGCCGAGCATGTCGCGCGCCATGCGAGCGATGTCGAGTGCCTTGCCGCAGGAGTTGCGCTTCATGATCGAGGTGATCTCGGGTGTCGCCGTACCTTCGTCCTTCATCCGCCCGAGGCGCAGGCAACCCTGCAGAGCCAGCGTGATTTCGCTCTGCATGTCGGCGAGTTTCTTCTGGACCAACTGCTTGGCGGCCAGCGGGCGGCCGAACTGCTTGCGATCGAGCGTGTACTGGCGCGCCGTGTGCCAGCAGAACTCGGCGGCGCCGAGGGCACCCCAGGCGATGCCGTAGCGTGCCGAATCGAGGCAGGTGAACGGTCCCTTGAGCCCCCGCACTTCTGGAAAAGCGTTCTCCGCCGGTACGAAGACCTCGTCCATCACGATCTCGCCGGTAATCGACGTGCGCAGACCGACCTTGCCATGGATGGGCGGCGTCGACAGGCCCGGCATTCCTTTCTCGAGGACGAAGCCGCGAATTGCGCCGGCGTCATCCTTGGCCCAGACGATGAACACGTCAGCAATCGGCGAGTTGGTGATCCAGGTCTTGTTGCCCGAGATCCGGTAGCCGCCGTCCACCGCACGCGCCCGGGTCTCCATGCTGCCCGGGTCGGAGCCGTGGTTGGGCTCGGTCAGTCCGAAGCAGCCGATCGATTCGCCGCGTGCCAGCCGGGGAAGGTACTTCTGCTTCTGCTGCTCGGTCCCGAAGGTATGGATCGGCAGCATCACCAGCGAAGACTGCACGCTCATCATCGAGCGAAAACCCGAATCGATACGCTCGACCTCGCGCGCGATGAGGCCGTAGCTCACATAGTTGAGCCCGGCACCGCCGTACTCGGGCGGAATCGTCGCGCCAAGCAGTCCCATCTCGCCCATTTCCAGATAAATCGCCGGATCGGTTTGTTCGAGGCGAAAGGATTCGAGAACGCGCGGCAACAATCTACCCTGGCAGTAGTCGCGCGCTGCGTCGCGCAACAGGCGTTCTTCTTCGCTCAGTTGCGCTTCGAGCAACAAGGGGTCTTGCCAGCAGAATTTCACTTTCGATGCATTTGCCATGGTCTGTCCTTTTGCCGTTCGCTACGTCCTGGTCTGCGACATGCCCAATCTTGCTGAGGTTATGGGAAAAAGACAAGACATGCGCGCAGATGCGCAGCTCTCGCCGAGTTGCTGCACGCTACAGCCCGGCGAGAGCTGCCACCCAGGCTTCGGCGCTCGGCCGCAGCAGTTCGAGGATCGGCAGCGGATAGACGCCGACTGTCAGAATCAACAGGGCCGGCAAGAGCAGCAAGGCCAGCTCGCGCGGCAGCAGGTCTTCGGCGGTGGCGAGGTCGGGATTACGCAAGGGGCCGAGAAAGGCCTGCCGGAAGGGCGACAGAAAGGCTGCGGCAGCGAGCACCATGGCGAACAGCGCTGCGAGGCCGGCACCGGTATGGCTGTGCAGCGTTTCGACGATGATCAGCAGTTCACCGGGGAAGCCGCTGGTTCCCGGCAGTCCGATGCCGGCCAGTCCGAAGAGCAGGAAGAAACCGGACAGGAGCGGCAGGCGGTGGATCACGCCACCGAGCTGGCTGATGTCGGTCGAGTCGGTACGGCGCTGCAGGAAAGCGAGGACCAGAAAGCCACCACCGGCGGCGACGCTGAAGTTGAGCAGTTGCAATAGCGCTCCCTGCAGCGCCGAAACCGAGAACGATGCCAGTCCCAGCACGACCAGCCCGACATGCGACACGCTTGCGTACGCCAGCATGGCACGCAGATTGCTCTGCGCCAGCGCCGCGACGCTGCCGTAGAGGATGGCCACGGTACCAAAACCGGCGAGCAGCCAGTGCAGCTCGCGCGCCGCGAGCGGCGCCAGCGGAATGGCGAAGCGGATCAGCCCGTAGGCGCCGAGTTTGAGCCCGACCAGCACGGCCGTCACCGCCGCCGGCGCACCCATCGCCAGTGCGGGCAGCCAGGTGTGCAGCGGTAGCAGTGGCACCTTGACGCCGAAACCGGCGAGCAGCAGCAGGAACACCAGATACTGGGTTCGCTCCGGCAGCGCTGTCGCCAGCAGCGTTGGCAGATCGAAGCGCAGCGCTCCGCTCAGTTCGGCATGCCCGAAAGCCAGCGCCAGGAGGCCAAACAGCAGCGGCACGCCGCCGGCGAGCATGACCAGGAAATAGCGCACGGCAGCCGCCTGGCGGCCGGCGCCCAAGCCCCACAGGCTGACCAGGAAATACAGCGGCAGCAGTGTGAACTCCCAGAAGCAGAAGAACAGGATGCTGTCGAGCGCGCAGAAGACGCCGAGGGTGGCCGCTTCGAGCAGGAGCAGCAGGGCGAAGTACACGCCAGGGAGCGCAGCCGGCGCATGCTGCCGCCAGCCGGCGACGACCGAACCGCAGAAGAGCAGCGCCGTCGCCGGCAGAAAGAGCAGCGAGAGGCCATCGACGCCGAGCAGGTAGTTGATATTGACTCCCGGGATCCAGGTCGCCGAATCCAGCAACTGGAAGTCGGGGTCCTGGTCATCGAAGACGGCGACGATCAGCAGCGAGCAGAACAGCGTCAGCATGGCAGTGCCGAGCGCGACCCACTGCGCCCATGATTTGCGCCGCCACAGCGCCGTCAACAGCGCGCCAAGCAGCGGCAGCGACAGCAGCGTACTCAGTAGCGGCCAGGACGCCAGTTCAACCATGGTGGAAATAGGCCGACAGCGCCTGCGTTGCCGTATCGGTCAACTGCAGCCAGGGCTCAGGATAGAAACCGGCGGCCAGCAGCACCAGCAGTGTGGCGCCGCCAACGAAATACTCCATCCGGCCGGTGCGGGCGATGCGGGCTGCCGGCAGATCCCTGGGCCGCGGTGCGAGAAAGGCGCGCTGGAAAGCCCATAGCAGGAAACCGGCCGCAGCGACGTTGCCGAGCGCCGTGGCGACCGTCGGCAAGGCGCCAAAGGTCTCGATCGACGCTTCCAGAACCAGGTGCACGGCGTCAAAACCGGGTGTCCCGGGCATGCCGAGCAGCGCCAGGCCGCCGATCAGGAAAGCAACGGCGATGAAGGGAACGCGGTCGAAGAGACCGCCGAGCTGATCGAGATTGGTGGTGCCGGTACGGCGGTATACGTAACCGACCATCAACAGCATCACCGTAATCGCCAGGCCGAAGTTGACGGCCAGCAGCAGTGCGCCCTGCAGGCCGGCCGGATGCAGCGTAAACAGGCCAATCACGATCAGACTGGTATGGCTGACGACCGCAAAAGCCATCAGCCGGCGCAGATTGGCCTGCCGGAAAGCCATGCTCGCGGCGAAGAAGACGCCGACCATGGCGAAGGCCACGACATAGGGCTGCCAGATCATCACCGCTTCGGCGGTCAGTGGCAACAGGAAGCGCGCCATGCCGTAGATGCCGACCTTGACCCCGAGCAGCAGCACCGGGCCCACGGCAATCAGGCCGTAGCCGGCCGAGTTGGGAAGCCAGCCGTGCAGGGGAAACAACGGGGTGCGTACCGCCAAACCATAAAACAGCAGGTAGAAGGCTGCCGATTGGTATTTGCCGATCTGTGGCGTTTCCAGCAATTCGAAGAGGTCGAAGCTCCAGTGGCTGCCAAGGACGTCGGCGTGGCTCCAGACCAGAACGATGGATCCGGCCATGAACAGGCACCAGCCGAAGAGCTGATACTGCAGGAAGCGGGACAGGGCCAGGTTCTCCTCTCTGGCCGAAGCCCAGCGCCAGAGCAGGTAGCCGACCAGCGCCAGTTGTACCGCCGAAGCGCCGGCAAACCACAGCAGGTTCATCGTCGTGAGCATGGTCATCTGTGACGACTCGATCAGCAACAGCACGCTCAGGAGCTGCACCGGCGAGATCTGCTGGCGGGCCATGCCATAGAAAGACAGCAGCACGCCGAGTAGCGCCGTGAGCAGGATGAACAGCACGCTCACCCCGTCGGCTGCAGCATGGTAAGCAAACAGATCGACGCGCTCGGCGAACTGCAGGATGCTGGTCGACACATCAATGCGGGCGTACAGGTCAATCGCCACGACCAGTTCGGCGACCGCGAAGATACGGCCGAGGACCAGCGCCAGGTCGGCCTCGCGCATGATCAGCAGCAGCAGGGCTGCCGCCAGTGGCAAACATTGCAGCGTCGCCAGCGGCGGGTAGCCGGCCTGCGCCGCCCAGAGAATTTCACTCACAGGATCACCACGAAAGTCGCCATCACCATCAACATCAGATAGCGTGGTTGTTCGAGCAGCGACTCGATGGCATCCGCGTAGTGTGCGGCGCGTTGCAGCGACTTCTCCATCGCCCCATCGCCGCTGAACAGCAGGGTGCTTTCCAGGCCTTGCATGCGGTCCGCGAAGTTGAACAGCGCGCGACCAGCCAGGCCATGGCCACGAATCAGTTCGTCGGCGGCGTCACCAGTGGCAAAGTGTTCATCGTCACGGGGCGCGCCGACGAGCGGGTCGATGAAACGCTCGTCGAGCGCCCGCACGTCCCGGCCGAGAGCCAGAGTAGGGCGCGTCAGCAGGCTGTTGGCCAGCGGCTCGATCCAGAAGCGCTGCAATGCCGCCGTGTACCACCAGGCTTGTGTGGCCAGCCAGCGCGGCACCGGCGGCGCCGGCCGACGTGCCAGATGCATGTACGCCGGTGCGAGCAGAAACTGATATGCGCGCCAGGCGGCATGCAGGCCCGCGTGGCAGGCGGCCAGCCAGAACAGTCCGAGACCGCAGCAGCCGACCATCAGACCGACCTGCGTCACGGTCGAGAAAACCAGCGCCGACTTGACATCGCTCTGCACCAGCGCACAGAGGCCGCCGTACACGGCGGTCGCCAGACCGACGACCGCCAGCAGCGCCAGCAGGTCGGGCACCTGCTCGAGCAGACCCTGCAGGCGGCAGAGCAGATAGACGCCGGCGTGTACCATCAGTGAACCGTAGAAAATCGCCGAAGACGGCGTCGGGCCTTCGAGTGCACGCGCGATCCATGGCGTAAATGGCAATTGCGCCGACTTCACCAGCGCCGCCAGTACGAAACCGAACGCCAGCAGGCGCGCCGTGACCATGGACATACTGCCATCTCCAGCCAGCCCGGCCCACTCGAGGCTGCCTGCCGACCACGTCGCGAGAGCGATTCCGAGCATGAAACCGGCATCACCAACGCGATTGCAGAGGAAAACCAACAAGGCGTTGCCGGTCGCGACCGGTCGTTCCCAGGCGTATGCGATGAGCAGCCAGGAACTGAAACCGGCGAGTTCCCAGCCGACGAAGGTCAGCACCGCGTTGCCGGCCAGGACGATCAGCAGCATGCCGGCAAGGAACAGGCAGATGCCGAGGAAGAAGCGCGGGAAACCAGGCTCCCGGTGCAGATAGGTCGCCGAAAAACGGATCGCAATCCAGACGATCAGGGTGACCAGCGTCGCTGCCGGCAGGCTGTAGGCGTCGGCCACGAAGGACAGGCGAACCGCTACTGTGCCGATACGCAGCCATTCGCCAAACACCAGTTGCTCCGGCAGGGCGCCAGCGATGGCCAGCAGATCGAAGAGCAGCAGCAGCAGTAGCGCGCAGAGAGCGGCCGTGCTGGCGATGGCGGCGGTCAGCGGTTCGTCTGCATCGCCCGCGCCGCGGCGCAAGAGCAAAAGAATGGCGAGCAGCGCTGCTGACAGCAGCGGCAACAGCGGCACCAGCCAGAACAGGTGGTTGGCCAGTGCCAGCATGTCGAACAGCCCGCCGGGTGCGCTCATGCGGTCATCACCGGGCGCCGCAGCAAGGCCGGCGGCAAGGGTTCGCGCTGGCCGGCGAACCAGTCGGACGAACGCTCGGCCTCGGGCACGTCCGGCGCCGGCTGGCCCGTTGCCTGGGGACTCCAGGGTTGCCAGCCGGTCGCCGGCGCGAACAGATGGATGGCTCCCGTCTGCGGGTGTTTGGCGGCAAGAACGATCCATTCCTTGCCGATCAATTCCTGCAGGGGGGGTTGTCGCTGGTAGATCGCATTGATGATTTCCAGCGTCTGTTCGACGATCACCAGCAGTCGCATCGGTTCATGGATCTCGACCATCTGCAGCGGCAGGCCGGTTCGCAGGTCGGAACTGGCCCCCTGCATGATTCCGAACAAGCCGGTCAGGTTGTGCATGATTTTGCTGCCACAGCCATAGCCTTCGTTATTGACGGTCGAAAAGTAATATTCCAGGTTGATTCCGGCGCCGACCGGGCCAGCCGCCAGCAGGGTCGCTTCGAGTACGTGCCCATCGGCATCCGGCAGCGGATCGTAGGAAATCAGGAACACCCGTCGATCGAAAAACGCCCCGCGGCTCATCGTGCGGCGGCCGACGAAAGCCGCCGCAACGGTGGCATGCCCGAGTTCGGGCCGCGCCTGGCCGATGTCCTGGCGCCGGTTTGCCAGATGTGCCTGCGCCTGCTGCGGCGAGGGGTCGAGCGGCGCCGATGCGAAACGACGGCAGCGCTCGACGGCATGGTGACGCGCCGCTTCCTGACAGTCACGGCGCAGTGCGGCAAAAGCCTCACGATGACTGGCTGGCAATTGCTCGAGGTCGTACCAGACGTAGCTCTCGTCACAGGTGTTGTGCTCGGCGCCGATGAAGTGCGTCGTCTCCGGGATGACGATTCCCTGCCGCGCGAGGCTGAGGCGCAGCGCCGGCCGGTTGGCCATCGCCGCAAACACGCGCGCATTCGGTCCGCCGTGGCGGCCGGAACAGGCACCGCAATCGTAAGCGGCGAGATGCGGGTTGTTGCGGCTGTCCGAACCGTGGCCGACGATCAGTATCAGCGGCGCGAAATGCTTCGTCAAACCAATGCTGCGCAGGAAAGTGCCGACGCGGGTCAGCTGCTCCTCTTCGCTGAAGCCGAGTCGTGGCGCGTCGCTGCTGGCGGCCCGTTGCGCTTCGCCGGGCTCGGCGGTCAATTCCAGTGTGCCTGGCAACGGCTTGTCGAAGCGGTCGCGAGTTCGCTCAAGCAGTGACCCGAGACGTCCCGGCGCCAGCGTCCGCGCCAGTAGCGCGAGCAATGCCCAGGGCGCGGCGGCGGTGCTCAGCAGCGCAGCCTGCAGCCAGCCACGCCGGCTGCCCTGATGCAAGCGTTCGCGCCACGCCAGGCGCAGCTGGCGACGCTGCTGATGCCGCCGGTACGCTGCCTCGGCGCCGGGCGGCACGGTCTCGCGCACGCTATTCGCCGGGCGTACGACGATCGGGCACAGAGCCGTCGGGAGCTCGTCGTCGAGGCCCTGCCAGAGCATCGGGGTGCCGAAGAAACCGGCTGCACCGAAGGTCTCGAAAGCCGGGTTGACTTCTTCGAGGTGGCGGCGACTGCCTTCCTCGCGATCGTCCATGCAGAAAACCCACTGCGCCTGGGCTTTGCCGGCCAGCGCCGGTGCGCGGCCATGATTGGCGAGCAAGGCTGCAAAGATCTGTTGCCGATAGTGGTGTTCGTAGGCCAGCAGCCAGATCAGGCCGCGCTGGTCGCCAGTCAGGGAATCGGCGCAGCCAAGCAGGGCATCCACCCCGGCTCGGCCAAGCTCGCGCAGCTCGCGACCAGTCCGCCCCAGTCTTTGTGCCAGGACGAACAGCGGCCAGGCGGCCAGTGCTTCCGTGTCGGTCGCCGCGGCGTTGCGCGCTTCCACCAGGCGGTGGGCGAAATGCGGCCAGTCGCCATGCGCAGCCTCAGCCGTCAGATGCGGCCGTAGCTGGTCGAGCAAGTCGTCCGGCAACTGGCGACTGCCGGCCGCGTGCCTGACCGCCAGCTCGGCCGGGTGATTGATGAAGTAGCCACCCAGTTCGTTGAGCCGCAGGCCCCAGACACGGCGCAGCAACTGTTCGGCATAGAGGCGTTCGAGCACCACGCGCACGGCAAGAAAATCAGTCAGGCTGACCGGCGGATCACCGGCTGCGGCGTGCGCTTCATGCCAGTGGCACATGCCTGCCCAGCCCGCTAATTCCATCGCCAGTCGCTGCAGATAGGCGCTGCAGCGCGAATCATCGACATCCAACAAGTGCAGTTCGTTGGCGATCACCTGCAGTGGATCGTCGGCGAGTTGCTCGATGTCATGGCGTGCGCCGGCGAATTCGTCGAGTTCCCAAGCCCAGTCGCTGCCGGCGCTCCGTCGCCACGCCACAAAAAAACCCTGTGCTCGTGCCGGGTTTCTCCAGGCGGCCAGGCCATGATCAAGATGTGCCGCGAGATGGCGAATCAGGGATGCCTGCAGCGCAAGTCGGATATCCTCACCCGTCAAATGGGCGAGCAATGCGCCCAGCGTCCATTCGTCGCCGAGACGGTCGAGCAGTTCTTGCCAAATCGTCACGGCAGCGGTCGCCGAGGGCTCGGCGCAAGCGACGGCGGGCCGGGCAGTCGGCCCGCGCAAGGCGCAAGCCGCTGCCCAGAGGTCGGCGACGGCTGCGGCCTCATCGTGGCCGTCCGCAGCGGCGGCGTGCAGCAGTCGCTGCCGCATGAGCGGGTCGAGATCCGCTTGCAGGCGCTCGCACGCCGATTTTTCCTCGATTTGCCAGCGCAGACGGGGCGGTGAAATGCTCCCCGGCGGCTGCAGCAGTGCTGCCTGCAGGATCTCGCCGCGACGTAAGCCGGGCAGCGCATCGCCGAGCAGCAACTCGTCGGCCCGGGTTTCGGGCGATTGCCGCAAGGCGGCGGCGAGATCGTCCGCGTTCACCCGCCCTTCCCGGAACAACTTCCGGTAGCGGCCCTCGTCGAGCCAGGGACGTGCGCCGGTCAGGCGGTTGGCCGCACTGAGCGCTTCGGCGAACGGCAGATGCTGGAAGGCATGCAGGGTGTTGTGATGAACGAAATCGCGCAAGGGGGCCTGCGCCGGCAGCAGGTGCGCAAGCTGCTGCACGCTGGCCTGCACGCTTTGCAGGCTGGGTGCGGTGGCGATTTTCGCAGGTGCTGATGACGGAACGCGCGAACTCATTCAAACTCCAAAGGCTTTGGCCAGCTGGCTCAGCGAAGTGGCCATCAGGCGTAGCAGTGGTGCCGGATGGACGCCAATGCAGACGATGCCGCTGCTCAGCAGCCAGGCAGCCGCGCATTCCACACGATTGAGATCGGCGAAATCCGCTACCCTTGCCGAAGCAGCACTGGCAGGCCGCTCGGGTCCGGTCGACAGGCAGCGAATCGCGCGCAGCGCGTAGGCGGCGGAAATCAGCACGGCGATCGACAGCAGGAGCAGCCAGCCACCCCAGCGGCGATAAGCGCCAATCAGTACCTGCAGTTCGGCGATGAAGCCGGCGCTGCCGGGCAGGCCGACCGAGGCCAGCAGCGTGAACACGATAAACACGGCGAAGCGCGGTGCGCTGCGATTGAGCGAACCGTAAGTCGCCAGATCACGGCTGTGCGTGCGCTCGTAGAGCAGCCCGATGAGCAGGAACAGCAACCCGGCCGTCAGTCCATGCGCGACCATCTGGGTCAGTGCACCGCTGAGTCCCGCCGGGTTGAGCGCGGCGATGCCAAGCAGGACGACCCCCATATGCGAGATCGACGAGTAGGCGATCATCGCTTTCAGGTCGGTCTGCCGCCAGGCCAGCACTGCGCCGTAGACCAGACTGATCAGCGCCAGCAGCGCCAGCCAGTCCTGCAGCGCCAGCGCTGCTGCCGGCAAGGTGGCAGCCGCACGGATCAGCCCGTAGGCGCCCATTTTCAGCAGGATCCCGGAGAGCAGGATCGAAATCGGACTCGGCGCCTCTACATGTGCCAGTGGCAACCAGCCATGCAGCGGGACGATCGGCATCTTGACACCGAAACCGAGCAGCAGCCCGAGAAAGACCAGCACCTGCGTACGCACCGGCAATTGCGCACCACCGGCGGCCATGTCGACCATCGCGAAACTATGGCCGGGGGCGACATCGTAGAGTAACAGCAGGGCGATTAGCATGAACACCGATCCCCCCAGCGTATACAGGACAAAATTGAGTGCTGCCCGGTGCCGGTTGACCCCTCCCAGGCGATCGATCAGGAAGAACAGCGGGATCAGGGTCAGTTCCCAGCAGACGTAGAACAGCGACCAGTCGCGAGCCGTAAATACGATCAGCAGCGAGGTTTCAAGGACCAGCAGCAGCGAAAAATACAGTTTGGCGCCGCTGCGGATGCCGGTCGATGTGAAGATCGCGACGAAACAGAGCACCGTAGCCAGCAAGACCATCGGCAGCGAGATGCCGTCCACGCCGAGCGCGAATTGTGAGCCGACGCGCGGATTCCACGGCCGGGTTTCAAAAAACTGGATATCTGCGCTGGCGGGATCGAAGTCGAGCAGCAACAGGCCGGCACAGAACATCGTCGCGGCAGCGATGACGCTCGCCAGATGGCGCAGCAGATCGACGCGGCGGCTGGGCAGCAGCGACAAGCCTGCGGCGCCAATGAGCGGCAGCAGCAACAGCGTTTTCAGCATCTTCGGATAAAAGCCCCGGACAGCGAAACAGCACCCCTTGATCTTCTTCTTTTCATGGACGACGATTATGCCAGTAATGGCTGTGGTCGCATCACCCCAGTCCCCAGTTTCCGCATTCTGGAGTCGAAAAATGGGTCAGACAATCTGCCGAAATCTGCGTATTCATGGCCGGGTTCAGGGCGTCGGCTACCGCTGGTCGTTATGCGCCGAGGCCGAACGGCTTGGCCTCTCCGGCTGGGTCCGTAACCGAAGCGACGGCAGCGTCGAAGCCCTGGTCAGCGGTCCGGTCGAGGCGCTTGACGCGCTGCTGCTCTGGGCACAGCACGGACCCTCGATGGCCAGGGTCGACCGCGTTCTCTGCAACGAGGGCAATGCTGCCGAAATCGGTGCGACGGACGGGTTCCGGCAGATTGCCACGCGCTGAATGCTTTCCTGCGGACAGCGCTACCTCGGCTTTGCTCAGCCGTCGTGCGGGTTTGCCGAGGTAGGCGCCGTGTGGCTTACCGCTTCGACGCCGGCAAGGACGCCGTCCATCGGCGCAAGGCGCAGGTCGATCGTGAAGCGTGTCCGGCCCGATTGTGGTGTGCCCAGGATCCGGCCAACAGGCAAAGAAGCATGGGTACGCTGATCAGCGTCGCCGTGCCCGGCTCAGGAATGGGCGTGAGGCTAGCGGCGGCAGAGAACATGGGCGCACTCGGGTTGGTCTGATCAATGTCCCAATAAGCCAGCTGACCCAGCACATCGCTGCCCAGCACGTTGTCGTCAAATGGATTGTCGGCAGAGTTCAAGGCGATGCCTACCGGGACCGTGAAGCTCGGGAAGCTCGGGTCGCTGAACAGGTCGAGCTGGAGTTGGGCCATGCCCACTTCCATCGTGCCAAAGTTCGTCTCGACCTGTGCCGTCGGCAGTGTGCCTGGATTCAATCCCAGCAGCGAAGCCAGTTGGGAAGAAATGATCGTGTTTGAAAAGCCGCTCTTGAGAATGAAAGGGATGCTGGATTGCGTAGAGAAAGCACTGCGGATATCGACGCCCAGCCGGAAGCCGCCGTCGATAGCCTCCTCGCCCTGCGGCACGGGGTGGCGAAAGGGCGTGACTTCCTCGGATTTGGTGCCTTTGGGACGGCCATCGGGATTGGTGGCTACCGGGCCGGAAAAGGCCAGGAAACTGGCGATGGCGTTGGCCGTTGCCACGCCGCCCGTAGCCCCCTGACCCTTGGCCACGAAAAAGTAGTAGCCATCCAGTCGCCCGCTGCTGTCGAAGTTGGCTTCCAGATAGCCGCTGCCCAAGGTGGCTTGTCGCCCGGGCGGGAGAGTTCCCACGCTGGCCGTGGTGGGCAGGGGGGCGAGCTCGCTGCCTGACCACCAGGGGTGACGGGCGCACTGCTGAAGCCGATGCCGGCGCCGGCCGGGATGCTTGCTCCGGTGGTGGTCGGTGATACTCCGTTAATCCCGCGTTCGGTTCCTGGAGTTCCTCCGCTGACGCCCAACTGGGTTCCGACCGCGGCAGTCACTTTCAACTCGGAACTGGTCGAGCCGCCGTCAATCAGGGTCTTGATGGTGATATCTTTGCCCGCAGTGTCCTTGGCCTTCAGGTCGATGAAGGGACGCGTATCCCCTGCGGTAGGTGGTGCGGCCAGGGGCACGACGAACACGTCGGCCGCGGCACTTCCCGCTTGCAGCATGCCGACGCCAAGCAACAGCCATCTGCCAGAGGCTTTGCCCGAGTTGCGTACGAGTAGTCCATTGATTCGGCCACGGCAGGAGAAACCTACAACGCACGCCAGGCCGACCAGCACAAGAACCAGGGCTCCCGGTTCGGGAACTGCGGCGGCGACGCGAACCTGTGCCCATTCGTCGCCAGTCGCTTGATAGTCCATGCCGCTGGAGTCGCCAGAGAAGAAAACCGTGGCATGGGTGACGGCGAACGCCTCGAGAGAAACGCCGGCGATCAGCATCGAACTGAACTCGCCCGGCCGGTACTCGTGGTCGAATCCAGTGAGCGGCTGAAAAACCGATAATGGCAGACCACTGGCAGTCAGTTGGTCGATCGGGTACTCGGTGGAACTGATCGTGTAACCCACGTTCTGGAAAGTCACCGTGTATGGGCTGGTATTCTCCAGAGTGATCCGCAGGGTGTCGTTCTGCGGATCGTAGGCGAAGTCGAAGTTGGACTTGGGGACCGGGACGCGGAACGGAGCCGTGGGGAATGACCACGCCTTGGTCAGCACCGTAGGCTTCTTGCCCGTGCCGAAGATGCCGAAGTGCCGCTTCGTCGTCGGCGTAGTGGGAATCGTGTTGGAACCGGCGAAGCGAACGATGGTGTTGTTGAAGCCTGGCTGAAGGCTGGTGCTGCGGGTGGGGTCGGCGAAAGCGTTGGTGATCGAGGTCTGTCCGCCACTGGTAATCTGGGCTGCGACGTCGCCGGCAAGCAGAAACTCAAAATCGGTGGCGGCGCGGGTGTCGGTTTGGTAGTAGTCTTCGTTGATCATCCAATCCGCTGCAATGGCCTGGGCGACCGACAATAGTCCGAGGAAAAAAACGGCCATGCGGCCGAGCAAAGCCTGGAATCTGTGGAACATGTTGAGCTCCTTTACAAGTGTTTCCTCCAAAGTATCTTCTCCGTTTTGGCAGGAGAGGGTGGTGAGTCGCTGAGGCGACTTTCACAGGAAGGGGCACAGTTACCCTTAGTACCCTTATCGAGCAAAGCAAGTTTCATGCTCTGTGATACAAGAGCTTGATGCAAATGGCTATTTATCTTCTTGGGCAGAACTGCTGCTCGATCTGGTGTAAAGAAATTCGACACCGGATCTAGACCGAAGCTTAGTCGGCCATTCGAGCGGGATGTCGCTCCTCCGGTCTGTCTGCGCTTCGCCGCGGGAAAATGCTGCAGAGATTCAGGCGGTATCTTCGCAGGTCGAGCAATCCACCTGGAACAGCGCGCGGTCGTCCAGGCGCACGGCCGTCAGGTGACGACCCCAGAAACAACCGGAATCGAGGGCCAGCAGGTTGGGCTCGATCCTCAGTCCGAGTGCCGACCAATGGCCAATCACGACAACGTCATTGGCACTGAGCCTGCCGGGAACTTCAAACCATGGCAGTTGGCCAGGCGGGGCATCGGCCAGCTCGCCCTTGGTCTTGAATTCCATGACTCCTGCGGGCGAACAGAAGCGCATCCGGGTCATCGCGTTGACAATCACCCGCAGGCGCGGCCAGCCCTGCAGGTCTTCGTGCCACGCCGCCGGTTCGCTGCCCCACAGATTGGCCAGAAAATCCTGGTGAGCGGGACCGGTGAGCGCTGCCTCGACCTCTGCCGCCAGCGCACGTGCCTGGGCGACGGTCCATTGTGGCAAGAGTCCGGCATGCACCATGCAGAACTCGCCTTCGCAGTGGCACAGCGGTCGATGCCGCAGCCAGTCCAGCAGGTCTGCACAGTCGGGGGCATTGAGGATCTCGTCGAGCGTATCGCCTTTGCTGCGCCTGCCGGATCCTGCGGCCACCATTAGCAGATAGAGGTCGTGATTGCCGAGGACGGTGACTGCGGCGGTGCCAAGATCGCGCACGAAGCGCAAGGTGTCGAGTGAGTGCGGACCACGGTTGACCAGATCGCCGACCAGCCACAGGCGGTCGTTTGCTGGGTCGAAACGGCACTTCTTCAGCAGATGCTGCAGCGATTCGAAGCAGCCCTGAATGTCTCCGATTGCGTAGGTCGCCATGCTCGGTGATCAGACGGTTGCGTGTTGCTGCCAGCGCCAGGCATCGGCGCACATCTGCTCGATGCCGCGGCGGGCTTGCCATCCGAGCAGGTCGGCGGCGAGCTGCGGGTCAGCGTAGCAGGTTGCCACGTCGCCCGGCCGTCGCGGCACCCGTGCGTAGGGCACTGGCCGACCGCTGGCGGCTGCGAAGGCGCGCACCATGTCGAGGACCGAGTAGCCGCAGCCGGTGCCGAGATTGACGGTCAGCAGGCCGCCCTTGTCGAGCAGGTAGTTCAGTGCCGCGAGGTGACCTTCGACGAGATCCATCACGTGAATGTAATCGCGTACTCCGGTGCCGTCAGGCGTCGGATAATCGCTGCCGAAAACACTCAACTGCGGGCGTTTGCCTGCGGCCACCTGGGCTACGTAGGGCAGGAGATTATTGGGAACACCATTCGGTTCCTCGCCAATCAGGCCGCTTTCGTGCGCGCCGACAGGATTGAAATAGCGCAGGCGAGCAATCCGCCATGCGCAGTCGGCGTGCGCCAGATCGGCGAGGATGTCTTCAATCATCAGCTTGCTGGCACCATAGGGATTGGTCGCCGAACGCGGGAAGTCTTCGCGGATCGGTACCGAAGCCGGGTCGCCGTAGACCGTGGCGGAAGAACTGAAAATCAGGGTCTTCACTGCCGCCTCGGCCATCGCCTCGCAGAGCGCGATGGCGCCGCCGACGTTGCAGTCATAATATCGTAAAGGCTGCGCGACCGACTCGCCGACGGCCTTCAGGCCGGCGAAGTGAATTACCGCATCGACCGGTGCCGCAGCAAAGACCGATCGCAACAGCTCGTGGTCACGGACATCGCCCTGGAAGAAGAGCGGCCGTTGCCCGGCAATCTGTGCCACACGATCGAGCACTTCATAGCGGCTGTTCGAGAGATTATCGACAACGGTCACGGTGTGGCCCGCGGCGAGCAATGCGACACAGGCATGCGATCCGATATAGCCGGTACCACCAGTGACCAGGATGTTCATCCGCCAGCTTTCCAGGAGTCTGCTTTCATGGTGGGCATTGCGCATCGATAATCGTTGGCCGTATCAGACAACACAATGCCCCAGGCAATCCCTGCTTACGGAGAAACGAGGAATTCGTCGCGGTGCCGTTGCTCTGATTCCAGGCGGGTCAGCCAGTTTGGCGCCTTGCCGCGACCCGACCAGGTTTCACCATTCGGGCCGCGGTATTTGACGGCCACCGGTGCCCGGACCTTTCCGACAACTATTCCCATTGCTCCCATCTTGAAGCCAAGGTCTGCCGCCGTCAAACCGTACTCGGCAATCAATCGCTTCACCTGACTGATCGCTTCCGACAACTCTGCCTGCCGAGCTTCTTCGATCTGTTTTTCCAGCATCGCACGTTGTGCGAGCAGTTCCTTATAACTTGCCATATCCTACTCCTCGAGAAAAAACGTCTTATACACCAACGCCGGATAATTGCAATAGGCGGTCAGGTGTTTGTCAAGCTGAATGGTCGATGATTCGTGTTCTCAACGTAAAACCATTCCGGCGATACTGCAAATAGTCCACTCATTTAGCAGCAAAATCGTATTTTACGGCGAGAATCCTGTCTGCCTGGATGATAAAACACAGATGTAATTCTCTGAACGGAAATAATGCGGAATAAGGTCGGAGCTATTGCCCGGAATCGTAGCGCAGATGCCGGTAGCGGCCGGCATGGAAAATCAACGGCTCGCCAGCCTCGCTGCGGGCGAAACGCTGGACGCGACCAAGGAATATCAGGTGGTCACCGCCCGGATAATGTGCCTCGTTGCTGCACTCGAACCACGCCGAGCAGCCCTCGATGAGTGGTATGCCGGCCAGTCCTGCCGTGACGTCGAGCGTGCCAAAACGATCCTCGTCACGGCTGGCAAAACAGTCCGAGATGGCCTGCTGACCGGCGGACAGGACATTAACGGCGTAATGGCCGGCTTGGCGGAAGGCTTCGAGTCGGGGCGAGTCGCATGCGAGGCTCCACAGGATCAAGGGCGGGTCCAGGGAAACGGCGTTGAAGGAGCTGATGGTTACACCGATCGGCTGACCGTCTGCCGCCAGGGTCGTCAGCACGGTGACGCCGGTGGCAAAGCTGCCCAGCGCGTCACGAAAGTCGCGGCAGACCAGATCCCTTGCCGCCGGCGCACGACCAGTACCTCTGTCTGGCAGCTGGGTCGACACTGCTTCCGGACATTCCGGAGAGCCAGTCGGGAGGCGCATCAGGCGATCCGGACGCATGATTCAGGCGTGTTAAGATTCAATGTTGGTAAAATGATCCTTGAGTTCCGCGATGCCACTGACCCAGCTGATGCCTGTACAAAACCCATCGCAAGCTTTTGTACGCACTCTCGTCGGTTTGCTGCACGCGACAGTGTGCTCGCTGCCGACAATCAGGCCAAAGGTGCAATTATCTCCGCGCAGCTTGCGCATGTCGAGATGATTCTGGAGCAACGCCATTTGCGCTTTCTCGTACGGATATTTACCGAGACGTCCGCAGGGGATTATCTCCGGAAATTGTCGACCATCGCCGGCGTGTCCTGGAAGCCTCGGCCAGTCCCGCTGCCGGCGGCTCCAGACTGCTCAGTGCATGGCTGACGCTCGGCCGGAAGACAGACCGAGCTTCTCGATGCGGGTGATTCGCTGGCAGATGGCGAATGGTCGCCACGATCTGCCCTGGCAACAGACGCGTGACGCGTATCGCATCTGGTTATCGGAAACCATGCTGCAGCAAACCCGGGTGCAGACCGTGATTCCTTATTACGCCCGCTTTCTCGCGTGTTTTCCCACGCTTGAAGCGCTGGCCGAAGCACCTCTCGAAAGCGTGCTCGAATTATGGTCCGGACTCGGCTATTATGCGCGGGCCCGCAATCTGCATCGCTGCGCGAAAACCATCGTTACCGAGCGCGCCGGGAAGTTCTCTGCCGATCCCGTCGAGACTGCGGGCTTGCCGGGAATCGGCCGCTCTACCGCTGCGGCGATCAGCGTCTTCGCCTTTGGTCGTCGGGCCGCGATCCTCGACGGTAATGTCAAACGTGTGCTGGCGCGCTGCTTCGGGGTCGCAAGTGGCGATTCACCGGCACAGCAGGAACGCTCGATGTGGGCGCTGGCCGAAGTGCTGCTCCCGGAAAACGACATCGAAGCCTACACACAAGGCATGATGGATCTCGGAGCGACGATTTGCCTTCGCAGCAAGCCTGTTTGCGACGCTTGTCCGCTACAGCCAGTCTGTGTCGCTTGCCGGGAGGGCAGACAAGCCGAACTGCCCAGGCCGACACCGAGAAAAGCACTGCCGGAACGGACGACAAGCGTCCTGCTGCTCAGCGACGGCCGCCGCGTGTTTCTCGAACGCCGCCCACCGAGTGGTATCTGGGGTGGTTTGCTGTGCTTGCCCGAAGCGATCAGCGAGTCGGCCACAAGCTTTGCCCGACGCCAGGGCTGTCGGCTGCTGGGCACGCAGGCGCTGCCACCGATTACGCATGCGTTTACCCATTTTCGTCTGACCCTCCAGGTACTGCGCTGCGATGTCGAGGTGATCAGCCTGCAGGCCAGGGAAAACGGGTGCGAGTGGCTGCCCCTGGACGATGTCGCTGGTGCGGCATTGCCGACGCCGATCAAGAAGCTGCTGCTGTCCCTTGATCGCTGACCCTGGTCAGTTCGCCTGCCTGAGCGAATGCTTGCCGGTCAGCACCCGCCCCGGTTCAGGAGTTGTTCGAAGGCCTCGATGGGCAGGGGGCGGCTGAAGAGAAAACCCTGGTAGCCGTGACAGCCATGGTTTTCAAGAAACTGGCGCTGCGCCTCGTTTTCGACCCCCTCGGCCAGCACCTTGAGACCGAGGCTGCTGCCCATGGTGACGATGGTTTGCGCGATCACCGCATCGCTCTGGTTGTCGGGGAGTCTGCTGACAAAGGCCCGATCGATCTTGAGCTGGTCGAGCGGCAAACGTGTCAGGTAAGACAGTGACGAATAACCGGTGCCGAAGTCGTCCATCGAGAAGCTGACGCCGAACTGCTTGATGACGTTCATTTTGGCGATCGTGTCGGCCACGTTGTCCAGCACCAGGCTCTCGGTCAGTTCGAGTTTCAGGCGCAGCGGGTCGGCGCCGCTGCGTTCGATGACCTTTCGGAGTTGATCGACGAAATCGGCCTGGCGGAACTGGCGTGCGCTGACATTGACCGCCAGTTGTAGATCGCATGTCCGTGCCTCGACGGACCAGGCCTGGAGTTGCGCGCAGGCAGTTTCCAGCACCCACTGCCCGATCGGTACGATCAGCCCGGTATCTTCGGCGATCGGGATGAATCGGTTGGGTGGGACCAGGCCGTGCTCGGGATGCTGCCAGCGCAGCAGCGCTTCGGCAGCAAAAACGCGGCGCAGGTCATCGATCTGTGGCTGGTAATGCAGGACGAACTGGTTTTTCTGCAATGCCAGATGCAGATCTTCTTCGAGCTGTCGCCGGTCGCTGGCGGCCTGGTTCATGCTCGCGGTAAAAAACTGCATGTTGTTGCGCCCGGCTGATTTGGCGTGATACATCGCCGCATCGGCATTGCGCATGAGAATATCGACGCTTTCCCCGTCGCCGGGGAATACGGCGATGCCGATGCTCGAGGTGGTGTGCAGTCTCTGTCCGTCGAGGTGATAGGGTTGCGACAGGGCCCTGAGGATTTTTCCGGCGACTCGTTCGGCGGCCATGGCATCAGCGCCGGTCAGGACGACGACGAACTCGTCACCGCCCAGGCGGGCCACCACATCGCTTTCGCGCACGCTCGCCATCAACCGTTTCGAAACTTCCAGCAGCAGCGAATCGCCAACGTGGTGACCGAGAGTGTCGTTGATATTCTTGAAACGATCGAGATCGAGAAACATCACCGCCAGCGGGCGGTGCAGGCTGTCACGTCGTGCCGCGGCCAGGGCCTGCTCGAGCCGGCCCTGCAGGTTGGAGCGGTTGGGCAGATCGGTCAGGGTATCGAAATGCGCGAGGTGGCTGATCTTTTCCTCGGCCGCCTTGCGCTCGGAGATGTCGACGAAGCTGCCGATGTAGTGTTCAATGTTGCCGTCGGATCCGCAGATGGTCGAGATCGACAGCCATTTCGGGTAGACGCTGCCATCCTTGCGACGGTCCCAGATCTCGCCCTGCCAGTGGCCGCTGCTGTTGATCGACTGCCACATGGCGTGGTACGCCTCCGGAGGCGAGCGCCCCGACGACAACAGGCGCGGGTTCTCGCCGCGTACCTCGTCGGCGGCATAGCCGGTGAGGCGACAGAAGGCCTTGTTGACCTCCAGGATGCGGTTGTCGCGGTCGCTGACCATGATCGCTTCGGCGCTGTGTTCGAATACTCCGGCCAGCAGACGCAAGCGGGTTTCCGTGACGTGACGATCGCTGATGTCTTCCTTCACGGCCAGGTAATGCGTTACCTCGCCGTGATCGCCAAATACCGGCGAAATGCTCGTCTGCTCCCAGAACAATTCGCCGTTCTTGCGCCGGTTGTGCAGAATCCCGTTCCATACCTTACCTTCGAGCAGGGTTTGCCACATTTGCTGATAGGTTTCGGGAGGGGTTTCCCCGGATTTCAGGAAGCGCGTGTTCTGGCCAATGGCTTCGCTCCGGGAAAAACCCGTCACCTGGGTAAAGCTGGGATTGACGTACTCGATCTCGCCATTGCGACTGGTGATGACAATGGCCACCGGACTATACTCGACCGCTTGCAGCAGAAGCCGCGATACCTGTTCGGCCTGCCGACGTTCGGAGATGTCGGCGAGCACGTTGGCGATGATCGGCGTTTCGCCGGCGGCGTTGCGGACGACGAACAGGGTGTGTATGGCCGGGATGCTGCGCCCGTCCAGCGAAGACAATTCCAGCTCACCTGTCCACTGGCCCGCCTGGAGAACCGCCGGCAGCACTTCCTCCCGTAATCTTCGGCGGTTCTCTCCGGTATAGAACTGATTGAACGAATAATCGTTGTACGCGGCGTTTACCGGCAGGTCGAGCAAGCGGCGTAGCGCCGGGTTGGCATAGGTGATGGTCCCGTCGGGATGCGCCATGCCGATGCCCTGACCGGCGTTTTCCACCAGGCGTTCGAATATCTGGAGTCGCTTGCCGTTGTCGCGTTGCTGCCGTTCGCTGTCGACCAGGTCGGCGACGACCTGTGCCTCGCGTGCTTCACTTCGCCACAGACGCAGCAGCAGCGCGGCAAATAGCGCGAGCAGCAGGAAACCGCAAGCGCCCACTACCCGCGCGCGTGTTCGCCAGCCGGCGAGGACATCGTCGAAGCTGACGCCGATGATGAAATAGAAAGGGTAGTGTTCGAGCCGGTGAAAGCTGTAAATCCGTTGCACGCCGTCGGTCTGGGAGGCGAAGTGCAAGGTTCCCGTCCTGTCGCCGCGGGCCATCGGCGGTCGAAGCGGATGACCCGGATCGAGTTCCTGGTTCATCTTGCCTGGCACCGATGGCCAGCGCACGACCTGCCGGTGGTCGTCGCTGCGGCGAAACGAGATGATGCCATTGCTGCCGACATCGACCGAGCGAAATATTTCCACCTGGCGATCGAGGTCGAGCACTGCGGTGACGATGCCGAGAAAAACGCCATGCGGATCCTGCAGTGCGCGGGCGATGATCAGGCTGGGCCGGCCTGTGGTGCGCGAAACGATCACTTCGGAGAACATCAGGCCGGACTGCGGCTGGTTTTGCAGGAAGCGAAAGTAATCTCGGTCGGCGACATTGGTGGGTGCCGTATGGGCCCCATCCGAGCTGTACCGCAGATCGCCGCTGCGGTCGAAAACCCGCAGACCGGCCAGATCATCGAAATGCAGCAGGTGTGAGTCGAGTTCGTCGTTCAGTTGCGCAGCGTAGGCGCTGGACGCCTGCCCGGCCAGGGCCTGCGCCGGGAGGCTACGGCTTAATCCCTGCAGGATGGCATCGGTACGACGCAGCGTGGCGTCCAGTCGCGTCTCGAAGATTGCTGCGTAGTTGCGGGTTTTGGTTTCGGCATCGACGATTTGCTCCTGGTAGTTCAACCATAGTTGGTAAGCCAGCAGTTGCAGGACGCAGAGGACAAGCAGAGCCAGGCCAAGCAGCAGTGTCCGGCGCTGTCTGCGGTCGGGAATGGGTGTCTTTTCCGGGATCATCGGGGAATACTGCAAGACTTTGCCGTTGAAGGCAAGGATGCGCCCTGGGAGTGATCGGCTTGCGGGCGGACGCGGGTCTCCTGTCCGCTCAGGAAAGGTGGGCAGGTGGAGGCGCGGCGCCGATCCTGCCGATTGCCCAGCGTCCAAAGCCGACGCCACCGGCCAGCGTCACGAATGCTGCCGTCCAGCCGGCCTGCAGGCTGCGGCCGAAGGCATCGAGGGCGACGCCAAAGGCGATCGGTCCGATGCAGGCGCCGGCAAAGCCGATCGACGAATACAGCGCGAGTGCCGTGCCACGTTTTTCGGGAGAGGTTTCGGTGAGCAGGCCGGCCGTCAGCGCGGCCGAATCGAGATTCATGCTCGCCGCGTAGACCAGCAGCAAGGGCAGCAGCAGGCGGCTCGACTGGCCGCCCGAGAAGCCGACGACGATCGCCAGAACGCCGGACAAAGGCATCACGGTCTGCAGCCAGCGAGCGCGTCCCCAGCGCTGCGCGCCTTCATTGCCGAGGATGCTCGCGGGTACCGCGAGGAAGGTCGCGAGTGCGGCAATCAATCCCGGCATCGCCGTCCAGGAATCGGGTGTGCGGGCATGCGTCCAGGTCAGGTAGGCGACCAGCCAGGCCCGGAAGCCGAAGAGCTCCCAATTGTGACCGAAATAGCCGCCACAGAATGCCAGGATGCGTCGATCGCCCACGACGCTTCGCCAGTGGCTGCGCCCGATCTGCGTCGCCATCAGGGGTTTGCCCGGCGCGATGCCGCGCCAGACCAGCAGCATCGACAGTGCCGCACAAACCGCAGCGATGGCGAACAGCCAGGGCCATGGCAGCCGTCCCTGCAGCAGTCCGATCCAGAGATACGACAGCCCGGCGCCGACGCCGAAAGTGGCGGTGTAGAATGCGGTGCCCCGCGCTTGTACAGCGACCGGCAGCCGATCCGTCAGCGCCTTGAGGCCCGGCATGTAGGTCCCGGCCAGGCCCAGGCCGGCAAGCCACCACCAGCCCAGGCCGCTCGCCAGACCGTCGGCGAAGCTCGCGAAGCCGGCCAGCGCGAGCGCGCTCACGGTCGCGCCGGCCAGGTAGATGCGCCGCGCGTCGATGCGATCGGTCAGGCTGACCAGTACGGGTACGGCGAGGATGTAGCCGAGGAAAAAGATGCCGCCCAGCCAGCCGCCTGCGGTCGCCGACAAGGACCAGCGTTGCGAAAGTTGTGGCAACAGCGACGGCACCAGCGCGAAGCCGGCCATCAGCAATGCCTCGGCGATGCAGAAGGTGAGTACCAGCGCGGCCGAAGAGCGTTCGCCAGCCATCATTTAGCAGGCGGATCTGGTCATGGGGCAGCCGGCGTGTCTCCCCAGCGCTGCAGCAGCGCATGGCGCACGTGCAGTTGGTCAAGAATACGCGCCACCACGAAATCGATGAGGTCCTCGACTCGCTGCGGATGCTGATAAAAGCCCGGGTTGGGAGGCAGGATCACGGCTCCCGCCCTTGCCAGACGCAACATGTTTTCGAGATGAATCACCGACAGCGGTGTCTCACGCGGCACCAGGATCAGCTTGCGGCCTTCCTTGATGACCACGTCGGCGGCCCGTTCGATCAGCTTGCTGGCCAGCCCCTGGGCGATCGCCGCGAG
>RRZU012367969.1_pt1 | contig 24026 bp, 21 predicted proteins | sample 2165561 | NCBI WGS metagenome assembly RRZU01 (sample SAMN10456909, study PRJNA506462) | wastewater metagenome | isolation source: wastewater sludge | place: USA: Moscow, Idaho | reverse complement strand
TTAAATAGTTCTGAATATACATTTTTAATGTTTCGAGTTAATCGCTCATCAATCTTTTTCTCTTTAATGATGATTAACTTACTATCATTGGTTGTTTTTGTAAGATAATCAATATGATCTCTAACAGAATTTTTATTAAGACTTAGTTTTTCTGCATTAAAACGAAGACCAATGTCATTTTTTACATAGAGATGTGTTACAATCCAACGAACATCCATTGGAATAAATCCATATGGTTGATTGGTGAATCTATCAATTAAAACTTTCATTGTAACTGTATTTTTTCGATTTAATTGCATAGTTATAAAATCAAACACTTCTTTGACAGCTTGTTTATTTCTCTCCACATTATCTGTAAGACTTACTTCATTTACATCACTTTGGGTTAATAATTGATGAATGTGATCTTGCGTAGATGCAAAATCAATATAATCTAGTTTGAAAAATACAGAAGTTGCGAGCTCATTGAGTTCTTGCATTACATTATTTACAAAATCTGTCGAACGACTCACTTTAGGATTGTTATTTACATAAAATTTAACGTGTTCTAGATTTTGTTTTAAAAGTGCTTCACCACGATTTCTTGTATCGGTTCGTTCTCGTCGCTTTTTACTTATGATGTCCTCAATATTTACAAAATTCTTTGAATGAGATTGATCAAGGAATTTTTTAATTTTAATTGATTGTTCAATTTCTTCGATAAATGAAGCATCTTTATCCATTTCGACGATTAATGTGTTATGTTCTTGCATACTTTTGGCAAGAAGCTCTCCTTCGTGGCCATGATTATAATAACTTGGTGTAATAATTTTTAATTTTAATGCAGCATTTTCATTACGGCGGTAAACCTGGTCGTTAATATATCTTTCAAATTCAAAATGATAACGATTTTTAAATTTATTATTTGTCATTACAATCTTATCATCTTGTAAAATAGATCCAAAAATCATCGATTCAATTTGTTGGATAATTTCTGACTCATCTACTCTTTGAGATTGAATGTCACGATTAATTTCTTGTTCTTGATCAGTTAGGAAGATATAATGATCACCTGATCGTTGAATTAACATTTGATTTTCTAAAATCTTTAATGCTTTACTTACTTCATTACGCAAGTCAAGTCTGTCTTGATTAATATTTGATACCATTAAAGTTGTAATATTATCAATATTGGGTTCAATTTCATCTACGTATTTAATCATGAATAAAGTCTTTAATACTTCAATATTAAAATTATTTGATTCTGATTCAGGATTAATTATTTTATTATTAGAAGCTCTTGTTATAACTCCAGCAACGCTATGATCTAAAAACTTTTCTAAACCATCATAGAATAAATTGAAGGGAACAATTGCTCCTATTTCTTCATCTTGAAGAGCCATGGCACTTTGTTTAAAGAGGGCTAACATTGAACGCTCACCTTCCGATAAATGCTTACCACTGGCTCCAAAACGTCTTATAGAGTTTAAAACAACTCCTAAAATGTCTGATTGATATGGAATAAATGGATATAGATCAACAAAGTTCTGTGCATTGCTGTATAGACGTTTATCAACAGAGTCATTAAAAATTATTAAGTTATTGATAATTGTTTGTTTCGTTTCGTATAAGACACGTAAAGAATCTTGAGGAGTTGCTTTTTTATCTAAGATTCTAAGTTTGATAACCTCATCAACGTTTGCTGAAGTAAGACTTAATCGTGTATCAAAACGACCTTGAATTTTACTAAAGTCATCATGAATGACTTTAGTCATAGAATCAATATCTTGCTGGCTTGTTACAACCACCCATGCTTTTCCTTGGCAAATTCGACCTAAATCTTCTGTGATTGTTTGTAAGTTTAACATTAAATCAACATTATCCCCAACATATTGGCCAACTTCGTCCACAAGAAAGACCACATGGTGATTATTTCCTTTGCGCTCAATATATCTATTAACGATATTTGCGAATTCCTCAATACTTATTTTAAAATTAGCTGTTGTTGATTCACTCCATAATCTTGCATCTTCTTCTGACATAAATTCAATTTCAACAAGTGCTTCTTGAACCCGTCCTTTATAAAAATTAAATTCATGACGTGCTTCAATCCAAGGTACATTGTATTTACTTTCATAAAGATCTTTAAATGCATTGTATTTATTCTGATAATCTAATTTTCTTTCGAGATCTGCTAGATGAGGATTTGTACTATACCCTTGCATTTCATTAAACACTTTTAAGAATACGTTTAAAATGCTATCTTTTGTTTTTTGACCACTTGAATCACTTTTAGAATCAATGTTAAATAAAACGACATCAGTAGGTGTATTTACTGCTTTTTCCATCTGACCAATTATATAATCATCTGTAATCTTTTTATCATTTCTAAAGTAATCAATTGCATATCTTCCATTTACTTCTTTATTGGCTAAAATATATGAAAGTATTTTAAGAAAGTGTGACTTACCACTACCAAAAAAACCAGAAATCCAAACACCCATTTTATCTGTTTTACCATCGATTCCTTTTGCATATGCATCAAAGAAATCTCTGAAGTGTTTTTGTAATTCTTTTGTAACAACATATTCATCTAATTCATTATGAATGTTGTCAAGCTCTTCTTGACCTACTTTAATAACACCTTGTATATCACGATCGATAGATCTAACAAAAATATCCTTAATTAACATTTTCTTCCTCCTTGAGTGCTAATCGATTATTTAATGAAAACGCTCTATAATAATTTTGATCATTTATAATATTTAATAAACTCAAACTTTGGCCTGTAAAACTTCCTGGGTAGAAGAATATAACCGGAGCCTTATCGTAGTTTAAATGTAAATTATTTAAAATATGATGCGCTCTTACAATTGGATAAGCTTTTCCAATACCACTTATAAACACAACATAGTTACCTTCTAATTCTTGTGTTTTAGTTTTAATTAAATCAACAAAGAAACTTTCTTCTAAATCCATTCTTAATAAATTTGAAATAGAGCGATGTAAGTAAGAATATCCATATTCTTCTTCCATATCGTATGCCTTTTCAAGTAAACCGCGATTTTCTATGTAATGAATCATCTCATCATACAAATCAATATGAACAATTGATAATGCTTTTTTACCAATCGGATACTTCTTTGCCATCTTATCTACATAGTCTCTAACTAAAAGCTCATACTTAGGATTGTAGTGATAGATATAATAAGCTACTTCATTACTGAGTCCTTCATTATTTATAAATGAATCTTCTTTTATTTCTTGTTCGATCATGCGAAAATCGATTTTTAGTTTTTCTTTAGTCATGAGTTTCCTCCACTAATGCTTTTAAAACAAACTCATACTCATGCTCTTTTAGAAGTTCAACTAAACGTTCATCTAGAAATAAACGCTTCATAACATATTCTTTATTCTCACTAACAATTACATCAGCCTCAAGCAAATAATTTCTATAAGAAGAAATTAAACGTTTTTTTGTATATTCTTTAAATTTATTGAAATGTTCACTCTCGATACTCTTTTTGTTGATAAATTCATTCTCTTTTTCTTTACTTAGAATAAAGTCTTCATTCATAATTGATGGTCGATATATTTCATACACAAATTCAAAAAATAAACGATCATCAAACATAATGGCAATAAGAATAATGATTTTTTGGTTTTCTAAATCTAATTCTTTAAATAGTTCTAATATATTTTTGGGCATTCGTGATATTCTACGTAAAACTGTGTTAACGGTTCTTTTGCTATAATCATCTGTTTTTGCTAAAAGGAAGTTATCATTAGCTTGCTTTTCTTTGATTTCTTTTGCAGTTTGACCTTCTAAAACAAACTCTAGAGTCTTTTTGAATTCTACTAACCAAAATCTTTCAGCAACGGATCCCCCTCTATACTTATTTGATATCATCTATTACCACCTCTTTATCATAAATTAATTCACAAATTTCTGACAATTGACAATTGAAAAAAGCACAAATCCTTACTAAAACATCCATTGACACATATTCGTCACGGCTCAATTTAGCAAGTGTACTTGTACTTATCTTGATTTTTTTTTGAAATTCTGTTTTAGTCATTTCAATATCTATCAATTTTTTCCACAAATTTTTGTACGATATCATGTTTTCCATAAAACACCTCTTTTGTTTATAGTTTCGAGATCTCAAAATAAATATATACATATACACAAATTATATATGTTTTATAACAATTTTTCTATACTATTTAATAATTTGTAGATACTTTACTTTAAGCATGTAAAAAGAAGACAGATTTATTTGCCTTCTTTAGTTAATTTTAAATTGTTTTAGTAGTATTTGGGAGTAAGTTGGGAGTAAGTTTTGTATTTTAAAAACTTGAAACCTCTTAAAACCCTTTAAACATTGAGTATTTTGACTGTCTACTTTGATCTTTCTTTCATGTGTGGGAATAAGAGCACATCACGGATGGAACGACTGTCTGTTAAGAGCATGATCAGTCTATCTAATCCAATACCGATACCACCTGTTGGAGGCATACCGTATTCTAATGCTTCTACGAAGTCTTCATCCATTTCATTGGCTTCATCGTTTCCGAGTTCTGCTTCTTTGAGTTGTGCTTCGAAACGTTCTCTTTGGTCGATTGGATCATTAAGCTCGTTGAATGAGTTTGCGTATTCTACAGTGTTGATAAAGATTTCAAATCTTTCTGTGAATCGTGGATCATTCTTATCCTTTTTCGCAAGGGGTGAAATTTCAATAGGATGTCCATAAACAAATGTTGGTTGTACAATGGTTTCTTCAACAAATTCTTCAAAGAAGAGGTTGACGATGTGACCATATGTTTTTTGGTGTTTCTCTACATGAACTTCTTTTTCTTCCGCAAGTTTGAGCATTTCATCTACATCATCGATTTCCCAGAAATCAATGCCTGTCACTTCTTTAACGGCATCAACCATGTGAATTTTCTTATAGGGGCCTTTGAGTGAAAGCTCTGTCCCTTGGTAAGTAATTTCAGTTGAACCACTGATTTCTACTGCGAGGTATTCTAAGAGTCTTTCTGTAAGATCCATCATGTCATCTAAGTTAGCGTATGCAATATAAGCTTCAACTGTTGTGAACTCTGGATTATGTTTGGGGCTCATCCCTTCATTTCTGAATAAACGTCCAATTTCATAAACACCATCTAAGCCACCCACGATCAGTCTTTTTAAAGGAAGCTCAGTTGCGATTCTTAAGTAGAAGTCCATGTCTAAAGTGTTATGGTGTGTCACAAATGGACGTGCTGCAGCACCACCAAGAATTGGTGTGAGTACAGGTGTTTCTACTTCCATTAAGCCTTCATTGTCTAAGAACTCTCTGAGTTTTCTCATGAATTTTGAACGCTTACGGGCTGTTTCTCTTGATTTTTCAGACATGATTAAATCAACATAACGTCTTCTATAACGTTCTTCTTTATCTGTTAAACCATGATATTTATCTGGTAAAGGACGGAGTGCTTTTGTGAGGTGGACCAGTTCACTTGCGTGAATGGAAAGCTCACCTTTATTTGTTTTAAAGACGGTTCCATTAACACCGATGATATCACCCAGGTCTAATTCTTCAAAGTACGCAAAAGCATCATCACCCACATCATTTTTTCTGATATAGATTTGGATTTGACCTTTTGTGTCTTGAAGGTGGATAAATCCTGCTTTACCCATGACACGCTTTGTCATGACGCGACCTGCAACAGATGTATGTTTGTCGATTGCTTCTAATTCTTCTTTTGTGTTTTCATTGTAACTGTCGAAAAGATCTAAAGAGAGAGACTCAGGCTTGAACCCATCCGAGAAAGGATCAATGCCTTTTTCTTTTAAGTGTTCCATTTTCTGTCTTCGGATAATTTCTTGTTCGGTTAATTCATGATTATGACTCATTTTCATCACTCTTTTCTAATTTCTTGATTCTTATCTATGATATCAAATTCTAAGCTTTATTTCTATTGTCTTGGATGATTGTTTCCAGCTCATGTGCCGTAAAACGGTATGTTTTATGGCAATAGTGACACTCAAGTGTCGCCCCTTGGTCTTGATCAATCATTTCTTGAAGATCTTCTGCACTCAAAGTTGTAAGTACACGGTGCATCTGGTCACGATTACAACCACAGTGATAGTGAATGTCTTTTGTTTCTAAGACCATACCATCATCAAATAAATGGGTAAACAGTTCAAAAACATCCATCTCTTGAAGATAGGTTGTCATGGGTTTTAAGTTAGAAATTAATGATTCCATCGCAACAATATCTTCCTCAGTTGCGCTGGGTAAAACTTGAATGATCAACCCACCAGATGCAATGATGTCTAAATCTTCTCCTACTAAAACACCTAAAGATACAGCAGAAGGAATCTGTTCAGACTGTGCGAAATAGTACGCAAAGTCTTCTGCAATTTCACCACTTTGTAGGGGGACAAGGGAATTATAGACAGCTTTGTCATCACGTTCACGAATGACTTTTAAAGTACCCTCGCCAATGATGCCACCCACATCAAGTTTGCCATTGTCCTTAAGTTGTTGGATGTGTGGATTATTCATGGTTGTTCTGATGTGTCCTTTATTATCGGCATTGACGATAATTAAAGAAAGGGGACCATCGCCTCTAATTTCAACAATCAGTTTTTCGCCTTCTTCTTTTAGCATGTGTGCCATCATCAAAGATGCGTTCATTGTACGCCCTACTGCAGCACTGACCGTTGGATAGAGATCATGAATGTCACGTGCTTCTTGGACTAAGTTTTTGGATGAGATCATTAATATACGGATGTTGCCACCACGGGCCATCCCTCTTAAGAGTTTATCGCTCATATTTTTTCCTCTTTCATTAAAAACAGACTCACTGGTGAGTCCGTTTGTTTTATACGTTTTCAGCTGTTTCAGTTACATCATCAACAACAGGTAATCCATCAACAACGCGTCCAATTTGTTCGGCTGTTAAGGTTTCATGTTCTAATAATGCAGCAACTAAATCATCGAGTAGGCCTCTGTTTTCAGAAATAATGGTATGTGCATTCTCATACGCTTCATCAATGATGCGGCGTACTTCTTTATCAATTTCAAATGCAATTTCTCCAGAGTGATTTTTCTCTGTTTGGTAGTCTCTTCCCAAGAATACGGAACCTTGTGGGTTTTCGTATTGGATGGGTCCTAAGTTACTCATACCGTAAACAGTAACCATGGAACGTGCAATCTTTGTGGCAGATTGAATATCCGCAAAGGCACCGGTTGAGATTTCATCAAAGACGATTTCTTCTGCAACACGACCACCCAAGTAACCTGTAATAATTCCGATTAAATCAGATTTACTTTGTGTAAAGGTTTCTTCACGAGGTGTCATCAAGTTATAACCACCGGCATCCCCGCGAGGAATGATGGTTACTTTCTGTACGACATTGGCACTTTCAAGTTTTAAACCAATAATGGTATGACCCACTTCGTGGACCGCAACCATGTATTTTTCTTTTTCTGAATATTTTTTAGATTTCTTAGCAGGACCTGCAATAACACGGTCAATTGCTTCATCTAAATGATGCATTTCAATTTCTGTTTTTCTCTCACGTACTGCCAAAATTGCAGCTTCGTTTAAGACGTTCTCTAAGTCAGCACCAGAGAATCCTGGTGTTCTTCTTGCGAGATTGTTTAAGCTGGCATCAGGTGCCAATGTTTTATTTCTTGCGTGGACACGTAGGATTGCTTCACGACCTTTAATGTCTGGAAGTCCAACGGTAACTTTACGGTCAAAACGTCCAGGACGAAGTAATGCAGGGTCAAGAACATCATCACGGTTTGTGGCTGCGATGACTAGAACACCTGAGTTCTCATCAATCCCATCCATCTCAACCAAGAGTTGGTTAAGGGTTTGTTCACGCTCATCGTGACCCCCACCAAGTCCAGCACCACGTTGGCGCCCAACAGCATCAATCTCATCAATAAAGATGATACATGGAGATGTCGCTTTCGCTTTTTTAAACATATCACGCACACGGCTTGCTCCAACCCCAACAAACATCTCAACAAAGTCAGATCCTGAAATGGAGTAGAAAGGTACATCTGCCTCACCAGCTGCTGCACGCGCAAGTAATGTTTTACCGGTTCCAGGAGGCCCAACTAGTAGCATCCCTTTTGGAACACGGGCTCCCATTTTTTCAAATCGTTTTGGATTTTTAAGATAATCAATGAGCTCTGCCATTTCTTCTTTTTCTTCATCGGCACCCGCAACATCGTCAAATCTTACTTTAACATTACCTTGGATTTTGGCTTTTGATTCACCAAAGTTAAAGGCTTTGTTGTTTCCGCCCCCTGCACGACTCATCATCATAAACATAACCCCTAATACCAAGACATATGGAATTAAAGGAAGGATATAATCTTTGAATGTGCTGGGTTGAAAAGGGTCAGATATCATCAATGTGCTATCTTTTTCTTTTAATGTGTTTGTGAGTTCTTCAATTTTTCCTTCACTATGTGGATAACGTACTTCAAATTGGTGAATACGTCCATCTTTCTTATATGTTCCAGAAACATTGATGACATTCAAACGTGGAGAAATGACTGTTTCATTCATGTCATATTTGTCCACAATGGATTCAAACTCTTTAATACTGATTGTTTTGGTTGCTTGTGTGTTGAACAGACTAAACATTGTCGCTGCCATCATCATAAACAATACTAAAACAATAATGTTATTTTTATTTTTGTTTCTATTCAAATTGTTCACCTCTTATATTTTACTGGTAGAATTCGTCTTTTAGAATTCCTACATAAGGTAGGTTTCTATATTTCTCATCGAAATCTAAGCCGAAACCAATCACAAATTCATTTGGAATCACAAAGCCAATAAAATCTGCAGTTACATCAACTTCTCTTCTGGAAGGTTTATCTAGAAGTGAAACGACTTTACATCCTTTAGCGCCTTTATTCATCATCAATTTCATAATCGCATTGAGTGTATGACCTGTATCCACGATGTCTTCAACTAAGAGAATCTCATGTCCTTTAATTGAGCGATCCAAGTCTTTAAGGATACGAATATCACGTTTGGACTCTGTACCACCATCATAGCTGGAAACGTCCATAAAATCATATTCTATATCTAATTCAATATGCTTAATTAATTCTGCCAAAAAGGGGACAGATCCTTTTAATAATGCCACAAGTATGGGTGGCGTTTCATGGTCTTTATAATATTCTGTTATTTCTTTTCCTAATTCCTTCGCTTTTTCAACAATTTCTGCTTCAGAAATTAAGATATTTTTAACATCTTTATGCATTCACATACCCTCCTACGATAATCATAATTTTACCATAAATATGTTTGGATTGTTAGCGTAATGATGGATATCACATCCTAATCCCACAACAAAAACGACCTCTTTCATAGAATTTTCAACAATTGGCCACGAAACCCTTTGATGCATCGGTATTTTACGGTCAATAAAAAACCGATTGACTGATTTTGTGCCAAAACGCATCTTTATTTTATCACCCGGTTCATAGTTTCTAATTGTGATGGGAAAGTCCGATTCTGATAGTGAAATCCCTTCAATGGTTTCACCCGTATCTCTCAGTTCAAAGTAAGGTGTTTTGAAATATGATACAGTATCTAGTTTATATCGATACTTTTCTTCTTCATAAAGCATCACTTCACCATAACTGACACTCAATATTTGTTCATCAAATTGATGTTGCATCTTACCACCCAAGATTTGTGCATCTAAGCTTTCCATAAACTTCAATGAAAAATCATAAGGGATAACACCATTATTTTCAAAGAAATAACGCAGTGCATCAAGTCTTTCTTGTTTATTTATTTTTTGACAATCCTTTACTTTAAAAGGATTGCTTAAAACTGGTAGTTGTTTTAGATACGATTTTCTTTTTTCCTTCTCAGCGTTCAGTTTTTTAAGGAGTACTGCCTTCTCTTGTTCTGAAATTTTATCCAAAGCATGGCGAATTCTGTTTCTTGTATAATCATCTTCTAAATTAGATTCATCAATCCCATATGGGACATAATGTACTTTACAATAGTTGATGATTTCTTTTTTAGACATTGAAAGGAGTGGTCTTCTTATATGCATTTTGTTGAAGATTGAATTTTCTAGAATGCCAGGTGTATTCGTGATTCTTTTTGATGTTTTTTGCATGATGTATGTTTCAATGTCATCATCCAAATGGTGCCCTATATAAAGGGCTTTTGCATCATATTTCATGTAGAGTTCCTTGAAAAAAGCATAACGAAAATTGCGTGCCATTTTTTGAAAATTATCATCTACTTCTAGATCAAAATCTTTCTTTTCAAAAATTGCACCCAATTTATTTGCGTAGTTTTCTACAAGTTTTTCATCACGATGACTTGTTTCTCTTTGGTGGTAATTCACATGCGCTACAACAATATTTTCTTCTTTTAAAGAAAGCATGTGTAAAAGTGCCATAGAATCAGGCCCACCAGAAACAGCCACAATTACTTTTTGTTTCAAGCATATCACCCAACTTATTTTAACACATCTTAAAATATTATGGCATGGAGTAGTTTTGTGATTTCTTGAAACATCAGGCTACTGGGTGGAATATGGGCATTAATAGAAATAATTCTTGAAGTATTAATGTATTTACTGTCGTTTAAGAAAAGACAGGACCGCTTATCCAAACCTTTAATTTGACCAATATAATATAAATGATTTTGTATTTTTCCATTGGCAGCTTTTCGAATGGCATTTTGATTAGAAGTCATTGGGATCACAAAGGCTTTTTTATTTTTTTTAGAAATGACCAGGCCAAAGTGTTGATACCCTGCTTCATTTAAAAAAGCATGCCCATAATCGAAATAACAAATATCTCCAGGCATGACTTGTAAATTTAAGTCTTTACATGACCAACAGTTGATTCTTTCAAATCGATTTAAACCGGACAAACACTCTTTTCTTTGAATGTGTGTGGGTAATGAGAGAATAAAGCGGCGATACATATCCATATAATAATTTAATAAATCTTCGTTCGAATAAACAAACCAATCCGAATCATTGCGTTTCATAATAAAACACCCCCTTAGTCATAATTTTGACATAAGAGAGTGTTTTCCTAAATTATTTAACGTAGTCTAAGTTTTCTAACATCATGCCTGTACCTTCAGCAACGGCAGTAAGCGCATTTTCTGCAACGTATACAGGAGTGTTCAAACCTTCTGCAATTAATCGGTCAATGCCTTTTAATAAAGCCCCTCCACCGGTTAACACGATACCTCTAACGATGATATCTGCACTAAGTTCTGGGGGTGTTTGTTCAAGAACACTGCGGCATGCACGCACAATGTCTTCAAGACTTTCACGCATTGCATACTCAGTTTCTGAAGCTTTAATGGTAATTGAGTTTGGAAGACCTGTAATCAAGTCACGACCACTTACTTCAATTTCTTCATCTTCTGTTCCTGGTTCAATAAAGGCTGTACCAATATTTGTTTTAATTTTTTCAGCTGTGCTTTCACCAATTAAAAGCTTGTATGTTTCTTTAACATATTTAATGATGTCTGCATCAAGAACATCTCCAGCAATTTTTAAGGATGTACTGGTAACAATATCGCCAAGTGAAAGAATGGCAACATCTGTTGTACCACCACCAATATCAAGAACCATAGATCCTGTTGGCTTAGCAATGTCTAATTTCGCACCAATGGCTGCAACTTTTGGTTCTTCTTCAATGAAGACACGTTTTGCGCCAGTACGATAAGCAGCATCACTGATGGCTTTTCTTTCTACTGATGTAATATTTGATGGACAGCATATTAAAACATTGGGTCTTGAGAAAGCACCTTTTAATTTTAATTTTTTCATGAAATGTTGTAACATCATTTCTGTTACTTCAAAATCCGCAATCACACCATCCTTTAATGGACGAATTGCATGGATTCTGCCAGGTGTTCTACCCAACATTAATTTCGCATCTGTACCTACTGCGAGGCATTTTTTTGTATTGGCATCGATTGAAACCACTGCTGGTTCATCAAGTACGACACCTTCTCCTTTAACAAAGATAAGAACATTCGCTGTTCCTAAGTCGATTCCTACTGATTTTGCAAACATAATATAACTCCTTTTACTAATACACAAAATTCATTGATAAACTGAGTAAAAATTGAGCCACTAAATGTGCCAGTGCTAATGTTAACACCACATATAATAACTGTGCTTTATCACGATGGCCTGCTTTCAAAATCTTTGTAAAATCAACACCAACTAAGACATAAGCACTTACGATCAGTGCGCCAATATGGACGCCAATTCTTAAAGTATCACCCATTTTATCACCTGTTTAACTATACCAAAAAATTCATAAAATTACTATTAGTATCCTTACACCTCGATATCATACATCAAGTTAAGGAAATAATAAAGAAATTTCAAGAAATCATCACTAAAAAAGTCCCCATCCAAGGATGGAGACTTTCATGATTATTATTTAGTACCAAAGATTCTATCACCAGCATCACCAAGACCTGGCACAATATAACCTTTTTCATTGAGATGATCATCCATCGCAGCCAAGAAGATGTCCACATCTGGATGGTTATTCTTCACAAGCTCAACACCTTCTGGTGCTGCAACTAAACATACTAGCTTAATGGATTTAGCACCACGCTTCTTAACCATTTCAATGGCTGCATCGGCTGATCCACCGGTCGCAAGCATAGGGTCTAAAATTAAAACTTCTGCTGTATCTAAATTCTCAGGAAATTTAGCGAAGTATTCATGAGGCATCAATGTTTCTTCATCACGATACACACCAATGTGTCCTACTTTAGCGGTAGGAATTAAACTCAAAATGCCATCAACCATACCCAGGCCAGCTCTTAAAATTGGCACAAGCACAATATCAGTATTGAGTTCAAAAGTTTCACACTCTTGAACAGGTGTTTGAATTGTCACAGGGTCAAGCTTAATGTCACGCGTAATTTCATAAGCCATCAGTCCTGCAATTTCATCAAGGTTTTGTCTAAAGTTTTTTGTTCTTGTATCCACATTGCGCATTTGTGTAAGTTTGTGAGTAATCAGTGGGTGATTTAAAACTGTAATCATATGTTCTCTCCTCTAATGGGGAATACGCGTGTGTATTCCTTTACTTCATTTTCAATTTCTTGTAATTTCGCTTCATCTTCATAGTTTGATAAAGCCTCATGGATCCAGTGTCCAACTTTCTCAAAGTCTTTTTCTTTAAAACCACGTGATGTCATGGCTGGACTTCCAAGTCTGATACCACTTGTCACAAACGGTCTTTCTTGATCAAAAGGAATGGTATTTTTATTCACGGTAATGCCAACTTTTTCTAAAATCAGTTCAGCATGTTTACCCGTAATATTCATACTTTCTTTCACATCAACTAAAAGAAGATGATTATCTGTGCCACCACTCACAATACGATACCCAAGAGACTTCAGTGTATCTGAGAGTGTTTGAATATTTTTAATCACTTGTTTTTGATACTCCACAAACTCTGGTTGTAACGCTTCTCTAAATGAAACAGCCTTACCCGCAATCACATGCATTAAAGGACCGCCCTGAACACCAGGAAATACGCTTCTGTCAATATCTTTAGCGTATTGTTCTTTACAGAGAATGATACCACCGCGTGGACCTCTTAGTGTTTTATGAGTTGTACTTGTCACAAAGTCAGCATAAGGAACAGGTGAAGGATGTAAACCCGCAGCGATGAGTCCTGCAATATGGGCCATATCGACCATTAAATATGCATCCACTTCATCCGCGATGTCTCTAAACTTTTTAAAATCGATGGTTTTCGCATACGCACTGGCACCCGCCACACTAAGTTTTGGACGCACAGACTTCGCAATCTTTAAAACCTCATCATAATCAATTTCTTCAGTGGCGCTGTTTACACCATAGCCAAAGAACGTATAATTAATGCCTGAGAAATTCAGTTGATGTCCATGGGTCAAGTGTCCACCTGAACTTAAGTCCATCCCCAATACAACATCACCATGATCAAGAACACTTAAGTATACAGCCATATTTGCTTGTGAACCACTGTGAGGTTGCACATTTGCATGTTCTGCACCATAAATTTCTTTCAAGCGATCAATGGCCAAGTTTTCAATAACATCTACATACTCACAGCCACCATAGTAACGTTTACCAGGGTAACCTTCAGCGTATTTATTGGTTAAAACTGATCCCACTGCTTCATAAACATCTTCTGAAACATAGTTCTCAGAAGCAATCAATTCAATATGTTCAAGCTGACGAACCGTCTCCAGTTCAATCGCTTCTTGTATTTGTTTATCCTTCATCCTGCAACTCCTTATCTTTCTTGTAATTTTACCAAAAACTTAAGCTTTTTCCAAATACTTCACAGCTTCTTTTTTCAAAGCTTCCTCTGTAATAGGTCCTTCTCTTAAAATCCTTATTTCACCCTGACTTAAATCCACAACGGTTGATGAATTTTTTTGATCAGATACACCCACAATAACACCTTCAATTAAAGTATCCAGTTGTTTCAACACTTCACCTGATGTGGTCCCTGTAGGATGATCTGAAAGGTTTGCGGAAGGAAGCCAAATCGGCTGACCCAACTTATTAATCAAACTTTGAACCCATACATCATCGGCAATACGAATGCCTAAAGTATCTTGATCTTTAAGATATGGGAAGATGCCTTCTTTTTTCTTAAAGATAATGGTCAGTGGACCAGGCATAAATTTGTCTACAAGATGATGAATGAGTGGCGTCATTTCCACAACTTCTTCAAGTTGTTTCTTACTTGAAACCATTAAAGGAAATGGCTTATTGTCAGGTCTTCCTTTGGTTTCTTTAAGTTTATTGTAGAGCGTTTCATCATCACTTTTGATTGCCAAACCATAAACGGTATCCGTAGGAATCGCAACCATCCCATTGTTTCTTAAGATGTCTAAAGCTTCATCCATATTTTCTTTTTTAAGACGCTTGGTATGCGGCTTCACAAAGACCATACGATCAAGTCCATTCATATCTTGAATCAGTAAAACATCATGATGCGGGAAATATTTTTGCGCTAAGGCTTTTACCTTATCGCCAATATCAAAGCCAATCTCAAAGGCAATCATTCCGCCATCATTAAGGACAAGATGTGCTTTCTCTAAGACTTTTTGATAAAAGAATAAACCATCATCCCCACCAAATAAAGCCACATGTGGCTCAAACTTAAAGACAGAAGATTGAATGTGTTCTGTATCTTTTATATAGGGGGGATTACAGACCAAGACATCAAACTTAAGATTGTTTTCAATTAAAGGTTCCAGCATATCTCCTTGATAAAAGGTTGCGGATACGTTTAAGTTGTCTGCATTTTCTTGTGCTACAATCAGTGCTTTTTCACTGATATCTGTTGCGACTATTTCTAAATCCAATTCTTTTCCTAAAGTGATCCCAATGGCACCACTGCCTGTGGCCACATCGACGATTTTAGGGTTTTCATAATGGTCATCAATTTCTGATAAAATATGACCAATGAGTTCTTCTGTTTCTTCTCGTGGAATTAAAACATCTTGATTTACTTTAAACTTGTATCCAAAAAACCACTGGTAGCCTAATACATAACCCATCGGTTCATCGTTTAAGATACGTTCTAGTTTCGCATCATATGCTTTATGGATTGTTTCATCTAAGTCTTCATCCATTAAGAGATACATATCTAAATCATTTTCTCTGAGTAATTCAAGCATAAGAAAACGTGCGAAGCCGCTGTATACGCCTGCTTCTTCACACGCTTTGGTGCCTGAATTGATAATATCTTTGACGATCATTTCGCTTCTAAGGCTTCCTTTTGTTCTTGTTGGAGTAAAGCTTCCACGATTTCTTCAAGCTTTCCATCCATAATGATGTCTAACTTTTGTAATGTTAAACCAATTCTATGATCACTCACACGGTTTTGTGGATAGTTATAGGTTCTAATTTTCTCAGAACGGTCTCCACGGCCAATTTTAGATTGTCTTTCTTTGTCTTGTTCTTCTTTACGACGTCTTTCAGTCTCTTCAAAAACACGTGCACGAATTAAGCGCATGGCTTTATCTTTATTATCGTGTTGTGATCGACCATCTTGACAACTTACCGCAATGCCTGTTGGGGTATGGGTAATACGTACAGCTGAGTCAGTGGTGTTAACGTGTTGTCCACCAGCACCTGATGCACGGTGTGTTTCAATCACAAGATCATTGGGGTTGATTTCAATTTCATCTTCTTCAACATCAGCCATGACTAAAACAGTCGCAGTTGACGTATGAACACGCCCCATTGTTTCAGTTTTTGGAACACGTTGTACACGGTGTGCCCCTGATTCAAATTTAAAATGACGATACGGCTCTTCACCTTTAATTTCAAATGAAATGGTTGAATAACCACCGGCTTCTGAATGTCTTGCTTCTAAGACTGAGACCTTATATCCCAAGCTCTCTGCATAACGAGAATACATACGGTATAAATCACCCGCAAAAATATTCCCTTCATCGCCCCCTGCAGCCCCACGAATTTCCACAATGGCATCGTGTGAGTCAGATGGATCTTTGGGTAAGAGTAAGATTTTAAGTTCTTCTGCTAAATCATTTAAAATGGTTTCATTTTCTTCTTTTTCAAGTGTTGCCATTTCAATCATTTCAGCATCACTTTCATTTTCTAACATATCGACGGCTTGATTATAATAATCTTCAGCTTCAAGATATTTATCATAGGCTTCAAGTGTTTTTTGATAAGACGCTTTTTCTTTACCAATACGCGCCATCAAACGACGATCACTTAAAACTGCTTGATCCATCATTTGGTCATTGAGATCTTTATCTCTTTTTCTGATGGCTTCAAGTCTTTCTTTCATCGTATTTTCTAACATTTTTTCAACTCCTTTTCAATTCGGGGTTTATCAATCACTTCATGGTGGTGTCTGCATCTTGCTTCATATGATTCGCTGGCCCCAATAAGAATAATGGGATCATGATATGAGGCTGGGTTTCCATCCACAAGGCGTTGTGTCCTTGTGGCAGGTGAGCCACATTTTGTACATACTGCAGTGAGTTTTGTGACAAATTCAGCATGGGTTAATAAAACTGGAATGACACCAAAGGGTTCTCCCTTAAAATTCATATCAAGTCCTGCAACCATCACGCGCATGCCTTTCAGTGCCAAATCATCACAAATTGAAATGATGGATTCATCAAAGAATTGAACCTCGTCTATGGCGACAACATCCGTTTCTTCATTTATATAATTATAAATTTCTTCTGCCTTCACAATGGCGTGACTTTTTATTTTACTGCCGGCATGTGAAACCACATAATCTTCACTATATCGATCGTCAATGGCTGGTTTGAATACAACCACATTGCGCTTCGCAAATTCTAATGTATTAATTCTTCGTATTAATTCCTCTGTTTTCCCCGCAAACATACATCCAGTAATGACTTCCAGATATCCGGGATTATATTGATGATACATCATGTCTTCTTTTCACCTCATGTCCTTATTTTACCATTAAAAACCAAAAAAAAATAAGGGATTACCCCTTATTTTTAACGTTGTATCTTCTATTGAATCTCTCGATACGTCCAGCAGCTGCAGCAAAACGTTGCTTACCTGTGTAGAATGGGTGGCAGTTTGAGCATGTATCAACTTTAATTTCGTTACTTGTTGATCCTACTTCAAATTCTGTACCGCATGTTGTACATGTTGCTGTTACTTTATTGAACTCTGGATGAATTCCTTTTTTCATAATCGTCTCTCCTTCCGCCTTGAGTGGTTTACCTACTCAAGATAAGTGCTAGTCAACTTTAACATAGAATGTTATAAAATACAAGCATTTTAAACACACAACCCATCATTTCTGATGGGTTGGTTTTAATTCATTATTATAGACCACATTGAAGCTGCGCATTACAGTTTGTACATGTATTACAGCCACCAATTTCTTCAACCGTTCCCTCTAAACAGATAGGGCAAATATCACCCAGTTCTGTACCAATGTTACGATCTTGTCTATCAGCTCTTAAGAGCTCTTTATTTTTATCTTCATCTTGACGGTTCACTTCAACTTTAACACCAATTTCATCCAAGATATCTGCTTGTTCCCACTGTGTTTCTTCATCAGTTAATGTAAGGACTTGTGAATCACGTGATCCATCCACATAAACAGTCCCACCTTTGGCTTTGTTTTTGTAGAGTCTTTCATAGATACTTTGAACTTGTTTGACAGTATAGCCTTTAGGCGCATTCACTGTTTTTGAAATTGAAGAGTCAATCCATCTTTGAATGGTTGCTTGTGTATCCGCATGCTCTTCTGGAGAAAGTGCCATCGCACTCACAAAGATATCGGGTAAGTTATCTTTGTCATACTCAGGATGATATTGAATGTACTCATCCACAATTGCAGCGTTTACTTCAATAAATTTACCCAAACGGCCTGATCTAAAGTATGAAAATGAGAAATAAGGCTCAAGTCCTGTAGAAACACCGACCATGGTTCCTGTTGAACCTGTTGGTGCAATGGTGAGTAAGTGTGAGTTACGAATACCATGTGCTAAGACACCTTCTTTAACGCTGTCAGGCATTTTACTCATAAAGCCTGTTTTCACAAAGGCTTCTTTACTCTCTAAGAAGGGGAAAGACCCTTTTTCTTGTGCTAAATCAACAGACGCAAGATAGGCTGTTTCCGCAATGGTCTTAAACAGTTCATCCACTGTTTCATTGGCTTCTTTAGAACCATAACGCTTCCCATTGTAAATGAGTAAGTCATGAAGTCCCATAACACCCAACCCAATTCTTCTTTCACCAAGGGCTTGTTTGCGGTTGGCTTCTAAGAAGTAAGGCGTATCATCAATGACATTATCTTGCATACGCACACTTGCACGCACGCTGTCTTTTAATTTATCGTATAAGATTTCGCCCGTTTCTTTATCCACAAAGTTTGAGAGGTTTAAAGCGGCTAAGTTACAGACACTATAAGGTGCAAGTGGTTGTTCTCCACATGGGTTTGTGGCCACAACTTTTTGACCATAAGCTTTGGCATTTGTTTCATCATTCGCATTATCGATGAAGAAAATACCAGGTTCTGCAGAGTATGTCGCACAAAATGAGATGAAATCCCAAATATCACGCGCTCTAACAGTGCGGTAAACCTTAATGGGGTAACCCATTTCTTCCCATTCTCTCACATCACCAATCTCATGCCATAAGCGGTCATAATCAGCCTTTTGTTCTTTTGTATAGTTTTCTAAATCAGGGAATCTGAGATCATAATCTGTATCATTTTCTACAGCTTCCATGAATTCTTTGGTTAAAGTTACAGAAATATTGGCACCAGTTAAGAAGTCTGGATTTTCAACTTCTAAGTGTCCACCTGTTAAGAGTTTTTCTTGTGCATTTTCTTTAAGTTTGATGGATGCACTGTTACTTTCTAAGATGGTTTGGTATGTTTCTTTTTCTAAAGGTGAGAGCGGTGTAAATTTTAATTTACGTTTTGCTTCTGAAACAATTTGCTCATCTTTAGAGTTATCTGCTAGCCACTTTAAGATACGTGGGTTTTGCATTTTAGAAATGATGAACTCCACAATATCAGGATGCCAATCCGCAAGCATGATCATTTGCGCACCACGTCTTGATCCCCCTTGTTCAACAAGATGGGTTAAGTTCGCAATATCATTGAGCCAAGAGACAGCACCACTTGACTTCCCACCCACACCTTTTGCGGGTGCTGATTTAGGACGCAGTGTCGAACCATTAGTTCCAACACCACCCCCACGGGACATGATTTCCATAATTTCTTTTCGATGGTCTGCAATCCCGCCGCGTGAGTCCTCAATAAAAGGCATCACGAAACAATTGAAGTAGGTTACTTCTGTGTTTGATCCTGCACCATAAAGAACACGTCCTGCAGGCACAACGTTCATTTGTTTGAGTTCATTAAAGAAAATTTCACCATATTTATCTTGTTCATTGGGTTTTTCAGTTTTCGCTAAAGCATAACCAACGCGCTTTGCGATTTGTTCGTAGTAGATTTCTAAGGGTTTATCTACCACACTGTATTTACGAATGATAATGCCTGTTTCACTTTCACTTGGATCTTCTAATGAGCCGCGGTATTCTTCTTCTAAGAGAATGGATACTTCTTGGCGCTTTGGATCCAGTGATACTACAGACCCAATTCCGCGTGCTGGGAATGTAGGGTCATCTTTAACAATCGTAACGACAATATCGCCCACACCCAAAGTTTGTAGGTTGCGGTCTTTTTGCGCATAACGATCAAGCATCACAAGCCTTGATACCCCTGTATGCGAAATCTTGTAATCATCTTCAATTGGATAAAGATGGGGGTAATAATTTTGAATATCCTGATTTAATTTCTCTTTAGTATTGAGGGTGTAATTCATGATTGGTCTCCTTTACTGATGATGTTGTTTGAATAAGTTTAAGACAGGTTTATATAAAATAAGCATGATGATGTAATTTGAGATGGTGTGGATTAAATCAAAACTGAGTCCTTTTATCCAGTAGATAAATGAGTAGTTAAACCCATAGAAGAGGCCATGATTGAGGGCGAATAAAAGGCCAAATAATATGCCCCAAAATCCACTCAACAAAGCCCATCCATAGGTGTTTTCTTTTAAGATTGATTTGAAAAGTGCAATGATTAAGGTCCATGTTGGCCATATCCAATAATAACCAATCACCCAATCTCCTGCACCCCACACAAGCATTTGTATGGTCACAAAGACAAACGATATCGCAAGGTTCATCTTCAGTGATAAAGTGATGCCATAAATCACAAAAAGAAAACTGACCACTTCCACATTGGGAAGTGATGCAAGGGCCACTTGAAGTGCCACAAGTGCCGCACTGTACATGGCAACTTGTACGACTTGCTTTGTTTTCATTACTCGAAGACTAAGTCAAAGACGTCTTCATCATAAACATTTTGTTGGTCAATACCACTACAGAATCCTGCTTCAACACAGTCTTTATTATTTTCTGAGTAAATCATCCACCATGGGCCTGTTGCCATATCTTCTGTTTTGTAGTCTTCAATTGCGAGGATAAAACGACCAAATTCTGATGTTTTATCACCTTCTAATTCTACATTTAATAAGTCACCGTTAATTTCATCAATAATGTCACCCACCGTTTCAGAGTCAACACTGGTATGTTTTACTTCTTTAATCATTTCTAATGTTTCATCTTCTTGTTTTACTTTAACATTGATGACAACACTTTTTTGTCCTTCTACTGGTTTTTTATCTGTGAGTGACTTGATCCCAAAGAAAAGTCCAACCACAATCACAACCGGTAATGCTAATTTAAGTATCTTTTTCATATTTCCTCCCTTTAAATTATGCAATGTGCCTTCTTATTATAGGTAATAAATGGCCCATAAACAATGAAACTGGCCATGTAAATTATTTACACAGCCAGTACCATTAATTATTTAATGATTGTCATTAAGTCCTGCATGTTTTCACACAAATTAAAAAGCGCAGTGTATTTTGCGCTTTTGGATCTTATCGATCGCCGTTAAAAATTGAGTTTTTAACCACAACGTAGTCTACTTTACGAATGGCTTCTAAGTCATTACCACCTGCATATGAAATAGAGGATTGTAAGTCTTGAGTCATTTCGATTAAAGTATCTTCAATCGAACCTTTATGTTTGATTAAGATTTTTTTACCTTCAACGTTTTTCTTTTCACCTTTTTGGTATTCTGATGCTGAACCGAAGTATTCTTTGAATGCTTCACCATCGACATCAATGGTTTTACCAGGTGATTCTTCATGTCCTGCAAAAAGTGATCCGATCATCACCATGGATGCACCAAATCGAATTGATTTAGCAATGTCGCCATGATCACGAATCCCACCGTCTGCAATTAAAGGTTTACGTGCTGCTTTTGCGCACCAACCTAAAGCTGCGAGTTGCCAGCCTCCGGTTCCAAAACCTGTTTTTAATTTAGTAATACATACTTTACCAGGACCCACGCCCACTTTCGTAGCATCAGCACCTGCATTTTCAAGTTCTCTTACCGCTTCAGGTGTTGCGACGTTTCCTGCAATCACAAAGCTTTCTGGTAAGTGTTTTTTAATGTGTTTGATCATATTGATCACGGCGTTTGAATGGCCATGGGCAATATCGATTGTTATATATTCAGGATTTAATTTATCCTTTGCTAGAGACTCAACAAAATCATATTCGTGTGCTTTAACACCCACGCTGATTGATGCAAACAAACCACGTTTGTGCATATCTTTAATAAAGTCTACACGTGTTTCTTCTTCAAAACGGTGCATGACATAGAAATAGCCATTTTCTGCAAGCCAAATGGATAATTTTTCATCCACCACTGTTTGCATGTTTGCCGGTACGACTGGCATCTTAAATGTGCGATTTCCGAATTTTATACTTGTGTCACACTCTGAACGAGAGCTCACAATTGCCTTGTTTGGTATCAACTGAATGTCTTCATAATCAAATATTTTCATTTTTGCCTCCTTGAAACCTCAAACAATATACCCAATATCATATTGATTGTCAAAGAGTTTCACCTCAAAATCAAAAAATAACACCTTAGTGATGTTTAAGGTGTTACATTCTTGATATTCATAATGTTCGTATGAAGGGGAATGCCTTCTTTTTTAAATAGAAGCATGAGGTCTTTACGAACTTGTCTTTCAACAGCCCACTTAGTGCCTGCGGTTGTTTTACCAATCATTCTTAAACGATAGAATCTGTCGGTAATTTCAGTAATTCCTAACAGTTTTAAAGGCTCAATCATTTGGTGTTCAATAAAATATGTTTCTAACCATTTATCAATCACTTGCATTGTATGTTCTACATCCACTTGAAATGGAATCATTACTTCAACCAGTGCATTCATGTAATCTTTAGAATAGTTTTTAACGCCCCGTATTTCACCATTTGGGATATAGCAAACTTCGCCCTCAACGGTTCTTAAAATCGTGGTACGCAAGCTTAAAGCTTCTACAGTACCTGAATAATCAACCACTTCAATGAAATCCCCAATGTTATATTGGTTTTCAACTAAGATGAATAAACCACTCACAACATCCTTCACTAAAGTTTGAGCTCCAAGCCCTACGGCCACACTTCCCACTCCAGCAATCGTCACAATGGAACTAGTCTTAACCCCAAAAGTTTCAAGCACAATCATCAGTGCCACAAAGTAAATCACAAACTTAATGATTGAACTCACAACGGAGATTAAGGTTTGTTTTTTATGGGTTTGTTCGCTCTTTTTAATGATTCTTCTTAAAGATCTTATGATGATTCTATGAATCGTGTGCGCAAGGATGAGAATGATGGCACTGATTAAAAGCTTCAGAAGCGTTGGATTTTCTTCAAAGAACGCCTTCATCTATATCACCTCTTTACGACTTTGGTAAGCTTGATACAATTCATTTTTAGAAAAATGATGGTCTTTAGATACTTTAGAAATGGCACGTGATGGTGACAAACCATCTTCAATTTCTTGTGTCACTTTTGTGAGAAGTGAATCAATGGTGATGACTTCTTTTGTGGTGTTCCCTTCAAGTACCAACACAAACTCACCTTTTAAAGTCAGTTCCGTTTCACACAGTGACTTCAGATCTGTTCTGATAAACTCTTCATGTCGTTTTGTGATTTCACGGGCTAAAGTTACTTGTCTATTTCCTAAGATGTCATAAAGTACCTGAATACTATTTTCAATTTTATGAACTGATACATAAAAGATTAAAGTATGTGGTACATTTTTAATGTCTTCTATTTGTTGTTTGAGCTGGGATGTTTTATTTTCCATAAAGCCCATAAAGGTAAAGGGTTGTACCACTTGACCTGATGCCACCAGTGCATTTAAAAAAGCACTGCTTCCTGATATGGGAATCACTGCATAATCATGCGCCACCACTTCATTGACCAAGACTTGCCCTGGATCACTGATTAAAGGATAGCCTGCATCTGAGATTAAAGCCAAACTTTCACCTTCATCAAGACGCTTTAAAATCATCTCACTGCGACTTTT
>RRZU011238636.1_pt1 | contig 24030 bp, 21 predicted proteins | sample 2165561 | NCBI WGS metagenome assembly RRZU01 (sample SAMN10456909, study PRJNA506462) | wastewater metagenome | isolation source: wastewater sludge | place: USA: Moscow, Idaho | reverse complement strand
CCTATACCTCGAGGATTTGCCTCAGCGGGAGATTGCCGATATCCTAGGTATCTCCGAAGCCAATGTTAGGGTGAAGATTCACCGCATTAAGCAGCGCCTAAGCGAAATAGCAGCTGAACAATTTCCCCAAATAAGGCAAGCTGCGGTATAACCATCAATTCTAAAGCCATGAATATAGACGATTTTAAGAATAGCTTCCAGTCGCTATCGTACAACAGCGACGAGAATATGAGTGTAGACTTTACCCGCAAGGTGGAGGGCGTTGTTGAAAAAGTACGCAAAGAGGATAAGCGGGATAAAACATTGCTAGTTGCCGTAAGTATTATGCTTATCGGTATTGGGATTCTATACACCATTGGGGGTATCGTAAAGTATTTGGATAACCCAGAGGGAAATGGTTCTTGGGGATATGCCATATACGTGCTGGGAATTATTACCGTGATTCCCTACCTCATCTATAAGATTCGTCAGATTAATCACACCTGCTACGACATTCCCGTTGTTAAGTTTATAGCAAACGTAGAGAAGCGTTACGCCTTGTTCCAGCTCGAACAGCTATTTATACTCCCTTTCTTAGTGATGGCCAGTATTGCGGTATGCTACATATTTGCTGATGGTAAGCCGTTGACCATTCAAAGTATACTTACGGCTCAAATTCCGCTTATCATTGGGCTTACCGTTGGACTGATTATCGGTGTAAGCCTCTGGTATCGTCGTAAAAAGCCCATTCTCGAGGAGCTGCGTAGCATTCGTAAATCGATGGAGGGATAGGTTATCATGAAACGACTTAGAAACATCATAGCCCTTGCTGCTCTGGTAATGATTGCTATCGCAGCGAGCCACCTAAACTTCAGCAACCTATCGTGGGAGTTGAATGCAACAAACTATAAGTCGATGATTGCTATGGCTTGTACCTTTTTTAAGATGGTTAGCTGCAATAGAATTGAGGCTCGAAAACGTCGTACCGTACAGGAATAAGCTGCCTTTTTGGTAGTATGTAGAGCCAAGGCATTGCCTTGGCTCTACTTGCATGCTACAATTCCACTACATTTCTTACATTCGCAGTACTATTATCATCAAACACTACACTATGAGAGTAAATTTAACTAGCTACACGCGAAAGACAATGCTGGCACTGGGTGCTGTGCTTCTTAGCGGCAGCCTGATGGCGCAAACCTTTCCTACGGTGCGCGTAGCCAAGGAGCAGCGCAACTTTTCGAGCCCTGCCATCGAGCGTACCATCGAGCAGATGCAGTCGAAGATTGCCGACAAGGAGGTAGCCTGGCTCTTCGGCAACTGCTTCCCCAACACGCTCGACCGTACCGTAAACTTCACCGAGAAAAACGGAAAGCCCAACACCTTCGTCATTACCGGCGATATCCACGCCATGTGGTTGAGGGATTGCACCGCGCAGGTGTGGCCTTACCTTCCCTTCATGAAGGAGGATAAGCAGCTGCAAACCCTTATTGCGGGCGTCATCAACCGTCAGGTAGAGTGCGTGCTGATCGACCCTTACGCCAACGCCTTCAACATGAACAAGGAGGGCAGCTACTGGCAGCGCGACCTTACCGATATGAAGCCCGAGCTACACGAGCGCAAGTGGGAGATCGACGGGCTGTGCTACGTCATCCGCCTGAGCTACCACTACTGGAAGATGACCGGCGATGCAAGCCACTTTGATGCCGACTGGCAAAAGGCGATGAAGCTTATCGTGAAGACCTTTAAGGAGCAGCAGCGCAAGGAGGGTAAGGGTCCCTACAAGTTCCAGCGCGAGACCCCTGTTGCCACCGATACCCAGTTTGGCGGCGGATACGGCAACCCCGTTAAGCCTACGGGCATGATCTGCTCCATGTTCCGCCCATCCGACGATGCCACCATCTACCCATACCTCGTTCCATCCAACTGCTTTGCCGTGGTGTCGCTGCGCCAGCTGGCCGAGATGGAAACCGCCATCGCCAAGGATGCCGCCTTTGCTCAGGAGTGTAAGGCGCTGGCCAACGAGGTGGATGCGGCTATTAAGAAGTACGCCATTGTAAACCATCCGAAGTACGGAAAGATCTACGCCTTCGAGGTGGACGGCTACGGCAACTACCTGATGATGGACGATGCCAACATCCCATCGCTGCTGGCGCTGCCCTACCTTGGCTACGTTAGCGCAAAAGATCCGATCTACCAGAACACCCGCCGCTTTGTGTGGAGCAACGATAACCCCTACTTCTTTAAGGGTAAGGCTGCCGAGGGCATCGGCGGACCGCACGTGGGCGAAAACATGATCTGGCCAATGGCCATCATCATGAAGGGCATCACCTCCAACGATCCTAAGGAGATCGAGAGCTGCCTCCGCATGCTGAAGCGCACCCACGCCGCAACGGGCTTCATGCACGAGTCGTTCCACAAGGACGACCCCGCCAAGTTCACCCGCTCGTGGTTTGCTTGGGTAAACACCCTCTTCGGCGAATTCCTGATTAAGGTGGAGCGCGAGCACCCCGAGATCCTCAAGAAGCAGCTGTAAACGGTCTGCGGTAGAGACGCCCTATAGGGCGTCTCTACATAAACAACCCTCCCCGGTAGCCACGCGCTGCCGGGGAGGGCTCGTTTTATGGGGAAAATTTATTGCTACTTTTGCGGGCAAATAAAGTATTTCTAATTTTTTTAAATAAATCTCATGAGAAGGCTGGCTCTCTTTTTAATGGTTTTTTCCCTGCTTTTTGTTTCCTGCGAGAAGGATGAAGGGGATAAAGGGTGTGTAAAGAATATCGCGTTTTCAACATCTAGCTCCTTTGTTGGTGTTACCGGTATCCTTACTGAGGCAACCAAGTATAAGTACCTTGTTATTAGCGAAACCCCTAACGTTTCGGAGGCTACTGGCGTTGTTTACTGCGATTCCGCGAACGTGTCTACAAATTTCTCCATTAGGGCTTCTAATCTATACTCCAACACCAAGTACTACCTTAAGGTGTTCTATCGCGATGCCAGCGGGAAAACTATTTATAGCCCAGAGTATACTGTTAATACAGGTAACAGCACAGCCGCTACAACATTTAATTCGGTGGTAAAACTAGATACGCTGATAGGTGGGAGAGCTTGTCATCTGTTAAAGTACTCCTTTAAAACGATTAGCGATTTAAGAAATGCTGAGTTTGGCGTATGCTACTCTAAGGCGACGGATCCAGGAACAGCTCCTGTTCCCACCGTTAGCGATAAGGTGATAAAGGGTACGCTTGGTAAGGATGGAATCGTTACTTGCGACATCTCGGAGGTAAACTTTAATGAGATGGAAAATGTTCGCCCCTACTTTAAGAACTCGAAGGAAACGGTTTACGGTTCTGTTCTTACCTACTCTAAACCTTCATGGTTACCCTGTATGGTATTATCTGGTAGCTACTCTTTCAATTTAGGAGCCATCTCGTACAAGGGGAAAGGATACGTATTTTCAGGAGGGGGCTCTAGTGATATGTGGAGCTTTAGTCCAGCTGGCATGACGTGGAGTAAGGAGGTTTCTATTAAAGACATTTTCTCAATAGATGGCAACCCCTACGAAATTTTCACCATTAAGGCTGCACCCATTTCTAATGGATTCCTATTCTTTTCTAACGGATTGCTAACCGTTAATAGGACGGATTATGTAGCTGTATACTCTAATTGCATCTATTCCTACAACACGACAAGTAAAGCTTACACCCAAATTCTTCCCAATGGGCTTCCTGATGTCGTTTTCAAATACTCCAAGCGCTGCGATGGTTTTGGCATAAATGGGCAGCCATACGTAGCAATTTATGGAGGATCTGTTAGCAACGAAGAGCTTTCGAGGGGTACGTATATTTATGCGTATGATGAGGTTTCGCGGACGTTTAAGGAGGTGACGGCAAATAGTGAGCGTACGGGCGTTAAAGATGCTGCTTTTTTTGCAGTCGGTAACATGGTGTTTATGGGTGCTGGGAGCTACTCTGTTTTCGAGACATTAACAACCGATTTTTGGTCGTACAACGTAAGCACAAAGGTGTGGACACGGCTGAAGGATGCGCCAATTTCAAAGTTCGTAAAGTCGTTTGTTTACAAGAACAGGTGCTTTGCTATCGGTTCCGATAATAACCTGTACGAGTACGGCGTAGGCAACGATTCGTGGACGATAGTTGAAAAAATCCCGTACACCATTGATGCGGTAATGCCGATTGACGATGGCCTATACCTTTTGAACGGGAACCGAATTTTGAAGAATGTATCCCTTTAGCTTCGCTACATAGGGCGGATTATTTTCTTGTACCCTACTTAAAAGATACAACCCTCCCCGGTAGCCACGCGCTGCCGGGGAGGGTTGCTTTTTAGGGGTATCGCTCCAAATTATGCTATAGTGCCCATTCGAAGCGCGTAATCCTCCCGCTAGGGCGGGAGAGTAGAGGTGGGTAAATCTTAGCTTTCCACCTTCACCTTGCTGGTGGCCTCCAGCATCGCCTTTGCCTTGTCGTTTTGCGGCACCTCCACCAGCTTAAAAATCCCCTAATTCCCTTTCCAAAACCCTTGCATGAGGTCATTCAACCCCTTCCAAAACTTTTTTAGCCCTTGCATGAGGTCATTCAAGCACCAAAAATGAATTTTTAGCCCTTGAATGAGGTCATGCAGGCACTAAAAACATGTTTTTTGCCCTTGAATGACCTCATGCAAGCATCAAAAACAAATTTTTACCCTTTGAATGACCTCATGCATGTAGTTTGGAGGGGTGAATGGTCGTGAATCACGAAAAAGCAGGTAAAAATTTTTATCAAAAATATTGTGTTAAATAAAATTTTATATATTTAAGGCTGATTAACCAAACAAAATACATATGATAGAACCACATTCATTTCAGGCGATGCGCATTACCACGAAGGGCGCATTCGCCGATAAAGTGCTAGCTAAAGCTAACCCCTACGGCGAAAAGGATACCGAGCTAAAGCCCCTTATCGAGGAGGCCACCAGTAAAAACCAAATTTTCAGCAAGGCCATGCAGAAGCTGAGCTTGGCGGCCATCACCAAGCTCATGAACGAGGACGATGACCAGCGCGACAGCGGCATCGGCAACCTGGAGAGCTACGCCCTGAGCTGCTCCAAGCGCAAAGATCCCGTTTGGGCGAAAGCCGGGCAGGAGGTAGTAAACGCCCTTAAGGCCGTTGGCTGGGATATGAACTACCGGGGTAACCAGGATGAGACCAAGCTTATTGACATCTTCCTGGAGCAGATTGAGGCGCAGCCAACTCTAAAGCAGGCCCTTGCCACCATCAGCGCGCAGGGCTGGATCGACGAGATCCGCGAGGGGCAAACCAGCTACAAGCTGCACGATGCCCAGCGCGAGGCGGCCGAAAAGCCCGGCAGCAGCATAACCTCGAGGGAGGCCGCACGCGACCTAGGCTTCGCCATCGACAAGCTGTTCCGCTACATAAACTTCCAGATCGAGTTTAAGGGGAGCGCCACCTACGCCACCCTTGCCGACGAGATCAACAAAACAATTGCGGCGTATCGGGCCACCATCAGGCAGCGCGCCACCCGCGCCGAAAACGACGAGAAAGAGAATTTGTAGCCCATAGAATTAAATGTTAGAATTGAAGAGAGATTATTATTAGGCTAACTAAAAAAAGCCCCAGCTCGAGCGGTTCGACCTGGGGCTTGCTATTTTTAAGAAGTAGGTTAGCTACCGGGCATGCCGTGTGGCTACCAATATTGCTACCACTTTACCTCCGCAAACTTCTTAGGATCGAAGATGGTGGTGCTTACCGGAGCGTTGGGCTTTACGTTGAAGTAGCGCTCCACCATGTAAGGGCGGCTGCTGTTGCGGTAAAACCGCACCTCGGTTCCCACGGGTCGGCCATCGAAGTACTCGTATCTGGAGAACTCCACGCTGCGGGCGTTGTCGCCTGTGCGCTCCTGCATCCTAAGGAACAGCAGCGTTTCGGCATCCACCCAAAAGCACTTCGAGGTGGTATCGCCCACCATCCAGGCCTTGCGGCCCATGCAGGTCGATGGCTCGATGCGGTTGAGGTTGTAGCCCATCTTTTCGGTGCGCGTAATGCTTTCTTCTGGGGTGATGTTGTTGACGTCGAAGCCCAGCACCAGCAGGTCGTGCATGCGGTAGCGGGTGCTCTTGAGCGCCCCTTTCTCGAAGGTGTAAAGGCTGTCGTTGGCAAAGATAACGCCGTTGCCGCTATCCCAGCTGGTAAACTTCAGGATTAGGTTGCTGGGCGATAGGTAGGCCTCGTGCCAGACATCCTTTGATAGGAGCGAATCGTTTCGGTAGTTGAGCACCTCCTGCGAGAAGGTGAGCGTGGTGTAGAACCGGGCGTGGTTCTTCTCGTACATCTGGCGGATGAGCTTGCGCCCCGAGGCGGGCTGCTGGGCGTTGGCGGCGCCAAAGGTTAGGAGCAGGACTGTAGCCGTAAGGAGTTGTTTAAGCATGAGGTTGTCGTTTTTGGTTAACGGTTATTTCGATATCCCATAAACGAATATTTTTTTGGATTGTGACGGTATAGCTTTGCCTCAAATGAGGTATCAAGTATCACGATATGCGTATCACGACAAGTTGAACCGCGTCGGAGATGTGGTTGAATTTCGTGATACGTGATACATGTGTCGTGATACTTCTATTACTCCACCTCCTCGCTCATCCGCTGCGCAATGAAGCTCACCAGCACCAGCTGCATGGCGTGGTACACCATAATGGGCAAAAGGATGATGCCCAGGTTGCCCATTCCCGAAAAGATGATGCTCGACATCACCGTACCGTGCACCAGCGACTTCTTGGAGCCGCAGAACAGCGCCGTGATCCGATCCTCGCGGTTAAACCCGAGCGCCTTCGACACAATGCTGATTAGCCCGTAAACGACGTAGAAGAGCACCACAAGGCCAAATGCTAGCGCCAAGAGGTCCATCCACGCAAGCTGCGCGAACAGGTTTTGGCTAAACGACTCGCTGAACGACATGTAAACGATCATTAGGATGATCGACTGGTCGAACAGCTTTAGCTGCCTGCCGTGCCTCGTGGCCCAGTCGCCCCAGCGGCGGTTTAGCAGCATCCCTACGGCAACCGGAACCAAAACCTGTACGATCAGCTTTACGATAACGCCCGAAAGATCGCCCATCTGCCCGTTGCCGGAGGTCAGCACCAGCCCCATCCAAACGGGCGTAATAAACACCCCTACCAGCGCCGAAATGCTGGCGTTAAAGATGGCTGCCGGAATATTCCCCTTGGCAATGGAAACCATCACCACCGACGACGACACCGTGGAGGGTAGCGCCGCCATAAAGAAGGCGCCCAGCCATAGCAGCTGCGTTGCCGGGGTCGAAAGGAGGTGCATCGCCACCAGCACAATCAGCGGAAAGACGATGAAGGTGGCCAGCTGTACCACCAGGTGGAGGTGCCAGTTGCCTAAGTCGCTGCGCAGCTTTTGGGGGCTCAGCCGCATGCCGTAGAAGAGGAATATCAGCGAAACGCCGATATCCGAGATGATGTCGAGGTTGATTGGGCCACGGTAGATTCCTACCTGGGGGAAGAATCTACCAAGAAGTATCATTCCAATAATTGCCAGGACAAAGCGATCGAACTTTACCTTGCGGATGCTCCTCCAGAACGGCTGATGGTGTATGGTTTGTTTTTTCAAGATGCTAGATTTTAGACATTAGATGCTAGTTGTTAGATAGCGGAACAGCGAGTTTGCCTTGTAGAACTATATCCCCTCCTAGGGAGGGGTAGGGGTGGGTTTAGGCTGTTTGAATAGCTCTTTCCGAATAACTTCAGTATAACTCCCGTTTAACTTCCGATTAGCTTCATAAAAAGTTAGGCTAGCGGATCGAAGTTGTAAAGGCTTTCATCCTCCGATATGGGTCGGCGCCCGTACGGCTCCAGCACCAGCTTTACGATCTTTACGCCCAGTCCAGCGGCCAACTTTCTCTCCGTTTGGCTGATGTTGGCATCAACCAGCTCGGTTAGCGCCGACTTTACCGGAAAGTTCCCCTTTTTGAATAGCGGGTTGCTGATGAAGGTGTTCTTTACCTCGTGCTCAATCACGTCGCCCTTTTCGGTAAGCAGCGCAAAGGTAAACGCCTTAATGGCGTAGAAGCGGTAGTTGATGGTTATTTGCTCGCGAACCTCAGCATCGGAGGTGATAAAGTTGTAGGCCATATTCAACGTTTTGGGTTGATGGGCAAAAGTAGCAAATAGGGGGAAGATCGGAAAACAAAAAAGGCCCAAGCGTTAGCTTGAGCCTTTCGTTGACCTACCAGGATTCGAACCTAGACTGACTGAACCAAAATCAGTAGTGCTGCCATTACACCATAGGTCAATTAAGCAATTCGACTATGTTTCTGTTCGTTTCTATCGCAATTGCGGTGCAAAGATAAGCACAGTTTCGAAACCTGCAATACCTCCTAGGTAGATTTTAAGGTTCTTTTTAAAACTTATCGGTGGCCTTAACTACAACGGTGTCTACCTCCTCAAGGTTTTCGTTGTCGAAAGAGCTGCTGCCCGACTCGTTAAAGATGTACACATCGTTCTGTTTTTTAGAATTGTACTTTTTTGTAGAAGGAAGCACATCCTTGCTAATCCTGTACGCCTTGTCTTTTGGGATAAGAACGGTTAGCTCGATTCCCTTTAGGATTCGGTCGCTAAGCTTAAGCGGAATAGCTGGCGATATTAGCAGCGAATCGCCTTTAAAGGTTGCGTCAAACTCGATTTCTTCGGCGGTTTGGGTAGCCGTGTTGTAGTTTCGGCCGGTTGCCCATTTCTTTACCACCACTTGAGGCTTATCTATATTCTCGCTAAACTCTACATCTACAATCGGACGAATATAAACAGTGCTGTTCCTATCAATCTTGGCGTTTTGTGTGTTTTCGGCAGATACAATTGAGAATCCGTGATGGTGTTTCCAGCCGTGGTGATACTTGCCAAACCTTACGATATCCTCGCCATTAATGTTGACGTTTACGTTGTCGAAATCATCGTCGCTATGCTTTTCCAGCGAAATAAGCACATCGTTAGGGTTAAGCTTAACGGCATTGCTGTAGGCAATGGTCAGCGTATCGATGGGGTCTTGCGCGTATACGGTTTCGTTAACCGAGCTGTTGCCACCAAACGAACCCTTAAGAGAGAGTATTCCTGTAAACATAGCAGCAAAGAGTGCAACTACCCAAAGTACCGTAAGTGGAACAACGACAAAGCGGGTGCGGAAGCGAGATCTGAACAGCAGCTTAATCATCAGGATAATCATTAGTACGGTTGGGATGATGACCAGCGCAAAGAGCGATAGCTTAAACCATATTAGGTGAGGGAAGAAGCTGCAAACAATGCCGAATAGGGCAAAATCCATGTCATGATCGAACGAAACAAAGTTGTTGACTACCCAAGGCTCCATTCCGAAGAGGGAAACCAGCAGCGCGGTGCTTACCGCCAATCCAACAACTACGAATATCGAGGCAAAGAATATGGCAAATACCTTAACGATTACCCCCACTATGCTTAGAATGGTTTCGCCTGCGGTTCGAATGTGGGGAGCCACATTCTGGGCTTCCTCACGGATGCGTTGCTCCATGCTGGAAACGTTAACCTTCTTGCCTTCCATCTCGAGCTTTTGTCCAACGCTAAGCGCTAGGTGGGTAGATATCCAAAGAACGATATAGGTTAATGGGAATATCCATCCAATGCCAATGGGTGATCCGATAAGGGTTAACCCAACAAAGGCGATTCTGAAGAGGACGGGATCAATGTTAAAGTAAGCGCCTAATCCTCCACAAACTCCACCGAATACCCTATTGGTTGATGATCGGTAAAGCCTGCGTCCTGAAGATATGGTGCTAAATCCGTAGCTGCGTTGTTCTCCAGTTTTCTCGCCACCTTCGTCGAGCTCCGATGGATCGCCTATGCGCGAAAGCACGTCTTTAACGTCGGCAAGGGTAACCACCTGATCGGGGGTTAGAATCTTTCCGTTGAGAAGTTCGGCTATGCGCGACTCGATGTCGGCAACAATTTCCTGCCCATCGGCACGATGGCTGAACTGGGCGTGAAGCCTGTCGGTGTAGGTTTTTAGCTCGTTGAAGGCGCTCTCGTCTACTACGAAAGCCATACCGCCAATGCTAACTTTATGTGTTGTGTTCATGGTATTAGGTTTTTACTTATTTCGAATAGCTTTTATCTGCTCAACGAGCTCGTCCCACGATTGGTGAAGCTCTTTTAGGTAGTCTCGTCCCTGCTCGGTTAGCGAGTAGTACTTGCGGGGTGGCCCCTGTGGCGACTCCTCCCAGCGGTAGGTTAGCAGCCCTTGGTTCTTTTGTCGGGTAAGCAGTGGGTAAAGCGTTCCCTCTACTACAATCATCTCGGCGTCCTTCAGGTCGCTGATGATGGTCGATGCGTAGGCGTCTCCCTTTTCGAGTATCATCAAGATGCAGTACTCGAGGATGCCCTTACGCATTTGCGCTTTGTTGTTATCGATATTCATGGCTATCTCCTATTTTTCATTTGTTGATACTCACGTTCCAAGTTTTCTGGGGTGATGGGCTCACCGCGCATCTCCAACCTTTGAGCTGGGGTAACAGCTAGGGGAGTGATGATCCAGATTAGAGGGTAAAGGATGATGGTTACACCACCTAGCAGCAGTGCGATAAAGATGATGCGGAAGAGGACTGGGTCGAGGTTGAAGTAGTGGCTCAGCCCGGTACAAACGCCACCGATTACCATGCCATCGGGATCGCGGTAAAATTTCTTGTAGGCCATAGGGGTTCGTTTTTGATCGTTTGTGTAAGCCGATTGGAAAGAGGTTCCTGCATCTAAGTCCTCCTCGTCGCCGAGGGTAGCAATCGCCTGCTTTACCATGCGGAGGTTAACAACTTGCTGTGCCGATTTAATCTCTTGGGCGAATAGCTCGGCTATTCGTGCCTCGATATCGGAGATAATCTCTTCGCCACCGGCTTGCGCAGAGTACTTACGCTTCAGGGCTTCGATATAGGTGTTTAAGCGAGCGTATGCATCGTCATCTACTACAAAGCTCATTCCTCCGATATTAACTGATAGTGTTGTTTTCATACCAAATACTGTTTATTGCACTTTATTGTGTTTTGCAAGTATAACGCTTAACCTAGGTACTTGGTTACACATAGTAGTATGTTTTTTTCATATTTTTGAAAAATATTTTTTATAGTATTGATTTGATGAATATTATATATGATATATTTTTCGATGGATAGGGTGCAAATAGCGGAATTGATCGTCTTTTTTGTAGCTTTACCCAAAAACAAAACGCTATGCCAATAGCCGAACTCCGAAAAATGGCTGCAGCTGCCACTTCTGATGGGCAGGTAAGCTATCGCCTATCGACGCTCGATGGTGAAGTAAATATGAATGAGCTAATAGGGAAAGCCATTCGCCTAAGGTTTACCGGCACCATACGGTGCATCAGCTGTGGGAGCATCACCAAAAAGTCGTTTGCGCAGGGGTACTGCTACCGCTGCTTCATTTCGTCGCCCGAAACGGAGCCCTGCCTGCTAAAGCCGCATCTTTGCCAAGCGCATCTGGGGGTTGCCCGCGATATGGCTTACGCCCAGGAGCACTGCCTTATCGATCACTACGTTTATCTAGCCCGTTCGGGTGGCCTAAAGGTTGGAGTTACCCGCTATACGCAAATCCCTACGCGATGGATCGATCAGGGAGCTTGTCAGGGCTTAATTATTGCCCAAACGCCCAACCGCTACCTAGCCGGAGTAATCGAGGTGGAGCTCATGAAGCATTTCAGCGATAAAACCAACTGGCGCGCCATGCTCACCAATAGCGAACCCGAAATTAGCTTGCTCGACGAGCGGGATAGGGCAATTAGTGCCCTAAACGGCGAGCTGGCTCAGTACACCATTACGGATAGGGAGATTCTGGATGTATACTACCCCGTTGAGGCGTACCCAACAAAGGTTGCCTCTCTGAACTTCGATAAAACGCCCGAGGTTGAAGGTATCCTGCAGGGTATTAGGGGGCAGTACCTGATCTTTAGCGATGGACGGGTGCTCAACCTGCGAACCTTTAGCGGCTACGAGGTGGAACTTAGCTGGTAGGTGGAGGTGGGGAAGTCGTTGGGCTTTTCTTGCTGCTTGTACATTGTCTAAACCAATTTGGTCGACCAAATAGTTTTCCGCTGCTGGCGGAAGCCTATTTACTCGACCAAACGGCTTTCCTCTGTTGGCTGAAGTACATTTACTCGACCAAATGGCTTTCCGCTGCTGGCGGAAGTGCATTTACTCGACCAAATAGCCTTTCGCTGTTGGCGGAAGCTCATTTATTCGGCCAAACGGCTTTCCGCTGATAGCGGAAATGTATTTGCTCGACCAAATGGGTTTTTACGAATTTATTCTTGTCATTTAGGAAAGAACATCATCTTCTGCATAAAAAAAACACCGCAGCGGTTTAGGCTGCGGTGCTCTTTTATGCGATCGGCTTAAGTAGGTTTAGAACTTTAGCGCGTTGATGTCGGTAGTTTCGATAGGCTCCTGTCCGTACTTGAATACGCGAAGCGGTTTTGGACCGATTAGCTTGTATTCGTTGACCTCTAGGCGGATCATACAGCCTTCGCGTAGGCCAAGAACCATAATATCTTGGTTCAGCGCAATGAACTCTTCAATACGCTGCTCGCGGGTTTCGCCGGCATGACCATCGGGATGGGCATCGAGGTAGTGAGGATTAATCTGGAAGGGAACTAGGTTCAGCGCATTGAACGATTCGGGCTCCGTGATAGGCATATCGTTGGTGGTACGGATAGTTGGACAGGCCATGTTCGAACCGGCGCTCCATCCGATGTATGGAGTTCCACATAGCACCTTGCGGCGAATGGCATCAACCAAGCCGTTGTTCTGAACGCACTGCAGCAGGCGGAAGGTGTTGCCACCACCTACAACAATAGCCTCGGCCTTTTCTACGGCCTCAACGCAGCTGTCGAACTTGTGAATCGACTTAACCTCTACGCCAACTTCGGCCAGACGGTTGGCCACCTTTGCTTCGTATTCGTCGTACGAAAAGGTTACTGCAGCGTATGGAATGAATAGTACGCTTTTAACTTCGCCCAAAAAGTTTTTGATTTCGTGTTTCGGGTATTCGAGATACTGTTCTCCAGCGTTGGTGGAGTTGCTTATTAGTAGTAATCTCATGGTCAGCTTTTATTTTAATTAAAGTTGTTCTGTTTCAAAGGTATTTACGTCGCATTTTCGGAGGAAGGAGCTTGCTTTCCCAAGGAGGGCATTTATTGCCACAGCGGCTGCTGCACCTCCCGATATCGAGCTAACGTAGCTTGGGTAGTAGTAGTCCGACTTATAAATGGCATCTATGTCGCTAATTGCTCTGCCTATTAGGCCTAAAGCATTATCGCCGGTGGCGCAAAGAAGGTACGAATGGAAGTTACAGCCGGTTGTCCAAACAAGTATCTTACCCTTCTTCTGGCAGTAATCTCCGATCAGCAGTAGTGTTTCCTTGCTGTAGCTGGCGTAGATTACGATTTCGGAATCATCAAGGATCTCCTGTATGTTAGAGTCACGGAGCTCCACGTTCTTAATGTTGACGCGCTCCACCAGCCTCATGTTGATGAGCTTTTCCTTGATGGCGATGGTCTTCAACTTGCCGATATCTCCTTTAGAGAAAAGGCTTCCTTGTGGAAGGGTAAACTCGTCTATCGATCGGTGGTCTACAACCTTAATGCTGCTTACACCAGATGTTATTAGCGAAAGGAGGGTGCTAACGCCCACGCCGGTAAGGCCTACTACTGCTATCTTGGAATTTTTCAGCTTGGTTATCTCTTCAAGTCCAAGGCCTTCGAGCTCCATTATTCTGGCAAAACGTCGTTTCTCCCAATCAACAAGCTTGTCCATTTCGATTCCTGATGTTTATGCTAATTCTGTCGAAATGTACAGCTTAATTTTGGGTTGCCAAAGATAATGTGGCGAACAGTATAGTATAAAAAAGCGGGAGCTTCCAAAAATGGAAGCTCCCGCTTTTGCTAAAAGGTATATTTCTAGAAGTTTAATGTAACGCCTGCTGCAAATGGGTAGAGTTCGGGACCCTTGCCATCTTGGAACATTTGGGTAAGCGAGTAGGTTGCATATACACCCCAATCGTGGTATCCAAGTTTTGCCATTAGGCTTGCGCGGAAGGGGTTTAGGTAGAAGGCATTCCAGTTTTTGTCCTTTTTTTTGCCGTTGTCGTCAACAACAACCTTTGTGTGAGAGTTTAGAAGAATTGAACCAACTACACCAAAAGAGGCGTACATCGATCTGTCCTTTCCACCGTTAACCTCAATTGCAACAGGAACGTTTAACCACCAATCTGTTAGCTTGGTTTTTCGGATGTTTTTACCAGGATAGAGATCGCTCAGGTTTTTAACTGCCAACACGCCATTTTCCTTCTGAACCGTGATTTCGTTGTCGAAGCGGTAGTTGTGCCACTCTGTTCCAATACCAGCTGTTAAGCCAACGTATTTGGTGATAGGCTGGGAGACGCTCGTGAGGTTTAGCACTACGTTGATGGATTTAGAATGGTTTAGGTCCATCTGTTCGTAGCCGGCAGGAAGCTTAGTGCCTCCATTGCTGTTGAAGTAGGTGTTAATGCCAAGACCAAACCCATCTAGGTGCGAATGGAACCTTTTGCTTTTTTTGTTACCAGAAGTCCAAACAGAGATATCGCCCGACTTATTCTCGTAAACGTAAACACCTTTTTTCCCAACCTTAACAGCTACGGTGTCTACATCCTTAATCTCGAAATCGTTGATACCCTTGTCGGATTTCTTTACAATCACGGTGTCAACCAGCATTTTTTGGTCGATCTTAATGGTATCCTTTTTTTCCTCTGCATTTGATACTACTGCAAATAGAAGAAATGCTGGTAGTATTGCTAACAATTTTTTATTCATGACTTTACGTGTTTTTTAGTTTGTTTTGCTGTATGACGAATAGCTGTGCTCGAAAGTTACTTGTCCTCGTCATATTTTTTCGAGTATTTTAGGTACCCAGCCTCTAAATTGACGGCCATAAGGTTTCCTTCTGCATCATACTTGCTCGAATACTGAACGTTAGTTCCAAAAATAGAGTTTAAGCCATTGATGGCACTTGCAATGAAGACACCTTTACGTCTTCCTTTTATGTCTTTTATTTGTTGCGAAATGGTTTCGCTTTCCATTTTTGCCTTTTCCAAAAATGCTGTCAAATTTGTAGCAATTTCTGAACTATTGTTATTGCTTTCAATATTTTGATATAATGACACTTGACTTGATTTAACTATATGGTTAGTTAAATCAATATCTTTTTGTTCAACCATTGCTAGGTTGGTTGGTTGTATATGGTCTATATGAATTTGCTCTCTAGATATACCAATGGTATCTTTCTTTGTACTTGTTGAATTTATATCATTGTTAACGTTGTTATTACCGATATTAATTTTATTATTATATTCAGATATATGTTGTTCTGCAAGCTGACCCGTTGCTTGTGGTTCGTCAATAATCCGACCTGTTTCACCGTTTGCGCGCTCTGGCGTTGCAGTAATGCCAGGCTGAATATTGGTACTAAGCTCCTTTACTTTTTCTTCGTTTATAGTAAAGTAGAAAACAATAAGTACTGCTGCTGCAATACTTGAGTATGTTATTAAATTACTTTTAAACTTTGATTTAAAAATATTTTTCTTAAGTTTATCTTTAAATGGACATTCAACCTTTTCTACGGCTAGTTTTGTCTTTTGAAAAATGTCAAAATCGGCTTTAAGCTTTGCATTGGTAGCAATCGACCCGTCTAAGATTATTTTCTCGGAGGGTGTAATGTCTTTCTCTAGTTCGGCAACGCATAGGTAGTCGAAAGAGGAAAGTTCGTATCCTATCTTTGGATTTCGCTTAATGGTGATCGGTGAAAAGTCTTCTTTCGTTATTTTGAATTCTCCTGTTTGTTCCATAAGCAGGTAGAATTCCTCTTCTAGATCAGGGTTGGCTGCAAGAAAATGTAACAGCCTTTCAACCATCTCGTCAGAGAGGTTCCCGTCAAAGTAGTCGAGAAAATACTCTTCGTAGTTTTTTCTAGTGATCATGGCTATATTACGTTTTCTATTTTACCAATGTAGCTCTTTAAAAAAAGGCGGGCTCGGTATATGTACACCTTAACTTGGGATTCGCTTAAGCCTGTAATGCTCCCGATTTCTTCGTAGGTGTATCCCTCATAGTCGCGCAAAAGTATTACCGATTTCTGATCTTCGGGAAGCAGCGAAAGGCCTTTTTGTAAAATTTCATTCAAATCAGGGCTAACTGTTGTAACCGAATCGGTGACGCGTTCTAGTCCAACATCTTCGCCTATGCGCTTTTTCTTACGGATGAGGTCTATAGTTGCATGGTATACCGTCGTGAATAGGTACGACTTTGTTTTTTCGAATGCAATTTCTTCAACTCTCATCCAAAGTTTTTCAAAAGTATCTTGTACGATGTCATGGCATAATTCGCTATCTTTTAGCATTTTTACAGCAAACCTGTAAATGCTATCAGCATATAGATCAACGCACTTGTTATACTCGTGTGGAGTCATCTTTTTTCTTATGTTTTTACTATGACGATTTAATCATTCTAAAGTTACAGGTGGTTAAAGGTAAAATGAATATTTTTACCTTTTCGTTAGAGGTTAATTTTGGAATGGGGGTTGAAGGATGGTTCTGCTTAAATAAAGCAGGTTTAAGAGTAGATTCCTATGCTGAAATTGTATATAAAATAAACTTAAGTTGATAAAAATGAAACGAATTTTTGGGATAGTCGCTGTTGCTGCTACTTTGTTACTTGTAAGCAGCAAGCCTATTGGAAAGGATCAAGAGTCAGTTGCGTCTGATTACCTTATTCAGGCTGTTTTATGGTATCAGTCATCTCCAGAAATGCAGGCGCTCTACCTGCAAGGATTTAATATGGCAAAAACAAATCTAGTTTCCTTTGTTAAGGATCAAACTGATAAGCCTAAGGTTGTTGTTGTTGATATTGATGAAACGATGCTAGATAATAGCCCATTTGAAGGTCGTTTGATTCATACTGGAAAATCTTTCAAACCCGAGATCTGGAAGGAATGGTCTGATAAGGCAAAAGCGAAGGCGCTACCAGGTGCAGTGGATTTTACAAGGTTTGCAAAATCTCTAGGCGTAAGGGTTATCTATATTAGCAATCGTGATACTTCCGAGATTGCCGGTACGCTTAAAAATCTTAATGATGAAGGATTTGAGTTTGCCGTGAAGGAGAACGTATTCTTTAAAACTAACGAATCATCGAAGGACGCTCGTCGTAAGCTGGTTTCGGAGAAGTATGAGATTGTAATGCTTATTGGAGATAACCTTTCGGATTTTAGTACGGTATTCGATAAACGCGATGGCTCTTCTGAGTATGCTAGGTTAAACGAACTGAAAAATCAGTTTGGCTATCGCTACATTATTTTACCAAATCCAACATATGGCGATTGGGAAAAACCTATCACCAAAGGTTGTAAGTCTGAATTGGAAAAATATAACGCTCGAAAAGGGAAAGTTGTTGGCTTTTAGCGTTTAAAAATGTTCTTTTCGGTTACGACCATGTTGAGTGGAACATCGTACTGATCAACAGGAACTTCATCAACAATTTGAAAGTTGTAGGCAACGCCAATTTTTGCTGCGACCGATTCCGAAAGGAGTCGGTCGTAGTAGCCTTTGCCCCTTCCCATGCGGTTACAGCTAGCATCAAAGGCTACTCCTGGTACTATTACTAAATCGATTCCGCTAATTTCAATCTTTTCTTCCGATGTTGGTTCTAGGATGCCAAATATTGGTTCAGGCTTCATTTTTTTTACACCTTCAAATCTGACCAGCTCTAGATCATTGCCCTTAATTAGTGGGAGGTATACTTTTTTGTGCTTAGACCATCTTTCTACAGCTTGATGTGTTATAACTTCGTCGTTCATCGACCAATAGGAAAGTATGGTTGATGATTTTTTGAAAGCTTCGGTTTGTTCTACTTGGGCAAAGATTTTGTTTGAAAATTCTTCCCACTCTTTTCTGTCCTGCTGATTCTTTAGGCTTTTTATTGTAATTCTCAGCTCTTTCTTGGTTGTCATAGGTGCTAGTTGAAATGTATTGAAAAAAATGAATTCCAAGTAACTGTTCCGTTATTATTGTAGGAAATTCGTGCTCCTGTTGTAATTGGGAATGTGCTTCTAAGTAAATTTAAATCGAATAGGACATCTGTCCCTGTTGATGAGTAAACGTTCTTTGGGTAGATCTTCCCTATAACCTTGTTGTTCTTGTCTACAACGTACGACATTTTAGTGTTTTCGGCAAAGTCAGCAAAAAGATTGAGACGAATTCTTTTTAGATATACTAGCCATGATAGGTTAAAATCGGGATATGCAATGGGGAAGCTGTAGTCGTTAAACAAGGCTTTGTAGTAGTTCGATCGGTACGAGCTAGCGTATCCACGCGGAAGTGTGAATGCGTTAGAGTAGTAGTATCTATCAACTTCTTGATTCTGGTAGCAGATCCTCGTCATAAACCCATGGTTTTTGAAAAGTCCAGGTGTAATTATTCCAAGTCGGTATGCGTATAGGCGTCCGAGGTTCTCGTGCTCAAAAGGTGCCGCTGCCGTTTTGAAGTAGGCGTTTATTCCCCAACGAGGAAAAATATTCTGATGGGCGAGTTTCATTTGCAAAGCACCATAAAAGGACGATGTTATTTGATCTAATCCTTTTTCATACTTAGCCTTTGAACTATTGTATAGTATGTCGTTATAGTGACTATATTCAATAGATGGTTGAAGCAATGCATTCCAAGATCCGTATGAAAATTGTAAAGGTAAGTATGACGAGGCTGCCACTTTGAAGCGTCGTAGAGTACTATCCATTTTGTATTTTGGATTGCTAACTTGATAAAGCAGTGGTGTTGTGTTGTACCTGTCGAATCGGAGGTTGAATACAGGGAGCCATCCTTTAAACGTGTGGCTTATGTCAATAATGTGTCCATCAGGTGTGTAACCATATCCTAGCGTTGTGAATGAGGTGCTTAAGAGGTTTTGTGACATTATGGTGAATCCTGGGTATACATTTAAGTATAGATCTTGGATGTCGGCCGGGTCGAAGTAAAAAGGAGCCCAACTGTGAAAATTAAAAAGATGGGTTAACCTGTTGTACCTTTTCACTTTAAGCATAGGCTTGTTGGGAATGCTATCTTGCAGATTAATGCCAACATTTTTGGATAGCAAATCTGCAACCGGGTAGTTAGGGGTCATCTTTTCGTTTGCTATGGGAGCTGGGCTTATTGTCCTTTTTGAAAGTTTATATCCATTTAGGTGGTATTCAGAAAGGATTAATTTTGATTTGTCTATAAATTCATAATTGCTTATCCCATAAATCGGTTCATATAGTTTATTAAAACTATTTGTTGATTTATTGTAAGAATACAGGCACGATTTACCCGAGTAGTCAGATATGAAGGTTATTGAATCACGAAAAACCTTAACGTCGTTCATATTTCTACGGCCAAAGTTTAGTAGGGTGTCAATTGTACTGGACGAAAGGTTTTGCTTTACTACTATCATATTGTCATGGCTATCGAGCGTTACGTAGGCAAGGTTATTATAGGTCCATTGTAGATCTTTGGCTTGTTCGAACGGGATTGGGAATTCGTTTATGCGTTCAAAATTTTTGGAGTACAGTCCGATTGACAGCTTATTAGAGGGCAAATTTTGTAGGGTTGCAAGAGAATCGCCTTTAAGAGTTGGGTAAGAGTAGTATTTGTGATTGGAGAGAACCGAATATGATTTGCTTGTAATGGAATACTTACGTATTACAGAATATTTAACCTGTGCCCAACGTCCTGCATACATGTATTCTGTCCAGTATATATTCTCTCCATCGGTAACAGGTCTAGAATTTATAGCTCCTATTGATTTTAGCTCTTTCTCTTTTCCGTCCGAGTTAATACGAATAAGCTGTGGGTTTTTTGATAGGGAAGTTTTAAATGCATACGTGTTGTTACCAACTTTAAGTGGGAAATTGTAGTCAGAGTATTTTTTTATATAATGCTTATTTATTGGATTATAATATTTATTAATTGATAAATTACTCCATATTGAATCGTAATACGAAATGCTCTTTTTGAAGAGTTCTTCTCGTGTATTGTTTGTGTACTTTTTTATTCCAAACGAAAAGGGTGCCAAAATGAATGGTCGCTGTGTTGTATATCTGGCGACTTTGTTCCAAATGTCATTGCCGTATTTGGCTCTAGCGTAGGATACCATGTGATATCCTAAGCAATAGTGATTTGGAATTGGTATTTTGTACGATCCGTTTAGATATTGATCGAATTTTAGGTTGAATTCTTCAGCAAGTCTCGTCCGATATTCAAGGTTGAAGTTTGCGCTTCTTCCTCTTCCTGATTGGGTGTAGGCAGTTTCGGATGCTACAGCGTCTCCTTCGTAGAACCAAAGTGGTACTAACGACGCCATTAAGCCTATTCCTTGCTCTCCTAAAATGTAGAAAGAAATGCCCGTAAGTCCCTTGTAGAGGGTGGAAATTTGGGATACATGGCGAAATTCATGAATGGCCAACTCACGAGACCATGATATCGATTCGAAGTCATGAGGGGGAAGTGCCATAAGCTCCATTCGTTTAGGAGCCCAAGAAACGAACCCATTTGAAATTGAATTTTTAGTATGTATTAGTACTTGTATTCTTTTGGTTTTTATTTTTTTATCAAATTGAGCGTTATTGTATGATTGCTCTAGCATTGCTGCTATTCGGAGCGCATAATTGTTCAGGTCTTGTGGAAATACAACCTTGAAATGGGGTGTTTCTACGTAGTTGTATTTGACGCTGTAAGGATCTTCGCCTACTGCGTAATATTGGCCAAAGCTGCTATAAGACAGGAGTAAAATAAAAATGACTAAGATCCTTTTCATTAACTGCGAATGTGATAGAATAATTAACCTCCAGCCTTCTTTGCCTTGTAGCCTGCTTTTATGAGTAGATCTAGAATCTTTTCTCTGAAATCGCCCTGAATAAGAATTTCTCCATCTTTGACAGTTCCTCCAACTCCGCACTTGGATTTTAGCATCTTCCCAAGCTCTTTTATATCTTCTTCCGATCCGCTAAAGCCTGTAACTAGCGTAACCATTTTTCCTCCGCGCTGTTTTTTATCGAGCATTACGCGCAGATTCTGATGCTTAGGCTCTAGAGTCTCTTGATTCTCGTTATTGTCCATCTGCTCGTACTGGAAATCTGGATTTGTGGAGTAAACAACGTTAAGCCTGTTCTTCCAGTTGTTATCCTTTTCCTTTTTGGCCATTTTCAGTTCAAATTTTCGGGCTAATATAGCTAATAGCTTGTTAAAAGACGATCGTTAACCTTCAATCCTATTGATAAAAAGATTATTTTCGCTTGATTTTAGAAAATAAATGTAAATCAGATATAATACGAAAATGAAGAACTTCAAATTCTACAACTTACTCGTTGGTTGGATTACTTTTGCCATTTCGGCAATTGTATACTTGCTTACCATCGAGCCATCGGGTAGCTACTGGGATTGCGGTGAATTTATCGCAACTGCCTTTAAGCTTGAAGTAGGACACCCTCCGGGGGCGCCGTTGTTTATGATCATGGCTAGGTTTTTTACCCTATTTGCCGGAGGTAATCTGGAGCTCGTTGCTACAATGGTAAATGTGATGTCAGCGCTGGCAAGTGCTTTCACCATTCTGTTCCTTTTTTGGACGATTACCCATTTGGCCCGTCGTATCTATGCTAATACCGATGAACTCAATGCGAATCAAATTTTCGGGATTATTGGTGCTGGTTTTGTTGGTGCTTTGGCGTATACATTTTCGGATACATTCTGGTTTTCTGCGGTAGAAGGTGAGGTTTATGCGATGTCGTCGCTGTTTACCGCGGTAGTATTCTGGGCGATTCTTAAATGGGAAAATGATTTTGGAAAACCCTACGCTAACCGTTGGATTATCCTTATCTCTTACCTAATGGGCTTGTCGATTGGGGTTCACCTTTTGAACCTTCTTGCCATTCCTGCTATCGTATTCGTGTTCTACTTTAAAAAGTATAAAGTTACTAAAGTTGGGGTTTTAAAGGCATTGGGTGTTTCGGCGCTGATCCTTGGTGGTATACTTTACGTGATTATCCCTGGTTTTGCAAAGGTAGGATCGTGGTTTGAGCTGCTGTTCGTGAACAGCTTTGGGCTTCCTTTCAACTCCGGCTTCTTCTTCTACCTAGCATTATTGGTAGGTGGGCTAATTTGGGGCGTTCATTATACCTATAAGCATGGTAAGGTTATTGGCAATACGATACTGCTTTGCGTTTCGGTTATCATGATCGGTTACTCGAGCTACACCATGATTGTTGTTCGTGCATTTGCCGATACGCCAATCAACGAGAACGATCCTGAAAATGTATTTGCTCTTATTAACTACTTGAATCGCGAGCAGTACGGCGATCGTCCTCTTGTTAAGGGGCAGTACTTCTCCGCGCCTATTACCAGCACAACTCCTCGCTACTCGTATACCAAAAACGAGAAGGAAGGAAGGTATGATAAGTTTATTATTTCGTATAACTACGATTTCGATTCGCAGTTTGAGACGGTGTTTCCTCGTATGTACAGCATGCAGAAGGATCATATTGATCAGTACATGACCTGGGGCAACGTTAAGGGTAAACAGGTGATGACTACCAACGCGAATGGAGAAGAGGAGGCTACCATTGTGCCAACCTTTGGGGAAAATGTTGGATTCTTCCTCAGCTATCAGGTTGGGTACATGTACATGCGCTACTTTATGTGGAATTTTGTGGGTCGACAAAACGATATACAGGGTCAGGGTGGAAGCCTGTACGGCAACTGGCAGTCGGGCATTCCGTTTATTGATAGGATGATTACCGGAAGCAACGATACGGTTGATTACCTTAAGGACAATAAGGGTAGCAACAAGTACTTCTTCCTTCCGCTGATTCTTGGCCTTATCGGTTTCTTCTACCAGGTTCAGCGCGATCCGAAGAATGCCTTTGTGGTAGGTTTGCTCTTCTTCCTAACCGGATTGGCTATCGTAATCTACCTAAACCAAACACCGCTGCAGCCTCGTGAGCGCGACTATGCCTATGCTGGTTCGTTCTACGCTTTTACCATTTGGATTGGTCTTGCGGTGCTCTCGGTTCAGGAATTCTTGTCGAAGAGGGTTAAGGGACTTGCCGCTCCTGCGCTGGCAACGGCTCTTTGCCTATTTGCCGCTCCGGTGCTTATGGGCGCCCAAACTTGGGACGACCACGACCGATCGAACCGCTACATGGCCGAAGATTTTGCCTACAACTATCTGCAAACTACACTTCCCAATAGTATTATAATTACCAATGGCGATAACGATACCTTCCCTCTGTGGTTCCAGCAGGAGGTTAAGGGTGTTCGTACTGATGTTCGAATTATGAATACTAGCCTTTTGGGAACCGACTGGTACATCGACCAGATGAAGAAGAAAGCTTACGAGTCGAAGCCGCTTCCTATCTCTATTCCACGCGAAAAGTACGTTCAGGGGGTAAACGACCAGATCGTTGTTATGAATAAGGTTGAGGGCTACCACGATGCCAAGGAGGTGATGGATTTCATCCTCGATTCTGATCCTAGCACCAAAATCCCGTACGGTAACGATCTGATTAGCTTCACGCCAACCAGCTTCATCAAGATACCCGTAAATAAGCAAAATGCTATTGCCAGCGGTATTGTTGCGGCTAAGGATGCCGATAAGATGGTGGATACGCTGTACATCAACATTAAGAAGCGCGATTTGAGCAAGAGCGACTTCGTGATACTCGATATCCTTGCACACTACCAGTGGAACCGACCCATATACATTGTATCTCCAGGGGGAGATGGCGATTTAGGCTTCTCCGACTACCTTCAGTTCGATGGCTTTGCGTACCGTCTGGTTCCTATAAAAACGCCTCACGATCAGAACACGCTTGATGCCGGACGCGTTGATACCGATGTGCTCTACAACAACCTGATGAAGAAGTACCGTTGGG
>RRZU010007813.1_pt1 | contig 24034 bp, 22 predicted proteins | sample 2165561 | NCBI WGS metagenome assembly RRZU01 (sample SAMN10456909, study PRJNA506462) | wastewater metagenome | isolation source: wastewater sludge | place: USA: Moscow, Idaho | reverse complement strand
GCAAGGGCTGTTTCAGCCGGGGCTCAAGCAGGGGCAGGTCTATGGTGAATGGCACGAGCTGGGGACGCCCGCCGAGCGCGTGTTTAACTTGGTGTATACCCAGTCTCCCCAAGCCCATACCGAAAAAATGCCCAAGGATGACCCCAGCCTACGCTATAAAAAGTTGACTTTAGCGGGTGAAAGTCATGGGCAGCGGGTATTTGGTCGGGCGATGTCCCCCGCTGAAATTGAGCTGTGTACCGCCACCTCCCTTGAGGCACTCAACGAAGGGGCACAAGAAAACACCCAACGGCTGACGCTGGTCATCTAACCCCCTCACCTAGGACACCCATGCCTCACCTTTGCCTAATCCACGCTGGCGGTACCTTGGGGATGCAGCCTTCTCCGCAGGGCTTGCGTCCCACTGCGGGGCAGTTGGCCGCCCTCGCCCAGCGTGTGCTGCCGGTGGAAACCACGCTGACGGTGGTGGAGTACGCGCCGCTGCTGGATTCCGCCGAGGCCACGCCCGCCGATTGGGCGCGGTTGGCCGCTGACCTCGCGGCCAGACGCACGTCGTTTGATGGCTTTGTGGTGGTACACGGCACCGACACGCTGGCGTTTACGGCGGCGGCACTGGCTTTTTTGCTGCCCCATTTCGGCAAGCCGGTGGTGGTCACGGGGGCACAAGTGCCGCTGTGTCTGCCGGCATCGGATGGCTGGGGCAACCTAGCCCATGCCTTTGCCGCCGCCAGCCAGCCGGATTTTGTCGAAGTCGGTGTGGTCTTCGCGGGGCAGTTGCTGCGGGGGGTGCGCAGCCAAAAAGTAGACGCGCAACAGCTGGCCGCTTTTGCCAGCCTCGGCACACCGGCACTGGCTACGTTTGGCGTGGTGGCGGATTGGCAACGTGCGTTGTGGCGACCCCATGCCGCCGCTGAGCCCTTCGTGCCTCGGTCGTTGAATCCCCAGTGTCGGGTGGTGTTGGCTACGCTCGCCCCAGGTGCGACGGTGGATTTTATTGCCGCTGCCTTGGCGCAGCAGCCGCTGGATGCCTTGGTGCTGGCCGCCTTTGGCAATGGCAATGCCCCCCACCATCCGGCACTCGAAGCCGCGCTGGCCGCCCAAGTCGATGCCGGTGCCTTGGTGGTGGTGGTCAGCCAAGTGCCGCGTGGCGTGGTGCTGGGCGGGGCATATGCCAGTAGCCAAGGTTTGCTGGCAACGGGGGCGATAGGGGCCGGGGGGATGACGGTGGCCGCTGCGGTGGCCAAGACGCATGTGGTGGCTTCGCTGCCGGTTTCGCCTGCTGCACGGCAAGCGGCGTTTTTGGCCGATTGGGCCGGGGAGCGGGGCTAGGTTTTTGACGGCAGGGCAGAAGGGGCAGATAAGCAAAAAGCGCATCCATCACGGACGCGCTTTTTTTGTGGGGAGACGGCAGGGCGGGGGGCTTAGTGCGTCAGCCAGCCTTGGACTCGACTGGCTTCGGCGGTCACGGCGTAGCGGCTGTGCGGGGCGGCAGGCAGGGTCAGGCTGAGGCTCAAAAGCTGGTCACGGCGAAAGGCGTGCGCGGTGACGACGCTGCCAGCGGGGTAGCGTGTGTGTTGCGCTTCGACGCTGCTGGTTTTGAGCCCATCCACGGCAATCAAAACATCGCCGCCAGACAGCCCTGCTTGATAGGCCGCCCCGCCGTGGTACACGCTTTGCAGCGTCCAGCCTTCTGCGGTGCTGCCACTGGCTTTAACGCCGAGACGCGCCGCCAAGGTGTCGTCTGCGACAGGGGAGAGCGTCACGCCGACCGTGGCCAGCAGAGCTTCGACGGGGAGCGGTGCAGTGCTGTCCACCCAGCGAGCCAAGAGGGCGGTCAGCGGCACACCGGTCGCGGCTTCGGCCAAGCGGCCCCATGCATCCTCGGCGATACCTTGCCCTGTCTGCTCGGTGTGCTGCCACAACGCCCGCATCACCGTATCCAAGCTGACTTGCTCTTGGCTGTGTTGGCGGAGGGTCAGGTCGAGGCACAGGGCAATCAACGCGCCTTTGGTGTAGTAGCTGACCTGACTGTTTGGGCTGTTTTCGTCCGGCTGGTAATACTTAATCCACGCGTCAAAACTGGCTTCCGCCACACTTTGCACCGCCAACCCTGGCGCACGGCGCACAGCAGCCAGCAGGTCGGCAAGCCGCTGCAAATAGGCCGGTATCGACAACAAACCGCAGCGCACCAAAGCCAGTTCGTCGTAGTAGGAGGTAATGCCCTCAAATGCCCACAGTAAGCGGGTGTAGCCCTCTTGGCTGAGGTCATACGGCACAAAAGCAGCGGGTTTGATGCGCTTGACGTTCCACGCGTGGAAATACTCGTGACTAAACAGAGCCAGTAAGTCGAGATAGGCTTCGGCAGGCGTGGCTTCGCCCTGCACCGGCAGCGCGTTGCGGCTGGCCATCAAGGCGGTGGAGGCGCGGTGCTCTAGCCCGCCGTAAAGCTTGTCGCCGACGTGCAGCAAAAACACGTAGCGGGCAAACGGCGCGGGTGTGCCAAAAAAGGTGAGGTGCTCGGTGCAGAGTTTTTTGACATCCGCCGCGAGCCGGTCGAGGTCGCCACGGTGTTGCCCCGACACGATGATTTCATGCGGCACACCACAGGCGGTAAAGCGCACCGTCTCCAAGTGTCCCATTTCAAACGGGTGGTCGAGCAAGTCGTCGTAGTTGGCGGCGACAAAATGCCCAAACCCACGCCGCCCTGCGCCCTCACGCGGCAAGCTGGTGGCCAGCGTCCACTGTGCGGCATCGGGATGCTCGGGTGGGCGTACTGTAAGCCGATGCGGCTGGTCGGACTGCCCCACCACTTCTAGGCAGAGGTTCGCACCATTAAAAAAACCCCGCTGCCCATCCAAATACGCGCCCCGCACCGACACATCATAGGCATACACGGTGTAACGGACGGTGACCTTGCCGGTGCTTGGGGCGAGCTGCCAACTGTGCTTGTCCACTTTGCGTACAGACAGTGGCTTGCGCCCCGACCCTGCGGTGATCTGGGTTATGTGGCGGGCGAATTCCCGTATTTTGTAGCTGCCGGGCAGCCACGCGGGCAAACGCAGCAGACAGCCTTCTGGCATGGGCTGGGCAAGGGTGAGCGTGACGGTAAAACAGTGACCAGCAAGGTCGCTCGGCTCAATCAGGTAGGCAATCGGGGAGGGGGGCAAGGCTGTGGGCATAGTGGTCGCGTGGCGGAATTAAAGAAGGGGTGTGGCGGATTTTGCCACCAGCAAAGGGGGAGAAAGGCGCGTAAGGGCAGCGGGCAAAAGTTCCCCGTGCAGGATGACGAAGCCTAGCGGCTTGACCTGTGTCAATATTCTAGGGGGGCATGACAATATAATGGGTGCGCTGGAATTAGGCCTTTTGGCTGTACGCAAAAAGGAGGGGGCTGCCTAGTATCCGTATGGCTTAGGGTGCATGTTTTAGTGTAAAATGAGCCGCTTCACTTCAAAAGGGTATGAAACGGGTTATTTCTTGTTTTAATTCAGTTGGTTGACGAGGTAATTTCTAGCCATCCAGCTCAGTAAATCAGGGGTAATCCTCGTGCTTTTCCCTCTTACGAACCACTCGCACCTCGCACTCACATGGGGGCATGTGGCTAGGTTTCTAGTGGTTCGTGTGACGGTTTTTGATTCTTGTGTTAGCAACCTTGGAGAAACCTTAATGGAAACGCAATCCACTTATAACTATAAGGTGGTGCGCCAGTTTGCCGTGATGACCGTAATTTGGGGCATTGTCGGTATGCTGGTGGGCGTGATTATCGCCGCGCAGTTGGTGTGGCCAGACCTGAACGTAGGTCCTTGGTTCCACTTTGGTCGTCTGCGTCCCTTGCATACTAATGCCGTGATTTTCGCCTTTGGCGGTTCGGCACTGTTTGCAACCTCGTACTACGTTGTTCAACGCACTAGCCAAGTGCGTTTGTTTGCTGAAAAGCTGGCTGGCTTCACCTTTTGGGGTTGGCAGCTGGTCATTGTGTTGGCGGCTGTAACACTGCCTTTGGGCATGACCACCAGTAAGGAATACGCCGAGCTGGAATGGCCTATCGACTTGCTGATTACCGTGGTGTGGGTGGCTTACGCCATCGTGTTCTTCGGCACACTGGCAACCCGCAAAGTGAAGCACATCTATGTGGCTAACTGGTTCTACGGTGCATTTATCTTGGCCGTTGCTTTGCTGCACATCGTCAACAGCATGGAAATCCCCGTCACCCTGACCAAGTCCTACTCGGTCTATGCCGGTGCGATTGATGCGATGGTGCAATGGTGGTACGGGCACAACGCCGTGGGCTTCTTCTTGACTGCAGCATTCTTGGGCATGATGTACTACTTTGTGCCTAAACAAGCCGGTCGCCCCGTGTTCTCTTATCGCCTGTCGGTTGTCCACTTCTGGGCACTGATTTTCACCTACATGTGGGCAGGTCCTCACCACTTGCACTACACCGCTTTGCCTGACTGGACACAATCCGTCGGTATGGTGTTTTCCTTGATTCTGCTGGCACCTAGCTGGGGCGGTATGATCAACGGCATCATGACCCTGTCTGGCGCATGGCACAAACTGCGCACTGACCCTGTTCTGAAGTTCTTGGTTGTGTCGTTGTCCTTCTACGGTATGTCCACGTTCGAAGGCCCAATGATGTCCATCAAGACCGTGAATGCCTTGTCGCATTACACCGACTGGACAGTGGGTCACGTTCACTCTGGCGCGTTGGGCTGGGTGGGCTTTATCTCCATCGGCTCTATCTACTACTTGCTGCCACGTTTGTTCGGCCGCAACGAAATGCACAGCACTAAGCTGATTGAAGCGCACTTCTGGCTGGCGACAGTTGGCGTAGTGCTTTACATCGCGGCACTGTGGATTTCTGGCGTGATGCAAGGGCTGATGTGGCGTGCACTGAACATTGATGGCACGCTCACTTACTCCTTTGCTGAAGTGGTGAAAGCAACCTATCCGTACCACTTCGTTCGCTTCTTGGGCGGCTTGCTGTATCTGGTAGGGATGCTGCTCATGGCCTACAACATGTTCCGCACTATTTCTGCGGGTCGTGCAGTCAACGCCGAAATTCCGGCCGTTGTAGCACACGCTCACTAAGCCGGGACAAGGAAAAGCAACCATGGAAAAGATCCAGAAACTGATTGAAGAACACGTTGGCTATCTGATTGTGTTCACCCTGTTGGTCATTAGCGTGGCCATGCTGGTCGAGATTTTGCCTTTGATGTTCCAAAAATCGACCACACAGCCTATCGCAGGGGTTAAGCCCTACGATGCACTGCAACTGACTGGGCGCGATGTTTACATCCGTGAAGGCTGCCACACCTGCCACTCACAGATGATTCGTCCCTTCCGTGCAGAAACCGAACGCTATGGTCACTACTCCGTTGCCGGTGAGTCCGTCTATGACCACCCCTTCCTATGGGGTTCTAAGCGCACTGGGCCAGATTTGGCGCGTGTGGGCGGTCGTTATTCGGATGAATGGCATAACACCCACTTGGTTAACCCGCGTGACGTTGTGCCTGAATCCAATATGCCTGCCTTCCCTTGGTTGGTCACCACCCCTGCTGATGCAGCCGGTGTAGCCGCCAAGATGACCGCACTGCGTAAAGTAGGCGTACCTTACACCGACCAAGAAATCTCCGAGGGTAAAGCCAAGGTAGAGGGCAAGTCGGAAATGGAGGCATTGATTGCTTACCTGCAAGGTTTGGGTCTGGCACTGAAGAGCGTGCGCTAAACCACTATGGGCTAAACCACTATGGATGGCATCAACCTAGTAAGAATCGTCTTCACTGTACTGTCTTTTGCCTGCTTTCTCCTGATTGCCTTTTGGGCCTACGGACGAAGTGCCAAAAAACGGTTTGACGAGGCAGAAATGCTTCCCTTCGCGGATGACGACGATTCACTGCAAGCCGGGGGCACACGCTCGCCACCGGCTTCTGACGGAGCAAAAAAATGAGTGATTTTGTTAGCGATTTCTGGAGCATCTGGATTTCCGCCATCGTTATCATCGGTATTTTGGGTGTAGGGGCTTTGCTGTTTACCCAATCCAAGACCAATGTAAAAAAGGGCGAGCAAGCCCAAACGATGGGTCATGTGTGGGATGGTGACCTAGAGGAATACAACAATCCGCTGCCTAGCTGGTGGATGTGGATGTTCTACATCACCATCGCCTTTGCTGTCGGTTATCTGGCACTGTACCCTGGTCTGGGCAAGTTCCCAGGCTTGCGTGGCTGGACTTCCGTTGGGCAATACAAGGAAGAACGTGCTCAAGCAGAAGCAAAATATCAGCCTCTGTACGACAAATTCCTGAAGCAAGACATCAAGGTTGTGGCTGCAGACAAAGAAGCGCAGGAAATGGGCAAACGCCTTTACCTGACTTATTGCATGCAGTGTCACGGTGCTGATGCACGCGGCGCAAAGGGCTTTCCTAACCTGACCGATAGCGATTGGCTCTATGGCGGTACGCCTGAGCAAGTCCACCAAAGTATTGCTGAAGGCCGTCGTGGCCAGATGCCTGCATGGGGTGCGGCTTTTGGCGAAGAGAAGGTTAAGGACGTAACAAACTACGTGCTGTCCCTCTCGGGCAAAAAAGCTGATGCTGAGCGCGTTTCGCGCGGCAAAGAAACTTTTGCTGCCACTTGCGCGGCGTGTCACGGTGCGGACGGTAAGGGCAACCAAGCGATTGGTGCACCTAACCTGACCGACAACATCTGGCTGTATGGCGGTACAGAAAAGGCTGTGATTGATACCATCACGAACGGTCGTACCAACCAAATGCCAGCATGGAAAGACTTCCTCGGCGAAGGCAAAGTGCATCTGCTGACCGCTTATGTGTGGGGTCTCTCCAACAATGCACCGGCAAAAGCAAAGTAACAAATAGGGGGGGCGGGTCAGTTTTGTCTTCGCAAGCTGCCTCGTACTCTCCACCGAACTTCTAACGCTTCCTCCTCCCTCTGGGTGGGGCGTGCGATAAAGTAAGGTAAAAAAGGGCTGGATTCTGTGTTAAACAGGATCCAGCCTTTTTTTTGGGTAAAACCACCGTAACGAGGCCATTGACCCTGTTCCATTGTGCGGCTCTTTGGCCATTTTTCCGACAGAAAAAACCAAGGTGCGTTGTCTATGCTGTTGCGTATTGTCTCGATTCTGCTACCCGTGCTCTCTATTGTCCTGATTGGCTACGTCTATGCACGTCGTCATGCTCCCGATATGGTGACCGTCAATCGCATCAATATGGATTTATTTGTACCCGCCCTGGTCTTTGTCGCGCTGGCTAGCAAGGATGTACAGCTGAGTCAATACGGCTGGCTGGCCTTGGGGGCGGCAGGGGTGGTGCTGGGCTCGGGGCTCTTGGCGTGGCCGCTGGCGCGTCTGCTGAAGATTGCCCCGCTGACCTTTGTGCCTCCGATGATGTTTAATAATTCCGGCAATATGGGCTTGCCGCTGGTGGTGCTGGCTTTCGGCCAAACCGCCCTTCCTGGTGCGGTGATTTTGTTTTTGGTCGAGATGATTCTGCATTTCTCGCTGGGGCTGTGGCTGATGAACCGCCATGCCCCGCTCGGGGGGCTATTTCGCCAGCCGGTGATGCTAGCGACAGCGGCGGGGCTGGCAGTCAGCCTCTCGGGCTGGCATTTGCCGGAAGCGTGGGTATTGGGGCTAAAAATGCTGGGCGATGTGTCCGTACCCTTGCTGCTCTTCTCGCTTGGCGTTCGGATTGCGGGGGTGTCGTGGGTGGAGTGGCGACTCGGCGTGCTGGGTGGGGTGGTTTGCCCTGCCAGTGGATTGCTGATGGTGGCCTTACTCTTGCCCGTTCTGCCCTTGCCCGTCGCGCAACAGCCTTGGCTGTGGCTGTTTGCCGCCCTGCCGCCTGCCGTGCTGAATTTCTTGGTGGCGGAGCAATACCAGCAAGAGCCTAGCCGCGTGGCTTCGTTGGTGCTCATTGGCAATCTGATGAGCCTGCTGGTGCTACCGCCGGTGCTCTATTTCTTATTGCGCTAGGTGCGCAGCCTCGTGCTGGAGCAGCCAATGTTTAATGCCCAACATGGTCTCTAGCTTGCCCTGATTAAAGCCCCCCATCCCTGTTACGGCGACAACCCGATGGCAGGGCACAATCAGCGGCAAAGGGTTGCGCCCACACGCCCCGCCCACTGCGCGTGGTGCACTGCCAAGCTGATTTGCGAGTTCCCCGTAGCGTTGGGTCGCCCCCACCGGAATTGTCAGCATCGCCTGCCACACCCGCAGCTGAAACGGCGTGCCGGTGAGCTGGTAGGGTAGGTCAGCCAGCGGGGTGTGGGGGTCGATAAAATAGGCGTGCAGCCGCTGCGCCGCCAGCGCGGATAGGCTGCCAAAAGGGGGCGATTGCAGGGGCGTATCTGTCGGCAAAAAGACCAGTGCGGTAAGTGCGCCGTGCGCCTCGCATAGGCCGAGCCGACCAAATGGGGCGGGGAGAATGGCGGTAAAGAGGGAGGGCATAGGGAGGTCCTCTTAAACAATGGCGCATGGCGTAAAAAAGGGCGCCAACCCCATGGATTCGCGCCCTTTTTGTCCAGCTCCGTGTCGTACCGAATTAAGCGGTGACAGCAGCGGCAGCAGCAACTTTGCGTGCTGGCAACTTTTCTTTGATACGTGCGGACTTGCCGGAACGTTCGCGGAGGTAGTACAGCTTGGCGCGACGAACATCACCACGACGTTTCACTTGCAGCTCTACCACCAGTGGGGAGTAGGTTTGGAATGTGCGCTCTACGCCCATGCCTGCGGAGATTTTACGCACAGTAAACGCGCTGTTCAGGCCGCGATTTTTCTTGGCGATAACCACGCCTTCGAAAGCTTGCAGACGCTCACGGTTACCTTCCTTGACCTTAACTTGCACAATCACGGTGTCGCCGGGTGCAAAGCTAGGCAAGGTTTTGTTCAACCGAGCGATTTCTTCTTGTTCCAAAATCTGAATCAGGTTCATTAAATGAACTCCTGTTGTTATAGGGAATCTTGTTCCTGCTGATACTCTGCCAGCAGCCGAGATTCCAGTTTAGAAAGCTGACGATGCGCCAGTAAATCAGGACGGCGATGGGCTGTCCGACCTAAAGACTGCTTTAGTCGCCAGCGAGCAATCAGGGCATGATTACCAGACATCAAGACCTCTGGCACCGGCACACCCTTGTAATGATCGGGGCGTGTGTAATGGGGGCAATCTAGCAAGCCTTCAGCAAACGAATCTTGCTCGGCAGATTGCGCCGTATTCAGCACCCCAGGCAACCGCCGAATCATGGCATCCATGAGCACCATAGCGGGGAGTTCTCCGCCAGAGAGGACATAGTCACCAATCGAAATCTCTTCATCAACCTCGCGGTCAATGATCCGCTCATCCACGCCTTCGTAGCGACCGGCCAATAAAATTAGCCCTGTCTCTTGGGTGAGGTCGCAGACTTTGCGGTCTGTGAGTCGCACCCCTTGCGGTGAAAGGTAAATGCAGCGGCTACGTGCAATGCCCAAATTGGCTTGGCGGGTGCGTAAAGCTGCAATGGCAGCCTCAAGTGGCTCTGCCAACATCACCATGCCAGGCCCGCCCCCGTAGGGTCGGTCATCAACCGTTTTATGGTTGTCGTAGGCAAATTCACGCGGGGAAATCGTGCCGAATTGCCAGATGCCTTGGTCGAGTGCGCGGCGGGTAACGCCACTTTCGGTCAGGGCGACAAACATTTCTGGAAACAGCGTAACGACATCAATCCGCATTAGTAGTCCAGACCCCATGCCACTACCATACGCTGGTTGGGGAGATCGACTTCCAGCACATAGGCCGCCACATAGGGAATTAGGCGTTCTTGTGTGCCATCGTGAACCACTAATACTTCGTTCGCCGTGCCGTTTGGTAGTAGCTCTGTCACTTTGCCGAATACGTCGCCTTCGGGGTTGACTACATTCAGCCCGACCAAATCAGACCAGTAATATTCACCTTCTGCCAAAACGGGCAGACTGCTACGCGGCACAGCAATGGTGCAGCCCCGCAAGGCAGCAGCTTTATCTCGGTCATCTATCCCCTCAAGCTGAGCAGCAATGTCCTTGGTGTGGACCGCGCCTTCAAGCAGGGTGTAGGGTTTCCAAGTGCCATCGGGCTGCTTTAACCACCATGTTGGGTAATCAAACAGCCCATCGGCAAATTCGGTATCCGTGTGGACTTTAACCCAGCCTCGAATACCAAATGCACCACGCACAAAGCCCATGGCGACTAATTCATCTTCACGCATGGGGGTCTCGTGCTGACAAGAGGAGGGAATGCAGCAAAGTTAAGCAGCAACTTTGCTTTGTTTTTTGACCAAGCTAGCAACGGAGTCGGTCATTTGTGCGCCAACGCCAATCCAGTAGTTGATGCGGTCAGTAGCAAGACGAACGCGCTCTTGCTTTTCGTTAGCCACTGGATTGTAAAAGCCAACGCGCTCAATAAAGCGACCGTCGCGGCGATTGCGGGAATCCGTCACAACGATGTTGAAGAAAGGACGATCTTTTGCGCCGCCACGAGCAAGACGAATCACAACCATGGTGTGTTCCTAGTTAAAAACAGACAAATAAAAGAGCGCGATTTTAAGCGGTTTTTCTTTTTACTGGCAAGTGTTTAATCTGGACTGGGCGGCTTAGGTCGTGTGAGGAGAGGGAGGGCACCGCCCTGTAGACGGGGCGGCAACAGCCCTTGCTGTAAATCCGGTATTTTCTAAAAAAGCAAGAAAAAGCACGCGACAAGGGCGTGTCGTGAGCCACGGCGATTTTGCCAAAATTTCATGCAATAATCCTTGCCACACTTTACGGTTTGCTTACCTCACGGAGATTCTCATGGCTGACAACGACAAAGCAAAAGCGCTCGCCGCCGCACTGGCTCAAATCGAAAAACAATTCGGCAAGGGCTCGATCATGAAAATGAACGACACCCAAGTAAACGAAAATATTCAGGTTATTTCGACCGGCTCGTTGGGGCTAGATTTAGCCTTGGGTGTTGGTGGGCTGCCACGCGGGCGCGTCGTCGAAATCTTCGGGCCCGAGTCCTCCGGCAAAACCACCCTCTGCTTGCAAGCCGTGGCCGAAGCACAAAAGCTCGGCGGGACATGTGCGTTTATTGATGCAGAAAACGCCCTAGACCCTGCCTATGCCCGCAAGCTTGGGGTGAATGTAGATGAGCTACTCATTTCCCAGCCAGACACCGGTGAACAAGGCCTCGAAATTTGCGACATGTTGGTACGCTCGGGAGGGGTCGATGTGATTGTGATTGACTCAGTTGCTGCACTGGTTCCCCGCGCCGAAATTGAAGGCGAAATGGGCGACAGCCATGTGGGTTTGCAAGCCCGCCTGATGAGCCAAGCCCTACGTAAGCTGACGGGCAATATCAAGCGCACCAATACCTTGGTGATTTTCATCAATCAGATTCGCATGAAAATCGGTGTCATGTTCGGCTCGCCAGAAACCACCACCGGCGGCAATGCACTGAAGTTCTACGCCTCGGTGCGCTTGGACATTCGCCGCATCAGCGGTATCAAAAAGGGCGAAGAAATCATCGGCAACGAAACCCGCGTCAAAGTCGTTAAAAACAAGGTCTGCCCCCCGTTCCGTCAAGCCACCTTTGATATTCTCTACGGCGAAGGCATTAGCCGCGAAGGTGAAATTATCGAACTGGGCGTTATTCACAAGGTGCTGGACAAGTCCGGCGCATGGTATGCCTACAACGGCACCAAGATTGGTCAGGGCAAGGACAATGTCCGCGAATACTTAAAAGACAACCCTGCGATTGCCAAAGAAATCGAAGCGAAAGTGCGCCAGTTGTGTGGGGTGAACGGCGTGGTGGCACTGGACTTTGCCCCAACTGAAGACGAGAAAAAAGAGGCGGATTTAACTGACCTGCCGTTAGAGGACTAATTTACCCAACCGTCTCCTGTGCTTTTCGCCCGTTTGAAAGCACAGCAGACGCGGTCTTGTTTATGGGTGCTGACCTATGTCTTCTTCCTCTTGGCTTGCCCGCCACCGTGGCGGCGTATCGCTTGCGATGGCAGCAGGAAGCCTCACCACACTCGAACTCTGCCACGCCCAAGGCTGGCTGCTCGCCCCTGCTTGGCAAGTGGCACGGCACGCAGCAGAAGGGGCAACCGTAGGGGGATTGGCTGATTGGTTTGCCGTTTCCGCCTTGTTCTGCCGTATTCCTATTCCGCTCCTCTCCCGTCATACCAATATTGTGGTCAAAAGCCGCCCCCGCTTAGTAGAGGGCATTGTTGATATGGTGCAAAACCAATGGCTCTCGCCAGCGGTCATTCGTGAACGCCTCGCCCACTTACCGCTCACCGACAGCTTGTTAGCACTACTGGCACACCCCGATGCCCGCCGCCGCGCCGAGCGCATTGTGCGTCGTCTGGCTCGCCGCTTAGTCAGCGAACTAGACAACCACGCCCTCGCCCAATTTCTAGATAGCTTCCTCCGCCAACAGCTGGCCGCCCTGCCGCTCACCCCCGCCTTGGTTGTGTTACTGCGCCAACTGCTAGAGGGGGCACATTTTGATGTGGTCTGGCATAGCCTGCTCGACGGCCTAGACCGTGCCTTGGCCGATACGGGTTTCCGCCACACCTTTAACCAGCTTGCCCTAGAAGCCTTGCGCGGTTACGAGGAAGAAGGCCGCTGGAATAAGCTCAAAGCATGGCTAGGCAAAACCCAGCTAGCCGGTGAACAAGATGATGAAAAAGTCGCGCACCTCACCGAGCGCGTCCTTGCCCGACTCCATGCCGAGCTGCAGACCTTGCGCCACACGCCCGATGCCCCGCTTCGCCACGACATCCGCACCCTGCTGGTGGGCTGGTTGGCGCGGCTAGAAGCCGGTGATGTGGACTTTGAGGCCGCCATCCACGCCTTTCAACGCACCGCCCTTGCCCAGCTAGACACCCGCCCTTGGCTGGCGCAATTGCTGGCTACCCTACGGCAAAACCTTGTGCGCCAGCTCTCTCACCGTGACTCCGACCTCAACCAACTCCTCGCCGGTTTACTTGGCAGCGGCCTCGCCGCTTTGGCTGACGATGCCGCCCTACGAGAGCGAGTGGACGGCTGGTGTCGCCATGCTATCAATGTGTTTGTTGAACAGAATCACGACATCATCGGGGATACCGTGCGCTTGAGCTTATCCCCCACACGGCTGCCGGATGCCACCTTGGTGGCGCAGATTGAAAACCGCGTCGGGCATGATTTGCAGTGGATTCGCGTCAATGGGGCGATTGTCGGCGGGACGGTAGCGGGACTATTGGCCGTGGTGCGTGGGCTGGTCGCCTAGCCTTACGCTCTTTCAGCGCAACGCGGTTTCAGGCTACCATCCAGCCTTCTGTTGATTACGCTGGAATCCGCCTGTGAAGCCTCTTGCCACGTTGCTGTTGAGCTGTTTTAGCCTAGGCTGCTTTAGCCTACCCGCCTCGGCTGCAAGCCTAGAAGGGCGTGCTGATGTCGCCGCTTTTGTCGAGCGTGCCATCGGCGAAACTGGCATTCCCCGCGCAGACATCGAAGCCGCACTGGCGGCAGCAGACACCAAACCCAACATCCCCGCTATTTTTGATCGCCCTGCCACCTCGCGCCCTTGGCATCAATTCCGCCCCAATTTTGTCAACGACCGACAAGTAGAAGGCGGCGTGACCTTTTGGGCGACCCACGCCCAATCCTTGTTTCACGCAGCGACCCAATATGGCGTTGATGAGGCACTTATCGTCGCCATTATCGGCATGGAAAGCGGCTACGGGCGCAACACCGGTAGCTTTAGGGTGCTGGATGCCCTAGCGACAGTGGCTTTTGATTACCCGCGTCGCGCCGAGTATTTTCAAAATGAGCTGATTGCCTTTTTGCAATTAGCCAAAGAAGAAGGCGGCGACATCAAAGCCTTCCGTGGCTCTTATGCAGGGGCGATGGGGTGGCCACAGTTTATGCCTTCTAGTTTCCGCAAATGGGCGGTCGATTTTGATGGCGATGGTCACCGCGACATCTGGAAAAACCCCACCGATGTGATTGGCAGCGTCGCAAACTACTTCCAGCAACACGGCTGGCAAAAAGGCGCGGATGCCGTCTTGCCCGCCCGCGTGCCCTCCGCACTGGGCGAGAAGCTCGCAGCGGACAAATTTAACCTGCACTACACCATTGCCGAGCTACGGGCGATGGGTGTGGTAGTGGATGCGCCGATTGATGGCGCGGTTCGCGCCGTCGTCTTCCCCCTAGAAACCGCCCCAAGCGTGACCGAATACTGGGTGGGGCTGCAAAATTTTTACACTATTACCCGCTACAACAAGAGCTCGCTTTATGCGATGGCGGCTGTGCAGCTGGCCGACCGTATCCGCGAAAAGCGGCTGGCTTCGTTGGTGCCTGCAGCAGGGCGTTAAACCCCACCCTGCCCCCTTTGTTTTCTGAATGAACCCACCCGCTCGGCGGGTGGGTCAACCCGTAGGTAACTTTCTGATGACTTACCAAGTGCTGGCGCGTAAATGGCGACCCAAGCGTTTTGCTGACCTCGTTGGGCAAGAACATGTGGTGCGTGCGCTCAGCAATGCCCTCACCGAATCTCGCCTACACCACGCGTACTTGCTCACCGGCACACGCGGGGTCGGTAAAACCACCATTGCCCGCATTTTGGCCAAAAGCCTGAACTGCGAAACCGGCATGACCGCCACACCATGTGGTGTATGCAGTGCCTGTCAGCAGATTGACGGGGGGCGATTTGTCGATTTGCTCGAAATCGACGCGGCCAGCAACACCGGTATCGACAACATCCGCGAAGTCCTCGACAACGCCCAATATGCCCCCAGCGTCGGCCGCTTCAAGGTGTATATCATCGACGAAGTCCACATGCTGTCGAAGTCCGCATTTAATGCCATGCTGAAGACGCTGGAAGAACCGCCCGCCCACGTTAAATTTATTTTGGCGACGACTGACCCGCAAAAAGTCCCCGTCACGGTCTTGTCGCGCTGCCTACAGTTTTCTTTGCGGAATATGACTCCCCAGCAGGTCTCGGGGCATTTGGCGCATGTGCTCGATGCCGAGGGGGTTTGTTATGAGCCCACCGCCTTAACCTTGCTGGGGCGGGCGGCTTCGGGGTCGATGCGCGATGCCCTGTCATTGCTAGACCAAGCCATTGCCTATGGCATGGGAGAAGTCCGCGAAGCCGACGTACGCGCCATGTTGGGTGCAGTGGATAGAAGCTACCTCTTTGCCTTGCTGGCTGCCCTTGCCGAGGGCGACGGGGCGGGGCTGATGCGTGAAGCAGAGGATTTGGCCGAGCGTGGCGTAGGGTTTGAATCCGCCCTCACCGAGCTTGCCCATGTGCTGTATGAAATTTCGCTGGCGCAAACGGTTCCGGCTGCCGTGGCAGATGATGCCCCAGAGCGGGAAGCGGTACTGGCATTGGCTGCCCTTATCCCCGCTGCGGATGTGCAGCTGTATTACCAAATCGCCATTACCGGCAAACGTGACCTTGCCCTTGCGCCGGATGAGCACGCGGGCTTTAACATGACCTTGCTGCGGATGCTGGCCTTCCATCCTCAGCACATGCCTGCAGATATCCCGCGTCTGGAAACGTCCTTGCCTGCGGCTTCGGTACGTGGGGCATCGCCGTCGGCTTCCGTCCCGCCGTCGTCTGCGGCGGCACGTCCCAATGCCGCCCCTGCTACCCCTGCCATCAGCGGTATGGCCAGCAAAATCCCCGGGCTGGCCAAGCTGATGCAGACTCGACAATCCAAAGGCGAAGGGGGCGGCGGACGACCGTCCTCCGTGCCGCCTGCTGCGGCATCGGCTGCGGCATCTGCCCCGCCGCCACCCACCGAAGACCCCGAGCCAGCCCTTTGCCCGCCGTGGGAAGACGCGGCGCCGTTGCCTGCGCCCACCGCCACGCCACAAGCAGTGCCGACTGCGCCGGCAGCCTTGCCGCCCACCGCCATCATCACGCCCTTTCCGACCCCTGTAGCCCCTGTTGTGCTTACGCCAGGCATGGGGATTGCCGCGTGCCAAGGCAACTGGAGTGCGTTGGTCGAAGCGGTTCGTGACCAGCTTGATGCCAAAGCACGGATGTTGGCGCAGCACACCGCACTAACGCAGGTCAGCGAAAATCGCTTATCTTTGCGCCTTTCCGCCGCTTTCCCTTTTGTGGCCACGCCAGAAAACGAAGCAGAGTTGGCGGCGCGGCTGTCTGACTATTTGGGCGAAACGGTGCGCTTGGAGGTCACCGTGGGCGAGGTCAGCGGGGAAACGCCGCATATGCAGCAACAACGTCTGCGCGACACCGCACTGGCCGAGGCGCATACCCATCTGGCTGCCGATAGCGTGATTCAGGCACTCCAACACCATTTTGAAGCAACGGTTGTCGCCGAGACGGTGCAACCTCTACTAGGAGCTTAACGATGTTTAATAAAGGCGGTCTTGCAGGGTTGATGAAACAAGCCCAGCAAATGCAAGACAACATGAAAAAAGCACAAGAGCAACTCGCCCTTGTGGAAGTAGAAGGCCAATCTGGTGCAGGAATGGTCAAAGTTCAAATGACCTGCCAGCACGACATCAAACGCGTCACCATTGACGATAGCGTGATGGACGACAAAGAAATGCTGGAAGACCTGATTGCCGCTGCCGTCAATGACGCGGTGCGCAAGGTCGAAGCCACCACCCAAGAAAAAATGTCTGGCTTTACCGCCGGCTTAAACTTGCCCCCTGGCGTGAAATTGCCGTTCTAAATCCTCCCCACACGCATCCAGCAGTGGCGGCAGGATTTGCTGCCCATCTCTTGTCAGCGGAAAGGGGCTTCTGTATCCTGTCGGACTTGCTGGTAACGCACTAGACCTGCAGTTTTTTTGTCTAGTCGCTCGCAGCACTGTCTCAAAGATGGGCGAAGGTGGCGGAATTGGTAGACGCACTGGATTTAGGTTCCAGCGCCGAAAGGTGTAAGGGTTCGAGTCCCTTCCTTCGCACCACAAGAATGATTCACTTGGCTGTTGGCTTGCCCTAAACAGCCAATCGCAAAATCCCCTCTAAAATGATGTCGCCTTAATCTAGGCCTGCGTAACGCAACATCACCCCCCTCCTCTTATTTACTTCAGAAATTGTGTAAGGATTCCACGATGCAAGTTCAGCTTGAAACTACTGGCACTCTCGAACGCCGCCTGACGATTACGCTTGCCACGCCTGCGATTGATGCTGAAGTCACTAAGCGGCTACAACGGGTGGCACGCACCGCCAAAATCCAAGGCTTCCGCCCAGGTAAAGCCCCCATGAAGCTGGTGGAACAAGGCTACGGTGCGCAAGCGCGTGAAGAAGTGATGAGCGAACAAGTGCAACAAAGCTTTGCCCAAGCGCTGAAAGAACAAGGCTTGGACATCGCGGGCTATCCCCGTTTTGAACCGATGAAAACCGAAACACCCGATGCCGCTGAATTCACCTTCAGCGCAGTGTTCGAAGTCTATCCAGAAATCAACGTTGGCGACCTGAGTGCGGCTGAAATCGAAAAGCCAGTAGCAGAAGTGTCCGATGCTGAAATCGAAAAAACACTGGAAGTCTTGCGTAAACAGCGCAGCCGCTTTACCCGTGTAGAACGCCCTGCAGCCAATGGCGACCGCGTGATTATTGACTTCGCTGGCACGATTGACGGCGAAGCCTTTGCCGGTGGTAGCAGCGAAAACTTCCCGTTCGAATTGGGTGCAGGGCGTATGCTGCCTGAGTTCGAAGCGGGCGTACTGGGCATGTCCGAAGACGAAACACGCAACGTTAACGTCGTATTCCCAGAGGATTACCACGGTGCAGACGTGGCCGGCAAAACCGCCGTCTTCGCTATCACCCTGAAAAACGTCGCAGCGGCTGAAATGCCTGCATTGGACGCTGAATTTGCCAAGTCGATTGGGATTGCCGATGGCGACCTCGACAAAATGCGTGCTGAAATCCAGAAAAACGTAGGGCGCGAAACCAAACGCCGCCTGCAGGCTCGCGTCAAAGAAAACGTGATGCAAGCCTTGCTGGATGCCACCCCGCTGGAACTGCCTAAGTCCCTGATTGCGCTGGAAATCAACCGCCTAATGCAACAAGCGCAACAAGATATGGCCGAGCGCGGCATGAACATGAAAGACATGCCCCTGCCTGCCGACTTGTTCGAAAAACAAGCTGAACGCCGCGTGGCACTGGGTCTAATTTTGGCCGATGTCGTTGAAAAGAACGGCCTGACAGCTAAACCAGAACAAATCAAAGCCATGGTGAACGACTTCGCCGAAAGCTACGAACATCCAGAAGATGTGGTGAAATGGTACTACGCCAGCCAAGACCGTTTGGATGGCCCTGCTTCGCTGGTGCTGGAAGAAAACGTGGTGGAATTTGTGCTGTCCAAAGCCAAAGTCACCGAAAAAGTGGTGTCATTCGATGACCTGATGGGGAAAGCCTAATCATGTCGAGGCAATCAGATTGGTTTCCTGCCGGTATGCCTGACCCCATGAGTTTGGGGCTGGTGCCTATGGTGGTGGAGCAGAGTGGGCGCGGCGAACGCGCTTACGACATCTACTCTCGCCTACTCAAGGAGCGCATTGTATTTTTGGTAGGGCCCGTCACCGACGAGTCCGCCAATCTGGTTGTCGCACAGCTGTTGTTTTTAGAATCTGAAAACCCTGATAAAGACATTTCGTTCTATATCAACTCCCCAGGTGGCTCGGTCACGGCGGGCATGTCGATTTACGACACCATGAACTTTATTAAGCCCGACGTAGCGACCTTATGTGTCGGTCAAGCAGCCAGCATGGGGGCGTTTTTGCTGTCTGCAGGGGCAAAGGGCAAGCGGTTTGCACTGCCTAATTCCCGCGTAATGATTCACCAGCCGCTAGGGGGCTTCCGTGGGCAAGCATCGGATATTGAAATCCATGCCCGCGAAATTCTCTACCTGAAAGAGCGGCTCAATCAGATGTTGGCCGACCACACCGGTCAGCCCATGGAAACGATTGAACGCGACACCGACCGTGACAATTTTATGAGTGCAGAAGCCGCAGCAGCCTATGGTCTAATCGACAAAGTGCTGACCAGCCGCCAAGCACTCTCGGCTTAATTGTCCCGCCATTTTGGTCAGAAACATCCCCCTGTTGGGGGATGTTTTTTATTATCACGGCAAGCTATTTGCCGTTTATCACTACCCAAGCCCCCGCCCCGTTTTTACCTTGTCGGGGACGCTGCTCACACGACAGTCGGCAGGCGTGCTGGGTTGAGGATTAAAACATGTCAGAAAAAACATCGGGTGCATCCCTGCTGTATTGTTCGTTTTGCAACAAGAGCCAGCATGAGGTCAAAAGACTGATTCAGGGGCCACAGGTCTGCATTTGCGATGAATGTATCGAGTTGTGCGCCGATATTGTGAAGGAAGAAGGCAGCGAACCTACACGCGGCGAAGTCGGTACTGATGGAGCTGAACGCGCCCTCCCCACCCCCCAACAAATCCGCCAAACGCTCGACCAGTACGTCATTGGTCAAGACCCCGCTAAACGCGCCCTCGCCGTCGCGGTCTACAACCATTACAAGCGGCTTTCTACCAAGCTCGGACCCAGCGATGTTGAGCTGTCAAAAAGCAATATTTTGCTGATTGGCCCTACCGGCTCAGGCAAAACGCTGTTGGCGCAAACCTTGGCACGCTTGCTGGATGTGCCCTTTGTCATGGCCGATGCCACGACCCTCACCGAAGCAGGCTATGTGGGCGAAGATGTCGAAAACATCGTCACCAAGCTGCTGCAAAAGTGCGACTACGACATCACCAAAGCCCAGCGCGGCATTATCTATATCGACGAAATCGACAAGATTTCGCGCAAGTCCGACAACCCTTCCATCACCCGTGACGTATCGGGCGAAGGGGTGCAACAAGCCTTGCTCAAGCTGATTGAAGGCACGGTCGCCTCCATCCCACCTCAAGGGGGACGCAAGCATCCCAACCAAGATTTTCTGCAAGTCGATACCACCAATATTCTGTTTATTTGCGGCGGGGCATTTGATGGGCTGGAAAAAGTCATCCGCAACCGTTCGCAAAAAGGCGGTATTGGGTTTGGAGCGGAAGTGCATTCCAAAGACGATGGGCGTGCCGTCGGTAAAGTGCTGCAAGAAACCGAGCCCGCTGACCTGATTAAATTCGGCTTAATTCCCGAATTTATTGGGCGCTTGCCAGTCATTGCGACGCTAGAAGAACTGGACGAAGAAGCCTTGGTGACCATTCTCACCGAGCCTAAAAACGCCATTGTGCGTCAGTTCAACCGCCTATTTGAGATGGAAGGCGTGCTGCTTGAAATTCGCCCTTCTGCCTTGCGTGCCATTGCCCGCCAAGCCCTAAAGCGAAAAACTGGTGCGCGTGGACTGCGGTCTATTTTGGAACGCGCCCTGCTCAACACCATGTACGAACTGCCTTCGCTGGAGAACGTAGAGAAGGTGGTCGTGGATGAGACGGTGATTGAAGAAAATAAAGCACCGCAGGTCGTTTACCTCGATGCGGCGGCAGAAAAAACAACAACCGTTTAGTTCGCCCCATCTCCCCCACACAGCCACCTTCAGAATCAGGATGGCTGTGTGTATTTTGTCGGATGCGACGCAATTAACCCTGACTTTTACCTTCTAATCTGCATGGTTCCTGCTATAAAGGAGTATGCTGGCATTGGCTAGAAAATATAAGTTACCCTAGTGAGACACAGCTTTTCGGTGGGAAAAATAATCGCCCCTCCCACGGATACTGTCCGAATTTTGCCTACATAAGGAGATGCCCATGTTGTTTCAATCGAATCTGCTCGGCCAAGTCAATGTTGATGAAAATACGGTTTTGACCTTCCCGCTGGGGCTTCCTGGCTTTGAAGATTGCGTTCGCTTCAAGCTCTTCCACGAAGAAGAAAATGGCGCACCGCGCGTCCTGTGGATGCAATCACTCGAAGAAGCAGACGTACTATTTAGCGTCGTCGATGCCGCCGAATTTGGCGTACGCTACGAAATCGAACTGGCTGATGACGAAGTAGAAGCCCTGCAATTGGCTAAGCCAGAAGACGCAGTGGTGTTGGTCATGGTTTACCGTGCAGAAGATGCCGTCGATGCCAGCCACCCCTTGCTGAAATCGCTGAATGCCAATTTGCGTAGTCCACTGGTGGTCAATCCTTTGACCCAACGCGGGATTCAAATTGGGCAACTGAACGTGGATGCCGTTTTGTCTCGCTAATCCGCATTTTGTTGTAATACACACAGCCGATAGTGCTTACGCCTATCGGCTGTGTGTTTTTGTGCGGACAAATTTGATAACTAGATGCGTTCGCACTGCATGCGCCACACCTGCTCACCCCTCTTAACGCCTAAAGTGCCATGAACCTATTTAGCCGCCTAACCGATACCTCTGACCGCCACCTTGCCGCCAAAATCAGCACCCTAGTCAGCGTTGTCATCAATATCATCATGTCCACCCTGCAAGTCTTTATCGGCTTATGGGCCAACTCCCAAGCCCTAATTGCAGATGGGATACATTCGCTGTCCGATTTAGTCTCTGATTTTGTGGTACTGATTGCCGCCCATCACAGCCGTGCTGACCCTGACGACAAACACCCCTACGGACATGGCCGGTTTGAAACCGCCGCCTCGATGGTTATTGGCCTACTTTTGCTCGCCGTCGGGATAGGGATGCTCTGGTCAGCTGCCCAAAAAATTCAGTCCCCAGCATTGATTCCGACCGTTCACCCTATCGCACTGGGCGTGGCCTGCCTGTCGCTTGTCGCCAAAGAAGGGCTATTCCGCTACATGTTGTATGTGGCACAAAAGATTAAATCCAGCCTACTGATTGCCAATGCGTGGCACGCCCGCTCCGATGCGGCCTCTTCGCTAGTGGTCGGGGTTGGCGTAATTGGCAATATGCTGGGCTACCCGTTCTTAGACCCACTTGCCGCCATGTTGGTTGGCTTTATGATTGTCAAAATGGGCTGGAGCTTCAGCTATGCCGCGCTCAATGACCTGATGGATCACGGCTTATCCGCAGAAGAAGTCGTCCAGCTCAAAGCCGTATTAGCCGCCACCCCTGGGGTGGTCGATGTGCATGACCTCCGCACCCGCAAAATGGGCGACCAAGCATGGGTTGATGCCCATTTGCGCGTCGATGGCCGTATCAGCGTCTCCGAAGGACACTTTATCGCCGTGAATGCCCGCCGCCGCATCTTGGCACTCGAAGCCCTGCCGGTGCTGGATGTGCAGGTGCATATCGACCCCGAAGACGACCACGAATCCATCGCCCCCAGCCTGCTCCCCACGCGAGAAGTCTTGCTGGGCGACATCGCAGCGGTGTTGGATGACGAAGCCAGCTATGCCGAGCTGCACTTTGTGCTGCACTATCTCAACAACCGCGTCGAACTCGACATCCACGCACCGGCTCACGCCTCGGCCGCCCTGCTGGCACAGCTACACGCCTTACCCACCCAGCTGCCCATCATCCACACCCTCACCGTCAAAATAGGGGTCAGGGCAGGCTAATTCAGCACCAACACCACCTTGCCCTTGTTCGCCCGTGCCTCTAGCCACGCATGGGCAGCAGCCACCTCGGCAAGGGGAAAGCAGCGGTCTAGGGTCGGCTGCAACGTGCCCGCCAACAAGGCCGGCAGCACCTGCGTTTCTAACTGCCGTGCCAACTGGGCGCGTACCGCCAACGGCTGGCTGCGCAGGGTCGAACCGACAATAGACAGCCGCTTTACCAACACCAAGCCCAAATTCACGGCGGCTTGCGCCCCACCCATGATGCCAATCAACACCAGTTTGCCATCTTGGGCAAGGGTGGACAGGTTGGCATTGAGCGTCTCGCCACCAATGCAGTCCAGCACCAAGTGAACCGCCCCCAGTCCCCGCACGGTCTTGGCCACGTCCTCGGTTTGATAGTCGATAACATGCTGAGCCCCCAAGGCGCGGCAAAAAGCCGCTTTTTCGGCTCCGCTGCAGGTGGCAATAACCTCTGCGCCCCGCCACACCGCCAACTGAATCGCCGCCGCCCCCACCCCGCTGGCCCCTGCATGAATCAACACCCGTTGCCCTGCGACCAAACCGCCCACCTCGACCAAGTTAAGCCAAGCCGTCAACCATGCTTCGGGCAAACTGGCGGCGACTGCCCAGCTCAGCGCGTCGGGTTTGGCGATAGCTTCGGCTTCGTTGACCAGCGCGTAGTCGGCATAGCCCCCACCCGACACCAACGCCAACACCGCATCGCCCACCGCAAAGCGGGTACAACCTTCGCCCACCGCTTCGACCACCCCCGCCAGCTCCAAGCCCAAAATCGGCGAGGCACCGACCGGCGGGGGGTAGCGGCCTTCACGCTGCACAATATCGGCACGATTTACCCCCGCCGCCCGCACCCGTACCCCAAGCTGCCCCGCGCTCGGCATCGGTGTGGGGGCATCGGCCAGATACAGCGTATCGGCACCGCCCTGTGTGGTTTGGAGAATGGCACGCATGGTATTTTCCTCAGAACAAAAAAGGGGATAAGCCGTCAAAGCTTGTGCCAAGGCGCAGGCTGTGGCAAGAATGGTTCTTACAGTTTTCTGAAAGGAATACGCCCATGACTCCCCTCCGCTTTGCAGGCATCAGCAGCACCCTCGCCTTACTCGCCACGCCACTGGCTCATGCTGCCGCACTCCCTGGTGCAGAACTAGGGTTGATTTGGGCCGCACCCTTCTTAGGCTTGCTGCTGTCTATTGCCCTCTTTCCGCTGGTTGCCCCCGCCTTTTGGCATCACCATTTTGGCAAAATCAGTGCGCTATGGGCGATGGCCTTTTTGCTGCCTGCCGCCAGTGTTTACAGCGTGGGGACGGCGGTTGGCGTGGTGCTACACGCGCTGGTCGATGAATACATTCCGTTTATTGTGCTGCTGTTCGCGCTCTACACCGTATCGGGCGGAGTCTTTATTGCCGGCAACCTCCACGGCTCGCCCAAGCTCAACACCACGCTGTTGGCGATAGGCACCGTCTGCGCCAGCATCATGGGCACCACCGGCGCGGCCATGCTGCTGATTCGCCCGCTGCTCCGCGCCAACGACAACCGCAAACACAACGTCCAT
>RRZU010283583.1_pt1 | contig 24043 bp, 17 predicted proteins | sample 2165561 | NCBI WGS metagenome assembly RRZU01 (sample SAMN10456909, study PRJNA506462) | wastewater metagenome | isolation source: wastewater sludge | place: USA: Moscow, Idaho | reverse complement strand
GTGGTCCATTCGGTATTATCCTTTAGGAGATATAATCCTTTGATTCTATAATAATCCCAATATGCATTATCGGGTAATTCGTTTGCAATGTTATAGGGTATTGTATCCAACACCGATACTGCTGTAGTGCGGCGCATGGCCATACCTTCTTTTAGCAAACCACCGTTGTTGTAGTTCGACAACATGTGTACAAGGTATGCATTGTTTATCATACCAAAGTTCAACAGTAATTTTTTTTGAGATAAAGTGAATTCTTCGTATCGGGTCACCCCCCATTCATTGTTTTTATAGAATTCATTAAACGCAGAATCGTTGGCCACGAACATAGTTTTACTACCGGTTTTACCCAACACTTCCTGATAATTCAAATCTTCAATAAGGCGTGTATATGTAGTAAAGTTACCATCTGTTTTCAGGTAATCGTAAATACTTGCACCCAACCAATCCGGCTCTTTGTCATCGTACACATAACTGTCGCAGGATACAAATATTAAAAGGAATGATAGCAACACAGGAAAGAGCAAAGTAACTCTCCGCATAGCGTGCATAAATGTTTTTTTCATGTGTAAATAATTATTTAAATGGCCATAAAGCTATCCCGAATTTACGGGAAGACATGCATATCCGCTCGTTGTTTTTCACATAACAAACTGTATATGTGCCTGTTAAACACAATATCTATTCTATTGTTTATAATGTCAGATGAAATAAAGAGACAAAATTTCAGCGAAAGTTTTAAGGTGTAGATAGGCAGATGTGCAAATTACATTTGATTAAGTATAATTACAGGGAAATTAATGTAAAAGAAACGGGATTCAGGATACACGTGAATCCCGTTTCGATGGAGTGATTATTTAATTAATTTTTTGTAGTTCGATAAACCATTTTGAGTCATTTTCACTACATAAGCACCGGTAGCCAAAGTGGCATTAATTACTTTGGTATTGCGTCCTGTTGAAGGAGTGAACACCTCTGACTTCATTAATTTACCTTGCATACTGTAAATGTCAATCTGAACTTTTGCAGAAGTAGCAGCATTGATTACAGCCACTAACTGACCATTTTCAACATATACATTACTTATTTCAGTTGTTGCATTTTTTACAGATGTGAAAGTACCTTCGTACAATTCGTAGTTATCAACATAACATCTTGTACCTGAAAGTTGCCAGTTGTTAATAAATAATGGTTGATTATTAACTCGTAAGCTATCGCCGGTTGTAAATTCGAACACTAAAGGTTCCCAGTTTCCATTTGTATTAAACGTTTTGGTTTTATCAGCGTTTGCACCTGTCACATCGATACCACCTACGCCAATCTGGAATTCACCTATACTGCGAACCATAGCACGGGCAACATAAGATGTATTTTTCTTGACAATACCCGCCAAAACCACATCGAGAGAACCTGAACCAACTACGCGACCTGAGTGACTACCGCAGTATACTGAATCCGGTTCAGTAGCTATTGAAACAAATTCTTTGCCACCCCAACCTCCAAATTTTGCAGGGTTGTTTAAATATGGATCAGGAATCAGGTTTGTTTTGTCAGTAAATAGTGGGTTGAAACATGTAGTATTCGAAACCAGAGTAGATTTCACTTTTATTGTTTTAGAAGCCGAACCGCTGCTTACTACAAGGTCGCCATTTATGGCGGTTGCACCATCGAAAGTCACATCTAAAGTATCTTTAGCAGTATTATCAACGGCATTAAAAGGAACTGTAGCCGGATTTACTAATAAACCAGAAAGTGTTGAAACAGCTATATCAGCAGTTAGGTTAGTACCTGCAACTATCAAATCAGTGTTTTTATATTCCGGGTCGAATGCCATTGATGTTTTTGATACAGTAACAAGTGGTTCCTGATAGATATACATTTCCCAATTATCAATATAACCCGTTTTACCTGTACAACTTCCACAGTTATTGAAGAACATACCTTGAGTACCACCTAAAGTAGCTCCGGTAGTAAATACGAAGTCCAATGCCTGCCATGCTCCATCTGTGTTGATTGGATTATTCAAGTCTCCTTTTGTTGAATCATAACCCCAAAGTCCTACCTGAAACGAACCATCCACAGTACGAACCATTGCTTTAACACGATAACTTGTATTTGGCAATAATAGTCCTGTTAGTACAAAGTCGACAGAACCTGAACAAGAATTCGAACCATTACCAACTTTAATACTTGAACCACCACAATACACATCTCCAGGAGTGGTTATTACATTAACTGCTTCTTTTGCACCCCATCCGGCAAACATCGACATATTATTTGCGCCCGGATCTAATACAATATTTGCCTGATCCGAATACAATGGCACGTAACATGCAGCATCCGAAACAGTTTTTACTGGAATCTCTAACTCATTGCTACCACTTGTAAATTTCACTTTTCCATCAACCGGATCTGTGCCGGTATATGTAGCGCTTACTAATACATTGTTTGTATTTTTAGTAATTGTTGTAGGACTCATAGTTATACCTGCTGGAGCAGTAACTATAATATCTGACGACAAATTAGCACTTGAAACAGAGAATGATACCGAAGGATAGTTTTCATCAAGAGCTATTGCACCAGCTGTAGCCGAAATTGTAGCTGATGCTTCGGCACCTGCCATGTAAAGATATAAAACTTCGTCGGCACTTAAAGCTTTATTATATATACTGTGTTTGTTAACCAGACCTTTCCAGGTTGGGTCGCCTGTATATCCACCTTTACATAAGTATGCATTTGCTGCACTTACAGCCGATATTGAGTTTGTTCCGCTTAATGCAGTTGAACCAACCAACAAACCATCAACGTAAAAATACATCGAAGTGGCATCAATAATTGTTATTAACTGATGTACATTACCATCATCAATTCTTCCTGAAGGGCTATTAATACCTGTTTCGACAGTCCAGGGTTGCGATGTATTACCTGTAGAAATAGCCATACGTGTTCCACTACATCCGGCAGGTGTAGAAAAAATGTAGTTTGCACCAACTGTTCCAACAGTTTCGCCAAAATAGCTCAACATATTACAACCTCCGTTTTGACCGGCCGATGAAGTAAACCAGGTTTCGATAGTTACTTCAGAATAAGTATTAATCGCAATTGTTGCACCGGGGAAAGACATATATCCACCTGTTAAAGTGCTTAATGCTTTACCTGAAATTGTAGCAGCCCCTTCGAGTGTACCATGTGCAGTACCTACTTTGTCGTTTGCTGTACCATCATCAAATGTCCATTGATGTTTTAAATTTGCTGTTCCGGGATCGGTTTGTGCGGTTAGTCCCACACTTATGCCCAGCCCTAAAACCAGACATAACTGAATGTAGAATTTTCTCATAAAAAAATAAATTTAAAGTAAATACTTATTGTCCTTTTTGTTTTTAAGGGTAAAAAATACACTTTTCCAGTTTCCAAAAAGTACTGAGCAAAAATAGAACAAATACTTAGGCCATGCATCACATGATTCTTTCATTTGAGTGGACAATTTCATAAACAAAGAGGTCAAATTTTCATAGAAAAAATATTACGATATAAAAAACAATATCCAACATATATATACACTTCAATCAGATTACCAAGTGACCAGAATACAATCCTTACATACAATCAGCTAAATAACTACACATAAAGCAAAATCACTTTATGTGAGATAAAATCTATGTGACATAAATGGTATTCATTGAAAAGTTTTCAACATCATTTATTTTTTTAATATTCAAATGTAAATTGAATCAGTTTTTTTCATTATTTTGTCTATATGTCTGTCAGCACACAAAGCATTGCTGAGCACATCATTAATCCCTCACCAACAACAATTTAATGAAAGAAGAAGTCCTTCATAAACTACAGGTTTTGGCCGAATCGGCCAAATACGATGTATCCTGTGTTTCGAGTGGCACCTCACGCAACAAATCGTCAGGTGGTATTGGGAATACTGCCGGATGGGGCATCTGCCATAGCTTTACCGAAGACGGGAGATGTGTATCGCTACTTAAAATTATGCTGACAAATTATTGTATTTACGATTGTGCTTATTGTATAAACCGACGTAGCAACGATTTGAAACGTGCCACCTTTACGGTGGACGAATTAGTGGAACTAACCATTGAATTTTACAGACGTAACTATATTGAAGGATTGTTTCTGAGTTCAGGTGTTATAAATAACCCTGACTATACGATGGAACGAATGGTAAAAGTAATAAAAGAATTACGCGTAACTCATAGGTTCAATGGATATATACATATGAAGAGCATCCCGGGCTGTAGTGAGCAATTGGTGCAGGAAGCCGGACTATATGCTGACCGTATGAGTGTAAATATTGAAATACCAACCGAAAAAAACCTGAAACTGCTGGCACCCGAAAAAGACCACGAAAGTGTTTATAAACCAATGAATTTCATTCAACAAGGAGTTCTGCAAAGTGCCGAGGAACGAAAAATATCGCGTAGGGCTCCCCGATTTGCCCCAGCCGGACAAAGTACGCAAATGATAATAGGCGCTACCGATGAAACCGATCAACAGGTACTCCTTACAGCATCGTCGCTCTATCAGCAACCAAGCATGAAACGTGTATATTACTCAGGATTTATACCTGTAAATCAATACGACTCTCGCTTACCATCTACAAAACAAGCGCCATTGGTACGCGAAAACCGACTTTATCAGGCCGACTGGTTAATGCGCTTTTACGAGTTTAAAGCAGATGAAATTGTGGATGAAAAACAGCCGGATTTGGATCTTGAGATTGATCCTAAACTGGCATGGGCTTTACGTCATCCGGAGTTTTTTCCGGTCGATGTCAATAAAGCTGATTATGGCACAATACTACGCGTTCCGGGCATAGGTGTAAAATCGGCTAAACTGATTGTGGCATCCCGCAGATTCAGTCGATTAAAATCGGCCGATCTGAAGAAAATTGGTATCGTTATGAAAAAGGCTCAATACTTTATTACCTGTAATGAATTAAAAAGTACAACTGTAAACGATACTTCGCCGGAATATGTACGGAGTTTACTAACCAACACTAAAGTTAAAAAAGAAGATAAACAACAACTGTCTCTCCTATTTCCGGATTAAATGTATAAATAAACAGTTACCGTTTTGATAATATTTTACTACGATAAAACATTTGAAGGTTTGCTAACAGCCGTTTTTGAGGCATATAACCGCAAGCAATATCCCGACAAACTTTTGCTTACAGGAGAACTACCTCCTTTGTTTGCAGATGACTGTGTGGAGATTATAACTGATTCCGAAAAATCAGGCAGAGTATGGAAAGGACTTGAGGCCAAAATTCAGAGAAACACTCTTAACATGATAACACACGCCTGGCTTTCCGAACTTACAAACGTTGATTCGCTAATTTTCAGATACATACGCAAAACTTTTGACACTACTCATTCCATTGAAAGTAATTACGCCGATCCGGATGTTTTTGATTTGATGCAAATAGCCCGAAAAACAGGCAAAGAAAAACACAGACTCATTGAATTCATTCGGTTCCAAAAAGCTGCCGACGACATGTATTTTGCACCGGTTTCGCCCGAACACAATGTATTGCCACTGATTATTGAGCATTTCAGCGAGCGTTTTCATGATCAGAAGTGGATAATTTACGATATGAAACGAAATTACGGATATTATTACGACCTGAATTCGGCCACCGAAATAACGCTTGAAAACACTGATTTATTTCCGGAAGGAAAACTGAATGAACAAATTATGGCCGAAGACGAAAAACTCTTCCAAAAAATGTGGAAGAGTTATTTTAAGGCGCTGACCATTCAGGAACGAATAAACCCTAAACTTCACCGACAGCATTTACCTAAACGATTCTGGAAATACCTGACCGAAAAGCAGGATTAAAGCGATACGTTTGGAGGCAAAAAACTACTGATATCTTTACCATACGATATTAAATCGCGGGCCACTGTGGATGAAATATGCGCATATTCGGCTTCAGTAAATAAGATAACCGTTTCGATACCTGTAAGTATACGGTTATTGTCGCCAATAGTACGCTCGTACTCAAAATCGCCAACAGAGCGCAAACCGCGCAGAATAAAATCGGCATGTACTTCAGTTGCAAAATCAACTGTAATGGTAGAATAGGCCTGTACTTTTACTCTGGGTTCGTTTTCAAATGCTTTCCGAATCATTTCAATACGTTTTTCAATACTGAAATGCGTGCGTTTGGACTGGTTATGACCAATACCGATAACAATTTCGTCGAACATGCGAAGCCCTCGCTTCACAATACTATAATGTCCGATAGTAAAAGGATCGAACGAACCCGGGAATATAGCTCTTTTCATTGATGGCAATTAAAAAATAATCGTTTTGAAATACAAAAGTAAAGTATTTTTTAATACCTACCAGCAAATTACACTGAAAACCCCGTTAATACCATCTACAACTCTTACACACACGAGATGGCTTAAAATTGTATGTAAGCATGATTTCATGAGTTCCATACGATTGGTTTAATACCTGACCTAGATTATAGTCAAAACTGTAGGATACTTTTAGTTTCCCGAAGTCGATTCCGGCAATAGCTCCTAATTCGAATTTGGTACGGTAAAAAAGGCCAATTTGTAATTCATTACTCTCCGAATCGCGTCGATAAAACATAGTACCATTTAACTCCAACTGAGAAATGCCTGCATATGTAAATCCGCTTAAACCCACACCAAAGTTTACCGGGTTGGATGAGTATTGTTTGTAAAACAAATAGGCAATATTGGTATTGGGATTCAGATTATTCTCTTTATTAAATAATGCAAACACATTTGCCGAGCTTAAGCCAAATTTTAATGCATTATAAGCGAGTTCAAAACCCAGAGTAGCATCAAAACTGTTTTTAAAAAGCAAATTTTCATAAATACCTGAGTTAATTTCACTGGAAGCTAAGGTAATTTGCGAACGGTCGTAAGCAAAATTATGATAACTTCCCGCTATTCCCATATTTAAAACCAAATCTTCGGACAAGGACAATGCATAAGCATAAGCTAACTGAATTTCGGTACTTTGTGTGTAACCCTTTATTTCAGTTAATACTTTGGCTCCCAACTGCATGGAGTAATCCTCGAAATACATTGTTCCGGCAGCATAAAAATCAGTTGGAGCACCCGGAAAGCTTATCCACTGTTTACGAGTAGCAACAGTTATTGAGTTTTGGTACGAATCGTTGACTGCGGCCGGATTTATTGAAAAGCCATTGTTCCAATAATTATTCAGGCGCACATGCGACTGCGACATAACATCCGTAATAAAATTCAAAAATAGAACTATTAGTATAAAATATCTTTTCATCTCACTGTCCTCCTCTGTTTATCGGGCTATAAAAACAAAACCCGGTTTTTTAACTACTCCTTCTGGCATATCGTAAAACAACATATAATAATACGTATCGGTTAATACTGGCTGACCCTTAAATGTACCATCCCAACCTTCAGAACCTTCGTAAAGCACAACCCCGTTTGAATTAAACACCTGCATCTTTACACCAGCCATAAAACGGTCGTTGACACCATCACCATTTGGTGTAAAAGTATTCGGGATATTATCCATTACTTTCCAGATAAGCTTTTCGACAGTAGAGTTACATCCATCGGGACTTACCACATGTAGTTTTATTTTTACTGAACCCGGTACGTTAATATCGTATTTGTGTGTCAGATTTGCACCTTCATCTGATGTTCCGTCACCCAGATCCCAACTATAGCGTGCCATGGCTACATTGTCAGTCCACAGACTAATTTCCGGTTCATTTTGCGTAACAACCTGTTTGTTCGCATATATTGAATAGGTTTGATTTTCGTATTCCGACGCTGTAAAGTAAAGCGTTGAATAACATCCATTTGCTGTAGTTCCTGTGACCGAATATGTACCTGCCTTTTTAATTACTTTGGTATCTGAACTTGTTCCATCGTTCCACAAATATGTTGAGGCTCCCGTAATCTTAATTTCAACCGAATCGTTTGTACAGAATTTGGGTTCACGATTTAACGACAAGGTTGGCAGGTCTTCCACAGTTAACTGCTTTTCAACCATCATTTGTGCAGTCTGCGTTTTAATTTTGAGTAGTACTTTGTATGTACCTGCTCCCAAATATAAATGAGTGGGCGATTTCAGAGCAGAAGTAGCATTATCGCCAAAACTCCATTCAAAATCAGCTCCAGAAACTTCATTTTCAGGCATTTCTACATCAAAAGCATACACTCTGGCATTACAATCAGTTGTAACAGCTTTAATATTCGCCTGAATAACATTGGTATTAAAGTAAACCACCGACTCGCAACCTGCTGCATCTGTTACTTTAAACGAATAAGTTTGTGATTCTGTAGTTTCCATACGCATTTTCGAATCATCAACCAAACCACCCGACCAATAACAATTATAAGGACCTGTACCTCCGACAATTGTAGCTGTACATACCTGTTTGTATTTCATACAACTTGCATCATAAACCATAGTCAATGTTATGTCGGCTTTAAGCGTCTCAGGTTTAATTACTTCGTACAACTCTGTGGCACTACAGCCAAAAGTGTCGGTAACCGTTACAAAATACTTACCTGCTTTCAGGTTGGTTATATCTTTTGTAACTTCACCTGTCGACCACAAGAATTTATAGGGTTCAGTTCCACCTTCCACATTTAAACTAATAGCACCACTGCTGGCATTATTGCATTCAAATACATTGTTTACCATAGCTTTTACAACCAGTTTTTCAGGTTCGGTAATAACAAAGGTATTGCGCAATACACAAGGGCCACCATCGGAAACCTCCACATCATATACACCCGGAACAAGATTATTTCTGTCGGCACCAGCAGTAGAACCATCCAACCATTTAACTTTTAAGTACTTATTTGTAGCTTTAATATTCAAATGGATGCTACCATCATTCTCACCCTTACAACTTACATTTTTCACTACCGGATCAACTACAAAAGTCTGTTCTTCCTGAATTTCTATCTGTATTGATTTTGAGCATCCCCTTGCATCCGAAACAAGTATCTGGTATAAACCCGGCGAAAGATTTTGTTGAATCAAGCCAGTTGCATAATTACTCCATGTAGCTTCATAAGGCGCAATTCCTCCTGTCACCTTTAATTCTACCGATGCATCGCTGCGGTTATAACATGTTCCGTTCGACTTTTCAACCTCAATCTGAATTTCATTTTCCTGATTAACAGATACCGTTAACAAACCCACACAATTCAGACTATCAGTAACTATTAACTCGTAAACACCAGCTTTTAAGCTATCAATCGTTTGTAAATCAGAAGAAAATGAATCAGGACCTTTCCAGAAGAAGTGATAAGCAGGTTTTGATGAAGATGTAAATGGTGTACCACCCTTCACATTGACCGATATAGCCCCTTCGGCAGCACCATAACACTGATTATGTACCAGTTTATCAATCGAAATTTCAATTTCCTCAGGTTCGGAAATTCTAAAAACATCCGATACAACTTCACAATGATTACTGTCTGTCACTACCAACTGATACTCTCCTACTCCACAATTTGTTAGCGAATTTTCGGTGCTGTAGATATTTCCGTTTTTTGTCCATTTATAGTTAAATGGCTTAATCCCACCATTTACATGTAACCTGATAACAGCATTTTGTTCGGCAAAGCATTTTAGCTGTATAACAGAGTCAACTACAATCGACAAAGCATCGGGCCTTAAAATGCGATAAACATACTGTTTCGCCAAACCAGTAGCATCTGTCACCGTAAGTGAATACTCGCCATCGCGTAAACCGCTCAACTCCATTTTATCCGAGACAAACCCATCAGGACCTGTCCAGTTAATTTGATATCCACCCTCTTCGATGAATTTTCTCCCACCGTATACTTCAATCCTGATACTTCCATCGTTCTCATTGGCACAGCTAATATTTCTCACATCAGCCTTTACATACACTTCGGGTAACACATTAATTTTCAGATTAAATGCTGTGCCTGAACATCCGAAAATTTCGGGTACTACCACATATGTAATTTGCAGAACAGAATCGGTACGGTTATAAAGTTTTCCCGATACCGCAGGCATAGCCACGGACGATGCCTGATAACCACTTACAGGATTCGAAGGGGTTGCAACTGTCCAGGAATAAAAAGTACCGATAGGCAATATGTCATCGTCAGTAGCAACAGGAATAAAATCGAACAATTCACCACTAACAACCTGTAAAGATTTATCCGAAATTTCAGGAGAATTCAAAATATTAATTTCAGCTACTTTTGTTTGTAAAGAGGCACAATTATTAGTTCCGAATGTAATGCGGCAAAAATAATACTGTATACCTCCACTTTGAAGACGCAAACTTAACTTTGAAGATGTAGCACCTTCAATAACGCTTTCCTGACCATACAATGCATCGACACAACTATACCATTGATAATTAACAACATCGCCACCACCATCAATTTTCACCTGTAATGAATGTGCTGAGTCACTCAGGCAGACCAATCCGCTATTAGGTTGCTGTGTAATTACGGGGGTTTTGTACACCTGAACTTCAAATGGTTCGCTCAATACATCACAACCTTTTATCGATTGATAAACCTGACAGAAATAGAACTTCTTTCCTACAACTGTGGATGTTAATTGCAGTTTATCTGTTGTTGCATTTTTGATTAATTTCAAAGCAGCGCTTACAGTATCAGTAGCACTATACCACTGGTATTTCAGAGTTCCGTTATTTTCGGCTACCGTCACTTGTAAGGCGTCCAGTTGCCCATTTACGCAGGTTGACTGACGTTTATTAACTATACCCGTGATAAGAGGTAACGGATTTACCTTCACCTGAGCTACATCGCTGGTAGCATTACCGCAATTTGTTCCGTTTACAGTTATTTTACAATAAAAATAATAATTGCCAATTTCGTCAACTCCTGTAGGTAAATAGTACAATTCATTCGCTCCTGCAATAGCATTTCCTCCATAATTTGCATTTTCGGTATTGCGGTACCACTGTACATGTCTGCCCGAAGTTACTCCTGAACATTCCACGCGTAATGTATCGGGCAAAGCCCCTATACACACTTCTTGTACAGCTTGTGGCTGGGTTGTGATCAATGGGTTGTCTAACACTTCCATTTTAAACACCACTGATTGATTCATGTTACAGGTACTGTTATCAGCATCTTCTACCGATAGGAATTCATAATTATAAGTCGATATTTTTCCCGTATTAACCGGCAAATGCAAAGTATCACTTCCGGCCTCAGTAGTTGCTTTCAGAATGTCGCCTCCGTTTATACGGTAAAATACTGTATAAGGTGCAGTTCCATTTTTAAATACAAAATCGGCAAAAGAATTGTCAGCTCCAAGACAAAATTCGGAAGTACCAGCCTTTTCAGCATAAATTCTTGGTAAAACAGTTATTACATAGTTCACTACGCTACCCTGACATGTACCATTATCGGCAATAATGGCAATCCGAATTTCAGCTATCGAATCCGAATTATTTTGTACTATTGAGGCTTTAATCACATTGCCTTCACCATTGGTCAAACCTGTTGTTACATTGGGTGTTCCCTGAACTGTCCATCTGAAACGGACAGTTGAATTTGCATCAGCCAATACAATGTCATTGGTTAAATCGTTGCTGCAAACAGTTTGAGTAAGTGAAGTAAGCAATACTTCGGGGATAGTTTTTACATGTACCAACATAGAATCGGAATTCGTAAAAACGCAGTCGCTGGCTATCTGTAAACGCACAATATACTTTTTATCCGGATTGAATTCAATTACCGGATAAGGCGATTTTGCTGTTGTTGCCGACACAAACCGATAATCGTCCGGGCTCACATTATTGCCTGAAATTGTCCAGTTGTACGATGCAATTTTACCGTAATTAGTATTGTACAACGGTTTATTAGCATTTTGCGAAAAATCCACCTTCAACATAGCGGAAGCAGGGACACAATTCACCACACTATCCACAGGAAAAGTAACAGTGGCTCCTCCGGCAACATATACATCCTTCACATCAGTAGTGTAAGTACCACACGCATTAACAAGTTGAAGTTGCACACCATATACACCCGGTTTAGTAAACTTCACAGTTGCATCCATATTTGAGGCATTCAAAACATAAGCTCCTGTATTGGAAGTACTTTTAGGAATAACCTTCCATTGATATTGCGGTTTACTACAATCTGATTCTGATTGATTAGAAGTATTTTTCAGTATCACCTCGGTATCCAAACAAACCGAATCGCTGCTAAATTCAAACGCTACAACGGGCATAGCTTCAATAATAATCTTTTTCTCGATATCAGTAATCATTTGACATAAATCCTGATTCTGTGCTTCAATTTTAAATGTCCAGCAGCCCGCCTGAGTCATCTCGGAAGCCGGCATCGTCAGGTTGCCCTTGGCATCGACCCAGGTTGAATTGGATACAACCGCAAAGTCATCATCGCCCGGTTTTTTATAATACCAATAAAAATTGGATGCTTCTTTGCAACCTACTTTTCCGTAAAAACCCGGAATTGTAGTGTTTTCAAGATATACAGATTTTCCTAAACAGGCTTTTTGTGGGGCATTAAAGCTGGCACGTGGAGGAACACTCACATTAATAAGTTTTTCAACCCCATTCCCGTTTTTAGTGAACGCCGAACATGAATTGGATACACCTGCGTTGAATAACTGCATACGTACAATAAACGAGCTACCGGTTTCGCTACACGAAGCTTTGGTAAAAATATGTGTAATGTACGGGTGATTCAACAACTGTTGCTGGGTAAATTCTTCTGCAACAGTGCCATCGCCAAAATTAATCTGATACTTTGAGCCCGGATAATTACGTCCTATCCCTCCTATTGAAGTATCGACTACAAAATCGACTGAATGATTTACACAAATTTCCTCGCTACTTGTATTTCCCAAATTAGTTCCGTTACCATGAAATAAAAACAATGCACTAAAAATGCTGGATGCACCGGATGTACTTTTTACTTGAAGTACATATGAACCTAAACCCAGATTATCCGGAATAGTTACCGAGCCATTGTTAATTGTCATAGGAATCTGATTATTGGAAAATACATCAAGCAAAATCGCTTCGTATGCATTTCCTGCCTGATAACCAGTAATTTTAATTTGACGCTGAGCCACACTCATGTTCGAAGTTTTAGCACCTACCTGCTGATTTAGCGAACCACACATTAGCCCTGCTACATCCGAATTATTTATACAATTAAAATAGGTGGAATTATTGGGCAAAGCAGAACTAAGAACAGGCAATGAAGGGGCTTCAACATCAGTCACTTCAAATGAAGGTGTTTCCTCTGTGTGAACCGGATAAGTTGTTCTGATACGTAATTTATACCTGCCCGGCTGCAGATTTGCAGGTAAAACAGCATTAAATACCGGTAAGTAAAAATGAGCAACAGTTCTAAGGGGAGTTGCTGTTTGCCAATTTCCATTTACATCCGACAATTCAAGTGTAAAAGTATTTTTTAATGAAAATGTGTCGGTAGGGTTTAGAATTACCGACACACCAGAACCCGGCGCATAAGTAACATTAGAATCGAACCATAAAATATTGATGGATTGAGCCCTTAGTTGAAGTGCCGAAATACTGAAAAACAGGAATAATATAATATGTAGTAGAGAAGTTCTCATATCACAACAAAATGATTTAAATAGGCTTATAAAATACTTGTTTTAAGTACTGTAAAGCTAAATAACATTATTGTGAAACCTTCAGACACAATTGTGTAGCAGACAATTGCAGTATTTGTAGCAAAAACAATTAAATAAATGAGGTATGCAATTGCAAGCTATTTATACTTTGGTCAACTCTATAAGAACATCTTTCATTATTACAACTCAACATTGCAACCAAATCACATTATCAACTCATAATCAAACAGATAAAAACAGAAAAAGCATTCCAAATCCGGATTATAAGTAATTAATATAGAAAGTAGATTTACTAATCCATATACAGCATTGTACTTTTTATTACAAATTACTACACAAAAATCAAAGGCCGGAAATGCAATTGTTAATAAGATTTTTTCGCGGGCTTTCATTTTAAGTTAAAAAGAATAATAAGCGCAAGCCACTTTAAATACTTTAACATAGTCGGATTGAAAATAATTTTACAGGACACAAAAACAGGCGATTTTTGAACCAAAAAAGTAATAGTAACTATCTATTGGAATAAATACAATTTTTACATAAATGCAGCCTGAGTTAAGAATAGGCACAAAAAAAGGCTGCATGTTTCCATGCAGCCCGTTTACCTAAAGCCGGCATTAATTAGTTAGCCGGACTGATTGCTTCTGAAGGACAAACATCAGCACAAGTACCACAATCAGTACAAGCATCTGCGTCGATAACATAGATATCACCTTCTGAGATTGCTTCTACCGGACATTCGCTGATGCAAGAACCGCAAGCAATACAATCTTCTGAAATTACGTAAGCCATTTTGTTTAAATTTTTGTTAGTACTATTAGCATTGCAAAAATAAAGTATTTTCTATTGCTACAAAAGTATTTTAAGTAAAAAAACAAACGAAAGTGCTATTATTGTGATATTCCTTATTTTGACATCGAATTAAAACGCTGAAAAACAATTACATCTTCATAACCTTGCTTTGTTCGGATCCAGCTTTTCAGTATAGCATTAACTTCGTAATTTTCTTTTTCGAACATACACTTACTGGCTGTATTCATTACTGAAATATGGCAGTATAACTGATTAATATTCAGAAATTCAAAAACATACTGTTCAATTAGCCTCAAAGCCAATGTGGCTAATCCCTTTCCTTTGAATGCATCATCCACAAACAATCCAAAAGCAATCCGGCTGTGATGCAGATCCAAATCGAACAAATCAACCGTTCCGGCCAGTTGATTATCCGGTTTATGAATAATCATAAAACGCAACTGACCCGTTTCATAGATATTGGAATCGTAAGCTGAAATATATTGTTTCAGAGCAAATCGCGAATACGGTTGGCGGGTGTTGCCTACATCCCACAAACCAGGGTTATTTTCCCACTCATAAAGTTTTTCTAAATCTTCGGGCTCCGGTGCCCTGAGAACAATACGATCATCTTCCAACATATATTATTGAATTTTAAATTGCAAATATAAGGATAAAGCCAATAGGATGAATGTATTTTTATTTCTATCAGAAAATATGTATTTTTGAGGACAGAAAACTAACTGTTCAATTGATTAAAACTTATGATAAAAACTTTCGTATTCACTTGCTCTCTGATATTATCAGTGGTATCATTTGCAGGAAACAACGACTCAGTTCCTGTTTACAACATTAAAACCACGGTTGGCGATATTACCGTAAAACTCTACCCTGAAACTACAAAACACCGCGATAATTTTATTAAACTGGCTGATAAAGGCTACTACAATGGCATTCTTTTTCATAGGGTTATCAATAATTTTATGATACAGGCAGGCGACCCAAAATCAAAAACGGCTGTTAAAGGAGCTGCTTTAGGTTCGGGCGATACAGGTTACACTATTCCGGCTGAGATTCTTTATCCGCAGTATTACCACAAGAAAGGTGCGCTGGCGGCCGCACGTCAGGGCGACGATGTTAATCCCAAACGGGCATCGTCGGGTGGACAGTTTTACTTGGTTAAAGGAAAAGTACTTACCGAAGGCATGTTATTCTCCATTGAAAGAGACAAACAACGTAAATTGGAAAAAGATCTTTTTCAGGAACTTATAACCGCTCAAAAAGAAGAATTAAAGAAACTTCAACTAAAAAAAGACCAAACACAGATTGCAGCCTTCAACGATTCGATTATGGGCATAGCACGTCAGAAAATTCGTGAAAAAGGTGAATATAAACTGGCGCTACCCATACGAAAAGACTACAAAACCATAGGTGGCATTCCGCATCTCGACAACGAATACACCGTTTTTGGTGAAATTGTGGAAGGCCTGAATGTGCTCGACAGTATTTCAAATGTAAAAGTGGACAATAACAACCGTCCGCTTAAAGATGTAAGAATTATAAGTATAAAACGAGTGGAATAAAACTCAAGTCATTTTTAACGTTGAGAATTTCCATTGTTGGTAGTGCCTTTACTGCGTACTGAAAAATATACAAACTGTGCGGCTCCATCAGTTAATCGCCCATAAGATTCGCCATCGCTCATAGTTGAAAAGCTCACATTATCAATTACAGTACCTGTATTATTTCGCAGATAAACTTTATCAGCATCGGAGCTTAGTCCAAAGACAAAAAAGCCTGCTTCGGCTGGTTTACGCTGTTCAAATACCACATAACCCTTCGCTTTCAGTACAGTTCCCTGTGGTATTGTGAATGCATCTTCCAGTTTATCGTATAGTATGTATCCGCTAATATCCACGTCGGCGTCAGTGGCATTGTAAAGCTCAATCCAATCCCAATCGGTATCGGCTGCAGCAGTTTTCGAAACTACTTCGTTAATATAAATTCCCGGATTATTTCCGGAAGTATCTTCATTGCTTGTTAAGTCCGGCTCTACATCATCCTTACATCCATAAACTCCAAAGAAAACTGCTAACAGAACTACATTTAATATTATTCGCATTACTTTAAATTTAACTGATTAAAACAAGGCCATTATCCTGCATTGTAACACATTGACATCCAATCCATTTGGCATCGATTGATAAAATTCTTTGCCATCGTATTGTAACGTACCGCCTGCGTTAGCCCATTTATCATGATCAACAAAAGAATAATTCAACGACAGTTGAATGTTTTTAATTGGTATCCAGTTTATTGCGGCAGTATAAACCGTCGATTTCCCACCAGTGATCCAGTATGCAGGCGACGATTCATGAAAATCATTCATATTCAGATAGCTATATCGGAAGGCCACTTCAAGTGTACCTTTTTTATCAGTAGGAGTTTCACCACCCGAAAACTCTGCTTCACTTACAGAATAATCACGTGATGCGCCCCACACAACATACGAGCCTGATAAGTAAAACCCGTTAAACTCAGCATTCTGCAAAACGGATTTTACTCCGGATGTAGATAAGGTATATCGTTTAATTGTATTAAAGATATATTCACTTTCAAAAACCAGTTTTTTATATTTAAAGGCGAATTCAGCGCCACTTATCCAGAAATAATCAACATTGAGTACAGTTGCAGTTATAAATCGACGGCGATCAACCCGGCTTTCAGGAAAAGTCCGGAAACCTACACTACGATGCTCACTTCCGTTTGCATCAGGGGTACGTATGGTAGTATACCCGCCAAAGTGAAGTGTATACGAACCATCATTGACCGGAAACCATGCCAGACGTGCTGTAGCCGCCACACCATCATTTCCCCGGTTTTCATCCTTTTGATCAATATCAATTGTTTGCCCAAACACGCCACCCGAAGCCCACCAATGACGATTATAACCTGTCCACGATAGTCCGAGGCTACGTCCGGCCGCAAATGCTTCAACCACATTCGGGCGCTCCATAAACGACAGATACTTTGAACTTGTGGTACGGTCCATGCTCATTGGCTCTTTGAAATGTCCGGCTTTTAGATACATTTGATTACCGATACGATAACCGGCATACAAATCCTTCACTTCCACTTCATTATAAGCCAAGTCAACATCCCATTCGGCAAACCAGTTCTTATTCATATTTGCTTTTACAGCAAATCGTATCCGGCGAGGATTAATTCCGTTACTAAATCGAAAATTATCTGTTCCGGAACTTACCAAATCGGTATTTGCCGGACTCAAATAACAGGCAGCATCCAGATAGAGACGAGTATCGAGCCACCATGAAAAACGGCCATCGGCCGTACTAAACACCATTCTGCCCCTGTTATTAACTGTAGAATGGATACTATCGTCAGCAAACAAAGCGGTAAAAAACAGAACGAAAATACCTACTAAAACAAATCTTTTCCTCATTAATATCTGCATTGAAATAATCCACAAAAATGCTCATTCCAGAATACAGGAGTGTTTTATTTCTGTAAAATTCCGATTCCAATTTTATTACATAATCATTATAGCAACACTTATAAAAAACAACCATAACAAATTGACATTCTATTATTTAAATAAATTTTTAAAATAAAAGAATATTATACGTTTTTGAAACATCAAATTCACCGGATTGAAACAATAAAGAGCCACATTTGCATACAAATTCAAGCACATAACAATGAAAACCAAAATTATCACGCTTTGCCTGCTATTTTCGATAGCATTTGTCGTATCTTCATTTCGCTCAAACCCGTCAAATAAATTAAGTGATTATGTGGGGCGCTACGTTTTCCCTTATAACCAGGCAATAGAAGAAGTTGTAGTTAACCTGCGAAACGATTCATTATTTGCAACCGCCTCATTGGGTACTGTTCAATTAAAGCATGTATCAGACGATAATTTTGAAATACCTGAATATGGTGGCGAGGTAATATTTACACGAAATGACACGAGTAAAGTTGTGAGTACAGTTAAAGTAACAATTCCGGCAGCATCTATTGAAATTGAAGGAAAGAAAGTACAAAACAAACAACCTTAAAACAGAACAAAAGCATATGAAAAGAACAAAAATAGTTTTAGCAATTTTGCTAATAAATGCCAGTTTAATGGCACAATCTGTTGTAAGTGGCTATGTATTTGAGGATTTAAACAACAACGGCAGAAAAGATGGCCGGGAAAAAGGGCTGGCAAACGTAGCTGTTTCGGATGGGAAAAACGTGGTCATAACCAATGATAAAGGGCGTTACGAACTGAAAACAGGCAACGACAATATTATATTCGTTATCAAACCTGAAGGATATAAATTTCCGGTAAACCAGTATAATCTGGCTCAGTTTTACAAAATCCACAAACCATCAGGGGCACCAAAACTACATTTTGAAACCGTAAATCCTACCGGAAAATTACCCTCATCGGTCGATTTTGCACTCAACAAAACAACTGAATCAACCGAGTTTACAGCAGTAATTTTTGGCGATCCACAACCCTACGATACCAATCACGTAAATTATTTCAGAAAAGCGATTGTTGACGACATAAAAGCATTTGGCACGCGTAATGCTCTGTTTGGCATATCGTTAGGCGACATAGTGGGCGACGATCTTACACTTCACAATCCATATAAACAAACGGTGAAAGAAATAGGGCTGCCATGGTACAACGTAATGGGTAATCATGATATGAATTACGACGTTAAATCCGATACACTTTCCGATGCAACATTTGAGGCACATTTTGGCCCAAACAACTACGCTTTCAATGTAGGAAAAGCACATTTTATTGTACTGGACGATATACTTTACCCCGATCCGCGCGACGGCAAAGGATATTGGGGCGGATTCAGAAACGACCAACTCGAATTTGTAAAAAACGATCTGAATCACGTCCCAACAGATAATTTGATTGTTATTTCGTTACATATCCCGCTTGAAGATAAAGAAAGTGGCACTGAGGCATTTCGTCAGGCAGATCGAATTCAACTTTATAAATTACTGGATAATTACGAAAATGTACTAATTCTGTCTGCACATACTCACATTCAATATCAGGCATTTACAAGCAGTTCGTTGGGTTTAAACAGAAAAAAGCCCATACATGAATTCAATGCCGGAGCAACTTGTGGCGATTGGTATTCAGGTATCATTAATGAGAATAATTTACCGGTAACTACTATGCGTGATGGAACTGAACAAGGATACTCCTTTTTACATGTAAAAGAGAATCAATACACACTCAACTATAAAGTAAGCGGAAAACCATCTGACTATCAAATGGCTCTACACCTTCCAAAAGTTGTTCCATACAAATCGTACGGTAGCGACTACAGCATATTTGCAAATATTTTTATGGCGACTGAAAACGATGTTGTGGAATACCGGATTGATAATGGTGAGTGGAAAAAAATGACTCGCCTGGAACAACCGGATCCAGGCTATGTGCGCTATGTACAGGACTGGGATTATCTTGAGAAACTAGTTCCCGGTCGTCGTCCATCAGATCCGGTTAACTGTTTTCATTTATGGCAGGGCAATCTTTCAGTACAATTAGAGCCCGGAATACATCCGGTTGAAGTTCGTACAACCGATATGTTTGGACGTATTATTTCTCAAAAAACCAGTTATCGGATAGAAAACAATCAGTAAAAATCAAGTAATTCATCTGTTTTTGTGCAAAATAATCGTTTTTATATCAAACAACTGAAGATGTAATAGCGTTGTAATATATATGAAATGCTATATTCTTTTCTTTGTCAAATCATTAAAGACAAATGGGAATTAAAACACGAAAAGTAGAGACGATTAACAGGGATATCAGCTGGATGTATTTTAACCGGCGGATTTTAGATGAAGTTGCAGACAAATCAAATCCTATACTGGAGCGATTTAAATTTATAGGGATTTACTCAAGTAATTTGGATGAATTTTTCAGAGTCAGGGTAGCCACGTTGCGACGTATGGCAGAAATTGACAAATCCTTGAAAAAAACGGATAAAGAGTCGGCAAAGATATTAAAAACTGTACTACATCTGAACGAACTTTACACCGAAGAACTTGAGAGTATTTTTCACAATCTGATTGCTGAATTAAAATCGGAAAACATTCATTTTGTAAACGAAACACAACTGAACGATAAGCAAAAAGAGTTCATTGACGATTATTACAAAAACACTCTGATGAGTCATTTGTACCCTATACTTGTTTCGCAAATGGATGAAGAACCCAAACTCAGCGATAAGAGTACGTATTTAGCTGTTCGGATTTCAAAAGAAAACTCTGATAATAAACGGAAACTGAAAGAATACGCCCTGATACAGATTCCAACATCTGAATTATCGCGTTTCATTATTCTTCCATCCGATAATTTGGAAGTAAATATCATGTTTCTCGACGACGCCATCCGGTATTGCTTACCCCGAATTTTTGCTTCACTAAATTATGATACTTACCAGGCTTATACCATAAAATTCACACGCGACTCCGAAATGGAATTCGATAATGATGTGTATCAAAGCATGTTAAGCAAAGTATCGAAAGCTGTAAAAAACCGCAAATACGGTGAACCTTTACGGTTTGTTTACGACAGAGAAATAACCCCGGGCTTATTGAAATTTGTTGAGAAAATGCTGAAACTCGATAAAGAGGATGCACATGTTGCCAGTTATCGATATCACAATTTAAAAGATTTTATCAGCTTTCCCAATATTAACCGGCCCGATCTCAAATTCAGTCCGCAACCTCCATTATCAGTACCTGAATTTGACAACGCTGTTAGTATGATAGAGCTAATCAAAGAACGGGATCGGTATTTACACTATCCATACCAGAATTTTGACTACTTTATTCGTTTACTGAGCGAAGCTGCAATTAGTCCCGATGTAAAAGCGATAAAAATCAGCATCTACCGCCTGGCTAAAAATTCAAAAATTATTAAGGCACTTATTTGTGCTGCCATGAATGGCAAAAAAGTAACTGCGAATGTAGAACTCTTAGCACGTTTCGACGAATCGTCCAATATTAACTGGGCACAAAAAATGCAGGATGCCGGCATTAATGTTATTTTTGGCATTGAAGGGCTTAAAGTACACTCAAAACTGGCATTAATCAAAACAAAAACAAAAAGCATAGCTTGTATCGGTACCGGTAATTTCCACGAAGGGACAGCGTCGCTTTATACTGACTTTACGTTAATGACGGCTTACCAGCCTATTGCAAACGAGGTAGATAACGTATTCGAATATATCGAACACCCTTATACTAACCCTATTTTCAAAGAACTAATTGTGTCGCCCAATTATACCCGCAAACGGATTTTGGCTATGATAAAAACCGAAACCGACAATGCAAAAAAGGGGATACCGGCTTACATATACATGAAAGTAAACCACATCGTAGATGAAAAAATAATTGAAAAGCTATACGCTGCGTCCAATGCCGGTGTAAAAATCAAACTACTTGTTCGTGGCAACTGTTCAATTATTACAGGTGTGAAAAATATGAGCGAAAACATTGTTGTTTTAGGTATTATTGACCGCTATCTTGAGCACTCTCGTATAATGATATTTGCAAATGGAGGTAAAGAAAAATACTATATCGGTTCGGCCGATCTAATGGTTCGCAACCTTGACAACCGTATCGAAGTATTTACACCGGTTCATGACCCGTCAATACAAATTCACCTGAAAAACACCATCCTAAGCGGATTACGCGACAATGTAAAGGCACGTATAGTGGATGGTAGTGGGCTTAATCTGATTCAAAAAACTAAAACCGGGCAACTTTATCGTTCACAGACAGAGCTTTACAATCATTACAAACAACTATTAATGCCTACAGGCGCAAATACATAAATCGTTAAAAACATCAAATTAAACTGAGTATGGAACAAATTAAATTTGGCGCAATCGATATTGGTTCGAATGCCGTTCGGTTATTAATCATGAGTATTTCGCCTGATAAAGGCGATGAGTATTTTAATAAGGAACTCATGATAAGAGTGCCGTTGCGTCTGGGGCAGGAGTCGTTTGAATCGGGAAAAATCCCTGAAAACAAACGCAAAAAACTCATACGCACTATGAAAGCATTCAGACATCTGATGAAAGTGTTTGAAGTGGAAGACTACAGAGCTTGCGCCACAGCTGCTATGCGCGAAGCATCGAATAGCAAAGAAGTCATTAAGTCTGTTAAAGAAAACGCTGACATCAAAATTGAAATAATTGATGGACAGGAAGAAGCACAAATTATTTACGATAGTCATTTTTTATACAATCTGAACGACCAACACAACTATATTTTTGTGGATGTGGGCGGTGGTAGCACCGAGATAAGTCTGATTTCGAATGGCGAATTGCTTCAATCTTTCTCGTATAAAATTGGAACAGTACGTATGCTGATGAATAAAGTTGACAGCAACGAAAATGATCGTATGCGCAACGATTTAATGGCCCTGAAATCAATGTACGAAGTTAAAAATATTATTGCTTCAGGTGGCAATATCATAAAACTCAATGCCCTTTCAAACACCCGCAAAGATCGCAAGCTGAACATACAAACACTCGAGAGTTTGAACAATGAGATAAAACAACATACTGTAGAACAACTCATTGACCTTTACCACTTAAAAGCCGACAGAGCTGATGTTATTACATTTGCGGGCGATATATATATAACTGTAGCCAATACAATTGGGGCTACCCATTTTATCGTACCCAAAACAGGGCTTATTGATGGTATCATCCATTTGCTTTTCGAAAAATGGAAGCGAAAAATTTCAAAAAAGAAAATAAAAGATTTGGAAGATGTCACCAACGATAATGTAGAGGATATTGAATCAGAAAATATTGAATCAGTAGACAATGATTCAGACAAACTTAATAACGAAACTACCTGAATCATTCACTTTTAAAAATCATCATTCCCAATTTGCCCGAAGCTATCAGTTCATACTGATAAACTTCGGGCAATACTATTATTATTCTAAAAGCAAAACAGTGGTATATGACAAACAGACTAGAAAAACTACGCGAAACAATTCAAAAAACACTACTCGAAAACAATAATATTGATGATGTTTGCGATGGATTGGTACATCTGAACGGCGTAGGACAGTACTGTTGTTTACTGGCAGCCAAAAGAAATCTCGACACAGAAATTGCAACTGCTTGCGGACTTTTACACGATATTTATACTTATAAATACGAGTATAGCAAACAACATGCCCAATTGGGAGCACTTGAAGCAGAGCAAATACTAAGCAGTACAGCACAGTTTACACCCGACGAAATGGAACTGATAGTAAATGCAATAGCACAACACAGCGATAAAAAAAGCATAGACAACACGAACCCCTATGCCGAACTTTTAAAGGACGCCGATACATTACAGAACTCACTGTACAATCCCCGTTTGAGCATAAAACACAAAAGCAGATTAAAAGAAGTATTAAAAGAACTGGGGATAAAAATAAAAATTAAACGACTCAGAGGCATTGTTGCTACACAGGAAAACGAAGAATCCAACTGAGTTTTCAAACATACCTTCGTAATAG
>RRZU012316803.1_pt1 | contig 24051 bp, 19 predicted proteins | sample 2165561 | NCBI WGS metagenome assembly RRZU01 (sample SAMN10456909, study PRJNA506462) | wastewater metagenome | isolation source: wastewater sludge | place: USA: Moscow, Idaho | reverse complement strand
CCATTGCTACAGGGATACACCCAGTTACTTTTCGAACCTGGTAGTTAAGTCTGTATACGCCTAAAATACTTAGCCTTTGGCTTGGGAAAATCGGTAGTCGCCAAACTTTTTTATTTGATAGAACTTGCTTCTATCTTTTTTATTTAAAAAAATGATTCTAAATAAATGAGTATAATAAAAAATAGGAATTGATAATAAATTACTTTACAAATCCATAAAAAAAATGTATAATATAAAAAGATAGAGGCGCAAATTTCTAATAGTAACTATGTTGAGACAATCAAGTCATTGAAGCATATTGAAAGGAGAATTTGCCGAAGTTATAGAACTGATAATTCTATGGCTGGCTTTATAGAAAATATCTATAAAACTGTCATTACTGATGAGGTAATGGTGAGCTATCAGTGGAATAGTCAAGATTGAATTATAAACAAAACATAGATTATTTGCTGGTAGTTTTACTATCAGCATTTTTTATTTTATATAAAAATTGAAAAAGTAAAACTGAAAATAAACAAATTTTAGAAGGAGGGAACATGAAACTTTTTGGTACATCAAAAATTAACCAGAATGGTAATTTAGAAATAGGAGGAGTAGATACATTAAAACTAGTTGAAGAGCATAAAACACCACTTTATGTTATGGATCAACAACTTATAGAGGACACTATAGATAAAATGAATGTTGCTTTTAAATCAGAAAGATTTGAAACTCAGATTGCATATGCAGGGAAAGCTTTTTTAACGATGGCAATGGTAAAGATTGTAGATGAAAAAGGACTAGATTTAGATGTTGTATCAGAAGGTGAACTTTATACAGCATATAAAGCAGGATTTTCTATGAATAGAGTTCATATGCACGGAAATAATAAAACATTAAATGAGTTAGAACTAGCAATCGAATTAAGAATAAAAGAAATAGTTATAGATAATGAAGATGAAATATCTAAAATAGAGAGAATATGTAAAGAAAAGAATAAAAAACAATCTGTTTTATTAAGAATTGATCCAGGAATAGAAGCACATACACATCAATATATAAAAACATCTGGACTAACATCAAAATTTGGGATATCATTATTTCAAGAGAATTTATTTGATATAGTTAAACGTATTAATGATAGCGAATATTTAGAATTTGAAGGATTTCATACACATATTGGATCACAAATATTTCAATCAGCATTTTTTATGTTTGCATTAGATGAAATATTTAAATATTTAGATAAATTGAAGAAAGAATTAGGAATTGTAGTAAAAACTGTAAATATGGGAGGTGGATTTGGAGTTTATTATACAAATGGCGATGATCCAGCACCAATAGAAGAAGTATTGAAAGAAGTAATAACATATACAGAAGCAATGGAAATAAAATATAAAATTGGATTTAAAACATTATGCATAGAGCCAGGTAGAAGTATAGTAGGTAATGCAGGAACTACACTATATACAGTTGGTGGAATAAAAGAAACAGTTGGAGGAAAGACTTATGTATTTGTAGATGGAGGGATGGCAGATAATATAAGACCAGCACTCTACCAAGCAGAATATGAAGCTGGAATAGTAAATAAACTTAATAATGAGCTTACTGGAGAAGTTACATTAGCTGGAAAATTTTGTGAATCTGGAGATGTTCTTATAGATAAAATAAGATTACAAGATACTCAAATAGGTGATATTGTAGCAGTACCAACAACAGGAGCATATTGCTACTCAATGTCTAGTAACTATAATAGATTTGCAAAACCTGAAGTGATATTTGTAAAAAATGGTGAATCTAAAGTAGTTGTAAAGAGAGAAACATTAGATGATTTAATACGAAACGATGTATTATAATTAATCAATTGAAAAATGTAATGAAAATAGATAGGAGTGAGTTAGGTGATAATAGTTCATAAGTACGGAGGTTCATCAGTAGCAACTACAGAAAAAATAATGAATATAGCAACTTATTTAGGAAGTGTAAAAGATCAAGGAAATGATGTAGTAGTAGTTGTTTCAGCAATGGGAAAAACAACAGATGGGTTAATAAAGCTAGCAAATGAAATAACAAATGATCCTGATAAAAGAGAATTAGATAGACTTATGTCTACAGGAGAACAACAGACAATAGCACTTTTAGCAATAGCATTAAAAACAAAAGGATATGATGCGATATCTTTAACAGGAGATCAGGCAGGAATAAAAACAATAGGTCATCACACAAAAAATACAATAGATACAATTGATGGTGATATAATAAAATCACATTTAAGTGAAGGAAAAGTAGTAATCGTTGCAGGATTCCAAGGAGTAAATAAAAAGGGTGATGTGACAACATTAGGAAGAGGAGGTTCTGACACATCAGCAGTAGCATTAGCAGCTGCATTAGATGCAAAATGTGAAATATATACAGATGTTGATGGAATATATTCAATAGACCCAAGAGTTTATCCTCAAGCAAAAAAAATACCGGTTATATCATATGATGAAATGATGGAATTAGCATATTTAGGAGCAGGTGTAATGGAACCACGTGCTGTTGAATTAGGTGGAAAATATGGAGTAGAAATATATGTAGGAAAATCATTAGGTGAAAAGAATGGAACTATAATAACTTCAAAGGAGAAAGTAATGGAAAGAAAATTAATAACAGGAGTATCAATAAATGAAAATGTACTTATGGTTAATGTAGAAAATATACCGACATATGCAGAGAATGTTTATGCAATATTCTCATTAGCAGAAACACATGGAGTAAATATAGATATGATTAGTCAAAATGATGTATCATCAGAAAATGGCAGTCTAGCATTTACATGCCCAAAAACAGATGAAATGGCACTCAATAAAGCAATAGAAGAATTAAGAAAAATACTACCAAGTATAGAAGTAACAGTAAATTCATATGTTTCAAAAGTATCATTAGTTGGAATAGGAATGATTAGTAATATAGGAATAGCATCTAGAACATTTAAAGTCTTAGCAGAAAATAAAAAAAGTTTCCATCAAGTTGCTACATCTGAAATAAGTGTTTCATTAATTGTTGATGCAGTTAATGCAAAAGAAATAGCTAGTTTATTATCAAAAGAATTTGAAATATAAAATTTCATAAATAGTAATATAGCATAGCTAAGTTGAATTGGAGATGAATTTTAAATGATCAAATTTGAAAAATATCATGGTTTAGGAAATGATTTTGTAATAATTAATGAACGTGAATTAATAGAAAAAGGGGTTTCAGAATATAATGAATTTGCAGAAAGTATTTGTGATAGACATTTTGGAATAGGAGCAGATGGGTTATTGATATTAAAATATGTTGCAGAAATGCCGTTTATGTTCTACTATAATTCAGATGGTAGTCAGGCTCCAATGTGTGGTAATGGAATACGTTGTTTTTCACATTATATAAAAAATAATAGTTTAGAAGAAGAGGATACATTCACAGTAAAAGTTATACCAGGAGATCTAAAAATAGAAACTCATAATGAAGATGATGGTTCATTTTGGGCGAAAGTAAATATGGGAAAACCTATATTCGATGTAAAAAACATAATAAATATAAACAGTGATAATTATATTAATGAGCCAATAACTGTTGATGGTGTCGATTTAAATATATCGTTTATATTTATGGGGACAGACCATTCGGTAGTATTTGTTGATGATTTTGATAAAATAGATATACCTAAAATAGGATCTATGATAGAAAATAATAAAGACATATTTCCAAAGAAAACAAATGTAAATTTTGTAAAAGTTATAGATAAAGATCATATAGATGTTATTACATGGGAACGTGGAGCAGGTCTTACATTAGCATGCGGAACAGGAGCAACAGCATCAGCAGTATTATCAAAGCATTTTGGATATGTGAATGATATTGTAAACGTTAATCTACCAGGTGGACGCTTAGTCATAGATGTAACAAATATAGAAGATAATGTATTTATGACAGGTCCTAGTGAAAAGATAGCAGAAGGATATTATATATATTAAAATTTATACAATATGTATAAATTATGAAATTTCTTAGGAGGAAATTATGGAATTTAGAGGATCATACGTAGCATTAGTAACTCCATTTACATCAAAAGATGAAATAGATGAAGATAAAATAAGAGAATTAGTAAATTTTCATATAGAAAATGGAACAGCTGGAATAGTACCATGTGGAACAACAGGAGAGTATCCAACTTTATCTCATGCAGAACATGAAAAAGTAATAAAAATAGTTGTAGAAGAAGTTAGAGGAAGAATACAAGTAATTGCAGGAGCAGGTTCGAATAATACAAAAAGAGCAATCGAACTTACTAAATACGCAAAAGAATTAGGAGCTGATGCGGCATTAAGTACATGTCCATATTATAATAAACCATCACAAAGAGGTATATATGAACATTACAAAGCAATTGCAGAGTCAACACATTTTCCAATAATGTTATATAATGTGCCAGGGAGAACAGGAGTAAATATAGAGCCTGAAACAGTAGAAAAATTGATAGATTTAAAAGAAATAGTAGCTATAAAAGAAGCAACTGGAAGTATTGAACAAATGATAAAAATAAAAGAGCTTTGTGGAGACAGAATAGCAATACTATCAGGTGAAGATCATTTGATATTACCAATGTTGTCAATTGGAGCAACAGGAATAGTATCAGTTGTATCGAATATTATCCCTAGAGAGATGGCAGAGTTAATAAAAGCATTTGAAGAAGAGGATTTTAATAAAGCATTTGAACTACATTCAAGACTTTATGATATAAGTAGAAACATGTTTATAGAAGGAAATCCAGTTACTGTAAAAACAGCAATGAAAATATTAGGATTATTATCAAATGATGATGTTAGATTACCATTAGTTAGATCAGAACAATCAACAGTTACAAAATTAACTAATTTATTTAAAATCAAAAATTTGATATAATACAAACTCAAAGATAGAACTAAAATAAATATAATAAAAAGAGGAGGAAACATGCAAAAGTATAATGTAGCAGTTGTAGGAGCAACAGGATTAGTAGGACAAACATTTTTAAAGGTTTTAAAAGAAAGAAATTTTCCAATAGATAAATTATATTTATATGCATCAGCAAGATCAGCAGGAAAGAAAATATCATATGAAGGAAAAGAATATGAAATAATTGAATTAAAAGAAGAAAATATAAAAGATGATATAGAAATAGCTTTATTTTCAGCTGGTGGAGGAGCATCAAAAGAATTTGCACCAAAATTTGCTGCAAAAGGAGCTGTAGTAGTTGATAATAGTAGTGCTTGGAGAATGGACAAAGATATACCATTAGTTGTACCCGAAGCAAATCCAGATGAAGTTGAAAAACATAATGGAATAATAGCAAATCCTAATTGTTCAACAATACAAGTTGTACCTGTGTTAAGTGTGTTAGATAAAAAATATGGAATAAAAAGAATAGTTTATTCTACATATCAAGCAGTTGCAGGATCAGGACAAAAAGGAATAGATGATTTAGAAGCAAATTTAAAAGGAGAATCTTCAAAAGGATATCCTCATCAAATAGCATTTAACTTAATCCCGCACATAGATGCGTTTTTAGATAACGGGTATACAAAAGAAGAAATTAAAATGATTGAAGAAACTAGAAAAATATTAGGGAAACCTGATTTAAGAGTAACTGCAACATGTGTTAGAGTACCAGTAAGAATGGGACATGCAGTTTCTGTAAATGTTGAATTAGAAAAAGGATTTGAATTAGAAGATGTAATAAAAGCATTTGAAGAAAAAGAAGGTATAATAGTAGTAAACAATTCAAATAACAATGAATATCCTATGCCTATAAATGCAGAAGGCAAAGATGAAGTATTTGTTGGAAGAATTAGAAGAGATGAATCAATTGAAAATGGACTTAATTTATGGGTAGTTGCAGATAATATTAGAAAAGGTGCTGCAACAAATACTATACAAATTGCTGAAGTTATGATAAAAAAAGGTATAATAAATAAAAAATAATATAAAATAAAAGGAAAGTAGGAAAAATGAAAATAAAATTTAGTTTAATAGCAGTTATAATGTTAATGTTAGCATTAGTATCTTGTGGAGGATCAAAAAAAGCATCAGAATCATCAAAATTAAGAGTAGGGATGGAATGTGGATATGCACCATTTAACTGGTTCCAATCAGATGATAAAAATGGAGCAGTTAAAAATGCAACAAATGGTTACTGTGGTGGATATGATGTAGAAATAGCTAAGTTAATAGCAAAAGGATTAGGAAAAGATTTAGAAATAGTTCAAACTGATTGGGATGGATTATTAGGACCTGCATTAAATGCAAATAAAGTAGATTTAGTTATAGCAGGGATGTCACCGACTGATGAAAGAAAAGCAAACTTAGACTTTACGGACACATATTATAAATCAGATTTAGTAGTAGTAGTAGCAAAAGATGGTAAATATGCTAATGCAAAAACATTAAATGATTTTAAAGGTGCAAAAATAACAGCACAATTAAATACATTACATTATACAGTAATTGATCAATTAGTAGGAGCAAAAAAAGAAACAGCAATGGAAAATTTTCCTGCGATGATTGTTTCATTAAATTCTAAAAAAATAGATGGATATGTTTCAGAAAGACCAGGAGCAATGGCAGCAACATTATCAAATCCTAACTTAACATTCATATCATTCTCTGAAGGACAAGGATTCAAATATGCAACAAACGAAGTTGACGTTGCAGTTGCAGTAAAAAAAGGGAATACAGAATTACAAACTAAAGTAAATGGGATACTAAAAGGAATATCAGAAGATCAAAGAAAACAAATAATGGAAACAGCTATAAAGAATCAACCATTACAAAAATAATAGAATAGTATTGAGAAATAGAAAGAGGTAAATGATGAACAAGTCATTTTTAGAATGGGTAATATTTTTTATCCAAGAAAATTGGCAACAATTTTTATTAGGAACATGGACAACATTATTAGTATCATTAAGCGGAACTGTAATCGGATTTTTTATAGGGTTAGCTGTAAGTTTAGTAAGATATGCAAAAGTAGAACAAAAATCAAATTTAGCATTAAAAATAGGCGTAGAAACATTAAAAATCATTATTAACATATATATAACAGTATTTAGAGGAACACCAATGATAGTACAAGCAATGGTAATATATTATGGATTACCATTACTATTCCAACATTTTGGAGCAAATATTAGTATAGATCCATTTCCAGCAGCATTATTAATAGTATCTATTAATACAGGAGCATACATGGCAGAGATGATTAGAGGTGGAGTTGATTCAGTTGATAAAGGTCAATTAGAAGGGGCACAATCAATAGGTATGTCACATTTTCAAACAATGATAAATATAATATTTCCACAAGCAATCAGAAATGTATTACCATCAATCGGAAATGAATTTATTATAAATATAAAAGATACATCGGTATTAAATGTTATAGGAGTTACAGAATTATTTTTCACATCAAAATCAATAGCAGGAAGTTATGCAAAATATTATGAAGTATTTATAATAACGAGTGTAATATATTTATTTTTAACAATAACAATATCCTTGATATTAAAAAATATTGAGAAAAAATTAGATGGCCCTAGAAACTTTGAAATATTACCATTAGAAGATGGAAATAATGTGGTAATAAAGAAAGGTGGGGCTTAATTATGGAAAATATAATCGAAATAAAACATTTAAGAAAAGATTTTGGAACTAGAACAGTTTTACAAGATATAGATTTTGGAGTACAAAAAGGTGAAGTTGTAGCAATAATTGGATCATCAGGGAGTGGTAAATCAACACTTCTTAGATGTGTAAATTTATTAGAAACACCAACAAGTGGGGAGATATTATTTCATGGAAGTGATGTAGTATCTGGACAAATAACACTTGCACAATTAAGATCTAAAGTAGGTATGGTATTCCAACAATTCAACTTATTTAATAATTTAACTGTTCTTGAAAATTGTGTTATAGGACAAATGAAAGTATTAAAAAGAAGTAGACAAGAGGCTGAAGAAAAAGCAATAGAATTTTTAACAAAAGTAGGAATGGATAGATTCATAAAAGCAAAACCACATCAATTATCAGGTGGTCAGAAACAAAGAGTTGCAATAGCTAGATCACTTGCAATGGAGCCAGAAGTATTACTTTTTGATGAACCAACATCAGCATTAGATCCAGAAATGGTTGGAGAAGTATTAAAAGTCATGAAAGATTTAGCTGAAAGTGGATTTACAATGTTAGTTGTAACACACGAAATGGGATTTGCTCATGATGTAGCAAATAGAGTAGTATTCATGGATCAAGGAGTAATTGTTGAGGATGATGTTCCTAGTATTGTTTTTGAAAATCCAAAGCATAATAGAACGAAAGAATTCTTGTCAAGAGTATTGAATAAGTAATTTTAAATATTATATGGATAATAATTGAATTAAACATTTGACATTGGTAGTGCATATATGGTAAAAAATGTATAAGTATATTAAGTAATGAGGAGATGAAGAAATGGCAGATGTATCATTAACACGTGAAGAGCAAAAATTGCTGAAAGGAAAGAAAGATGATGCAATTAAATTACTCACGAATAAAGCTATCTTAGATAGAGCTGAAAAAGAATATTATACAGAAGTCGAGAAGAAAGAGCTAGATTATTTATATAATAGTGAAAAAGTAAAATTATACATTTCCCAATATGTAATGCCTAAAATTAATGTTAGTGAAAATGAAATTATAGAATTATATAATGAAAATAAAGATTTTTTTGATAATAAAGGAATGCAATTTTCTGAAGCTAGAGAAATATTGTATGCAGATATACATGATCAAAAAGTTGTGCAATTAGAAGATGAATATGTTGAAGAAATAGTAGCAAGTTCTCAAGATATAGTAACAGTAACAAAAGAAGAAATACAAATGTCTAGGGGTAATGCCGATGTTATAAAAACATTAGTAATTAATAAAGTGATTTTAGATGATATCAAAAATAATAGTTTATTTGAAAAAGATGAGGAAAAAACGTTAAAACAAATAAAAGATAACATATTATTAAATTATTTTGTTGAAAAATATGTCCGTGATAAAATGGAAGTAACAGATGAAGAAATAGAAGAAATATATAATTCAGATAAAGAGCTTTATGAAAATATGAAGAAATCAGATGCTCTTAATGAAATTCGAGAGAACTTATATGAAAATAAAGAAACAAAAATTCAGTTAGAATTAGTTCAGGAAATGGCTAGAAAATATAGAGTGTTGGAAGAAATTGAAAAATATGAATTTTAAAAATTAAATAAATAGGTTGACAAAAATCTTTAAATTTAATAAACTCTATTAGATAAGTTAAATTGCCTGGATGGCGAAATTGGTAAACGCATCAGACTCAAAATCTGACGGATGTATTTCCTTGTGGGTTCGAGTCCCACTCTAGGCACCATTTAATATATAATAAAGTAATATTAAATATAATAATAAATAAAATCCATATTTTTAAAATATGGATTTTATTTTGTTTTAGAAGCATAAAATATTTTGATCATAAAAAAAAATATGATATAATATGTCAAGTGAATTAATATAATGGAGGTACATATGAAAAAATTTTTATTTGTAATTATGGTATTTGTAGTATTGTTTGATATTTCGTTTTCAAATAATTCTGTAACAAAAAATGAATATTTTATAGATACATTTGATGTCTATTATAAAGGTAAAAAGATAGAAGATGCTAGTATTAGTTCATTTAAAATACTTAATAAATATTATGCAAAAGATAATTTTAATGTCTATTATAAAGGTGTAATTATTGAGCATGCAGACACCAATTCTTTTAAATTATTAAATATCAATTATGCAAAAGATAATTATGATGCTTATTATAAAGGTAAACAAATGGAAGATGTTAGTTTAGGATCATTTGTAGTTATTGATGAAAATTATGCAAAAGATAGTTTCAATGTCTATTATAAAGGTAAGAAATATGAAAAAACTAATTCTAAAATACCAGATTCAAATCAAAAATATTATACTAAAGATGCATTTAATGTTTTTTATAAATGGAAAAAAATAGAAGGAGCAATGCCAAGTACATTTGAAATAATAGGAGAAAATTATACTAAAGATGCATTTAATGTATATTATAAAGGAATAAAAGTAGAAGAGGCAAATGTTAATTCATTTGAAGTAATTGATAGTGATCATGCTAAAGACATATTCAATTTTTATTATGGAGAAAATGTTATAAAAAAATAGATTATATATGTTTTTATATAGTAAATCATAAAATAATATGATAAAATGAATAGTATCATTAATTAAATATTAAGGAGAGTTAAAAATGAGAAATGTATTAAAAGAAATGGAGAAAGACTTTAAAACATATGCAAAAACAAATAAGTTGATTAAGTATTCTCTAGCAACGGTTGTAACATTTTTAATGACAGGTGTCATAGGTGTTTCAGAAGAAATAGAAATACAAAAAAAAATTATAGACAATAGTGTTGAGAAAACTAAACTTGAATTGAAAAAATTACGATTAGATAATAATAAAAAATTACGATCAAATAGTATGGAGCTAATTCAATTGGAAGAACAAGGAAATCAAGTAGTAAAAAGTCCTTGGGATTCATGGCAATTCGCCATTGGTTACGACTATAGTATGATGAATAGTAAAATAACAGGACATGGAGATAAAGAAAAACTATACGGAAAAGATGGTATTTTAAAAAGAAATGATAATATCTTTTTAAGATATGCTCATCCTTTAGAGTCAGAAAATTATAGAAATGCAATGAAAACATTTAAAACAAAAGGAGTAGGTTTTGGGATACTGAAATCTACAGAAACATATGATGAAGATGGTTATGGTTTGACACAAACAAGAATAGCATATATAAAACCGATAGAATTTAAATTAGGAGAAATAGTTACACCTAAAGCTGTTACTAAAAATCCAATAATAATAAATGTTAATCCAGTTGCTGTGACAGTACAAGAGCCAGCAACAATAGGAGCAATTACAGTCACTACACCAGGTGGTTTTAATACGTCTACAGTTAGTCCAGCTGTAGCACCATTGACACCGCTTTCACCTTCAATTACTATTCCTAACTTTGTATCTAAAGTAAAATCAAATGGTAATGGTCCAGCTAATGTAATAGACCTTAGTAATCATCATAATGGTGTTATGGAAATGATAGCTGTTACAAGTGGTGATTTCAAAGTAGAAAGGCTTACGGATGTTCAATGGAGTTATACTTATACTGGATATAGTGGTATAAATGCATTTAGAGATAGTGGTACACTTGCAGATGGAGTTCTTGGGGTTGCAGGAATGGATACTTGGCAAAATCTACAAAGAGGAACTACAATTACTAATGGAGATCAATTAGGATTTCAAAAGCTAGTTGCAGAATTTGTAGGCACTGGTTTAACTGATGCTAAAAATTCTACAATGTTAAGTAATGCAAAGTTTTTATATACAAGAAAAGAGGAAAATGCAGGAGTAGATTTGGGAGAATTTGCACATTTGGATATTCATGGAGCTGCACCAGCTATAGATCAAAGAACAAAACTAGAAACGGCTACAAATGGATTATCAAACAAGCAAAAAATATTAGATGCATATGATGATGCTGGAAATAATATCAATTGGACTAATCCCAAAATATATACAGATGTATCTGTAAGAGATAAGTGGGACCCAACTTTAACTCCAGGACATGTTAGAGCTACAACAGATGCTACGTCAAATAGATATGCATGGATAAATAGTGGTAAAATAACAATAGAAGGTGGAAACACATCAGTCACTAACAATTATGATCATTATGATGTATCTCAACAAGGAAATCACTATAAATCTATGGTAATTAATACAGGAGATATAGTATTTCAGCCATATTATGATTCTACATTAAACAAATACTATCAAAACTATACTGCTGCTTTTGTAATGTCACAAACTGGAGGTTGGTCTACATTACATATGCATCACATAATGTATAATTCGGGTTCTATAAAAATGTATACAAATACTTCTTCTATATTCTTAGCTGCACCTGATAGAGAAAGGCCTTTAAGTATTGTTAATAGAGGAATATTAGAGATGTATGGAGAAAAATCAGCAGGAATATATTTGAAAAAAGATAGTACTTTCAATTCAACATTAAATGATTTATACTTTGTAAGTAAAGATTTTGCATTTGATACTTCTAGTAATACAGTTACTGCAGGGAACTATAATCCTATAAAAATATTTGGAGATAAAAGTATAGGTTTTTATGGTGAGACAGACAAAGGAATCACAAAAGGTGATTTTGCAATTAATATAGGAGACACAGGAAAAGGGAATCAAACGTTCTCTACTCCACTAGATACAGATGGTACCGCAATAACTACAGGAGGGGTATTAACAAACTATAATATAAATACATTAGGTAGTACTGATGAGATAGAGGGTACAGTAGGGATTGTTGCAAATGCTCCTATAGATCTTACTAGTCATAAAATTCAAATATTTGATAAAACTATAGATAGTCTTGGTGTAATACTACAGTCAAATATATTAGTTAATTTAGGTGGTGGATCAATAGATTTGAATGCGGGGACTAAAAATACAGCAATTGCTGTTGATGGTAAAGGAACAGTAAAATCATCTGGAGATGTTAATATCAATGGTGGTAATTCAAATGCATCTATTTATGCAAAAGGTGGCAGTGTTGTATCAGGAGAAACAAATAATATTGAAGTTCAAAATATAAATATAAAAGATACAAGAAATACAGTAGCAATATTTGCTACTAATGGAGCAAAAGTTAAATTAGGTGATGCACCTATAGGTTCTAGAAAATATGGGTTAAATATTTCTAATGCAACAGTTGATAGTGATGTAAGTTCAACAAATCCAAAAGATTCAGGTGCAGTGTTTGCAACTGGAGCTGGAACAGAAGTAACATTGAATAGATCGGTAGCACCTATAGCAACATCTCCCAATATATCAATAACAGGAGTAAAGTTATCAGATGCTGATAGAAATGTAGGGTTTGGACTCTATGTAAAAGATGGGGCAAAAATAAATGCAAAAAATAATTATATAAAAGTAATCAATGGTGGAACAGGAATAGCATCAACTGGGAAAGATAGTTTGAATAATGCTTCAATAGTAGATTTTAGAGAAGGAATATTAGAATATAAAGGTAATGGATATGCAGTGTATACAGATGGAACAGGTAAAGTTGATTTAAGAGGAGCAACATTAATATTAGATGGAAGTTCTAGTGCATATGAGTTATCCTCTTCGGTACCGATTACAACAGATTTAAATACACGTATAAAAGTAAATTCAGATGATGTTGTTGTGTTTAGGATGAATTCAACGGGAACTACATATAATACAACTGGGTTACAAGCAGGGTTAGGATTACCTAATATAGGTACTATTGTACAGGGGGGAACAGCTTCAAATTATAAAATAGTATCTGCAGATGATATAACACTTCAAGTAGGAGATTTAGATAAATCGGGAACAGATATAGATTTGAGTGGAACTCCAAAAGGAGATGGGTATTTTTATAGTAAATTTTTTGCACAAAGAGTTAAGGCAACAATTTTAGCTAATAAGAGTGTTTTATCAACTATTAATAGTGATAAACCAGTTGTAGTAGGATTTGAAGCGAGTTCTAATAGAAAAGCCACTGATAATACAAAAACAAAAATAGATATGCAAAGCGGTTCTAAAGTAATAGCAGATAGAATAAATTCAGGGACAGGTGCAATTGGATTATTTGTAAATTATGGACAAGTCACTACAGATGGAACATCAGGACATGAGAGTTTGATTGAAGTAGAAAAAGGAGCAAATATAGTTAATGATGGTGGTGTAGGTATATTTGCTGTAAATGGAAGTACAGTTTCAAATGGTGGAAAAATATCTGTAGGTGGTAATTCAGCATTTGGTATACTTGGTATGGCATATAGAGAGGCATCATCAGGAGTAATGATAAATGAATTTGGTGGAAAAACAGGAGAAGGAACAATAGTACTTAATAACTCAGGTACATTAGATTTATCATCAGGATTAAATAATATAGGTATATATGGTTCTAATAATAAACTTCCATTATCATCATCAAATTTAACAATAGGGAATACAGGAACAATAGTTGTAGGCAATTCAACTACTGGAAAAGTATCTATTGGTATGTATGCAAAAGGAGCTGGAACTATTAGCAATTCTGGAAACATAACAGTGGGAACTGGCGGAATTGGGATATATAATGAATATGGAAACACAACAGTAACTGGTGGAACAATGACAGTAGGTGCAGGTTCAACGGCTTATAGATTAAATTTAGATACAGGAAGTGTATATAGTAATAATTCAAGTGGAACTATAAAAGTAATTGGTGACAAATCAACTATGTATAATGTAAAAGGTGCAGATAATATAAGTGTAACTTCAACTTTTACAGATAATTCTACACATGATGTGTCTGCAATAGGAAATGGTTTTACTTATTATAATATAGACAACTCAACACTTAAATTTGATAGGGGAATATCTAGTACTTTAGGTTTAACAAAAAATAATTTCACATATATAAGTGGTAAAAATTCGATTATAAAAGTATTACCACTAACTGTAGATGTTAGAGGTACAAGTAATATAGGTATATATTTAAATGGAAAACATTCATCATTATCCCCAACACAAAATGGTATAGAAAATGCAGGAACATTTATATTTGGAGATAGTTCAGCAGGAATTTACTCTAAATCTGGTGGGAATGTGTTAAATAAAGGAGCATTAACAGTAGGTAAAAACAGTACGGCAATATATGTTGAAGGAAATGATTTGGATAATAGTTCTACTTCAGGAAATATAACTATAGGAGATAATTCTACAGGAATATATGTAAAAGGTGGAGTATCTGTAAAAAATGGTGGAACTATAACGGGAGCATCAGCAATGTCAGGAACAAAAGGTATAGTATTAGAAACAGTAAATGAGACTACTTCTGGAACAATTACTAACAGTGGTGCAATAAATATTAGTGGAAATAAAGCATTAGGTATTTATTCTAAATATGCATCAACAATATTAAATAATGCATCAGTAACAATGACAAGTGATGGAGAAAGTAAAGATAATCCCAATATAGGTATCTATTCAGGAGGAACAACAGGGACAATAACAAATAATGCACCTATTTCTTTAGAAAATAATGGAATCGCTATTTATGGAAGTAATGTAAATAATAATTTAGCATCAATAACAGTAAAAGATGCAGGAGTTGGGATATATTCTATTGGTGGAAATGTTACAACCACAGGAGCATTAAATATAGGTGGAGTAGATTCAGTTGGAATATATACATCAGGAACTGGTCAAAATGTAAATGTATCAGGTAGTATGAATATGGGACCTACATCTATTGGTATGGTTAATATAGGAAATAATAATACAATTATATCAAATATAACAAGTGTAAATTTAAGTAGTAATAATATGTATATATATTCATCTGGTTCAAATGGAACAATAACAAATAATACTTTAATAACAGCTACTGGTGATAAAAATTATGGAGTATATGGTTCAGGAACAGTACAAAATAATAAAGATATAATAATGAATACTGGATATGGTAATACTGGAATATATATTACAGCAGGGAGTGCAACAAATGGAACATCAGGTGCGGGGACACAACCTATAATTAGTGTTGGTGGTTCAAATGTATTAGGAACAGAAAAATATTATGGTATAGGTATGTTAGCAATGAATGGAACAATAACAAATTATGGGACAATAAATGTTGATGGAGATAAAAGTATTGGAATGTATGGTAAAGGTGAAGGGACAATTGTTGAAAATAGAGGAATAATAAATTTAAATTCAAATGAATCTTTAGGAATATATATTGCTGATAAAGCTATTGCAAGAAATTATGGTACAATACAGACAGTAGGAAGTGGAAGGTCAAAAAATATAGGTATAGTTATAGGAAAAGATTCAATACTAGAAAATGAACTAGGATCTTCAATAATAATTGACTCATCTGAAGGCGCAGTATTTTATAATAATGGAGGATTAATAAAGAATTATGGTTTATTTACAATAACGGCTAAAGGTGGAGCTACAGAAACAGCATCTGCCAAAATACCATCAATATCGATAAGTAACAAGAAAATAGATTCAGCTACAGGAACAATTACAATAGATGGAATATCTGTACCTATAATAACAGTATCATCAACAGATACAGCAGATGTAAGATTAGAACCATTACAAGTTCCAGCTGAATATACTATTAGTACAGCACCTAAAATTGGAATGTATATAAATACATCGGGAACTAAGTTTACTAATCCTATAGGAGGACTAAGTAATATAGCAGGATTAGAAACTATTGATTTAATAATAGGTTCAGAAGTAGCATCAAGAAGTACAGGAACAAGTTTAAGAATAGATCAAAATGATCCAATAATAGAACCATACAATAGAATGATTAGAGATAACAGTAACATAGATGTTAAAAATCATGTTAAGGTATATCCAGGATCGTTAACATGGCTTGCAACATTTACACCAATAGAAGATCCAAAAAATACAGGAAAATATATTATAGGTAGTATATATTTACAAAAAAGAGATTATACAGAATTTGCAAATGATGATAGTACTTTTAATTTCACATCTGGGTTAGATCAAAGATATGGAAAAGAAGCATTAGGAACAAATGAAAATAATTTATATCAAAAATTAAATGGAATAGGTCAAGCAGAGAAGAAATTTTTATTCCAAGCATTCGATCAAATGAAGGGATATCAATATTCAAATACACAAACTAGAATTTTACAAGATTCTAAGATATTGAAATCTGGTTTTGATGATTTATTTTCATGGGATGCTAAGTCGAAAGATTCAAATAAGATAAAACTTATAGGTGGTCAAAGTGAATATAAAAATGACACTGCAGGAGTAATAGATTATACTACTAATAACGTAGGAGTAGTATATTTAAGAGAAGATCAAACTTTAAAATTAGGTCAATCACAAGGTTGGTATACAGGATTATTATATGATAAGTTTAAATTTCAAGATATAGGTGAATCAACAGAAGAATCTGTTTCAACAACACTAGGATTATATAAATCAATATCTTTTGATAATAATAATAGTTTAAACTTAACAATTAAAGGAGATTTAGAAGCAGGTCAGAGACAAATGTATAGAAGATACTTAGTAGTTGACGAAATATTTAATGCAAGATCAACTTATTATACATATGGAATATCAATGGAAAATGAATTAAGTAAATCGATACGATTGTCAAAAGGTTGGTCATTTAAGCCATATGGAAAATTATCGTTAGGATATGGAACATTTTCGGATATAAAAGAAAATAAAGGTGAAATGAGATTAGAAGTAGAATCAAATGACTATTATTCTGTAAAACCATCATTAGGAGCAGAATTATCTTACAAACAAGAAATGATGAAAAATTTAAATTTAACATTTAAATTAGATGGAAGTTATGGGAAAGAACTTGGAGAGACAACAGATGTTGAAAATAAAGTTAAAATAAGATATACAACAGCAAAATATTATACATTGAGAAAAGATAAACCAGAGGAAGGATCAGGTAAATTTGATGTTTCTTTAGGATTAGAAAATGAAAAAATAGGAGTAACATTAAATGTAGGATATAATACATTAGGAGAAGAGATACAAAGTGGATTAGGATTAAGAGTAATATTTTAGAATGTTGGGTACACTCTGTTGTTGAGTTGTACCCAATTTTATGTTGTCACATATGTTTGACATCTATAGATATTATTTGGCTACACACTATTTTAAAGATTGACTAATATGAGAATGTGAGGTATAAATTAAAGTCAAAAAAATATGAAGGAGAAAATAAAATGAGAATAAAAAATTATGTTAGCATTGTAATATTGATTTTAACTTTTTCAATAGTTTCAAATGCGAATGAAAAGAAAGACTATCACAATGAACTACAAATGAAATATGATACTTTTATAAAAGAAATAAAGAATAATAGTAATTTTAATGAAGCAGAAAAATATGAAGCAGAAATGGCAACAAATTCTATATATTCTTTTTCAGAGGAAATATTAGAAGATGACAGTAGTCTTTATGACCCAAAATTAATAAATTGGATAGATTCTGAAAGAAAGTTTGCAGGAAATAACCCAGATACACAATATTTTTCATTTTTTATAGATCCTGATGCAGAATATACAATTTCTGGATCTATGGATAATGTTGTATTTTTAGAAATAACATCGTATAAAAAGGAAAATGGAGTAAATAGAATATCAAATGCTATTACTGTTACAGATAAAAAAGATTTTTCTTTTAAATTGTCATCAAATAAATCTTCAAATCCAGATTTAAAATTAGGAAAAGATGATTATATAGTAATAATAAGATACTATAGAAACAACTATACTATAGAAAATGATGAACCAGAAGTTTTATGTACAAAAGAACCACAAAATAAAAAAAATGTAGATACAGATTTTAGATCAAAAATGGCACTTGAAGTAATGGAATCATTATATAGAAGTTCAGAATTTTTAACTAAACAAATAAAACCAGTAGTAAATAAATATGCTGAAGATTTAGATATAAATAATCCTTTTGCTAGCAATTTGTATCCAAATAATACGGTTGCATATGAAGGGTCATTTATAGATATTCCAAATGATTCATATCTATCAATAACAGGTAAAATAGATAAAGACCAATATTTTATATTTTTATTTTATAATCAATTATGGACAACACCATTTGGTGAAGATGTTAAATTTTTTAATTCAAATAATCTAAAGACTGATAAAGATGGTAATTATGAAATAGTTGTTTCAACAAAACCAATGAATGTACCTAATAATATGGTTATAAATAAATTACGAAGAGGAATTTTTTCTATAAGAACTTTTGATCATGATTTTGAAACACCAAATATAGAAATAAAAAAAGTAAACTAAATATTTCTTAGGAGAATAAAAATGTTAGAAGTAAATACTTTTAAATATAAATTTTGTGAAAAAATACTGATATTATTTGTATTATCAGTAGCGTCATTTTCTAGAGATTATACTGATTCATTAATATACAGAATGGAAAATTTTTAAAAATCAATAGATTTTGATAGAAGTACAACAGTGGTGATGGTAAAGGGACAATAAGAGGTCCAATTAGAGTTGGAACATCTGTAGAAATAGTAAAATAAAGAACAAAAGCATTAGCTGAAATATATGATGCTTTAATTGATGGATATTAGCATTTGATAAAGAAGTATATTTTATTATAAAAAGAGATTAATCTTTGATTACAACGATAATCTCTTTTTTATTTTATGTTTATAACTGTAAATACATCTATTTCTTATTTTCTTGGACTCTCATTAAAGAGAATTTAGCTTCTTCATATTTTTGATTGTAAGCTTTTGTATACCATTCAATAGCCTTTTCATAATCCTTTTCAAAAATATATCCTGATTCGTAGAAAAATCCTATATAGTATTGAGATTCAGGGTCATCTTGATTGGCAGCTTTTGTAAACCAATCAAATGATTTTTGATAATCTTGTTCTACACCTTCAGCATAAAAATACATAAGACCTAAATTTCTTTGAGAAGGAATATAATTTTGATTAGCAGCTTTTGTAAACCATTCAATAGCTTTTTTCGAATCCTGTTTAACTAATTTCCCATCTTTATATAGTAAAGCTAAGTTATTTTGCGATTGAAGGTGATTTTGGTTAGCAGCTTTTGTATAAAAATCTATAGCTTTATCAGAATCTTGTTCTACACCCTCTCCATTAAGATACAATAATGCTAAATCATATTGTGCTCTTGAATTACCTTTGTTAGCAGCTTTTGTAAGTAAATCTACTGCTATTTCATAATCTATTTTAAGACCTGCACCACCATTAAGGTATAGAGAACCTAATTTAAATTGTGAATTTGTATTATCTTGTGCTGATGATTTTTTAAACCATTCAATAGCTTTTTGATAACTTTGTTTTACTCCTTTACCATCTAAGTACATCAAAGCTAATTCATACTGCGATTCAGCATCTCCCTTTCTAGCATTATCATAAATGTCTTGTAAACTACCTGCTTCAGAAAAGTAAAAAATTCCTAACAACAAAAATAAATAAATAAATCCTTTTTTCATATTCCCTCCTAAATTTTTATATGATTAAATTATTAAAAACCAAAATGGTAACCCACACTTAAAGTAGTAAACTGATTACGAGCATTTTTTTCTGTACTTGTAGGTTCAAAACGAGTTACTTGAAGACCTGCTACATTAGTAGTACTTCTTTTAAAGTCATTGATTTCAACTTTAGAATCTATAATATTGTAAGATAAATCAATTGAAAAATTTTTGTATTGAACTCCACTTCCAACCCCATAGTAGAAAGAATCTTTAAATTTTAAATTACTACTTAATCCTTTTATATCTGGATAAGATATAGTATTGTTAAGATATGTAGTTTTACTTTCTCCAGCATTGAATGCATAACCTAAATTGAATTTCACATAAGGTTTAAGTAAATCAATACCTGCGAAATAATTATATCTTGCAGTCACATAAATAGGAACAATATAAGGATCTTTTTGTGAAGATTCCTTCTGTACATTGCTAGAAGTTCCTGTTGGATCTTTAATTTCAGAAGAAAAGTTATTTTTCTTATAAAATGCACCACTACCAAATTCTAAACCTAGGCCTATTTCTTTTCTGTATTCAATTCCAAACTCAAATCCTCTTTTTAATATATCGACACTATCTAATATTTCTACTGAAGAATCTGCAGAAATGTCACCACCTACTCTAAATTCAATCGTTCTATTAGAAGCAAAACTCATTGTTCCAATTATAAGAAAGATTAATATTTTTTTGTTCATATTTCCTCCTAAATTTAATTTATTTATATAACAAAAGTATTGTATATTAAAATAAATACTATGTCAATAATATAGTGTTTATAATAATTTGAATGGTACTAATTTTATAAAATCAAAATAAGTCACATAAAATACAAAGATGCTCCAAAGGAAATACAAAGAAAGTAGGTATATAATAATTCATGTAATTAAATATAAATAAAATTATAAAAATATTGGAGGAAGTATGAAAAAGATATTAGCATTAGTATTATTAACACTTTTAATGGCTGTTTCTTGTACAACAGCAGAAGATGGAACAACAAAAGTAAGTAAAACTGGAATAGGAGCAGGTGTAGGGGCAGCAGCAGGAGCAGTTATAGGACAAGTAATAGGTAAAGATACTAAAGGAACTGCTATAGGAGCCGCAGGAGGAGCAGCATTAGGAGCAGTTATAGGAAATATATTTGATAGACAAGAAAAAGAATTGAAAACAAAATTAGAAGGAACAGGTGTAGATGTTGAAAGAACAGGTGAAGGAGAAATAAAAATAACAGCACCTGAAAACATTACTTTTGATACAAATAGTAGCGTAATAAAATCGGTATTTAAATCAAGTTTAGATTCAGTATCAACTGTATTAAAAGAATATCCAGATTCAAATATAATAATTTCAGGACATACAGATAGTACAGGAAATGATTCAATAAATAACCCATTATCTGAAAATAGAGCAAAATCAGTTGAAGCGCATTTAGCATCTAAAGGAGTATCTAGATCTAGAATAACAGCTGTTGGATATGGAAGTAAAAGACCTGTAGCATCAAATTCTACAGCATCTGGAAGAGAACAAAATAGAAGAGTTGAAATTAAAATAGTAGCAAAATAATAATGTATTTAAAAAGACTAGAGTTTATTCTTCTAGTCTTTTTTTATGTTCATTAATCTGTTTTTTTATATCAATAATAAAGTATATTCCAAAATAAATAATAAGTAATAATGAAAATATAGTTATATATATTATTTCTTTTATTTGTGAATCATAAAATTTTCGATCTTCTAGTCTAATTAGCTCTGTTATTTGCTTACCATCTGAAAATAAATAAAAACTATTAACACCAAATTTGAATACTATATTATTTGGATCATAATAAAAAACTACATTTTTACCAACTAAATTTTCATTAACATAAGTATTTAAAATATATTCTTTGTCATCACTAATTAGGTAAATAGAGGTGTATTCACTATATCCTCTATCACAAGAATATTTGCCACACCTTATGCTTATTGCATTAGGGACATGATCGAAGTATTGTTTTGAAATAGTACCAGAAACTTTTTTTAATTTTATTATATCCAAATTCTTATATCTTGCCATATTATTATTACAATTTATAAATGTATTATAAGTAATAATCATCATGATCGATATAAGAACTGGAGGGACAATAAATTTTATTATAATATTTTGAAAAAATATTATAAATCTTTTTTGAGCATTAGGATTATATTGAAAATAAAGACCTAAAATGGCTAAACAAATGACAACAATTATAAATAGCGCATATATGGTATTGAATAAATTAAACATTTTTCTCCTTAAAAAATTTTATTTTATAACATAATTGCCTGTTATATTTTTTACACTAGCATTCTTACTAATATGTAGTTCCCCATTACATTCAAGATTTTCTATCATACAGTTATCACCGATTGTTATGTTTGTACCTATAACATCATTCACTGTAATACCTTCCAAGAAAATAGTAGTCGCTTCTATTAAGTTAATTTTGGAATTTTTATTTATAATATTCATAAATACTTTTGAAAATTTACTTACTTTTGTTTTTATTATTATGTTTTCACCAACTATTTCATCAGCTTCTATAAATCCGTCAATATGCACAAAATCTGCTGATACACTACCTTCAGTTTTTAACATACCATCACAATTAATTTTGTCAGCTTCTAACTTATAAATACCTTCTATATCTAATTTGCCATCAACACTAATAGTTTTAGTCTTAATATTACCTTTGATTTTGGCAAGACCATCACACTCAAATTCTATGACTTTTACATTACCATTACAAGTAAACATACCATCTACATTAATTGATTGAGCTTCAATATTAGTTGAAGATGTAGACATTCCATTGATAGCTATTTTATTATAAATACCACCATCAAAGTTTAAAGTTCCATCTATTTTTAAATTTTCCATTTTGACCACCTCTATTTTATTTGTTTAGTACATTATTTAAAATATTTCACTTTTAGCATATCGGATACATTAATTAATGAAATTTCACTTAGAATATTAATTCTATCATCTAAAAAAATATCATTACTTTTATGAAAAATAATAAATTTTATTTTTTCATGTTTCATTTCACATAATTTGCAAATCATATTTGAGATACTATTGTTTTCAAGATTATTTTTATTGTTTTCATAAATATTGTCATATTCATTTTCTATAATTAGATTCTTCCTCAAAAAACCACTCATAATAATAAAGAAAATGACTTCATTTATACTAAAACTTTTACTTGGAGAATATTGTTTTATATGATTTAGAATATAATTATCAATTTCTTTAATTTCTAATATTGCATCTAAATTTAAACTGTTATATTCATTTTGTTCCAAGATTATTTTTGATATATCTTCCAAAGAATAGTTATCTTTTAGTGAAATTATTAGATTTATTCGATCAATAATTTTATCTTTTGGGAAAAATGTTTCTTGACCAGTGAAAGAGGATTGTTTTATAAACCATTCCTCAGGTATTAGATTTTCTCGTTTCCACCTGTATAATTGACCATATGAAATACCGGTTATACTTAATAATTCTTTCTTTGAAATCATTTGACACCTCCTAGCTATATAATGTTTTAATTACAAACTTAGTGTAACAAAACATTGTTATATTGTCAATGATAATTTTATAGATTTTTTTATTTATTCATGATATAAAAGGATAAAAGAGGTTAACAAAATATTTGGTTATGTAAACTAAAATATGGAAAATGATTCCAAGAAGTATATTTTGTAAAATATTCTAAGTTTTTTAATCAATTAACAGGAACATTAGTACTTTGTAGGATATTAAATAACTACAAAAAGACAACTATGTAATAGT
>RRZU013108147.1_pt1 | contig 24089 bp, 26 predicted proteins | sample 2165561 | NCBI WGS metagenome assembly RRZU01 (sample SAMN10456909, study PRJNA506462) | wastewater metagenome | isolation source: wastewater sludge | place: USA: Moscow, Idaho | reverse complement strand
GGCGCCGCCGAAGATGGGCGCAATGCGCTGGGACCGTCAGGTGCCTGCCTATCGGCAGCGCAATCGGCACATTGACAACATTCATCTGGTCGGGCGCCCCGCGTGGAAGAAGTGGGCGAAGTACCACCGCCGGAGTGCGGTGGAGTCCGCAATGCACCGCTGGAAGTGGGTGACAGGGGAACGTGCGCTGTCGCGCACGTTGAACCGCTTGAAAGTGGAGGGTGTGCTTCGGGCGAAGTTCCTGAACAGCCTCATTGCGTCCACCGCCATCTGACTGCATGGGGGTCAGGGGGAACTGCACCCTGTTAATTTATTTGTGCAACACACCCGGCTTCAGCCCAAAATGTTTGCGCCGTGGCTATACGTCATCTATTGACCACTCTGGAGTCCCCAATGAGCGAAGCACCGCAGCCCTCCCAACCAACCCGTAATGTTCTTGAGGGAGAGCTGATTCTCCGCCCTGAAGCTCCTGCTAAGAGGCTTCGGCTGGGCGAGCGCCTTATCAAGGCTGGATTGGTTACTCAGCAACACGTTGATGCCGCGCTTGCAGAGCAGCGTGTGACCAAAGAACGGCTTGGTGTCATCCTAACTCGTAACGGATTCATCAGCCGTAAGGCCTTGATGGAAAACCTGTCTGAGCACGCAAGCCACGAAATTCATGGTGAGCAGTTCTTCTCGACGCTGGTTCCGGCGGAGGTGCTCATCGCCCTCAAAATCATGATTGTGGCGGAGACGTCTACCGAGCTGTTCTTGGCCAGCCCGACGCCTGAATCCATTATTCGGCGCGAGCTACAGCCTTACTATCCCCTGCACCGCCTGACGTTTTCTAGCTACAACCCCGAGCAACTTGATGAGTATCTCGAGGCCTTGGCGCGCAGCGTTAATGACGGGGACAGCCTGCTGGAGAAAATCCTGCGCCAAGCCTTGACCGAAGGCGCATCGGACATCCACGTCTTGCCGCGGCACTCGTCGTACACCATCATGTTCCGTCACCTGGGCAAGCGCCGCCCGGTTCACGAGGGCTCGTTCGATGAGTATCACACGCTGATTGCCCGAATCAAGGACATGAGCCGTATGGACATCGCTGAGCGCCGCGTCCCCCAAGACGGTGGCTTCTCGTTTGAACACAACGCTCGCTCGGTCGATTTCCGGGTCGCTACCGTCCCCGTGGGCACGATGGAAACCCTGGTTATGCGAGTTCTGGACGCAGAGTCCATTCAGGTTAAGCTGGACCTGCTGGGTATTTCGCGGCTTGACCAGTGGCGCAAGGGCTTTTCGCACTCCAACGGTATCTGCCTGGTCTGCGGCCCCACCGGTTCGGGTAAATCCACTACTTTGTTGGCTACGATTCGCGAGATGGACCGCTTCGGTAAGTCGGTGAACTCCCTGGAAGACCCTGTGGAATATCGAATTCCATTCGTCAACCAAGTCGCGATTAACGACCAGATTGGCCTTACCTTTGCTCGAGGGCTTCGGGCGTTCATGCGTCTGGACCCGGACGTGATTATCGTGGGCGAAATTCGTGACCAGGAAACCGCTGAGAACGCTATTCGCGCCGCTGAGACGGGCCACCTTGTAGTTGCAACGCTGCATACCGAGTCCATCCAGGGCACGATGGCGCGGCTGCGCCACCTGGGCGTCAGCGACGCGGACTTGACCGTGCTTTTGCGTGCCGTTCTCGTGCAGAACTTGATTCGCACTTTGTGTCCCGCTTGCCACGGTGAAGGTTGCACGGCTTGCCGGCAGACCGGTTACGCCGCCCGAACAGTGGTCTCCGAATGTCAGTATTTCAAAAACGAAGCGGAGGTTAAGCGTATGGCTGCCGGCGAAACCTGGTGGCCTACATTGGTTGAGGACGTCATCTCCAAGGTAGAAGCTGGCCTGACTGATGACTCTGAAGCTATCCGTGACTACGGCGAGGCTTACCACGAAGCCCTTCGTAATCATGAAGCCGCGGTGCGGCCTGCACCTGAAATGGCGGAGGAGTAATAAATGCCCGTTTATGCAGTAACCATTCAAGACGGCCGTAAGCTACTGGAGCTTGAGCTCACGGCTACCGACAAAGATGCGGTTCACCGCTACGCTAGCCGAACTGGCCGAGTGGTGGCCATCAAGAAGAAGCCCGCCTGGGCAACCGGTGCTGTGCTGAGTCCTGCGGACCGTCAGATTTTCTTCTCGCGGGTCTCCGCGATGCTGAAATCCAAGGTTGGCACCAGCGAGGCGCTGCGACTCATGCGGGACACCTTCAAAGGCCCAGTAGGTCGGATGTGCGGCCGCTTGCTCACCATGGTTGAGGCTTCGGGGGTGGACCTCGCTACTAGCCTGGAACGTATTGGCCCCCCGAACTTCCCTGCTACCACGGTAGCTTTGATTAAGGCGGGCGCCCGAGGCGGTAATACGCCTCAGGCAATCAAAGACGCCGCACGTTTCGAGTGGGAGATGGAGCATGTTCGCGGAGGCTCGATGAAGTCCATTGGCATGGCCATTTTCGGCCTGGTAGGCGCTTTGGCTACCAACATTGCATCTACACATTACATGGGGCCTTCTGTTATGGGCTCTGGTATGGTTAGTGCGGGCGCAAAGATGAAGGACGGCATCAACATCGATTGGGTGCACACGGCCTCAGACGTGACATCGGGTATTATCGCTCTCATCCTGCTAGCGATTTTCAGCTTGTTTATGCTTTCCAGCATTTTGAAGAGGGTGCTGCCTGTGGCGGCGGATGGCCTTATTCAGAAAATCCCGTATTACAAAGACTTGGTGCTCGCGCAGAAGAACTTTATCTCGTTGTACGGCCTATCTGTGCTGGTCCGCTCAGGTATCTCGATTGAAGAGGCCCTTCAGCTATCCGCGGACGCGGCCGAACCTGGTGCCCTGCAGGAGGACTTCAAGGCCGCAGGCCTCGCAATGAAGAAAGGTCAGCGATGGGCTTTTGCCATGAAGTCCCTGCATCCCACTGACCAAGCTGCTCTATCTTTTGCGATGGACCGAACCCACGTTGCTGATACTCTTGAGGCGCTGGCCGACCAGTACCGGTCGCTCTATCAACAACGAGTTGAAACCGTGGGCCCGCTGCTTCAGCTGGTCGGCGCCGTGTTTATGGTTATCGCCGGCGGTGTGATGTTTGCTGAAACGATTATGCCAATGCTCATGGCCTCGCGGAACCTGCTGTAATCAGCCAGCGGTCCTGGCTAACTGGAAAGGCTCAGCTAAGTCTGAGCCTTTCTCGCGTTTTGGCCTGCTGTTCGCTGTACCAAGCTGGATAACCTTATTTGGAGTACATCGTGGAAAAGATATGCGCTTACCTCTTGGTTGGCTTAGTTTTGAGCCAGGCTGGGCTTATCGTGCTTGGTGCAGGACTTATCGCTTCATGGGGCTCGGCTCTAAGCGTTGGTTGCGGACTATTCATGATGGTGACCAACTGGACGTTGGTTAACCGTGTCACGGGGCCGACGCTTGTAAAAGCCCGGGTCACGCGCCAACCTACGGTTGCCCGGTTTTAATTTTTAGGTGCGCTCTATTTTTTTTTCGCGGGACAGCCTCTGCGCTTAGCGTGCGACTTGTGCGAGGTCGCAAAAAAGCCCGGGCTATGCCCAGGCTAAAGTTTAACGATACTGTTTGGCCAAAAAAACCTTCTCAGGGTAGCCAAACAACAGCTTGGTGCTGTACATCGGATGGTTCGGGTTGCCTTCATCAAAAGGACCACCTGCTTGAAACTGAGCTTCCAGTTCTTCGCACGCCTGCCGATGACCTTCTCGAGCGGCCTTCAGCGCTTGAGGGCTATCGAATACTGCTTGGGGAACTGTGCGCTTCTCAGGCATGGCGGGCTCCTGTCAGAAGGTCATATTCACGGTCAGCGATGCCCGCGTAAGGACCACGCGGCACACCATCCAACAGCGAAACCGTAACCCAGGCGTCTCGTGCGGTAGACCACACCGTTTTGCGCGGCTCGGCCTTCGATACACCCCAGGCGCCCTTGCAATTCAGAACATGCTCGCGACCTTCCACCAGCGTGTGGAACAGCTGGCTTGCAAGCATTTGAGCCTGCCGTGGGCTTTCCACAATGAACTGGCCAGAAATGCCACACGGACGGTTCTTACAGGCAGCCTTCGGCTTGCCCCATTCAACAATTGCTTTCATGGTTGCTCCTTAGCCCGTTGGGCTTGTTTATCCTAGAAGGTATAGGCACAGCAGCACAGGAAGACAGCCCGCATGGGTTTACTCCTTAGCTGGACAGATATACAGTAGCTCATGCTCATCCATCTACACCGTCTTCGAGACCGGGGCCAGCCCATCCCGAAGTATCAGTTCGCATTCAAGCCAACCGAGCATGGCGAGCTAACCCTGCGCGAAGAGCGAGACGTCGTGCTGAACCGCTACACCCGAATTGCGCAGCTTCGGGCATGCGACAGTAGTGCGGCGCTACTCGTGCCGCGCTTGCTGGACGCCCAGCTCCTAGAGCTGACCCGAGAACGCATGGTGCTCTCTGGCATCGAACGCCACGAAGACGCCGCGATTTTGAAAATTGAAGATTTTGCCCAGACCTGGGTGTGCTGGTTAAGTCCTTACCTCTAATTTTAGAGCGCCTGTATGCCGTTTGTCGCTAGACCTTATTCATCACTCGAGGTCCACCGGAACGACGATGCACGTCATCAAGAAAAAGCTACAAACTGAAACTGAATTGAAATTTCTAGCTCTGCTGGAAGAGGCGCTACCTGGCTATCGGGTTAGCTCCCAGGTCTCGATGAACGCGTTACTGGACCCAGAGATACAATATCGGTCCAACGAGCACAACCTAAAAGCGCGGAGGGCCTTCTCGCAAAAGGTCGTGGACTTCGTAGTTTGTGACAAGAAAACCGGCGATGTCGTTGTGCTAGTGGAGCTAGACGACTGGAGCCATGACTCACCTGAAGCTCGAAAGCGCGACCAGGCCCGTGACGCCATGCTTCATGAGGCGGGCTATCAAACCTTGCGATGGGACGCCCGGGCAATGCCAAGCCCCCAAACAATCAAGAATAGGGTCGAGGCGTCCCAGTCTAAGGATGAAAAGCCTACTGCGGTGCAGGCAGTTGCGCTCCCTACTCCTGTGGGGCGCCGTCCTTCGCGGCCTAGTCCGCCCCCGGCAGCACAAACTGCTACTGAGCCTAAGTGCGTGCTACAGCAGCCGGCCCCGCTGGCGGCCAGAGCCCCGGAGCCCCTTACGGCGCCCCTCCTATCGCTAACTCAATCGAAGTCCCATTCTGCTTCAGAGCCAGACAAGGTGCCTCTGCCTTTCAAGCTTACCTCTCCCGCCTCGTCTCTCGAGACTCCATATTGCAGCCCGCCCCGGTTGTCCCCTCGAGCCTTCCGTACAGTTCTTAGGCTTGTAGGTCTGCTGGCGGGGCTTGCTTTCGTTAATTGGTTTTTCATCCAGCAAGCAGCAACCTTATCGCGAGCGCTGACTGGAGCACCCAGCACAACGACTTCATCCCAGGAAGGGGCCGCCAGCTTTGCCGTCGAAAGCCCCCCGCAAGCTCAGGCTCGGGCTCAAGCTCCAAGTGAGCTCGACTTGCTCAACGAACAAGTTCGCACGTTGTCGTCGTCCGACTTTAACAACAGGATTGCCTTGGTTAGGCAGTACATCGTTCGTAGAGATGACCGCATTCTTGCGCAGTTTCCAGGGCCCTGGAGTGCGGCTGCACTTTACAAACTGGCATCAACCTACTCCAGCAATAGAGGCTACAGCCAAATCAAGGTCACTCCCGTATATCGCCCAATACCGACAGGTTTCACTGGAAATCCTGCAACATTGCTAGACGGAGGCATTGGCCCATACGGCACTATGTCATTCGCCATTAGAAAGGTTTCACTGTATTTTGTGCCGGGTCAGCCGTTGCCTGGGCAACCGTTTGGCGCGGGATTCTATATTTCGATGACGGCCACCATCAACCCCGCAACCAAGGCCTTGCAGTGGGAGCTGCAGCAGGATTTGGATGGGGATAGTGACCTATCTCGAGCCCCCGCCATCAAAGGGCGGCCTGACATCATCTTTCAGTGACGCAACCTGCCATTAATTTTGGCAGTCGCTATAATGGGATACCGAAATAAATTTACAGGCGTCCCCTTCATGCGCATTTCCCCTACTTTTTTGCTGGCTGGCCTGCTCAGCATGCTTCCTGTTGCGGCCTCCGCTGGCAATTATGATTGGGTCCCCAAAGGCCCTGCCGAGCAGCAGCTTAACCGGCTGCCCGAGGCCGAGCGCGCTCGTGTCATGGATGACATCATCCAGATGCAAAAGCGAGCCAACGGCGCCTTGCAGACCCCGGAGGGCAAGCGAACAGCCGAATGGGCCGCCCCTATTAAGCGCCGGATGGACCAGCTCGCGAGTGATGACGCCGAAGGTGGGAAGCGCAAGCTTTTGGAGTCTGTTGGCCTCTCTGCGGATGAGCCTTCTGGTATTTTCTACCTGGTATCCTGGTCGATGCCTATCGAGATTCTGAGGGCTTACGTCCTCGAGGCGCACTGGGCTGGTGGCTCGCTGGTGTTCAGGGGAATCCCTCCTGACAAAAAAATCGTTGAACACGTTATCAAGGACTATGTCCAGCTGAGCCGCAAAGAGGTTGGCCTGGATGCTCCTGTCAGCATCGACCCTCGCATGTTCGACATGTTTGGCGCCAACGTCGTCCCCGCGATTGTTGTCGTCGATGATATGAACAAGCTGGAGTGCGTCACGGGAGCCCCTTCTACGTTCAAGTCCTCCATTACGGGTAAGCAGCTCAGCATCAAGAAGTGCGAAGCGCCCAAAGACACCTGGTGGAAGGTTACGGGCGGAGTGACTACCGGATATGCCTTGCAGCTCATGGCCGACGCGGGTTCAAAGACCGCCGCCTACCGACTGGAGAAGTTCAAGGCAGCCGCTTCAGGCCGAAAAATGCCCCCTACCCCGCAGGACGGCAAGTCTATCCAGCCCGTCACCGGTAAATGGGACTCTGCTTTTGATGAGGGCGAACTTTCCAAGGGGATGGCCGAATATCAGAAGTCAAAACAAAAGACAGACAAGCAAAAACCCTGAGTAGCTACACCTAGATTCACCGCCTACTCGGCGTTCACCTGGAGTTTTTATGAATAAGTCGCTCATCGGCCTATGCGCCAGCCTGATGGCAAGTGCAGTGCTTGCTGCAACACCTACTGCTGGTGCGGGTAACGGCACCACAACTATCGTAATCGATGGCAAAGCTCACGTGTATGACAGCACAGTGAGTGGTGTCGGTGCGGACACAGCCCTGTTGAACAAGTACAAGGCCACCGATAAAGCGGCCCCCAGCACGGATGCCCAATTAAATGCAAAGTATGGCATGGGCGCGGTCTCGGCAGGCGCTGCTACTTATAGCGGCACAAATATCGGGCAGTCCTGGAACAAAGGCACTCCGCCCCCGAGCACTGTTGGCATGAGTCAATCCACGCAGGAAATTGCCGCAAAATACTACGGCAATGACGCCAACCGAACGCCACTCGAGAAAGGCTCGGTTGCACCGTCTTCCGGCAGCATGCAGAGCTACACCCAGGGGCTCCTCGGCATTGCTGGCGTCGAAGGGTCTGCCGGTCCTATTAGTCGCACTGCTGGCGCGGGAACTGCCACCTTCAAGTCAGCGGCGGAGAATACCGTGAAGTGCGGGACTAACCGGAACTTCTCGGTCAACGGCTGGACCGGTAAGCTCACTTGTGAGGGAACCGCTTCGGTTACCGTTATGCTGTGCCCTCACCCACCGGGCACAGTTTTCTGTTCGACGGATGAAGAGCTGAAGAGCTACATCATCGGGGCGGGCAGCCAAGTCCAGGACGCCGCTCTAGGCCTGACCATGACGGCTTCCTTTCCTGATGAACATTCGGTAAAGCTTAAGTTCACGACCAAACTCAGTGCGGCAGCTGTTACCCAAACAGCCGCTCAGCGCGAACAGGCCAATGCAAACGGCGGTGGCGCAGGCGGCACGGGCACTGCCAATGGAAATTCGACGGTCGGCATGCTGAGCAAGGTGACCAACAGCACAAACTACGCTAAGGCGCTGGAAGGCCCTGGTGCGGCTATCGCAACTTGCCAGGAAAAAGCTGAGCGCGGGGAGTCCTGCGACGGCGATGTTGTGGATGTGAGTTGGGTGAAGCAAGACGGCAGTGTGCCTGCTGAATGCCAAAAAGACATTTGCCTGGACCAGTCGACTACCAAGACCGATTGGGTAGAGTCTTGCACCCGCTCCTTCACCCGCACAAACTACGCTTGTTCCTTTGTTCGGGCGCCCCTGTCGTGCACCACCATTGCAAAGACCGCACCTGTGACTTACACCTGTGAATTCGCGAATTGCGACAAGGTGACATCGGCTGAAGTCGCTGAATACTTTGGCGGTGTATCGAACTGCGTCCATGACGCGTCGAAAGACAGCTGCTACACCTTTGGTCTTTCCAAGCGCTGTGACCAGCGGTGGAACTGTGCCGCGGGCACTATCGGTCGCACCTGCGACGGCGGAGTAGACCCCAAGACAGAGAAAGGCTATGTGCTGGTTGGCACGACGTCCAAGAAAGTCAATGTAAATGGCGGCACGCAGGACCAGTTTATCGAGTCCTGGCTCGGCCCCGACCTGGCTACCAATTCTTGTGCCGCAGCACCTTATCCGTTGGCGAGCACTGTTGCCGCCTCCTGTGAAAACGGCGGCGCGGGTAAAGTGCGAAGTTCTTGCGAGGCCTGGTTTGGCCGCACGATGACCACAAGCGCCTGCACGATGACCACTGCTGCGGGGCTTACCGCAGACGTCGATGAGGCCATGAAGAAAGGCTGTGGCTACTGCATCAAGTATTCCATGCTGGACTCCTGCTCTGCCCTCGCGCCGCTCACCGATGCGGACTGCCCGGCGGCTCGCAAGTCGGAATGCGTGCTCGGCACCTCTCGTTGCTCCTCTGCGTCTCCTCAAGGAACGACGGCGCAGTGTTATGGGCAGGAAGAAACCTACAATTGCTCTAAGTCCACGACCAGCTGCACCACGTGGGGAAAGCCCGCCAATTGCGCGGCGCCGGCTGGAGGCGTTACTGCGGGGGTCCCTGCCACGCCACGGCAGATGCCTGCTAGCACAGGCATGAACCAAGCGATTATCGGTTTGGCGTTGATGGACGCCACCGCCAAGTCGGCTAATAACTGTGTTGGTGGCCAAACTGGATGTGTCACCCCTGACGATGCGAGCAGTTCGATTGTTGCATCGGACAAACGGACCGAACTGGGAGCAGCCGCAGCCAAAGACGACCGTAATTGGTACGAGACCCACGGTGGGCTCCCTCGCATCTTTAATGGGGCGCAGAATGAGTGCCTGCGGACTAGCACTGGTGTAACTAGCGCTAACTGTTGCGACATCAACTTGGACCGCTCCACGACGCAGTGCTCGGCAGCAGACGTGCAGCTGGCCCTGGCTCGCCGCAACAAATTTACTCACTATGTGGGCGAGTATTGCAAGGAGTCCCGCAACGGCACTTGCGTAAGCGTTGCCGAAACCTACTGCTCGTTCGAAGGGCTCCTGCCGCGCGTTGTTCAAGAGCAAGGCCGTAAGCAAGTCGATGCAGCCCAGGCCGCCTATAAGGGTGCGGACACAACTTCCTACACGTCTTCACTCTCCTACTATGGTGGCACCGACAAAGGCAACTGGGCCTGGCACCAAGAAAAAGACGGCTTGCATGTGTATCAGTGGGCGTGGCCGACCTGGTGCAGCAACCCTGCGGCGGCGCAAGACAAGCTGAAGGCTGACGTAACCGCGCCGGACTGTCCTGCCACACCTGAGGTTTGGTTTGCCACCTGCGTTGAGTCTACAGATTCGGGAGCGGCTTCGCGGTGCGCAACACCACCAGCCAATCCGTACGAGAATAAAGCCGGATTCTCCGTCGTTCGTGTAGACCCGTTGGTTGAGACCGCGACATCGATTCATCGTCAGGCGTTAGTAAAAGGCGCCTGTGACAGCGCCTCGTCTTCTTGCACCTATCAAGTGAGTATGACTACTGCGGGTAATCGGGTGGTTCTTAGCCGTGAGCTCACTTTTATGTCGACCACTGGGGCCCAATCGGATACATCCGCAGCTCGCTTTGAGACAGGCCCGATTGCAGTAATCGGCAACACTATTCTTCGCCCAATCATTTGGGTAATGGAAGGCGCTGGCCCAAGCGAAATCACTATCCAGTACAGCACGGATGAAGGCACGACCTGGTCTTCGGCCAAGGTGCCCGCCGTAAACGGCACCGCAAAGCCTACCCGAATCCCTGGGGCTGAAGCAGTCGATATCGTGGTGGATTGCAACGCTGCAGCCGGCGCGAGCTCCCCTATGGCATGCACGCTTAAAGCGTCGGGCACGATTGTTATGACCAGCAAACCTTGGAGCGTCAGTCAGGGTGTCGCGGATTGCTCAGGCTTTACGGCAGGCCAGTTCAGCTCTCTTGACTATGACCGCATGGACCTTAGTGAGTGGTCAAGTGCAACCTCGGTAAGCCTGTCGGTGGATACGTCGAAGCTCCCGACTGTGCTGGGTGCTCAAGTGAAGGCCATGACTGACTCGTACTACGCAGCGGGCACCGGCGACCTTAGCACGCAAGGGCTGGCTACCTCGGTTTCACCGGAACGTGCTCAGTCGCTGTTCGTTTCTCCGGATACGGGATTCGGACCGTTTTCAGTCCAGCTGATGGTGTCAGGTAACTGGCCGCAGCTTTACGATGACCCGGCCAAGAACACCAATCCGGTTCGGGCTGTTCAGGTCGAGTGGGACGACTGCAACAAAACAGTTGACCCGAATGCGTGCGGCTTGGTGACCACGGCTGACCCGCAGCTCTCGAATGGGAAGGTCGCCCGATTTACGGCACAGCACACTTACCAGGCACCCGCGGGACAAGCAAATAAGGTTCACCTGATTAAGGTCACCGTAGTGGCAGCGGATGGAAACCATACCTTGACCAAGGCAGTTCAGAACAACTGGGGGGCCGCAAGCAATGTGCTCCAGCCCTTAGGGACTACCCAGGTCCCAGGGCAGGTGAAGGACAACACCGGTAACCAGGTAACGACAAGCGTGCCTGGGACAGGCGTCCTTAAAAGCCTCACTGGAAAGTAACAGGAAAAAGGGGCTTGCAAGCCCCTTTTTCCTGACTCGGCTTTCACTAAACACGTCGTATAGCTATACAAAGAAATCAATCTTAGGCTTTAAAGATGAAACTTTTTCCCAAATCGCGGACTCCTTTTTTCTCCTGCGTTGTGGCTCTCGGGCTTGCGCTTAGCGCTATTCATAGCTCGGGCGCTAACGCGGCGACCTTCAACTACCGGCAACCCGTCATCGGACTGACAGCGCCTGCAGCTGCTGCACCGGCGCAGCCGGTCATTCCCGTCAGCGACCCTTACTGGTTGAACACAATCTTAGCCATGAACGCTGAAGATGGGCTTATCGATGTCACCGGCAAGCAAACGGTTAGCGTCATTGGGGCCGCATCCGCCAGCACAGCGCAGAAGCAATTCGGAAACCAATCCATCTCAGTCAGTGGGGGCACAAGCTACTTGACGCTCCCCGCGTCTGTGATGACGAGTATGCTAACAGCACCCGCATGGACTATGGAGTTCTTCTTCAATGCAAACGCTGTTGGTGGCGAACAGTTCATAGTTTCCCAAGGAGCCTATGCACAAAATCACCAATTTGCGCTCATCCTGGCTTCGAACTCCTCCTTTCTGGTTCTTGCCCAAAACGGTTCAGCCAACTGGCGAGTGAATACCCCCGTAATAGCGCCAAACTCGTGGCACCACGTTGCACTCGTGATGGCAAATGGAACCCTATCCCTTTTCCTGGATGGTGACTTGCAAGGGAGCACACCAAAAGCGTTTACAACGTCAGGCTCTAACCCCGTAACCATTGGAACAAGCACCTTCAACAACCCGGCGTACGCCCCATTTTCGGGTTATATCGACGACCTTCGGATGACTACGGTGGCTCGGTATACGAGCAACTTTACTGTTCCGACTGAATCGTTCCCAACCCGCTAAGCCTATCCGTATTGCACAAGCTATTCGGGGACGATACTCCCCGAATTAGTTAGTTGGCATCCTCACCGCCCTTGGCCCTCCCGGGCCACCCTTCGGGGAAAGACGGGGCTTTCCGCGCGGTTAAGGTAACCGCTCAGTATGGCTGCACCTATGCAAGCAGCCCTGACATAAATTGCCTGATTTTGCTCAAGCGTGCCTATACCTCTTTTGGACACACTAAAGGACCATCATGACGCTCTTGACCAAAGAAGCACTCACCTCTGCCCTGGCTCGTCGCGCAGTGACTCCGATTCTACTGGATGACCTGATTTACGAGCTCCATCGCGCAGAATGCCTGCCGGAACCGGAAGACGAAGCACAAGCAGACGCCCAGGCCCTTCGGGTTGAAGCGGAAGCGGCTGCCGTCACCAACGGCGGCCTGTCTTCTCAGCTGGACTACCTCATCAGTGCGCTGGGCTCTCCGACTCAGGCAGCGCTTGCGCTGAATGACTTCCTCAACCTCCCTGTGGTTTATCACTAATTGCAGCTTCGCCAGGCCTAGCGCCTGGCTTTTTAAGCATTGGAGATTGATATGGATGTGTTCTACCACGGTGGTGCCCGATTCGAGGCCTTCAACGTGGCCAAGTCCGCCGAAGGTGGGCTGTTCTTCACCAAGGACTCTTGGCTTGCGGCGCAGTTCATGAAAAAAGAAGGTCGGCTCTACGCGGCCAACCTTCAAATGACCAACCCCAAGACAGTAACAGCTGAGGCGTTTGGCTACTGGGACGGTAATGAACGAGACGAAGATGTGTTCATCCACGACCCGGAACTGAAGCGGAAAGCTATCGCTGCTGCAAAGCAGGAAGGCTTCGACAGTCTTATCGTCAAAGCTGTCCCTGAGGGCGGGGAGGACTTCGAGCCATCCGACCAATTCGTAGTGTTCTCTGCCGAACAGGTCCTGATTCTGATGACTCGCGACACCCTAGGCGCTCCCTAGCTGTCGCCTATGCTTGACCTTTTAAAGCTCGCCTTCCCCAGGCGAGCTTTTTTCTTTGGGTGCCAGCACTGCGCCTAACATGCAAAAATGCCAGCCCCTTTTGAGGGCTGGCACGGTCTAACGGCGGGATACGCTGCTAGATTACTTCTCGATTTGCACGTCTTTCAGGCTGGCGGTCACTGCCACCTTGCCGTAGCCGGCCAACTCAACGTCCAGGGTGTTCTGGTCGAAGCCCGAGAAGTCGCTGAACCAGGTGTGCCCCACGACGATAGCGAACTTGTTCTGAGCCAGCTCTTGCATCAACTCACGCGTGCGCTGGACACAGCCTTTGGCTTCGGACTCGAGCCACGCAGTCAGCAGCACATCAGGAGCAGCCGCATCTTTGTAGATTGCGCTGTCCAGGAAGGCTTGAACCTTGGCCAGGCCCGCCGTCATGACGAACTCGGAGACCTTGAGGGACTTGCCCGCCTTGACCGCGGCTTCGAGGTCCGCAACCTTCGGCAGTGAGGAGAGGCCCTTGCCCGCAATCTTGAGCTCCTTGGCCATGTAGTAGTCACCGGACTTGACGGTGGTGCTGGACGGGTTGAACCCGTTGTAGTCAGTGACGCCCACAGTCGCCAGGTAAGCAGTTGCTTCTTCGCCGTACAGCGCCAGGAACTTCTTGGACGTCTTCGGCGTAAAGCGGTCGCGGTAGTCGTTCAGCACCTTCTGGGTGCCTTTGAGGACCGCCAGCTGGATGACCTTTGCAAAGGTATCCTTGGCAGTCACGCCCTTGACCATGCGGCGGTTAATTACCGGCGTCTTGGCGAACTCGAGGGTATAAACCTTACCCGCCTCGTAGGACTCACCAGCGAGCAGGCCATTGGCTTGCAGCTTGGCGAAGGTATCCTTGTTCAGGGACACGGGCAGCTTGCGGGTGTGGACGATGCCATCCCGCACGATGGTGTAGTTGCGGTAGATGAAGCTGTCGACCGCTTCAGGCAGGCCGGCGGGGCGGTCAGCCGGGAGGCTCACGGAGCCTTCCACTCGCACACGCACCGAGACGTTGGGGCGGTCTTCGTTCCAGACGATGCCATTAATCGGGTAGCCCTTGGCCTTGTCCGCCACGTTGAATTGAACTTCCTTGACCGTGGTCTCAGAAGCAGCGCCGATGCGCTCGTAAGCGAAGGCTTCATGGTACGGGTAGAACAGGTTTTCGTCCGAGGCCGACAGGTCAGAGAGTAGCTCGAGAACGGTGTAGGCATCTTCCTTGGGAACAGCGTGGGCATCAAAGCCCTTGGAGTAGCGCAGGTCCGGATTGTCAGCCGAGGCGCAAGCCTCATCTTGGAAGCGGATGTAGTCTTCCTTGGAGAAACAGCTCGAGAAGGTCTCGACCAGAGCCACGTCACCGAGAGCGCCGAGTACCGCCAGCACGCCATCGGTATCCAGGCGCTGCGCCAGCGGAACCAGGCTAGCCCACAGGTGGCCATCTTGATGAAGTGCAGTATCAAACTTCACGCCCGGGACGGAAGTGAAGTAAGCAACGGACTCCAGGCCTTCGGGAACGAGAACGACGTTGGACGCATCCGGAGCGAAGGTGTAAACCTTGTTACCTGCGAGCGCAAAGGCAAACCCACCAACCACCGGCTGTTCCAGCGGAATGGCGACCTTCTTAGCGCCGACACCGCCGCCGATTTCATCCTCGAAGGCAACACGGTAAGAAGGCAGGTCAGCGCTGAAAATCAGCTTGCCGCCGAGGGTCTCGGCCATCTTGGTCAGGAGCGGGCGATTGCAGTACCAGCCGTATTCGACGATGACAGCGTTCGACAGCTTGGACTCCAGAGCCTTGCAGACATCCAGAATTTCAGCATCACGCCATTGGTTGTCATAGCCGTCTGTCATGAAAAAGAGGCTGAAAAGCCCGTTCGGGCGCTTGGTGCTGATGCGTGCAATGACTTCGCCGACTTCTTGCAGGGGCTCACGGAAGCCGGTGAGTCCCATGGGCTTCAGGTAGCGGTCGATGGCCTGGTGCAGGTCCGACAGGTCGGCGATGTTGCGGATTTCCAGGGCTTCAACCACGACGCCATACTGGCCACGACCAGAGAACCACAGGATGGACACGGTGTCCTGTTCCTGGACCAGCGTTGCCAGCTTGTTCTTAAGCTGAAGGCGCAGCTCAGGCAGGTCGCTGTACATGGAACCCGAGATGTCGATGACAATCAGGTGATTCACTGCCACGGGCACCAGGTCAGCCTGGACAGCGGGAAGTGATTGAATTGCGAGAGAACGAGAACCCAGCTGAATGATATTGGTTTTCATTGTATTGCGCGGGAAACCTCGGCCTTCAGGCCGGGGAGGGATAGCGTGGCGCGTATGCGCCCTCAGCCCCGCTTTTCCTATATAAGTGCTATCGGGTTGGATGTATGCGTTGCCAGGCGGGCGGCTCAACCGCTTCCATCTCCTGACAATTAATTATCCCCCACTTCTACGGCCTTGCCTATTTTTGGCGGATTTGATTAGCAGGCGTTGGCCTCTCGCTAGGCCAAAAAATTGCCACCAGACAGGGTCCAGTGGCAATAAAGTAAGACTTACAATCAGGTTAGACTACCTGCATCTTTGGTGCGCCATAGGTCGCGATAAGCGACTGAATGGTGTCAGCTCCCAAGCGATGGTTCCACTCAAGAAGTTGACCTTTACCTACTGGCAGCCCGAGTTTCAAGACATTAGCCACGTAGATGCGCTGGCCAGCAGTCGTCAGTGTCTCAAAGCCACCTAAGCTCCGCCGTAGCTGGATACCCATCCGATGTATCTGAACAGCGGAGGACTCCATCCTGCGAAGGTTTGACGGTCTCTCGCGCAGCCAACCATTTTGGTTGTAGTCCCACTCGAGCACCGTATGCGCTTCACAGATATCAATGGTGCGATGCATAGGGAGACTCCAACGGGGCTACATTTGAGGGGGTCAGGGCCATGGCCTGGAGTGCAGCAAACGAGATATGCTGAACGCTATCCGGTTGTGCCTTACGCGCCTGGCGAACGCCTTCAATCAAGGCTTCTTCTCGCGAGAGCCCTGTGCAGCTGGGCAAGCCCGCGGCCACACACGTGTAGAAAGGAGCAACGTTGGCAGGAACAGTGGGCCCGTCAAACACAAACAAGGCAACCCCATGAATATGGGCGACCTCAACCTTACTCGAGGTTCCAAAACCACAGGACCCCAGTGCTTCGACGACATGGACCTGCTTTCCGTCCACTGGAATGGTTCGACGTGGCAGGTTAGCAAACGTCAGTTGCTTTGCGCGCTTCATGATAGGTACTTTCGGTTATTGACCAGCTAGGTATAGTCACTGCCTAACGATTTCTGTTGCCGCGTGGGCTAGCTCAGCTGACGTAACCTAGCCGCTAGCTAAATGGTTTCAGCCCTACTTGAGCTCAATCGCTATACACAGTATTGGCCACTTTTAAGGAAACAAGATGTCCTCATTTATCTCTCGTGAAGAACAACGTGTTCGTCTGGAACAAGCACTTGCTGCGGCTCTCCGAAACTATGAGAGTCCCGAGGACTCCTCCCTGGTTGGAGTAGCCCTTGGCAATGTGCTAGCTCGTCGTCAAGTCGAAGACCCTGCTGTATTCAGTGCGGTGCTGCCTTATGCGATGGACGCCTATTCGGCTGAACTTGTAGGGCCGCTAGTGCCGCGATTTCTGGCTGTTCATCGCCATCTGGTGCTGGCGGGGGCTAGCCTTGAAAATCCCTATGATTTTCGTCAGTGTGGTCGCTATGGCGTTGCCTTCGAGGATGGTCGCTTTAAATCGATGGCCCTTCAGTCGCCGGGATTCACCTACTTTGTTGTTCTGGAGCTCGAAGGTAATACGAACGGCCCCGGCAACCCGTCGCTGGGTTACACCGTTCATATTCGGATAGCCACTACACAGCCGAACAGCTATGACGTGGCTCAGCCGACATTCGAAGAGCTTTTCTTCCTGAGCGACCTCGACGGTGAGTGTCTTTCAGCCGTGAGTAACGGCACTCCCGGCTACTTTAGGTACAAGGATAGCCGAGACCGGGGTTACGTTTGCACGGCACGTCCTCGTAGCACAGGTGACGGCTACATCTGCGAACACCTCTCGCAAGGCCCCGCTTTTGCGTACCTGAGTACCATCTTGCTGGATTTTTCTCGACGTTACGGGCATGTAGTTCAGTCCTGTTAACCTTTTAGCTGCTCTGAACCTCAGGGCAGCTTTCTTTTTCCCTAGCAAATCGCCCATAAAAAACCCGCCGGGAAGGCGGGTTGAAAAACTACAGGTTCAAAGCTCAAACGAGGAGTTAGAACACCGGATTTTCTTCGTAGCCCAGGGTGCTGCCAGAGTCGCCATCACCCATGGAGGCAGCAGCGGCGGGGGCAGAGCGAGAGGCTTCGAAAACTTCAGCGGACTTGGCAAACAGCTCGTAGCCAACACCAGTCGAACCATCCTTGCGGGAGAAGTCACGACGGCTCAGCGTGCCGACGACCTTGACGTTGGCGCCAGCAGCGACTTCGACATCGATGCCGAAGAGCTTGACTTCCACGTACACGGACGGAAGGAACTTGCCATCTTTATCCTTGCCGCCGTAAGGCATCAGGGTAAAGACCTTGCCGGAACCAAGCGGCTTCGCACCGTCACGACCGACGCGGCCCACGAGGGTAACGTTGGTCTGGGTATTCGGGTCGAGAACTTCGACCTGAAAGGCCTTGACGTTGACAGCTTCACCACTGGAACCGTCCTTGCGGGTGAACATGCTCTTGAACACGTAACCCGAGACAGCCACACGAGCTCCCGGCGCCACACCGCTCGGCAGGTCGCCGAAGAAGGTGGTGTCCATGAAGACCGCAGGGCGAGCGTCACCCTTTTCGCCTTCCGCCTTCGGCTTTTCGGTACCGCTGTAGGGCACGACAGTGAAGCCGTGGCCGTTGCTGCCGAAATTGCGAACGCCGTCTTTGGTGACAACGCCTTCGATGCGGGAGGAAACTTGAGTTGCTTGTGCCATTTGTAAAACTCCTAATTTGAAAATTGAAAATCGAAAGTGTCACTATGTGACGTAAGGTATAGCGACTAATCTTAATTATTTGGCAGGTGGGCCACCAAAATGACAGGTTAGTTGCTAAATACAGCAAACCCCTAACCAACTGGAGATGCTGTGGAAAACCTACGTGAAACCCGGGAACTACAAGACCTGACTTGCTACGTACTCGAGCCCGAATATCTTGATGAGGCTGCCATTGATATTGTGCAAGGCCCCGATGGGCTGCCCTGCGTCCGATACTCTGCCGCGCGTATTCGTGAGCTGCTCGTGTCGGAGGAAGGGATGTCCGAAGAAGACGCGCTCGAATGGTTCTACGCCAACATTGAGTGTGCCTACTTTGGCCCTGGCACTCCGGTCTATCAATTTGACAGCGAGGATGACGACGAAGAGTGAGCTCCGACAGGTAGGGCTAGCCTTCGCCTGACAGTATTACTTCCGCCAAAAGCGGGGCCATCCCGAATCCACGTGGATGAAGTTTTTGCTGTCGTAAAGTCCTACACCCGCCTTGAAATACAGCCCCATCCGGGCAACCAGCTCGGGCGTCATCCCCGGGACACGGATATCCACGGCACGGCCCAGCATGTGAAGGGAGTTCTTGGCGGCACCTTCCGTGCGCACTAACTTAGCGTTTGTCTCCGGGCTGCGATAGCCTGAGTTGATATGCAAGGGGCCGGTGTAGCCGTAGATAGCCAGCCACCACATGATGCCGCGCAAGGTATCCAGCATCGTGCGGTCCATCTGGACTGCCTTATTGACGTGCCGGTCGCGCAGAAGGTGGCAAATTTGCACATAGCCCGGGAGGTTCCAATCGTTACCTTCCCAGTAGGAGACTTCAACTTGCTCTTTCGTCTCGGGCCGATAAAGCTTCAGAACGCGAGGCTCATCCCAGAAATCAGGAGAAGCTTGAGCAACATCAGGAAGTGCCGCCAGCAAACTGGTTGCCGCGGCAGCTTTGAGGAATCCTCTTCGGGTTAGGGTGGGCGTAACGCTAGGAAGCATCGTCAAGTACCGTAAGTTATCAGGGGCGAGCCCTGGGTTAGTCGCGATATCGAGAAGGCGTAGCCAGAAGTTCGTCGGCGTGCTGCTGAAGCCAGTCCATCCGCTCAGTATCCTGAAGCAATGCGCCAAGCCGGTCGAGGGGGACCAGACCGCCGAAGATACGCTTAAGGGCGATGGCGATTGTGACGCCCAGCAGGTCCATGACGTTCAGCGCCCCTTCCGCACGCTTGGTGCGCTCGTGCGCGGCTTCCAACATCCCGCTCAGCTGCAGAATAAACACTTCCGCAATGGAGCCTTCCGGCGCGTCAGGTCCTAGCGTCATCTTCGTGGGGAACTTGGCCTGGTACAGCAGAAACACGGTGCGCAATACTTCGTATTGGCGTGTCAGCTCCGCGGCAACTTGAGTCACCCCATAAAGCTGCCCCGCGCTATCACCCCCTACTAGCAGCGGCTCCTGGGTTTCCGGGATAAGGATTTCAAACGGACGAGCTTCACCCGCGAGGTAAGCCGCGTAAAGCATGGCGGTTCCCAGGGTGCAGGGCCAACTCGCGGCCATATGCGGGTAGCCCCGAAGAACGACAGTCTTGTTGTAGGGCAGGCCGTTGCGAGTCATCCACTCAAGGGCGTTCTCATAGACGACACCTTCAGTAACCATTCCCGCATTTGGCGCGTCCCTGAAAGAAAGCGGGTCTTCAACTGCGGCGCGCTCAGGAATCGAGCGTTCCTCGTCAGGCGTGCTCGGGCCAGTGGCATCGTCAACGGCTTGGTAGCCAATGCTTTCATCAGCCTTATTGGCTACTTCGGCCCCTGCCAGAGGCTCGACGACCTCGGACAGGGAAACCGTATACTGCTCGGTGGCGGTGCTCGTCACAAGTTGCTCAGGTGCGGGGGCAGCCTCTTCGGGCACAATAAAGGTAGGCACTTGTGCGATTGAGGAAAGGGGGGCGGTCGGAACAAAACGGGTCTTCATTTTTTCGGCGCTTTCTTTACGGTGGTGCGAGTAAACTCTTGTGCCGGCCCCTTCGCATATTGGATAGACATCGCGCTACCCTTCTTGGAAAATTCAACGATTCCCTCGGCCGGGAACTGGGGCGAGCTGTTCAGTCGCATAACCAGACGGTTACCTTCAAGGGTGTATTTTCCATCGGCAGCCCCTGCCCCATCCGGTTGAAGAGAGAACGAGCCGTCTTCGCGAAATTCGGCGGTGCCTCCCAGGGCGACAGTAGAACGCTTGGCGGTCCAGTGGCCTACTAGGGATTCAGCTTGAGCGGCCAGCGGAAGCAAAGCGGCTGCTATCAAAACAGCAAGAAATTTATTCATGTCAGTCCTTTTGGGGCGGTGTGTAGCAATAGGAGTTAAAGCGAGCCGCGACATCACTCGGCAGCTTTTCATCGGGCAGCATCCGAATACCTGGGATGAGCGGCAAGCGGTCAGCGTCCCATTGCGCTTGAGCCGCGCTCTGGCAGACGAAGATGGTAAGGCCGCGGCTCATGTAGAAAGAAATCTCGCGCGCAAGCGGCATCGGTGCGGCTAGCCGGCGAACTTCGGTGCCATTCACAATCAAAGCCGTATTACCCAGGGATGCTCCACCACCATTGGTAAGCCCATCTAGGTGAGCCAGGGGGCCTTCATCCAGCGGGGTTAGGTCATCAGCCACTATAACCAACGGCTGTGGGCTGCGGGCCGATTGGGCGTGAGCAACAGCAGCACCAAAAAGGCCTGCAACCATCAGCGGCAGGCTCATCAAGCAGGTTTTAAGAGTGTGGGTACGGTCCATTGTGTTAGGCGCAGCTGGCAGCTACAAGCGCGCATCCTTTCTGGGCTACAGGGTTGTCGTTGATGATGTATAGCAACTAGCCGATAACCTGGTAAAAAATGGCATGCCGCGAAGCAGCATGCCAAAAGGGTGAGTCAAGCCAGCAGTTCAGGTACACCGACAACGTCGATGGCACAGTTCACGCGACACTTTTCATTCAGTTCGGCCAGGCTATTGACCGTAATGGGAAACTTAAGCCCGGTTTGCAAGGAGACGTCGTAACGGGGACGTCCGCTTACCAGGATATGGCGGCCCTTCGCGTAGCGAGCGGCACACTTCTGTGCGGCTTCAAGATTGGCGAACATGTGAGAAGGCATGAAACAGGTGTAATACGTGTACGACGCTTCACCGTTCTTAACCTCTCCCTGACGCACAACCAGCTTAACGTAGGGGGTCTGTCGTGGCGACAGACTTGCGACGGCTTCATGGACGAACCCGTCAATCTGCTTATTCCTGTAGGCCATAGGCTTACCTCGTTTGGTTGTCCAGCTAGGTATAGCGACCAGCCTTGCTTTTACAGGCCGCTCCTAAGACAAAAGGGCGTATCGCTACGCCCTTTTTTTACCGAAAAGAGTCGAATTACTTGAAGCGGGTCAGCTCCGGGTCATCGATAGCCTGCTCGGCGATACCGGTGATTTCCGGCAGCTGGCTCAGGCGCGGCATGCCTCCGATAACCTGGACCTTACCGGCCTTGTCCTTGTAGAACAGCGCCGGGGTGCCACTGACTTCAGCCTTCTGCATGAGCATGGCGTTGGCGTCCAGCGCGGCCTTCAGCTGAGGGGAAACCTTCTCGGCCGGCTTGATGCCACCTTGCTTGTACTTGGCTTCATGTTCGCGCAGAGCTGCAACGGGGTCCTTGGCGGTCATGATGGCGGCCATCTTGTTGGCGGAGTCCGGACGCAGGAAACCGACAGGCACCCAGCGAATGTCAGCGCCAGCCTTGGCGTAGACGTCGATTGCGCGGTAAGCGAAGTTGCAGTAGATGCAGTTCGGGTCGAAGAACACGAAGACCGGGTTGGCGCCTTGCTTGCCCGTGTTGATGGTCTTGGCTTTCATCAGGTCGTTCCAGACGGCGGTGAAGTCCGGCTTGGGAATGTGCAGCTCGGTGTACTCATTGCTGAGGTTGCGACCGGCTTCATCCACGAGAACCGGCATACCCGTAATCAGGGTCTTTCCGTCGGCCGTGCTGAACATAATCATCGGCTTGGCACCGTTAGCGCTGGCGCCCGGGGTGACCACCCAGCCAGTCAGGCCAGACGGGCCTTCGAATTGCTTCAGGACCTTCAGCTGGTTGCGGCTTTCGGCTTCTTTCAGGGCCTTGGGGGTAGCGGCCTGGCCGGCGAACGCAGAGGTGGCCATAACGGAGACGGCAGCGACAGCAAGCGCAATGCGGGAAAACTTCATGGGTGAAACTCCTGTTAATTGATGAACTCAATGTTACGTGTCGGCGAAAAACCTGTCAATTATTGACTGGCGACCGTTAAGCCGCCTGCCATTAATCAAATTCTAAGGTCCCGCCAAAAATACAGCAAGTTGCAGTCGAGGGTTAGTTAGTCCAGTTAATGGTTGCCGGGGAGCTGACTTGGGCGCCCAGCATATCCACTGTCTTAATCGTAGTGGTCTTGTAAAACCCGGGCCACCCGACCGTTACGTCGCACTCTGCGCCAGGCGCAAAGGTAACTCCGTTAGACACTACGGTAACGCCTGGGCAACTTGCGGCAGTCCAGCTGCCATACTTGGAATCCTTTAGCGTCCCACTCCCTTTTCCTCGGTTGGCCGCATGGAATGTTAGCGAAGCAGTGGCCCCAAAGGGTACGGTGCCCAGGCTTACGGTGCTCGCGAGGGTTGTTGTTATATCTGGCCCGTCATAGCCATAGAACACCATTCCGACGATGTCTTCTCCAAGCGTATGCTTAATCTTGAACGCGACTTTATTCTCACCTGCGCTCCGCACAGCATATTGAGGGTAGAGGTAGCAGGCCGTTCCGTTTCCATTAACGGTAGGCGCAGGTGACTTAGCAGCTTCGAAACAATTACCGCCATCACGCACTCCCGTGTCAAACGACAACCCAGGGGTCAGCGCTTCTACGGCCAGAATGGTCCGCTCCCCTCCTGACAAGTAAAGCGAATAAGCCTGACCGGGAACGCTGAGCCCCACCCGTGTACCGTCCAGAGCGCCATCTCTGTTGTTATCGTATGTATACCAGTCAATTACATAGCCATCCGCAGTCTTGGGGAACCAAGTGGGCCACTGATAAAAGGGGTAGGACGTTGCAGGTGGGGCGACGGGCGTGGGCGTAGAAGCAGGAGCCTCTCCAGGGACGGCTCCGATTGGAATTCGATAGTTAAAAGGGCCTCCCGCAAGAGCAGGCCCTTCCAGGGCAACGCACATTAACGCAGTAGCGCAAATTTTATAAATCAGACTTCGGTTCAACATGATGTCAGTTCCCTTAACTTTTAGCTCGGCATAATGAGGAGCTTGCAGTGGGTATAGCGACTATGGCCAAGACTTGGTAGCAAAGGCCAAAGAAAAACCGGCAATCCGTATTTTGCTGCTGCGCCTCAACGTGTTACTGGTTTAGGTACGCTGAGCTAGGCACCGTGAAGTTGCCCGAGTAGCGCGCAACGCCAGACGTGATACGAAGCTCGTCCATGTAGCCGGTCATGTAGAACGCAGGCGCACCCGCATACCGGCCAATCTGCACGTTATTGGAGAAACCAGGGGCCATGCCGTTAGACCCTACGGCAACGCCATTAACGTAACCAGTAGTTACTGCTCCATTGCGCACAACCGCAACGTGGGTCCACGTATTTACGGGGATGCCCGCCGTGCTGAGAGGCCCATGGTTTAACGTCGCGAATTGTTAGCCCCTTTTCAAGAAGAGGCGTCACGTCCATTTTTACCTGAACCGCGCGGAAAGCCCCGTCCTTCCCCGAAGGGTGGCCCGGGAGGGCCAAGGGTGGGGATGATGTCAATTACCTCAGCGGACCCAGAGCTCGCCGTCAGCAGACTGCACATAGGTTCCGTTCTTGTCGGTCACCATACCGTTGGTGCCCGCATTTCCTACACGGGCATAGACCAGGCCGCCGTTGTCTGCTGGGACCGACGCACCGTTACACGCAGCGTGCTTTATGGACGATACGCCCGTGTAGTACGTCGGCTGGACGCACCCGTCGCTCGTAGTCGCCCCGGTAACCCAGGTGGGGCTCGCAGAATAAGTCTGTGTGTAGGTCCCGC
>RRZU011011971.1_pt1 | contig 24101 bp, 21 predicted proteins | sample 2165561 | NCBI WGS metagenome assembly RRZU01 (sample SAMN10456909, study PRJNA506462) | wastewater metagenome | isolation source: wastewater sludge | place: USA: Moscow, Idaho | reverse complement strand
GTATTTGGCGCACCCGATGCCGACGGCGGCTACCGCAGCGTCATGCAAGCCCTGCGCCAAGCCGCAGCAGCACCATCGCCAGCACCGCAAGCATAAGCAGCGCCGCCCGCCCCCAAGGCACCCAAGCCCAGCAACCAGCCCCACACCTGCCAGACCCACCCGCCATGCCCCTGATACGCCGCATCACCTTTACGCAATACCTGATTGACAACCGCAAGCACTTCCCGCATGCCAGCGGCACATTCAATGCCCTGATGCACGATGTGGCACTGGCCTGCAAAGCCATCTCGCGCGCAGTCGCCTTTGGCAAACTGGGCGCAATACCCGGCCAGCCCATCAACAGCATGGATGCCACAGCAGGCATAGACTGTGTGCCAACAGGCATCAACATCCAAGGCGAAGAGCAAAAAGAGCTGGACGTTATCAGCAACGAATACTTCACCCAAATGAACGACTGGGGCGGGCACTTGGCGGGCATGGCCTCTGAGGAAATGGAGCACCCCTACCAAATCCCGCAAGGACAGGTGCGCGGCAAATACCTGCTGGTATTTGACCCGCTTGATGGCTCCAGCAACATCGACGTAAACGTCACCGTAGGCAGCATCTTCTCCGTACTACGCGCCCCGCAAGACGTGATTGATAGCGGCCGTGACGTAGTAGCGGCAGACTTTTTGCAACCTGGCTGCGAGCAAGTTGCAGCGGGCTACGCGCTCTACGGCCCCACCACCATGCTGGTCTTGAGCGTAGGGCGTGGCGTAGTTGGCTTCACGCTCGACCCTAACCTGAGCCAATTCATGCTCACCCACCCCAATATGGTGATACCGCCCGACACGCAAGAATTTGCCATCAACGCCAGCAACGCCCGCTTTTGGGAAGCGCCCGTCAAGCGCTATGTAGACGAATGTCTGGCAGGCAAAACAGGCGCGCGCGGCAAAGACTTCAACATGCGCTGGATTGCCAGCATGGTGGCCGAAGCGCACCGCATCTTGCTGCGCGGCGGCATATTCATGTACCCGCGCGACACCAAAGACCCCTGCAAACCCGGCCGCCTGCGCCTGCTCTACGAAGCCAACCCCATCGGCTTCATCATCGAGCAAGCAGGCGGGCGCGCCTCCACAGGGCGCTGCCCCATATTGCACGTGCAACCCGAGTCGCTGCACCAGCGCATCGGGCTGGTATTTGGCTCCAAAAACGAAGTCGAGCGCATAGAGCGCTACCAAGCCGAAAAAACACAAGCAGCACCGCACAACCCCCTGTTTGCCGAACGCGGCCTATTTCGCCCCTAAGCCCACCCACTACAGAAAGATGCCCCAGCCATGTCTGAACGCCACCCCATCATCGCCATCACAGGCTCATCAGGTGCAGGCACAACCACCGTCACCCGCACCTTTGCTGCCATCTTCAAACGCGAAGGCGTAAAAGCTGCCAACATCGAAGGCGACAGCTTTCACCGCTACGACCGCCAGGAAATGAAGCAAATGCAAGCGCAAGCCGAAGCCCAAGGCAACGCGCACTTTAGCCATTTCGGGCTAGACAACAACCTGCTCGACGAGCTCCAAGCCCTGTTTGCCTCTTACGCCGAAACAGGCCAAGGCAGAGCGCGCCGCTACCTGCACGACGCAGGCGAAGCCGCCCCCTACCAGCAAGAACCCGGCACCTTCACCGCCTGGCAAGACCTGCCCGCCGACACCGACATATTGTTTTACGAAGGGCTGCACGGCGGCGTAGTCACCCCAGAAATCAACATCGCCCAATACCCCGACTTGCTCATCGGCGTAGTCCCCGTCATCAACCTGGAGTGGATACAAAAACTCTGGCGCGACCAAAAACTGCGCGGCTACAGCAGCGAAGCCGTCACCGACACCATCCTGCGCCGCATGCCCGACTACGTAAACGTCATCTGCCCGCAGTTTTCACGCACCCACGTCAATTTCCAGCGCGTGCCAGTCGTAGACACCTCCAACCCCTTCATCGCCAAAGACATACCCAGCGCCGACGAAAGCATGGTCGTCATCCGCTTTGCCAACCCCAAAGGCATCGACTTCCCCTACCTGCTCTCCATGATTCACGACAGCTACATGAGCCGCTCCAACACCATCGTCGTACCAGGCGGCAAAATGGAGCTTGCCATGCAACTCATCTTCACCCCCTTCGTCTGGCGCATGATGGAACTACGCAAACGCGCACTGGCCTGAAGCAGCAACAGCGCCTCGCGGCAGCCCCAAGCCCAAGCCCAAGCCTGCACATGGCGATGGCTACACAGCAGCCGCGTGCAGCGCATGCAGTACATGCAAACCACATATCGCATTGCCAGCTTCAAAAGACGATAACTGCCAAGCCTCCCCGTAGCGTCATTCCCGCGCAGGCAGCAATCCATGTCCGCAAGAGGCACTGCGGCGAAACACCGCCAACGCGAAAATGGCGGAAATCCAGTACATTTCTTGTCTGGAATCGGAATCACAAGCGCCCCATAAGCGCCCCATGCGTACCGTATACGCACCGCACACGCACCACACAGCGCCGCACCATGTTCAACATCATCCTCTACCAGCCAGAAATCCCCCCCAACACAGGCAACATCATCCGCCTTGCAGCCAACACAGGCTGCACCCTGCACCTGATAGAACCCTTGGGCTTTGACATGCAAGACAAGCAAATGCGCCGCGCAGGGCTCGACTACCACGAATACGCCAGCGTCCAGCGCCACGCCAACTGGCAGGCATTTCTTGATGCCGCCCAACCCAGCCCGCAACGCCTGTTTGCCCTCACCACCAAAGGCACACAACACGCCCACCAAACCAGCTTCCAGCCTGGCGACTGGCTCCTGTTTGGCCGCGAAAGTGCAGGCCTGCCGCCCGCAGTGCGCGAAAGCATCGCCCCCGCGCAACGCCTGCGCCTGCCCATGCTCCCAGAGCAGCGCAGCCTGAACTTATCAAACGCAGTAGCCGTCATCGTATTTGAAGCATGGCGACAATGCGGCTTTGCAGGCAGCACCAACCTAGCCACAAGCCACACCTAAGCCAACCCCAGCAACCAGCTCCCATGCGCCTTACAAGCCAAAAATGCCCTGTAGCCCGCATAAACACTGCTTGCCGCCCATCTAACCCACAAAAGCCAACCTAGCCACAACCAGTAATATCCAAGCCAACCCCAGCAACCAGCCCCCATGCGCCTTACAAGCCAAAAACGCCCTGCAACCTGCATAAACACTGCTTGCCGCCATATCTAACCCACAAAAGCCAACAAACCGCAACCAGCACAATCAACACAACCACCAAAGCAACCGACACAAGCACCACCAATGGCACTCACCCACCTCCCCCCAGACGCCATGCCGCGCGAAAAACTCCTCGCACGCGGCGCAGCCGCCTTAAGCGATGCCGAGCTACTCGCCCTGCTGCTACGCACAGGCACAGCAGGCCGCAACGTACTCATCATGGCGCAAGAAGTGCTGGAGCACTGCGGCGGCATAGCGGGCTTGCTCAATGCCAGCGCCGCGCAACTCAAAAGCATCAAAGGGCTGGGCGGCACAGCCAAACGTGCCGAGCTACTAGCCGTTATGGAGCTGGCTCGCCGCGCCATCAACCAGCAAATGCAACAGCGCCCCCACCTCAACCAGCCCGAGCTAGCCGCCCAATACGTGCAAATGCACATGGCGCACCTGCCCCACGAAAGCTTTGCCGTGCTCTTTCTCGACACCCAGCACCAGCTCATCTGCATGGAAACACTCTTTACAGGCACCCTCAACCAAACCAGCGTCTACCCCCGCGAAATAGCCCGCCGCGCCCTGCACCACCACGCCGCCAGCGTGCTACTGGCACACAACCACCCCAGCGGCTGCGCCGAACCTTCAACTGCCGATATAGCCCTCACCCGCCACCTGCAACAAGCACTGGGCTTGCTGGAAATAGCCGTACTCGACCACCTCATCGTGGCACAAGGCCGCACCACCTCAATGGCGCAAAGTGGGCTAATGCCGTTGGCGTAATCAGTGGGGTGCGTGCCGCTTGGGTATTAGTGTTATTTTAGATGAGTGGAATATCTTGGATATTTGATTTAAAACCTTAATTGCATATTAAGTTTAAAATAAATTTTGCCATCATTTTCTAAAATAAGACTGCCATACCGGTGTCTTGTAGTAGAAGGAGTATCAAATTTAACATGTTCAAATAGGTAGTTTTCAAGAGAAGCGATATCAATAATATGAAAACCTACTTGCTCACCATCTTCTTTAACAACTATAGCCCCATTGGCTACGTATTTTCCATCCCATTTTTTGCCAGCAAAAAATCCTAATAAAATTGATACCAGCAATCGTTTTATTTTAACTTCTAGAGATTGAAGATCCGTATCGAAGCTATGACCTTTGTTGAAGATGGATTTTAAGTTCAATTTAATTGAGCTAGTTCTGTGCAAATAAAACTCTAGTAGCATACTTGATACAATATTAGGAATCAAACTATCTACCATGGATAAATTGTAGTGCATAGATTCTGTTTCTATTTTTTTAAAATTAAACCTACCGTTTAATTCATGTATCTTCTCAATTCTATCCTTTAGTTTGGTTTTCGTATCAATATTGTTGACGATATCTATGCAATCGGCTCTAATTCCTGTTATCTCAAAAATAAAATTAGTATTGCCTGATGCGTTCAGTAAAGTAGGCTTGCTGCCGAGGTACGATTTTATGCCAAACCCTTGATTGCTCTTGGATATTTCTTTGTTATTGATGTCTAGCACAATGTCTGCCTTTTGGTTGCTATTGCCGCCATTGATGATAGATAGTCCTAATTTGTCTTGTATTTTATTAAAAGCAGGTATATTAAATGTTTTGCTTCCAGCAACGATTGAATCAGCCAGCGACTTCAGAACGCTAGCATTTAAAAAATTAGAAAACTCTATTTCTTTCTCTGAATCATCACTTTCATTTTTTATCAAAACGCAATTGTCTTTAGATAGATAGAATGATTCTTTGATATTTAAGGTGGTTACCTTGGTAACAATGAAATGATCTGAGTTTTCTTTTATGTTTAAATTTTCATCAGAGAGTGGCAGTTTTCTGTCATTTATTAATTTCAAGAATGTATAAAGCTCAGTCCATTCTCCCTTATTTTTGTTGTTGCTCATATGTTCTTCCGTTTTTGACAATGTTTTTAAGTGTTCAATTAAAGCCTTTCCGCAAGCTCTAACTGCATCAATGGCTACGCTATTTCCCAACTGCTTCATCGCTTGTTTGCTCGGGACTGGAAGCTCAAAACTATCGGGAAAGCCTTGCATTTTTTTTGCTTGCTCTGGCATTATTTTTCGAACCTCTCCATCTACGATATACGAATCCCAGTTTCTTCTATCGTTGATATTGGAGCCGCGACCGCCAACTCGCAGGGTAAATCCTATTTCTCTAGAGCATTTTCCTTTCCAAACGTCAGACATAGTAAATTTCAAAGGTTCTTTGTCTGGAAAAGTGAAGCTTGACAGCAAACCTTCATTTTTAAAGCCTATCATAAAAGTTCTAGGCCTTAATTGTGGCAGTCCATAATCAGATGCTTTTACTATTTGATAGTGAAAACTGTACCCTAATTCGTTTTCAATAATGTCTCTAATTACTTTAAATGTATTGCCGTTGTCATGATTTACAATTCCGCGCACGTTTTCCAAGAAAAACGCTTTCGGTTTCTTTGCTTCTAATATATCTACAATATTGAAAAACAAATTCCCTCTTTCGGATTTATGGCTATCAGCAAAACCTCTTTTTTGGCCAGCCTGGCTAAATGGCTGGCAAGGGAATCCTGCGCACAGAACATCAAAATCTGGCAAATCCGCTGGATTTATTTTTCTGATGTCATCATTAAACATGCCATCTTCAAATAAGCTGGGATTGGTTTTTTTGAAGTTGTGTTCATAGGTTTGTCTGGCGTAGGGATCTATTTCGGAAGCAAAAACACATTTTCCACCTAGTGATTCCATTGCAAGGTGAAATCCGCCAATGCCAGCAAACAAATCGATAAATAGAAAATCATTCATTATTTAACAATCGATATTTAGGTGAAATAACGGTTTATTTTGCACAAGAAAGAGTTCAGAAAGCCGTCATTCCCGCGCAGGCGGGAATCCATTGCAATAAGAAGCGCAGCCGTAGATTCTCGCCCGCCTACGCAGGGGTAGGCTCTGCGCGGGAATAGCGAGCGATTGCGTTCTTATACGAAACTGGAGCAAATCAGCGCTTGCTTAAAACCGCTTGCCCGTCCACTTGCTGTTTTTGGCGTAGTTGCGCTTGGCTGTAGCGGTGTCGCTGACGGGCACAAAGTTTTCGCAGGCGCCTGCACGGGCGGCTGCGTTGGCGTAGCGGGCTTTGCTTTCGCGCAGCTCTTGCCATTCGGCATCAATGTTTTCCCATGCGGGCGGGTTGGCATCAAAACGGTAGCGGGCGTAGGTGCGACCCGTGTAGTTGGCGCAATGCACGCCTTGGTAGTAGGCCGAAAGCGAGCCATCAGCGCCTTGCAGCACGGTAACGTAGCGCACCACGCCATCGTGGGGGGTAACGCTTACGCTGTCTATATCTACGCCCACCAGCAAGCTGGAGTAAGAGGGCATGTCAATTTGCACCATGTTTTTGCTGCTCAGGGCTGGGGGCTGGGGCACTTCGCCTTCGCGCCAGTGGGTGTCAGCAGCGTCTGAAAACAGTTGCGCCTGCGCGGCGCTTGCAAGCAAGCAGGCAGACAGGCAAAGTGCAGCGCGGCGCGGCCAGTTGGGCAAAGATGTCATTTGGATTCTTCCTTTGTCAAAGGGCTGTGCAGCGCCGTTGCTGGCACTATCAGTTCGGGCGCTGGCTGCGCTATTTGCGTTGCTTGCGCTGGGGGCACTGCTTGCGCCGTTTGGGGCAGGGCATTGGGCACGTAGAGCTGCTGAGCGCAGTTTTCGCGCTCTTGCTCCATATTGCGCTCGCGCCCTTTGTGGTTGGCGCGCAGGTAGCGGTTGCGCGATTCGTGGCGTGGCACGTAGCGCGCCAGCTCGGTGAGCGCCATTTCGTACACACCGCGTTTGAATTCGATGACTACGTCTAGCGGCACCCAGTAGTCGTTCCAGCGCCAAGCGTCAAACTCGGGGTGGTTGGTGGCGCGCAGGTTCAAATCCCAGTCTTGCCCTAGCATTTGCAGCAAGTACCAGATTTGTTTTTGGCCTTTGTAGTGGCCGCGTGCGTCGCGGCGAATGTAGCGGTCGGGCACCTCATAGCGCAACCAATCACGGGTTCTGGCCACAATGCGCACATGGTGCGGTTGCAGACCAACTTCTTCGTGCAGCTCGCGAAACATAGCCTGTTCAGGCGATTCGCCCCTGTCTATGCCTCCTTGTGGAAACTGCCAGCTATGCGTACGGATACGCTTGCCCCAGAAGACCTGATTCTTACGGTTGAGCAAAATGATGCCGACGTTGGGGCGAAAGCCCTCTTGGTCCAGCATGATTAACTCCAGATTCTTGAATTATGTGCATTATGCACGGCAACGCGCCGATATCAAGGAAAATATGGCTACATTCCTGTTATTGCCTGCACAAAGTGCAGCGCACGATTTTTTCATTTTTACCCAGACTCTGCCATGAAAGCTTCTCAATTCCACTTCACCACCCTGCGCGATGCGCCTGCCGATGCCGAAGTCGTTAGCCACCAACTGATGATGCGTGCTGGTTTTATCAAGCGTTTGGGCGCAGGTATTTATACCTATATGCCTATGGGCTTGCGCGTGATTCGCAAGGTTGAGGCCATTGTGCGCGAGGAGATGAACCGCGCAGGCGCGATTGAATGCACCATGCCCATCGTGCAGCCTGCCGAGTTGTGGCAGGAAACAGGGCGCTTCGAGAAAATGGGCCCCGAGCTGCTGCGCATTCAAGACCGCCACGATAACCAGTTTGTAATTCAGCCTACCAGCGAAGAAGTGGTTACTGACATTGCGCGGCAAGATTTGCGCAGCTATAAGCAGTTGCCCAAAAACTTTTACCAGATTCAAACCAAATTCCGCGACGAGCGCCGCCCCCGTTTTGGTCTGATGCGCGGGCGCGAGTTCATCATGAAAGACGCCTACAGCTTTGACAAAGACGCTGCCAGCGCCCAGCTCAGCTACCAAAACATGGCGCAGGCATACCGCCGCATTTTTGACCGTTTCGGCCTGAACTACCGCGCTGTAGCGGCTGACAGCGGCGCAATTGGCGGCGATTTGAGCGAAGAATTTCAAGTCATTGCCGCTACGGGTGAAGATGCCATTGTGTATTGCCCCACCAGCAGCTATGCCGCCAATATGGAAAAGGCCGAAGCGCAAGCGCCCACTCACACACGCCCAGCCGTAACGCAAGCCATGCAAGTTGTGCCTACGCCCGGGCAAAGCACTTGCGCCGATGTTGCCGCTTTTCTCAAGCTGCCGCTGCAAAACACCGTTAAATCGCTGGTGCTGGCAACGGATGAATGCAACGCGCAAGGCGCTGTGGTGCAAAGCCACATCTGGCTGCTGCTGCTGCGTGGCGACCGCGAGATGAACGAAGTCAAGGTCGGCAAGCTGCCTGGGTTTGAAAAGGGCTTTCGCTTTGCTACCGAAGAAGAAGTGCTGGCTCACTTTGGCACCAAGCCGGGCTACCTGGGCCCTGTAAACACCCGCAAGCCCGTTACCGTGGTGGCAGACCGCGAAGTGGTGCTGATGGCAGACTGGGTATGCGGCGCCAACGAAGCAGACGCTCACATCACAGGCGTAAACTGGTCGCGCGACTTGCCCGAGCCGCAACTGGTGGCCGACTTGCGCAACGTGGTTGATGGCGACTTGTCACCCTGTGGCAACGGCACGCTGGCGATTGAGCGTGGCATTGAGGTGGGGCATGTGTTTTACCTCGGCACCAAATACAGCCAAATCATGAACGCTACTTTTTTAGATGCCAACGGCAAGAGCCAGTTCTTCGAGATGGGCTGCTACGGCATCGGCGTATCGCGCCTGCCCGCTGCCGCCATTGAGCAAAACCACGACGAGCGCGGCATGATTTGGCCTGATGCCATTGCGCCCTTTACCGTGGTGATTTGCCCCATCGGCATGGAGCGCAGCGAAGTCGTTAAAACCGAAGCCTTGCGACTGTACGAAACCTTGCTGGCTGCAGGTGTGGATGTCATGCTTGACGACCGTGGCGAGCGCCCTGGCGTGATGTTTGCCGACTGGGAGCTAATCGGCGTGCCGCACCGCGTGGTGTTTTCAGACAAAGGCATTGCCGCCGACGAGTGCGAATACCTGCACCGCCGCGCAGGTGAAGCGCAAAAAATCGCTCTGGCCGATATTGCCAGCTTCGTTCAAACACAAGTCAAACTATAAGGAGGGTTGTAGCCGTGCGTTTTGTCAGTCGCCGCAATGTATTGCAAAGTTTAGGTGGAGTAGCAGCTTCTGGCAGCCTGACGGGCTTGCTGGGGGCAGCATTGGGCAGCTTGCACAGCCCCGCCCACGCGGGCGCACAAAAAGAAGAGCATATGGTGGACTCGGTGCGCACCGCACTGAGCGCAGCAATCAGCAACAGTGCGCCACCCATACCGCACTTTACCGATGCCAAAAGCCAGCGCGAATACCAGTATTGGCTCACCACCATGAGCGCGCGCATCGGCAACCGCATGGTTGATGAGCTCAGCAGGCAAGAGTTTTTGCAAACCGTTTGGTACGAAGCCGCGCGCGCGGGGCTGGAAATATCGCTCGTGCTTGGGCTCATACAGGTAGAGAGCAACTTTCGCAAATACGCTATTTCTTACGCAGGCGCACGCGGGCTGATGCAGGTCATGCCATTTTGGGCGCGCGTGATTGGCGATGGCGACGCGGGCAAGCTGTTTCACATGCAAACCAATCTGCGCTTTGGCTGCAGCATTTTGCGCCACTACCTGCACCGCGAAGGCGGCAATATGTATATGGCGCTAGGCCGCTACAACGGCTCGCGCGGCCAGCCGCAATACCCCAACGCCGTGTTTGCCGCCCAAAAACGCTGGCTCATGCCCAACGAAACACTGCCATAAGCAGCCTGCATGCGGCTTGTGCGCCCATAGCCCAAGCCGCATGCAGTTTTAGCCACAATTCATGTGGATAACTTTGTGCATGACTGGTGAGAAACCACGCTAAAGCCTGCAAAATCAAGGGCTTGCACAATCTGCCAATAAATGAGGCAGATTTGTGAAATCTATAAAAATCAATAACTTATAAGACTTTTTGCCTGCTGCAACAGGCCAATGGCTTGAAAAGCCACGCTGGGCTTGGCAAAGCTGTGTTGTGTGCATAAAAGCCAATTTCAGCAAGTTTGCCTGCCATTTGCCGAATTGCATGTTTAATAGGCAAAAGGCGGCAAAAATTAAATCTAAAGCATTCTTTTTATAAGCGATTATTGAAAGAAACTTGTGGAAAAGAGGCTAAGTTGGCTTGGTATAAGGGATTTATCCTGCCTGTGTATAACTTTGTGAATAAAAAGATAGCAAACTGCCTGCAATGCTTTGAAATCAATGGTTTAGATATAGTTGTAAAACAAATGAAATGTTTGAATTTCTAACAAAATCAATGAGTTACACTCTATTGTTGATGGTTGCACGTATCTTTTTGCTGAATTGGAGCGGGTTCTTGCAGAAGATACGCACACTGTGCATAAATCCAATTTATTGTTGATAAAGCAGCTATTTTTGGCCTAAAAACGTGCTAGGCAGGCGCAAAAAAGCAGCAGTCGCGTTTTGTGCATGCTGCTTTGGATTGAAAGAGCCGCAAAAAAAGTGCATTGACTGCCTGTTTCAGAGGCTTACGCGGGTGGCGCTGTAGATTCTTCGTGCCTGTGCAGGGGCGGCAGCTTTGCGCACGCGCAAAAGCAACAACGGGCAGTAACGAGCAATAGCGAGTCATAAAGACGCGAGCCAAGCAAGCAGCATTTATGCGTCTTGTGGCACAAAAATGCCCTGTAAGGCGCATAAATACTGGTTGCGGCTCTTGTTGTGGCTCTTTAGCGGCTGCAGGCAATGCCTAGACAATCAAAGCACAAAGCTGCGCACGTTTACGGCAGCGCAACAGCGCAGCAGGTGTTATTCGGCTGCTTTTTTGCGCGTGCGCGGTTTGCGCGGCGTGGGTTTTTTAGGCTCTGGGGCTGGCGTGGCAGAAGTATCGGCGAAGCGCGGGTCAATATCATCCTCGCTTATGGGCTGCTCGGCTACTTGCTGCTGGTGCACGTGCGCGTAAATTTCGCGGATAAGCTGCTCGCAGCCTTCGCGTGTGAGTGCAGAAATCTGGTGCACAGCACCTTTCCACTTCAGGCGTTTGACAAAGTCTTTAACCAGTGCTTCGCGCTGCTCGTGCGGCACCATATCGAGCTTGTTGAGCACCAGCCAGCGTGGCTTGTGATAGAGCTCGGCATCGTATTTTTTCAACTCCGCAACAATGGCTTTGGCTTGTGCTACGGGGTCGATAGAGTCGTCAAACGGAGCCATATCAACTACATGCAGCAACAAGCGCGTGCGCTGCAGGTGGCGCAAAAACTGGTGCCCCAAGCCCGCGCCTTCGCTGGCGCCTTCAATCAGGCCCGGAATATCTGCCACCACAAAACTTTGCTCAGGCCCTACACGCACCACGCCCAGATTGGGATACAGGGTGGTAAACGGGTAGTCGGCAATTTTGGGGCGCGCGTTGCTTACTGCGGCGATAAAGGTCGATTTGCCCGCATTGGGCATGCCCAGCAAGCCCACATCGGCCAGCACTTTGAGCTCTAGCTTGACGCTTTTGCGCTCGCCAGGGTAGCCCAGTGTTTTTTGGCGCGGGGCGCGGTTGATGGAGCTTTTAAAACGCAGGTTGCCAAAGCCGCCATCGCCACCTTTGGCAATCAGCACGGGTTCGTTGGGGGTGAGCAGCTCGTAGAGCACTTCGCCTGTTTCGGCATCACTGATGACGGTGCCTGGCGGTACTTTCAGTGTGACATCGGCACCAGCCGCGCCAAACATATCGCTGCCCATGCCGTGCTGGCCGCGCTTGGCTTCAAAGCGGCGTGCGTAGCGGTAATCTACCAGTGTGTTGAGATTCACATCAGCCACAGCCCAGACATGCCCGCCACGGCCGCCATCGCCACCGTCAGGCCCGCCAAATTCTTTGTATTTTTCATGGCGAAATGAGGCGCAGCCATTGCCGCCGTCGCCCGCGGCGATATCGATAAATGCTTCGTCTACAAATTTCATGGTGATGCTCAGGTGGTGGGGCTGGTGGAAGGGTGCAATGCGTGGGCGTAAAGCGTGGGCGCAAAGCGTGGCGTGAAGGCGTTATGGCTGTGGTTTGCATGGGGCAAAAAAAGCCAACAAAAATTGCCAAGGAAACACTGATTTATTTCAGTTTCGTATAAAAAGCACAATCAGGTGCCATTCCCGCGCAGACGGGAGTGATGACTTTCCGAGCTTTCTCTTGCGCCAAAAATAAATCAGTGCATTGTTAATAAACAATTGAAAACAAACAACTGAAAACAATCAATGGTCAATAATCAAGCGCCAACGTGCCATTATCAAGCAGTAGATACTAACAAACAGAAGCGATAAAAGCCATTTTGCCAAACAACAAAGCCCCGAATTATCGGGGCTTTGTGGTGTGATACAGCCAGCGTTTAGACGGCTGGTGTGATATCAACAACGTGGCGATTCAACGCACCGCGATGCCCGAAGGAGACGTGGCCGTCTACCAGAGCAAACAGGGTGTGGTCTTTGCCCACGCCCACGTTGTTGCCAGCGTGAAAGCGTGTGCCGCGCTGGCGCACGATGATGGAGCCAGCGCTGATGAGTTCGCCGCCAAATGCCTTGACGCCGAGCATTTTGGGCTTGGAATCTCGCCCGTTTCGCGTAGAGCCGCCGCCTTTTTTCTGTGCCATTGTTTACTCTCCCTTAGAGCCTATTAGGCGTTAATAGAGGCAATTTCCAGCTCGGTGAAAAGCTGGCGATGACCTTGACGTTTTTGATAATGCTTGCGACGGCGCATTTTGAAAATGTGCACTTTGTCGTGCTTGCCGTGTGTGAGCACTTTGGCTACTACTGTTGCGCCGGACACCAAGGGAGTTCCCACGGTCAGGGTTTAGCCATTACCAATGGCCAGCACCTGATCGATGGTGATCTCTTTACCTTCGTCCGCAGCAATCTGTTCTACCTTGATTTTGTCGCCAGCGGCAACGCGATACTGCTTGCCTCCGGTTTTTATGACTGCGTACATGATGAGAAACCTCGTCGTAAATGATTGACTCTGCTGAGGAATTTCAGACAGAGCCGCACATTTTAGCACGTTGCCAAGCAATGCGACAAGAGTATGCTGCTGCAACTGTTGTTTTTAGGCTTGCTGCTGGGTTTGGCGGCTGGGGCGTGCGGCTGCTTTTTGGCTTGCCTTGGCTGCTGGCAGGCGGGTTGCTGCAGGCAAAGACGGTGTTTTTTGTTTTTGGGGCTTGTGTTTTTAGTAATAGATGGTGACTGTGACTTTGTCGCTGTAGTTGCCAGCGGGAACGTTGAGGCTGGCGGGCGAGACGACTGCGGCGATGGTGAATTTTTTGCGGGTGGTGCTGCTTGCGGGCGTGGCTGTGCCTGCTGATTTATTGACTCCGTTGCCCGCGCTGGAGCTGGTTACGCCGTTGTTGCCCCAGTTGCTGCCGTTGCTGCTGTTGAGCTTGAGTTGGTAGGCTATGCGCTCTGTAATGCCAGTTTGGGCGAGTTCGCCTTGCCCAAGCTTGTTGCCGTTTGATGGCTCTAGCCCTATGTTGTAGTTGCTGTCTTTGGAGTGGCAGCGCACGAGTATTTCGGTTGTGCCAGAAACATCGCTTTCGCCCACAGGCTTTCTGGTGCCCAAGTCGATGTCTGAAACGGGTTTTTCAATGGTGCACTGGTTGGGTATGGAGGCTTCTACCCTGAAGGGGAAAAGTTGCCCATAGGGTGGCGTAAGCGTGTTGCAAACTGTGGGGTCGGTGAGCGCGGTTGCGGTGTTGCTATGGGCAACCCATGCCGTGTGGCCGCCGTCAAAGTGGTTGACATAGTAGCCAGCCTCAACGTTGTCCAGATTGGTTTCGGTATTGGGCAATGGCTCCATTCTGGCGTAGAGGGTCACATTTTGACGCATTGCTCTGCCCCATGGCGCAGTGCCCGTGAGCGCTCCTGATATCAATACTGGGCGCGCTCTGCCCCAAACTCCTTTGGTGCCCCAATAGTCGGTAAATGCGGCATCTGTATATATGCCAAATCCCGCATAAGCAGCGCTGGGGCTGCTTCTTTTCATGCGCCTTGGCCAATAGTTTTGGCCGTTATTGTGTTCGCTGCCTTCACCAATGTAGAGGCAGATATTGGCGTATTTGTCGGCATTGCTGTCGCTGCGGCACTGTATGGTCATGCTGCTTTGCGTTGTAGGCGTTATGCCTGACATGGTTTGCGCTGTGCCAAAGTTCAAGTTTGGCGGCGTAAAGGTGCAATTTGTTATTGCCGCGTGCGCTGGAAGATGGCAGGCGCAAGCTATGCACCATGCAGCTGCATACAAGGCGCATCGGGCGGGTGAAGAAGGCTTGGGCAGATTCAAAATGCTGCTTTGTTTCAGGGGTGTTTTTCGCATGGTATTGCCTCAAATTTGGGTACGGTGGTGGCGGTGTCGGGTACGGCAATATCGGGCAGGGTAAAGTTGCAACGCGCGCTGCTTTCGGGCAGGTGTACGGTAAAGTGTTGTGCGCCTGCGGGCAGGTCGCTCAAATAGGTTTGCCCATCAAATCCTACTACGGCTACGGCTTGCCCTTGCGCGTTGTGTACTTGGCTGCCTGCGGGCGGGTGTGAGCCGTCTGCGTTTTTAAGCGTAAGCAGCGCGGCGCGTACTTTTTTCACGCCAAAGCGCACGCTCACTCCTGCTTTTTCAGATGGCACGGCTTGCGCTTGTGTGCGCTCAATGGCCATGTTGCCAGGCAGGTTGAGGGTGTCGATATGGATGGGGTTGTTTTGGTAGGCCGATAAGTTGGGCGCTAGCAGCAAGCCGTGGCGGTTGGTGTTGCCGATGGGGCGGTTGTGCAGCAGCACAGGAATATCTGGCACGCCTTCGGTGCTGACTATGGCAAAGCTGTCGTTGATAGATTTGCTGGCAAACAAGCCGCCATCCATCCAGACCAACCCGCCGCGCCAGCCCGCATTCCAGTTGTTTGTGCCTGATTGCCCGTATATGGCTGCCGTGGCATCGCCATATTGGTTGCTGTATTGCAGGCTGCCTTGTGCGCTTTGGTGGCGCTGGGTGCTGCCCGAGTTGTTGCGCTGGTGTTGCTGCTGCATGCCTATGCTCCAGCCTACGCTATCGAGCCCTTGGGCAGAGCGATTCAGGCTGGCTTGCCATTGGGTGCTATCAGGCTGGTGCTGCACGCTGGTGCTGGCCGAGTAGCCGTTATCAAGGCTAATTGATAAGCCAATCGAAGCCGTGGTGTGCCCAGATTTGCCCATGTTTTTGCTCAAGCCCGCATAAATGCTGGCTGCACGGCCTAAATTGCGGCTCCAGTTGATAGTGGCAGTGCTCTCGAATGGCTTGCTGCGGCTGCTTTGGCTGCGCACATAGCTGGCAGACCAATTGCCCCAGGTGGCGTCACCCACGCCCAGTGATGCCGATGACACGCGGCTGCGAGCGTCTTCGCTTTGGTTTTTGCGCCATTCTTGCGGATACAGCGTGCTGCCCAAGCTAGCCATATGCCCCTGCGTTTGGCTATGCCCCGCAGAAAGATAGAGCTTGCCGATTTGGCTGCTGAAAGACAGGCTATAGCGGCTGCCATGCACGCCTTGGTATTGGCTGCGGGCATAGCTGGCATTGAGCTGCCCCAAAGCGCCCAGCACCAGATTGCCCGCCGTGCCAAACTGGTTATAGCCACGCGTGGCCTCGCCTTGCACCTGCGCGGTAAAGTAGTTGCTAATGCCGTGGCGCAGGCTGGCGCTTGCGGCGGGCTGCTTGCCGTAGCTGAAGTTTTCTATGCCGTATTGCTTGCGGATATAGCCTGCCGCAATAGACCAGTCGCTCAAGCCCTTGGCCAGCAGTTGTGTGCCGCCATACAGCGGCAAATCGGTTACTGTAGTGCGCCCCAGCATATCGGTAGCCACAACCCGCGCCACGCCTGCGCCACTAATGCCAGGCGGCAGCGTAAGCGCGTATGGGCCAGCAGGCACTTGGTGGCTGTATTGCTGCACGCCGTTGAGATACAAGTCAAGGGTAGAGGGCAGGGTAGCACTGCCCGTATATTGCAGCAGCGGCGTAGTCAGGCGCTGGGGCTGGAGCGCGAAATTGCTCTCCAGACGAAAGCCGCCAATGCGTGTGCCGCCACCACCATTTAAAGTGCTGCTAACCGTATCACCCAGCGTAAGCGATATACCAGCTTGCGGCCAGGAGCTGCGCCAATAGCTATCGAGCCGCTGGGTATGGCTGCTGCTGCGACTTGCGCCTGCATGCAAAGAAGCACTGGATTGGTTGCGCCCTAAATGGGTATGGTTGAAAAACCCCCAAGGCGTAACGGCGCGTAGCTCTGCCAGCAGCCCAGCCGAGCGGTTATTTTGGCTATCGCCACTGGCATAAGCATCGTAATTAAGCACCAAGCCAAAACCTGGCGCGGTGGCTGATAAAGGCGTATTTTGACTTGGCCCCACATTCGTAACAGGCAAATTCAGCCATTCAAGCGGCGCTTGCAAATCCAGCGTTTGCCGCGCCGCGTTGTATGCAACTTGCAAACGCGGCCAGCTCGCCAACTCAAACAGCCGCCCCTCGCCTTGCAGCTTGGGCGGCAGCGTTGCATGGGCATCAGCCCAGCGCACGCCAGCAGGGGCGGCGTGGGCGGCGGCATGGCTAGCGGCATCGGGGGCAATATTGCCGCCGTCAGCAGGCGATGCAAGCTCTGCGGCAACCTCTGAAGGAGCAATGCCGAGCGCGGCAAGCGATTGCGCATTGGCATACAGCACGCCGTTGTAGCTCCACAGCTTAAGCAGCACATCACTGGTGCGGCCGTTAATAGTAATTTGTGGATACACAGCCTGCCACTCTTGCAAAGCATCTGCATAGGCAGGCGCAGCAATGCTTTGTGCGTAAACAGGCGCGGGCAGCACTCCCAGCGCACAGCTAACAGGCAGCACGCAAAATGCACCAAAGACGCGCCAGTCTGCAGCCCCAAATGTTGGCGCAGACAGGCGCGGCGCAACGTTTGCATCGCGCGGCGCTTTATGGGGCGGGCGGCACAGTAACAAAGTCAAGCTGCATTTCACGGCCATTAATAACCGCCTTCCAGACACCCGCACGCAAGCTGGCTGCAAGTGGCGACAACGGTTTGAGCAAACGCTTACCTGGCAGCACATAGCCAGCCAAGCCCTCATTCACAGGCTGCGGCTCTTTGCCAGCGCCACGCTCAACCCATACGCGGCCAATCTGCGCGCGCACCGTTCCCGTGTTATGCACCACCAAAGCGGTCTTGCCTTTGCCTTGCGGCTCAAACTGCCACAGCAATGTAGGCTGCGGATTTTCGCTGCTATTGAGAAACACAGGCACCGAGTAGCGCAACACCAACTGCAAACCTTTGCGCGGCGTATCGCTAGGCGCGGGCAGCTCATCAACAATCAGGCGGTAACTCTCCTCAAGCGCACCCGCTGGCTGGGTGCGAATCACGCGAAACTGCTGCTCGCTATGCGCCTCAAGCTTAACCATAGGCGGGCTAACCACCAGCGCATCGCTAGGCGTAAGCACATCTGCGCCCTTGTCATCTTGCTCCCAGCGAAACACCCGCACTTGTGCAGTAAGCGGCGCAGAGCCCAAATTGCCCAGCGTAAAAGCACCAGCGCGCTGCTGCGTTTGAAGCGACAGGCTAATAGGGCTGATTTGCAAACTGGCAGCATGCGCACCAGAAGCGGCAAAAACACTGGCTGCCAGCCACAAAGCTAGCAGCCAGCGCACAGATAAAGGCACAGGCAACGGCACAGACAAGCGCATAAGTGCCATGCCTTAATACGTTACAGTAACAGTAACTGTGTCGGCGTAGCGGTCGGGGGTTTTATTCAAATCTGTGCCCAGCACACGACCATAAACGGGGTATTTTTTGGTATCGCTTACTGCGGTGCCAGCGCCAATCTGACCTGTCAATATGTTGGTACCAGAGTCACCCCAGGCATTCAAGCGTCCAGAATCCTTGTAAAGCTTGTAGGGGATTGTGTCTGTATTAGTAATGCCGCCTATCTTTACTGCCTGCATCGTGCCACCGCCAGCATTGTCATTGCCCGTTTTTGGTGACAAAGAAATCGTATAGCTCGTACCCTTGCTGCAACGTACCTGAATACCATCAGCTGTGCCAGCAGCACTTTCGGCATCAACATTTGTAGCATGGCTTGCCAAGTGCTCGCCAAAATCAATATCTGCGCCAGCAGGTGTGGGAGTGGCTTTTTTAGCGGCATCTTCCCCAGAAATGCCGTTGGCTTTTAAGTCGGTCGAAGTTGAAGAAGTCCAGTTTGACTGCCCGCCAGAACCTGTAGAAACCATACAAACAGGCATAATTCGGATGGTTACGTTAAATTGCGAGCTGGTTGTGGCAGCCTGCACGAGTGCTGGAGCGCCCAACGCCGCTGCAGCGGCAGCACCCAGCAAAGATTTGGCAAACCATTGTTTGTATGTAGACAAGTGCATCATTGCATTTCCTTTTTTTTTGCCCCAAAAGGGGCTGATTAATAATACTTGGCGCTTTACTTGCGTGCTAGCTTGTAGAAACAGCAAGTATAGCGCAAATGCGCATGCCGCCAATAATATATGAAATTCACAACAAGCGAGACTGAAAAACAGCGCCATAACGCGATAACGCCATAACGCAATTGCGCCAAACTCAATAAAGAGTAAAAACCACCCAAAAACAAGCAACGCCCCATTGTTGCAGTGAGAAACCCATCAGCGCCAAGGTGTCAAGGCGTTATTGAGCCATGCATACGCGGCAAGCAAAGCGGGCAGCACCAAGCACAATCAACAAGACCAATCTCCAAGCCATAAACATAATGCCCAACTTGAAACCAGCACCCACCCTAATCCGAAAAATATCAGGCGCATTGCTGCTGGCACTGGCCTTCGCCCTTGCCCCAACGCATGCAGCAGCGCAGGCATTACCGCGCAAAATACTGGTACTGGGCGACTCCATCAGCGCCGAATACGGCATGGCACGCGGTGCGGGTTGGGTGGCATTGCTGCAAAAAAAACTCACCGCCGAAAAGCGCCCTTGGCAAGTCATCAATGCCAGCATCAGTGGCGACACCACCGCTGGCGGCCGTGCGCGGCTGGCGCAACAGTTGGCACAACACCAGCCGCAAGTGCTCATTGTGGAGCTCGGCGGCAACGATGCCCTGCGCGGCTTGCCCTTGCTGCAAACACAAGCCAACCTTGCTGCCATGACTGAGATGGCGCAAAAAGCTGGTGCGCGGGTGCTGCTGCTAGGCATGCAAGTGCCGCCCAATTACGGCGCAGACTACAGCCGCGCCTTTGCGCAAACCTTTGCCGACGTAGCCAAAGCCAAAAAAACAGCGTTAGTGCCGTTTTTGCTCAAAGGCGTGGGCGACGTGCCCGAGAGCCAAAAGTGGTTCCAAAGCGACCGCATCCACCCCAATGCCCAAGCCCAACCGCTACTGCTCGCCAATGTATGGCCGCAGCTTGTGCGGCTGCTGCGGTAGTGCTGCTGAAGTAGTGCTGAAGCGGTGCGATGGCGACGCTGAATTATTCTTCATGCAAGAGAAAATTCAGAAAGCCATCATTCCCGCGCAACCGCAAATTCCAGCCTGCGCGGGAATGGCGGGCGATTGCATTTTTAAACGAAGCTGGAATAAAACAGCGTTTCCCTATGTTTTCAAGAGAAGCCAATAAAAAAGACACCGTCAGCCAGATCGGTGTCTTTTTAGAGCTTGCTTTGTTTTTGTATTGGTGGGCGGTACTGGGATCGAACCAGTGGCTTCCACCGTGTGAAGGTGGCACTCTACCGCTGAGTTAACCGCCCGATTTGTTCGGGGTTCGGCAGTTTTTTTTCAAGTCTTTCAGGGCTTGATTGGACTTTTTTTTAGCTGCTTTTTCTGGGGCTGGCATTTTTAGCTGAGCCGCGAAAGGGCGTAATTATGGCACAGTTTTTATTCTGATTGCGTGCTTTCTTGTAGCTTTTTCCATAGTGTGGCGTTGCCGCTGGCTTTGTCGATGGCTTGCAGCATGGCGGTGTGGGCGGCTAGTTCTTCTGCACTGGGGGGCAGTATGGGCAAGCTGATTTGGCTGTAGTCGCTTGCGGGTTGGTGCGTGGTGTGGGTGTGGTGGTTGTTGGTTTCGCCTTCGTCCATGACGAGGGATTTTTGGCCACGGGTGAGGTTGATGAATACTTCGGCTAGCAGTTGTGCATCAAGCAAGGCGCCGTGTAGGGTGCGGTGGGTGTTGTCTATTTCCAGGCGGCTGCACAGGGCATCGAGCGAGTTGCGTTTGCCTGGGTAGAGTTCTTTGGCTAAGGCGAGCGTATCGGTGATTTTGCTGGCGTAGTGGGTGAAGGCTTTGCGCCCGCAGTTTTGCAGTTCGTGGTTTAAGAAGCCTACGTCAAACGGGGCGTTGTGGATGATGATTTCAGCATCTTGCACGAAGGCGATGAGTTCGTCGGCGATGGCTTCAAAGGCGGGTTTGTCGCTTAAGAATGCGGTGGTGAGGCCGTGTACGCGCAGTGCGCCTTCTTCGCTGTCGCGCCCGGGGTTGATGTACAGGTGCAGTTGGTTGCCTGTGGGTTGGCGGTTGATGAGTTCGACGCAGCCGATTTCAATGATGCGGTTGCCGTCTTTGATTTCAATGCCTGTGGTTTCTGTGTCTAGAACGATTTGGCGCATGGCTGGGGGTGGTGTTGGGGCTGGTATTGCTTGGGTTTGCGCGGTGATGTGTGCAAACGCGGCAAGTAGCAGGTGTGGGTGGCTAAACGGCGGATGGGGCGCGTTAGGACGAAGGTACCCAGTTTAGCTTGTTTGTGCAGGTGCGCGAGTTGGCAGGCAGGGGTGTTGCTTTTGTGCGCAAGCCTGTTTAGGGGCTTGCGTTGTGTTTGCTGCGGCTGCGGCGCTTGTGGCTTTGCGCGAGGCTTAGTGGTTTTGTTTAGTGGTTTTCTTTGGCGTGGTTGAGGGAGTATTTGGGGATTTCGACTACGAGGTCTTTTTGGGCGACGATGGCTTGGCACGATAGGCGTGATTGGGGTGTGAGGCCCCAGGCGCGGTCGAGCATGTCGTCTTCAAATTCGTCAGAGGGGTTGAGGCTGCTGCTGCCTTCGCGCACGATGACGTGGCAGGTGGTGCAAGCGCAGCTCATGTCGCAGGCGTGCTCGATGTTGATGCCGTTATCAAGCAGGGCTTGGGCGATGCTGGTGCCAGCGGGGACGGTGATTTCTGCGCCTTCGGGGCAGTATTCGGCGTGGGGTAGTACTTTGATGGTGGCCATGGTGGTTTTTCCAGTTGGGGCGGTTGTTGGGAGGGCTTTTGGGGCGGGCGGGCGCAAGTTGCAAGTTTGCGCCGTGCCAGTGTTGGTGTGCCTTGCAGTGGTGTTTGCACAGGCGCGGTGTGGCACGGGGCGCTGCTGTGGCTTACGGCTCAAGCGGGTTTGCAGCAAGGCGGTGTGTGCTGTGCTGCATGTTGTTATTCAAGGTCGGCAATGTTTTGGCCTGCCAGCGCTTGCTGTATGCCTCGGTTCATGCGTTTGCCAGCGAAGGTTTCGGTGACGTGGGAGAGGTCGTGGGTAGCGCCTTCAATGGCGATGGTGTCTTCGCCGCTGCGGGCGGTTTGCAGCAGGCCGATGTAGGTGTCGATGCGTGCGCGTTCGGCAGCATCAAGCAGGTCGCCATCGGCGGCCAAAGCGTTTTGTACGGCCAGCAGCAGGCGGTCGGCATCCAGGCGGGCTTCTGCCAGTGCGCGTGCTGCCATGTCTTCTTTGGCGGTGGCTATGCTTTCTTGCAGCATTTGGGTGATGGCTTGGTCGCTTAGGCCGTAGCTGGGTTTGACTTCAATGCTGGCTTGCACGCCGCTGGTTTGCTCGCGCGCTTCGACTTGCAGCAGGCCGTCGGCATCAACGGTGAAGGTAACGCGGATGCGCGCTGCGCCCGCAGTCATGGGTGGGATGCCGCGCAGGGTAAAGCGTGCCAAGCTGCGGCAGTCTTTAACCATGTCGCGCTCGCCTTGCACCACATGCAGGCTCATGGCGGTTTGGCCGTCTTGGTAGGTGGTGAAGTTTTGCGCCATGGCAACAGGTATGGTTTGGTTGCGCGGGATGATGCGTTCAACCAGCCCGCCCATGGTTTCTATGCCGAGCGATAGTGGGGTAACGTCGAGCAGCAGCACGTCGTGCGCGTTGGCGTTGCCTAGCAATTGGTTGGCTTGTATGGCTGCGCCCAGTGCTACGACTTCATCGGGGTTGAGGTTGTTGAGCAGTGGTTGCGCGAAAAAGGCTGCAACGGCTTGCTGCACGGCTGGCATGCGGGTGGAGCCGCCAACCATGACTACGCCTTGGATGTCTTCGGGGCGCAGTTCGGCATCGTGCAAGGTGGCGTAAACCACTTGCAGGCAGCGGTCGGTAAGCGCAGCGGTGGCTTGGGCAAAGTCGGCTCGGCTAACGGGGTGTTGCAGCGTGGTGCCATCGGCCAGTGTGGCGCTGAAGGTGGTGCTGGCTGATTGGGTGAGGGCGTGCTTGCAGGCGCGGGCAGCGAGTTGCAAGGTGAGATGGTCGGCAGCAGCAATGGTTTTGCCGCTGGTTTGCAGGGCAGTTTGCTGCACCCATTGCGCTAGTGCGCGGTCGTAATCGTCGCCGCCTAGCGCCGAGTCGCCGCCTGTGGCTAGCACTTGAAACACGCCTTTTTCCATACGCAAAATGGAGATGTCGAAAGTGCCGCCGCCCAAATCAAATACGGCGTAAACGCCTTCGCTGGCGTTGTCTAGCCCGTAGGCTATGGCTGCGGCTGTGGGCTCGTTGAGCAGGCGCAGCAGCGGCAGGCCGGCAAGTTGTGCTGCATCTTTGGTGGCTTGGCGCTGGGCATCGTCAAAATAAGCTGGTACGGTGATGACTACGCCATCAATATCACCCGCCAAGCTGCTTTGTGCCTGGGCGCGTAAAGCCGAAAGAATTTCGGCGCTGACTTCAACGGGAGATTTATCACCCGCACGGGTGCGAATGCGCACCATGCCTTGCTGCGGGTCGTCTGCCACCAAGTCGTAATGCTGCCAGTCGCCTTGGCTGCTTTGAATATCGTGCAGGCTACGCCCCATCAGGCGTTTGACTGAGGTGATGGTGTTAAGCGGGTCGCTGGCTTGTGTTTGCAGTGCGGCATCACCTGTTTGAACAAGAGCACCATCGCCATAATGCACGGCTGAAGGCTGCATGGTGCGCCCTTGCGCATTAGGCAAACACTCGGGCAGGCTGTGGCGCATGGCAGCAACCAGCGAGTGTGTAGTGCCCAAGTCAATGCCAATACCAAGGCGACGTTGATGAGGAGCAGGCGTAGCGCCTGGTTCTGAAATCTGTAGGAGAGACATGGAAGTTTTACCAGCAAAGGCTGCTTGCTACGAGCAGCGCAGCAAGACTGTGGGAATGAATCTGTAGATTATTGTTCAGACAACTAAAGGTTTCCACCAATGCGGCAATTATCCTCAATTGCAGTGCGTGCATAACGCCTGCCCATTGCGCTGAGTGCTTAAACAGGTTTATGCGCAAGAAGCATTTGAAGAAAAGCGCAAGCGCGAAAGGCAGGAATGGAGCTGTTTGAGGCTAATTGCTGCTGACTGTGGTTTATTTGTTTATTGTGATTGCATGTGGCGCTGTAGCACATGCTTGCAGCAAAACACACAGAGCAAGCCCAACTGTGGTGTTGCACGGCTTTATAAGCTGCGTAAAGACACAAAAAAAGCCGCCGAAGCAGCTTTTTTTGGCAAACGGGCATAAGCCTGTAGAAAGCGGGCAAACGCTGCCAGCAAAGGGGAAAGTAAAAGGGGCTACGGACAAGCTAAAACGCACTTGGCAGACACTTGCTATGCGTGGAAACGCAAACAATCTGCCGATGGGGCGTGCTCAGCCGCAACTGCGCTTGCTTTGCAGGGCAAGCGCGGTTGC
>RRZU012390883.1_pt1 | contig 24111 bp, 25 predicted proteins | sample 2165561 | NCBI WGS metagenome assembly RRZU01 (sample SAMN10456909, study PRJNA506462) | wastewater metagenome | isolation source: wastewater sludge | place: USA: Moscow, Idaho | reverse complement strand
GCTGCCATGCGCCGCCGCCTCACCGGCGGCACCGGCCGCCGCTGTCACTTCACCCGCCATCATTTACCCCCGTTCGCGCACTGGTTCATCATACCGGACAAGCAGAATGCGAAATCCGGGGCATGGTCAAGGCGGGCGGGCTGGAGATGCGATCCGACCCGTGATCCGGTCCATATTTCGATCCCGGGATCCGCGCCGCGTTCAGCGCCAGCCAAGCGCCGGGGCGACATGTTTCAGGATCGCCTCGATCACATGGGTGTTGTACTCGACGCCCAGCATGTTCGGCACCGTCAAAAGCAGGGTGTCGGCCTCGGCGATGCCTTCATCCTCGCGCAGCTCGGCGATCAGCTGGTCGGGTTCGGCCGCGTAACCGCGCCCAAAGATCGAGCGGGTGCTTTGGATAAAGCCGATCTGATCGCTTTCCTTGCCACCCCGCCCGAAATACATCCGGTCGCGGTCATCCATCAGCGCAAAGATCGAGCGGCTGACCGACACGCGGGGTTCGTGCGCATGGCCCGCCGCCGCCCATGCGGCGCGGTAAAGGCGGATCTGTTCGGCCTGTTGAACGTGGAAGGGCTTGCCGTTCTCGTCATCCTTGAGGGTCGAACTTTGCAGGTTCATCCCCAGCTTGCCGGCCCATTCCGCCGTCGCGTTCGAGGCGGCACCCCACCAGATGCGGTCGCGCAGGCCCGGCGAATGCGGCTCGGGCCGCAACAGGCCGGGCGGATTGGGAAACATCGGCTGCGGATTGGGCCGGGCAAAGCCCTTGCCCTGGATCACGTTCAAAAACACCTCGGCATGGCGGCGGGCCATGTCGGCATCGGTTTCGCCCTCGGCGGGTTCATAGCCGAAATAGCGCCAGCCATCGATCACCTGTTCGGGCGAGCCGCGGCTGATCCCGAGTTGCAGGCGGCCGCGCGAAATCAGGTCCGCGGCGCCCGCGTCCTCGGCCATGTAAAGCGGGTTTTCATAGCGCATGTCGATGACGGCGGTGCCGATCTCGATGCGCGAGGTGCGCGCGCCGACGGCGGCCAAGAGCGGAAAGGGCGAGGCCAGCTGTCGGGCAAAGTGATGGACGCGGAAATAGGCGCCGTCCGCGCCCAGTTCCTCGGCCGCGACGGCAAGGTCGATGGACTGCAAAAGCGTGTCCTGTGCCGTGCGGCTGAGCGAGCCCTGTTCATCCGCCCAATGGCCAAAGGACAGGAAACCGATCTTTTTCATGATGCGACCTCGTAACGGGTTCACGGGAAATATTGGCGGAAAGGCGCGCGGGGAAAGCCGGCCGGAGACATGCCGCGCGCGGCACGTCCGGTCCGGTATCGCCCCCGGACAGGTTCAGGGCAGCGGGATGAATTCGTCGCGGTCGTCGCGCGGCAGGTCGAAAAGCCCCTGCCCCCAATTCGCCGCGCGCCATTCTTCCTTGGCGTGTTCGATGCGTTCCTGCGACGAGGCGACAAAGTTCCACCAGACATGATAGGGGCCGTTCATCGTCGCGCCCCCCAGCGCCATCAGCCGCGCGCCTTTGGGGCCGGCCGAAACGGTGATCCGGTCGCCGGGGCGGAACACCATCATCTGCCCGGCCTGAAATTCCTGTCCCGCGATCGAAACCGAGCCTTCGGTGATGTAAAGGCCGCGATCCTCGTGATCGTCGGGCAGCGGGAAACGCGCCCCCGCGATCAGCACGACATCCAGATAAAAGGTTTCCGAATACAGCGTCGCGGGCGCCTTTTCGCCATAGGCATGGCCCAGGATCAGCTTGGCGGTGACGCCCTCGGCCTCGATCTCGGGCAGGGTGTCCTTGCCGTGATGTTCAAAGATCGGGTCCATATCCTCGCGGTTTTCGGGCAGCGCGATCCAGGTCTGGATGCCGTAAAGGCCATGCGGCCCCTTGCGCCCCTGATCGCTGGTGCGTTCGGAATGGGTCACGCCCTTGCCCGCGACCATCCAGTTGACGGCGCCGGGCAGGATCACCTGATCGGTGCCGATGCTGTCGCGATGATGGAAATCGCCGCGATACAGATAGGTGACGGTGCCCAGCCCGATATGGGGATGGGGGCGCACGTCGATGCCCTGTCCGGTCAGGAACTCGGCGGGGCCGGCCTGATCGAAAAAGATGAAGGGGCCGACCATCTGCCGGCGCGGGGCGGGCAGGGCGCGCTTGACCTCGAACCCGCCAAGATCGCGGGCGCGCGGGATGATCAGGGTTTCGATGGCATCGATGCCGATCTCGTCGGGGCAACCCGGTTCAAGGGCGGGATTCCAGCTCATGGCTTTCTCCTTCAGGCTCGAGCCAAGGTAAGCGCGCGAACGGCCTGCGGCAATGCGCCAGCCGTTCGCCCTTGCCGAAAGCGGGGTTCGTCAGCCGCCGCGCGACAGCGAAGCGGCAAAGCCCTGGACAAATCGGGCCAGCAATTCCCGGGTCTTGTCGTCGGTCAGATTGCCCCGGTCGTCAAACAGCGCCCCCGCGCGCGACACCAGCATCCGGCCCTCGAACCACGGGATCGTGCCCAGCGTGCGCAGCACCGGCAACCAGTCGTTCTGGGCCAGCGTGGTGCCGAATCCGCCCGGCGAGGCGCCGATCACCGCCACCGGCTTGCCGCGAAACAGCGCCAGCCCGTCGCCGCGCGACATCCAGTCGATGGCGTTCTTGAACACGCCCGGGATGCCATTGTTGTATTCGGGCGTCACCAAAAGCAGCCCGTCGGCATCGCGCAGCTGTGCTTGCAGGGTCTGCACGGCCTGCGGGATGCCCGCCCCGGCCTCAAGATCGGCGTCATATAGCGGCACGTCGCGGATCGAGCCCTGGGTTATGGTGGTGCCCGCCGGCGCCAGCTCGGCCGCCGCGCGCAGCAGGCCGCTGTTGAACGAGGCCCGGCGCAGGCTGCCTGACAGTCCAAGGATGGTGGTCATCATGGGTCCTTATGCTGAAGGCAAGGTTCGCGTTTCCTTGCCGGGCAAGGCTATATCGGTGGCGCGGCGCTGTGAACGGGGCGCGCGTATGCGCGGCTCTGGACCGGTGCGGCGGCTTCGATTAGGGTCATGTCTGGCGCGCGCGCCTGGGGCGTTCGGGCCCCAGGGCTGCCAGCAAGGGGGATCGCAGTGGCCACGCTCAAGGATGTCGCGCGGGCGGCGGGTCTGTCGATCACCCAGACCAGCCGGGCGTTGAACGATCATTCCGATGTGAACGAAATGACGCGCAAGCGCGTCAAGGCCGTGGCCCGGTCGATGAACTATCAGGCCAATATCTCGGCCAGAAAGCTGGTCACCGGGCGTTCGGGCATGGTCGCGCTGGTGGTGCCGCAGACGCCGGAGCTGCCGCAGAACGGGCTGTTCATCGAAGGGGTGGCCGGGCTTTCGGCGCAATTCTCGGGACGGGGGATGCAGTTCGTGCTGCATGTCGCCGGCAATGACCGGCCCATCACCGAGGTGTATCAGCGTCTGATCGGCAACGGCATGCTGGACGGTTTCGTGCTGTTCAGCCCCTGCGACGACGATCCGCGCGCGGCGTTTCTGCGCGATCACGGCATTCCCTTTGTCGTGCATGGCCGCATCTGGCCCGATGCCGACCACGCCTTTTTCGACATCGACAACGAAGGCATCCTTTACCAGACCATGGATCACCTGATCGGGCTGGGCCATCGCCGCATCGCCTTTATCAACGGCCAGCCCGGGCACGGTTTCGCCAGCGCGCGGATGCGCGGCTATCTGCGCGCGCTGCACGATGCCGGGCTGAGCCCCGATCCCGCCATCGTCAGCGAGGGCGAGATGACCGAGGCCCGCGGCCTGCTGGCCACCATCGGCATGTGCCGCGAGGGCGCCCCGCGCCCCACCGCCATCATTTGCAGCGATGTCCGGCTGGCCAAGGGGGTTTACCGCGCGCTTGAGGCGCTGGGCCTGTCGATCCCGGGCGATGTCTCGGTCATGGCGCATGACGACCACCTGCCACAGTTGCGGGCCTCGGCCTTTTTCCCGGCGCTCAGCGTGACCAAGGCGCCCCTGCGCGACAGCTGGAAACCGCTCACCGACTGCCTGACCGGGCTGCTGGATGGCCGGCCCCTGGCGCAATTGCAGATCGTCGGCCACCATGAATTGATCATACGCAATTCGACCGGACCGGCGCCCGCTGGCGGCGATTGACTTTCGCGGGCACTGGTTCCAACTTGCGCGCGAACACCGGGCCTTGTCGGGAAAATTGACTGCATGGCAAAGGAAAAGCGCAGCTTTGTGGTTATCGGCCTTGGGGCCTTTGGGGGTACGGTCGCGCTTGAGCTGGCGCGGTTCGGCAACCATGTGTTGGGTATCGATCTGGATGAACGGCGGGTGTCGCAGATGGCTTCGGCGCTGACCGGGGCGATCATTCTGGACACCACCGACGAACTGGCGCTGCGCGAGGCGGGGCTGGAAAACTATGACGTCGCGCTGGTCGCCATCGGCGACGATATCGAGGCCAGCATCCTGACCACCATGAACCTGCGGGTGCTGGGTGTCGAAACGATCTGGGCCAAGGCCGCCAGCAAGACCCATCACCGCATCCTGTCCAAGGTCGGCGCCGATCGGGTGATTCTGCCCGAACAGGAAATGGGCCGCCATATCGCCCAGATGCTGAACAACCCGGCGGTGCAGGATTACGTCAGCCTGGGCAACGGGTTCAGCGTGGTCAATATCGTCATCCCCGCGCGGCTTTCGGGCCGGCCGCTGGCCGCGCTGAAGATCGGCCAACAGCACGATTTGCGCATGCTGGGCCTGATGCGGGGCACCGAATTTCTGTGCTGCGATCAGGACGGCGTCGCGCTTCAGGCGGATGACCGGCTGATTCTCTTGGGCAAGCGCCCGGAACTGCGTCGTTTCGGCGATGTCCTCTGAACAGCGCGCCTTTCGCATTCAGGCGGCGATCCGGCCGTTTTCGCGTCATCTGGCGCGGGTGCCGCCGCCGCTGATCCTGGCGCTGCTTTACGCCTGTGCGATTCTGATCGGGGCCGCGCTGCTGATGTTGCCGGTGTCGCAGAACATTCCGCTTAGCTGGTCGGATGCGATCTTTACCGCCACCTCGGCGGTGACGGTGACGGGGTTGGTGGTGTTCGACGTCGGCAGCGGCCTGACGCTGTTTGGCCAGACGGTGCTGTTGTTCCTGATCCAGCTGGGCGGGCTGGGGCTGATGACATTCGCGGTGCTGATTCTGGCGGCGCTGGGGCTGAACGTGGGGCTGACCGGGCAGATGTATCTGCGCGACGACCTGAACCAGAGCTCGATCTATCAGCTGATGATGCTGGTGCGGACCATTTTCAAGGTGGTGCTGATCTGTGAACTTGCGGGGGCGGCGCTGCTGGCGGTGCCGTTCACCCGTGCGCACGGCTTCTGGCAAGGTCTGTGGGAGGCGCTGTTCCATTCCGTTTCCGCCTTTAACAACGCCGGATTTTCGACGAATTCCAACGGGTTGATTTCATTTGCGACGGATCCGGTGGTCAATGTCGTGATCCCGCTTTTGTTCATCACTGGCGGCATTGGCTATGTCGTGCTGCATGATGTGGCGCGAAGCCGGCGCTGGCATCGCTGGTCGCTGAACACCAAGATCATGCTTTTGGGCACGGCGGCGCTGATCCTGTGGTCGGTGACGATGTTCGCGGTGCTGGAATGGAACAACCCGCGCACGCTGGGTCTTTACGACAGCTTTGCCGAGCGCATCGCGGTCAGCTGGTTTCAGGGGGTGACGCCGCGCACGGCGGGATTCAACAGCGTCGATGTCGCCGCCATCCATGACAGCACGGCGATGATGTTCATTTCGCTTATGCTGATCGGGGGCGGGCCGACCTCGACCGCGGGCGGGATCAAGGTGACGACCTTTGTGGTGATGATTCTGGCCACGACCGCCTTTTTCCGCCGCCAGACCGAACTGCATGCCTTTGGCCGCAGCATCGGCTTTGACCAGATCCTCAAGGTGACCGCGCTGATCGCGATCAGCGCCATTCTGGTCTTTGTCGCGATCTTTCTGCTGGCTGCGACCCATGACGGCCATTTCCTGGACATCTGTTTCGAGGTGGCCAGCGCCTTTGGCACCGTCGGCCTGTCGCGCAATTATACCGACGACCTGAACGGGTTCGGCCGGGCGGTCATTATCGCGGTGATGTTTCTGGGCCGTGTCGGGCCGCTGACGCTGGGCTTTTTCCTGGCGACGCGGGCCACGCCCCGGGTGCGCTATCCCAAGGGCGTGATCTATCTGGGCTGATCGGACCGGTCAGTCGCCGGCCGGCGGACAGACACAGATGCGCGTATCCCATTCGGCGCAGCGCTGCGCCAGATCCGCGGGCAGGGGCCGGTCGATGAATACCGTGTCGATTTCCGACAGGCTGGCGATGCGGGCGGGCGCGGGGCGGTCCAGCTTGGAATGGTCGGTGACCAGAAAGGCGTGGCGCGACTGGCGCAGGATGGCGCGGCTGACGCGCACCTCGGCCAGATCGAAATCCAGCAGGTCGCCGTCATGATCCAGCGCCGAGGTGCCGATGACCGCGTAATCGACCTTGAACTGTTCAAAGAACTGGGTCGTCAATTCGCCCACCAGCCCGCCATCCGAACGCCGCAGCGCGCCGCCCGCCACCATGATCTCGCATCCCGGATTGGCCAGCATGATATTGGCCACGTTCATGTTGTTGGTGACCACGGTGATGTTGGAGTGATGGATCAGCGCCTGGGCTACCGCCTCGGTCGTGGTGCCAAGGTTCAGGATCAGGCTGCAATTGTCGGGGATCATCGCCGCGCAGGCGGCGCCGATGGCGGCCTTGGCCTCGGCGTTCATGCGCCGCCGCGCCTCATATCCCAGATTGACCGTGCCGGCGCGCGGCACCGCGCCGCCATGCACGCGGTCCAAAAGCCCCGCCTCGGCCATTTCGCCCAGGTCGCGGCGGATGGTCTGCAAGGTCACATCGAACCGATGGGCCAGATCGTCGACCAGAACCCGACCCTCGGCGCGGGCAAGATCAAGGATTTCGTTCTGGCGGATGCTCAGGGCCAAAGGCTGCTCCTTGCTGGATGAAAGTCAATTTATGCGATTCGCAACTGTGCGCAAGCATTCGTTTCATGGTTCGATAATATTCGTTATTACCTTAAATGTATAGTAAACGAAAGACGCTTGACCGGGCCGGGATGGCGGTGCAGCCTCCGCGCGATTTCGCTGTCCGGAGGCCCAAGATGAGCATGCCCGCGTTCCAGTTCGCCCTGCCGGCCCGGGTGGTTTTTGGCCGGGGCGAGGCCGCAAAGGCGCCCGAGGAAATCCTGGCGCTGGGGCGGACGGGTGTGCTGGTGCATGGCGCCGATGCCGGGCGGGCCGAATGGCTTGCGCGGGCGCTGCGCGCGGGGGGCGCGCGGCTGCATATGCTGGCCTGCGGGGCGGAACCGACGCTGCCCATGTTGCAGGCGGCGCTGGACGGGCTGCGCGACAGCGGGGCGGAATGGGTGGTCGCATTGGGCGGCGGCGCCGTTCTGGACATGGGCAAGGCGCTGGCGGGGCTGATCCCGGCGCCGGGCGGGGTCATGGACCATCTTGAGGTGGTCGGTCTTGGCCTGCCGCTAAAGGCCGCGCCACTGCCTTTCGTCGCCCTGCCGACCACGGCGGGGACCGGGGCCGAGGCCACGCGCAACGCGGTGATCGGGCTGCCCGATCATGGCCGCAAGGTTTCGGTCCGCGATGCGCGGATGCTGCCCCGGCTGGCCATCGTCGATCCCGCGCTGACCGATCATTGCCCGCGCGCGGTGACGCTGGCTTCGGGGATGGATGCGCTTGCGCAGGTGATCGAACCCTGGCTGTCCTGCAAGGCGACGCCCTTTACCGATGCGCTGGTGCGGCCGGTGATCGGGCCGGGCCTTCGTGCGCTGATGCGGCTTATGCAGGCCGAGGATCCGCAGGCCCGCGACCGCATGGCCTGGACCAGCCTTTGCGGCGGCATGGCTTTGGCCAATGGGGGGCTTGGCGCCGTGCATGGGCTGGCCGGGGTGATCGGCGGGGTCACGCCCGCCGCGCATGGCGCGATTTGCGGCGCGCTTCTGGGGCCGGTTCTGGCGATGAATCGCGACCATGCCCCCGATCCCGCCCGCGCCGTCGAAATCTGTGACGAGATCGCGCAGATTCTGGACTGTGCGCCGGCGGATGCACCGCAGGCGCTGGCCCGCTGGGCGCGGGAATGCGGTCTGCCGGGGCTGGACGCCCAGGGGCTGGCGCGCGCCGATCATGCCGCGGTGGCGCAGGCGGCGTTGGCCAGTTCCTCGATGAAGGGCAATCCGTTTCCGCCCGATCCGGCCCAGTTGCGCGCGATCTTGCTGTCGGCGGCCTGATCCGCCGCCGGCCGCATTGACTTGGACCTTTGGCACCCCAAGTCTTTTGGAAGAAACAGGTGATTGATGCAGGACATCGGAATGCGGCCGGAGGGCCATCGCAGGCTAGCCGTCCTCATTTTTGAAAAGACCTATCGCGCGACGCTGGATGCGCTGAGCGATGGTTTCGGGTGTCAGGCCGCCGAAATCTGGAGCTTTGACGACGCGCAAAGCCGGCGCGCGGCGGAATCGCGTCTGGCGGCGCAGGGTGCGCGCGTCACCTGTCGCTCGGCGCTGAAGCCGCTGGTCTGTGCCTTTCGCGAGGAAATCCCCACCATCAGCCTTGAGCGGGCCGAGATCGTCTATCCCCGCCATCCCGCCGCCCATCCCGAGCGTTTCCTGCGCGAGGCCTATCCGCTGACCGGGATGTTTCCCGATGTCGATTTCCGTCTGGTCCCCGGTCCCAAAAGCACCGAGATGCCGGCCTATCGGCTGCGGCTGATCTATGCGGGGGGCAAAGAGCGCCGCCTGAGCGTGCTGGCCCCCAATGCGAGCCAGCAGGGTGAGCTGTCGCCCTGTGGCTGGATGATCTGCGACGGGGTGGGGGCGCGGCTTTCGACCAGCTATGAGGCGATCTATCACGATGCCATGGCCGCGATCCGGGGCGCGGATTTCCCCTCGGTCCCCTGTTTCGAAGAGCTGAACATTGCCGTCACGCTGCCCAGCCCGGACGAGGCGCTGGGTTGGGGGAACGAGGTGCTGTCCCTGTGCGAGGCGCTGCACGAAGAGCTGTATTTCGGCATTCTGGAACATTTCCAGCAGCGTTTCGGCCTGCCGGCCGGCGACCGCAGCCTGAGGCCGGGTCAGATCGTGCCCGAGATCCGCGTCGGCAGCGAATGCAGCCTGCGGATCGAGCTCAGGCCATGGGATCCGGTGACGCCCGCCGCGCCCGGCCCGCAGCCGCTGGGCGGCGCGGTCTCGGCCCTTGCGGCCGATCAGATCGCGCAGGAACTGGCGCGGATCCCCGGCGAGGTCTTTGCCGGGCGCTCGGTCATCGGGCGGCCGATCGAGGGGCGCTACAGGCGCGGCAGCGACCGGCCCGTGATGATCACGGCCGGGCAGCATGCGAATGAGATATCAGGCCCCATCGGCGCCCTGCGGGCGGGACAGGAACTGGCCCAGCTGGCGCGGGCGCATTTCACCCTTTGCCCGCTGGAAAATCCCGATGGCTATGCGCTGCGCCAGCGTCTGGCGCAGCACGGTCCGCATCACATGCTGCATGCGGCGCGTTATACGGCGCTGGGCGACGATCTGGAATATCGCGAAGCGCCGCCGCTGGCCGAGCGCGGGATGCGCGACCTGGCCCATGAGCTGTCGGGCGCGCAGCTGCATATCAACCTGCATGGCTATCCGGCGCATGAATGGCTGCGGCCGCTGACCGGTTATCTGCCGCGCGGCTTTGCGGATTGGACGCTGCCGCGCGGCTTTCTGTTGATCCTGCGCCATCATCCGGGCTGGGCCGCCACCGCGCGGCGGTTGGCCGAGGGGATTGCCGCGCGTCTGGAACAGCAACCGGCGCTGGTGGAATTCAACGCCATGCAGATGGCGATGGCGGCGCGCCATGCCGTGGCCCCGGGCGAGATCATCGGCGGCTTTGCCTGTCACCTGACCGAGGATTGCCGCGCGCCCATGCCGCTGACGCTGATCACCGAATATCCCGACGAGACGCTTTCGGGCGCGGCGCTGATCGCCGCCCATGACGCCCAGACCGCCGCCGTGATCGCCGCCTATGAGGCGTTTCAGGCGCTGGAGGTGCTCGATTGGAACGTGGGCTAGCCGCCGCCCGGGGTGCCGTGGCCCTGTTGGCGGCTGGCTGTCGCAAACCGCCTGTCGGGCTGACGCAGATCGGTCGGGCGGGGTCGTAAACGGTTCAGCTCCTGTCGTAAATCGCCATCGCGATGACAGCGATCGGTTGGAAAAATGCCGGAACGGGGATAGAGGCGTTCCCGGGACCGTCATGTCGGCCGCGTGGTCGGGCATGTGGTGCCGGCGCCTGCGCTATCCGCGAGCCCGGGCGATGCGCGGTTCCATCCGCGAGCCGGGGCGCGGAAAGCGAAGGAGTAAGGGCGCATGGACAGTCAGACGGGTGCGAAAGTGGATGCGGGATCGCGGGCCGGGATCATCGACGGCAAGGCATTCGCGGCCGGTGTGCGCGCGGATGTGGCGCGGCATGTGGCGCGGCTGAAATCCGATCACGGCATCATCCCTGGGCTTGCGGTGGTGCTGGTCGGGACCGATCCGGCATCCGAGGTCTATGTCCGCAACAAGGGCATCCAGACCCGCGAGGCGGGGATGCAGTCATTTGAACACAAGCTGTCCGAGACCGCATCGCAGGACGAGCTGATGGCGCTGATCGCGCGGCTGAATGCGGATCCGGCGGTGCACGGCATTCTGGTACAGCTGCCCTTGCCCCGGCATATGGATGCCGATGCCGTCATCAATGCCATCGATCCGGCCAAGGATGTGGACGGATTTCATGTGCTGAATGTGGGGCTGTTGGGGACCGGACAAAAAGCCATGGTGCCCTGTACGCCGCTGGGCTGTCTGATGCTGTTGCGCGACCGGTTGGGCGATCTTTCGGGGCTGAACGCGGTCGTGATCGGGCGCAGCAATATCGTCGGCAAGCCGATGGCGCAGCTTTTGCTGCGCGAAAGCTGCACGGTGACGGTGGCGCATTCGCGCACGCGCGATCTGGCGGCGGTTTGTCGTGGCGCCGATATTCTGGTCGCGGCGGTGGGGCGGCCGCGCATGATCCGGGGCGATTGGATCAAGCCGGGCGCGACGGTGATCGATGTGGGCATCAACCGCATTGCCGAGGGCGACCGGACCCGGCTGGTGGGGGATGTGGATTTCGACAGCGCCGTCGGGGTCGCCGGTGCGATCACCCCGGTTCCGGGCGGGGTCGGGCCGATGACCATCGCCTGTCTTTTGGCCAATACGCTGACCGCGTGCTGCCGGGCGAATGGTCTGGCCGAGCCGGAGGGGTTGACCGTCTGACGGAACCGCCGGACCGGGGGCTTTCCGCCCCCGGACCCCCGGAGGATATTTGAACATGAAAGACGCAGGGGGTTGGCCCCGGCCGACAGTGGAGAGCCTGATGAGGAAATATACGCTGACCGTGACCTGTCCTTCGACCCGCGGCATCGTGGCGGCAGTGGCGGGGTTTCTGGCCGAGAAGGGGTGCAACATCACCGACAGCACGCAATTCGACGATGTCGAGACCGGGCGCTTTTTCATGCGCGTCAGCTTTCTGTCCGAAGAGGGGGTGGGGCTTGACGAGCTGCGCGAAGGCATGGCCGTGCATGCCGCGCCCTTTGGCATGGATTACGCGTTTCACGACGATGCCGCCAAGGTCAAGGTCGTCATCATGGTCAGCCGTTTCGGGCATTGTCTGAACGATCTTTTGTATCGCTGGCGGATTGGCGCGCTTCCGATCGATATCGTGGCGGTGATCAGCAATCACATGGATTATCAGAAGGTTGTCGTGAACCATGACATTCCCTTTCATTTCATCCGGGTGACCAAGGAGAACAAGCCCCAGGCCGAGGCGCAGCTGATGCAGGTGGTCGAGGATTCGGGTGCCGAGCTGGTGGTTCTGGCGCGTTACATGCAGGTGCTGTCGGATGAGCTGTGCCGCAGGATGTCGGGGCGGATCATCAATATCCACCATTCCTTCCTGCCCAGTTTCAAGGGCGCAAACCCCTATAAACAGGCCTATGAGCGGGGGGTGAAGCTGATCGGGGCGACCAGCCATTATGTCACCGCCGATCTGGATGAGGGTCCGATCATCGAGCAGGACACGATCCGCGTCACCCATGCCCAATCCCCCGAGGATTACGTCTCGCTGGGGCGCGATGTGGAAAGCCAGGTGTTGGCCCGCGCCGTGCACGCCCATATCCATAACCGGGTGTTTTTGAACGGCAACAAGACCGTGGTCTTTCCGGCGAGTCCCGGATCCTATGCCAGCGAGCGCATGGGGTAATCCGCGCCGCCCGGGGCGGGACGATGCGAAAAAGGCCGCCGGATCGCCCGGCGGCCTTTTGTTTTTCGGGCTGGATCCCCGGGTTCAGTCCAGCGGCTTCAACCCGGCCTCGATCTGCGCGCGGCGGGATTCGAGGAAAGGCGGCAGGGACAGCGCCTCGCCCATGGTCTCGAACGGTTCGTCCACGGCGAAACCGGGACCGTCGGTCGCGATCTCGAAGAGGTTGCCGCCCGGCTCGCGGAAGTAGAGCGAGCGGAAATAATACCGCTCGACCTCGCCCGAGGAGGGGATGCGGAATTCGTTCAGCCGCGCGGCCCATTGGTGGATCGCCGCCACATCCGGGGTGCGGAAGGCGACGTGATGGACGGCGCCGGCACCTTGGCGCGCCACGGGCAGGTCGGGCTGGACCGCGACATGCAGTTCCGCCGAGGGGCCGCCCTTGTCCATCTGGAAGACATGCACCTGACCCGCGCCATCGGGGCTGGCATAGTCGCGCAGGCGTTCCATGTTCATCACCCGGGTCAGCACCGCCTCGGTCGGGGCGAGTTCGGGGACCGAGATGGTGATCGGGCCAAGGCCGCGGATCTGGTGACCGGCCGGGACCGGGCTGCGATCCCAGGGATGCGCGGTGCCGGGCTGGTCGGCGGTCAGGCGGAAACGCTGACCCTCGGGGTCCTCGAAGTCGAGGCTGGCGCGGATGTCGGTGGTGCCGATATCGCCGACGTTCAGCCCGGCATCGCGCAGCCGTGCGGCCCAATAGTCAAGGCTGGCCTCATCGACGCGCAGCCCGGTGCGGCTGATCGAATGGGTGCCGCGGCGTTCGCGCGCCACCGGCCAGTCGAAAAAGGTCAGGTCGGTGCCGGCGCTGCCGGCGCCATCGGCGAAGAACAGGTGATAGGCCGAGGTATCGTCCTGGTTCACGGTTTTCTTGACGCGTCGCAGGCCCAGCGTCTCGGTATAAAAGCGGTTGTTCGCCGGGGCGTCGGCGGTGATGGCGGTCAGGTGGTGAATGCCGGTGAGGTTCATCTGCGGCCTCCTTTCGTTGCACCCAATATCGGCGGCGATGGGGGATCGCGCCAGCGCCCGGGATCCGAAGCCGGTGTTCGGCGATTGCGAACGGTCGCGGCGCTGCTATGCTTTCGGCATGCGCTATTCCCTTGACGATATCGAGACCTTTCTGACGGTGATGGAGCTGGGCACCGTCACCTCGGCGGCGGCCCGGCTGAACCTGTCCAAGTCCGTGATCAGCAAACGCATTTCGGATTTCGAGGCGACGGTGGGGGCGGCGCTGTTTCGGCGCAATGCCGGGCGTATCACGCCGACCGAGGCGGGGTTGCGTCTGGCCGAACGGCTGCGTCCCGCGCTGGGGGAACTGGTCGCGGCCACCGAAAGCGTGGCTTGGGGCATGGACGGGGCCACGCCTTTGCGCGGCACGTTGGCCATTGCCGCGCCGATGAGTTTCGGGACCATGTATCTGTCGCCGGTTCTGGCCCGTTTCGCCGCCGCCCATCCGGGGCTTGAGATGCGCATCGATTACGACGACCGCGCGCGCGATCTGTCGCGCGAGGGGTTCGATCTGGGCATCCGCATCGGCGATGCGCGGGACGGCGCGCTCAAGGCGCGCAAGCTCTGCGAGGCGCGCCAGATCGTGGTGGCGAGCCCCGCCTATCTGGCGCGTCACGGCACGCCCGAAAAGCTGTCCGATCTGCGCGATCATCAGGTCATCAGCTATAGCCACCTGTCGGACAGCGCGTTGTGGCAGTTCCGGCAGGGCGGGCGCATGATCTCGCCACAGGTGGCGGGGCGCTTGATGCTGAACAATGGCGAGGCGATGCGCGACATGGCGGTGGCGGGGCTGGGGCTGGCGATGCTGCCCAGTTTCATCGCCGCCCCGGCGCTGCGCGAGGGGCACCTCGCCGAGGTGCTGCCCGAGGTCGAGACCCGCACATTGCCGGTCATGGCCGTCTGGCCGCCGGTCGCGCCGGTGCCGGCCAAGCTGCGGGTGCTGATCGACCATCTGGCGGTGGCGTTTTCCGGCGGCGCGCCCTGGCAGTAAGCTGGGGCTGTTGAACGAGGTTTTTCTGAGATTGTGACGGGCCGTTTCGCGGCCCTCGCAGCCCGTGCGCGGTTTGATGTCCCGGCCATCGCGGGGAACGCCATCGATGCGGGAAGCGCCGCTTCGTGATCAATGATCACGCCGTCCCGCATGACGCATCCACCGCCTTGCAAAGCACAGCAAAAAAAGGGGCGGCCGCGATGGCCGCCCCTTTCATTTCTCTTTTGGCGGGATGGATCAGAATTCCATCTTGACGCCCAGCGTGACGGTGCGGCCCGGCGCATAAAGCGGATCGATATCGCGCGCCAGCACGCCGCCCCGGAACACGTCGCGTTCCACATAGCTCGACCGTTCGTAATAGGTGCGGTCGAACAGGTTATCGACGTTCAGATGGACGACGACGTTTTCATAGTTTTCGGGCCGCCATTCGCCGTAAAGGTTCACCACCGTATACGAGCTGTGGTCATAGAAGCCGGCATCCGTCATTTCGTCGCTGGACAGCTTGTCGGCCCATTCGACCGAGCCGCCGAACTTGAGGTTGTATTTCGCGATTTCCTGATCGACGAACAGCGTCGCCATCGTGCCGATCGGAACCGCCGTGCCGCCGCCCGGCAGCACATCGTCGCCGTCCTGGGTCACGTCCGCCTTGGTAAAGCTGCCGCCGATGCGACCCGAGCCCCAGCTATAGGTGCCTTGCAGGGTAAAGCCCTTGCTGCGGTATTCCTCGACATTGCCCAGATAGGGGGCGCCTTCGTCGGGAAAGACGAATTCGCCCATATTCTTGAGCCGGGTGTCGAAAAAGGTCAGGTTGCCGGTCCAGTTGTCCTGATTGGCGTTCAGACCCAGCTTGATGTTGCGCGCGCTGGAGGTGCGGTAATCGTCATCGACATACAGGTCCGAACTGCGCGCATGCAGCAGCGCATATTCGCCGAACTTATAGCCCAGCCAGGTCCGCGAGGCGCCGGCGAATACCTCAAAACCTTCGGCGAATTCGTAAGACAGCGTGCCGTTCAGGCTGGCGCCCGTGTCGGAATGGCGGCCGCCGTTGAAATCGGTAAAGCGATAATGGTCCACGCGCGCGCCGGTCGACAGATCGATCCCGTTGTCGAATTCGAAACGGCCCTGGACATAGGCGCCGATCTGCATCGTCTCCATTGTCCAGTAGCGGGTGTCGGTATCGCCGTAATTGTCGACGTCATAGTCGTTATAGGCCCAGTCGACGCCGGCGGTCACATTGCCTTTGTCCAGCGCGAAGACGTTTTGCATCTTGCCGCCGATGGTGCGGTTTTTCAGCTTCATGTCGCCATTGGTGCCGCCTTCCAGATAGTTCGGGCGGTCGTATTTGTTGTTGGTGACATAGATCGTCGCCTCGGGATCCCAGACTTCGGTCGGCGAGGTCGTGGTGTATTTCAGGCTGACCGAATCGCGGGTGACCTTCATCGGAAAGACTTCTTTATCCGCATTAAGGTCCATGTTCATCTTGACGGTGCGGTCGGCATCGTCGCGGGTGTGGTCGATGGCAAGCTCGATGCGGTGCCCCTCGGCCTCATAGCCCAGCTTGACCAGCGCGCCGGACGCGCCCGGCTCGGTCCCGACGATTTCGTAACCGTCGCCGTTTTCATAGTTCTTGCCATCGGTGCCATGGACCATCGCGAACCAGTCAAAGCCGCCATAGATGCCATAGCCGGCCAGGCTGGCCGAGACGCCGCGCCCGTTCGATCCATAGGACAGCCCGACCCGGCCGCCCTGGGTGCGGCCATCGGTCAGCATGTCGCGCGCGCCCACGGTTTCATAGCGCACCGCGCCCGCGGCGGCGCCAAAGCCCGCATCGGCGGCGGCGGCGCCGGCCTCGACCTCGACCGATTTCAGGAAGGCGGGATCGATCACGTTCGATCCGGTATGGTGCCAGCTGGTCGGCCCCTGCGGCACGCCGTCGACGGTCACGGCAAGGTTCGATTGTTCAAGGCCAAAGACGTGTATGCGCTTGGACGGCCCCGCGCCGCCCGACACGGCAATCGCCGAATCGCGGGCAAAGAGTTCCGAGACATCGGCGGGCTGCATCGCCTCGATGTCCTCTTGGGTGACGCTGACGCCGCCGGTGGCCTCGACGTTTTCCTGACCGTCGGCGACAAGGGTGATCGGGTTCAGCACCACGACATCGGCCGCGCCTTCCCCGGTTTGTGTGGTGTCCTGCGCGTAAAGCGCGGTGGCCAGGGCCAGCGTCGATACGCTGGCCAGTGGAAGAATGCGGCACAGTCTCATTGTCAAAGCCTTGATTCGGTTATCGATCTGGCGGGCTTTGGGGCTGGCTCTGCAGGCAATAAACAAAAATAGTCGGAAATATGAAGGCAAGAATGACAAAAAGAGTTGGGGTTGTGGCAAAGATGCGTCATGCCGGACCATGGGCTTGCTGTCGCCGGGCGTCGAGGCCACGGGCGCGGCCTTCGGGCTGGCGAGGCGGGGGGAATGGCGCTAAACCGCCCCCAAACGATTGCAGCCGTGAAAGTTCTCGATAACCGATGAGCATCCATCTTTACCAGAACGACCTGCCCGATGGTCTGGACCTTGGTCCGGTCGTGGCGATCGACACCGAAACCATGGGTCTGGATCCGCGCCGTGACCGTCTTTGTCTGGTGCAGATGTCGTCGGGCGATGGCTCGGCGCATCTGGTTCAGATCGCGCGCGGTCAGCGCAAGGCGCCGAACCTGACGCGGATGCTGGCCGATCCCAAGGTGCAAAAGCTGTTCCATTTCGGCCGCTTCGACATCGCCATGCTTGAGGCGACCTTTGGCGTCGTGACCAAGCCGGTCTGGTGCACCAAGATCGCGTCCAAGATGGTGCGCACCTATACCGACCGGCACGGGCTGAAATACCTGCTTTCAGAGCTTGTCGGCGTCGATATTTCCAAGCAGCAGCAGACCAGCGACTGGGGCGCGCCGGATCTGAGCGACGCCCAGCTGGAATATGCGGCATCCGACGTGCTTTATCTGCACCAGCTCAAGGCCGAGCTGGAAAAGCGGCTGGAACGCGAGGGGCGCCTGGGTCTGGCGCAGGCCTGTTTCGATTTCCTTCCCGCCCGGTCGCATCTGGACCTGCTGGGCTGGGGGGATGAAAAAGACATCTTTCATCATTAGATTGCCGGCATGAGCGTTTATCTGGACACGGCCCGGCGGGTCATGCTGACCGAGATCGAGGGGTTGCGGCAACTGGCCGACGGGCTGGGCGACAGCTTCGACCGGGCCATCGGCATGATCCTTGCCGCGCAGGGCCGGGTCATCGTGTCGGGCATGGGCAAATCGGGCCATGTCGGGCGTAAGATCGCGGCCACGCTGGCCTCGACCGGGACGCCGGCGCAATTCGTCCACCCCGCCGAGGCCAGCCATGGCGATCTGGGCATGGTGACGCGGGCCGATGTCGTGCTGATGCTGTCCAATTCCGGCGAAACGCCCGAACTGGCCGACATGATCGCCCATACCCGCCGCTTTCAGATCCCGCTGATCGGGGTGGCGAGCCGGCCGCAATCCACGCTTTTGCGCCAGGCGGACGCGGCGCTGGTGCTTCCCGCCGCGCCCGAGGCCTGTGGCGAGGGGATCGTGCCGACCACCTCGACCACGATGACCATGGCGCTGGGGGATGCGCTGGCCATCGCCTTGATGGAACATCGCAAGTTCACCCCCGAACATTTCCGCACCTTTCATCCCGGCGGCAAGCTGGGGGCCAAGCTGTCGCGCGTGGCCGACCTGATGCATCAGGACATCCCCCTTGTGACCGAGGACGCGCCGATGGCCGACGCCCTGTTGACGATCAGCCAGAAAAGCTTTGGCGTGACCGGGGTGACCGATGCGGCGGGGCGGCTGTCGGGTATCATCACCGATGGCGACTTGCGGCGTCACATGCAGGGCCTTCTGGATCACAGCGCGGCCGAGGTCATGACCCGCAATCCGCGCACCATCGGCCCCGACGCGCTGGCCGAAACCGCCGTTGCCGAAATGCAGTCGCGCCGCATCACCAGCCTGTTCGTGGTCGGCGATGACGGCACGCCGCTGGGCCTTGTGCATATCCACGATTTCCTGCGGGCGGGGTTGGTCTAGGCCATGCTGCGGTCGCGCATCGTTCACTGGCTGCGCGTCATCCTGCCGCTGGCGGCGCTGGCCTTGTTGTCGGTGCTGTTTCTATTGGCGCGCAAGCCCGATCCCGAGGCGGCGATCCCCTATGCCGATGTCGATCCGCGCGATCTGGCCGAACGCCAGGCCGTGACCTCGCCGCGCTATGCGGGGGTGACCGATGACGGCGCCCGCGTCAGCATCGACAGCACCGAGGCCGCGCCCGGCGACGGCCCCGGCCAGGGCAGCGCCCGCACCGTGCGCATGACCATCCGCGCCAAGGACGGCCGCGCCGCCGATGTCAGCGCCGGCACCGCCGCGCTGGAGGGCGACGCCATCCTGTTGCAGGACGGGGCCAGAATGACCACGGCGGATGGCTGGATCGTGACCGCGCCGGAATTTCACGCATCGCGCGTGGCGGGCACCGTCAATGCCGACCACGAGGTGAATGTGCTGGCCCCGTTCGGCGATCTGACCGCCGGCCAGATGGAATTACGACCCCTGGGTGACGGAACCGGCGATCATGTTCTTGATTTGAGCGGCGGAGTCCGTTTGATATACCAGCCATGACCCGGTTTGGCGCAGGCCGCGCGACACGGGCATGACACACCAGAAAGGAACGTCCCGATGACCCGGCTGGGAGCGCTTACCCCCGTGATCCTGTCGCTTGCCCTGTCCGCGGGCACGGCCTTTGCGCAGGCGACGACGGGGTTTGGCAGCGCACAGGACGTCAAGCTGCCGGTCGAGGTGACCGCCGATCAGCTGTCGGTCGATCAAAAGACCGGCAAGGCCACCTTTTCGGGCAAGGTGCTGGTCGGGCAGGGCGCGATGCGGCTTTCGGCCGACAGCGTGACCGTGACCTATGCCGCCGGCGGCCAACAGCGCATCAGCGCCCTTCTGGCCGAGGGCAATGTGACCATGGTCAGCGGCCCCGACGCGGCCGAGGCGCGCGCCGCAACCTATGATGTCGAATCGGGTGATGTCGTTCTGACCGGCAATGTGCTCTTGACCCAGGGCGGCAATGTGCTGGCGGGCGAAAAGGTGACCGTGGACCTTGCCACCGGCACCGCCAATGCCAGCGGCCGCGTGCGCAGCGTCCTGCAGCCCGGGGGTCAATGATGACGGCGCAGACCGGGTCTGAACGCGCAATGGATGCGGTCCTGAATCTGGGGCCGGTGCCCGGTCCGGGCGGACAGGCCGACACCGCCCCCGATCCGGCGCGGGGATTGTGGGTTTCGGGTCTGCGCAAATCCTATCGCAACCGGCCGGTCATCCGCGATGTGGCGATGCGGCTGGACCGGGGCGAGGTGGTCGCGCTTCTGGGGCCGAACGGCTCGGGCAAGACCACCTGTTTTTACTGTATCGCCGGGCTGGTCGCCCCCGATGCCGGTCAGGTGATGATCGACGGCGAGGATGCGACGGCGCTGCCCATGTATCGGCGCGCCCGTATGGGCATCGGTTATCTGCCGCAGGAAATGTCGATCTTTCGGTCGCTGACCGTGGAACAGAACATCATGTCGGTGCTGGAACTGGTCTGCCGCGACCCCCATCACCAGCGCGAGCGGCTTGAGGAATTGCTGGGCGATTTCTCGATCGGGCATCTGCGCAATGCCTCGGCGATGGCGCTTTCGGGCGGCGAACGCCGCCGGGTCGAGATCGCGCGCTGTCTGGCGTCGAACCCGTCCTATCTGCTTTTGGACGAACCTTTCGCCGGTGTCGATCCCATCGCCGTGGGCGAGATTCGCAGCCTTGTCCACGATCTGAAGCGGCGCGGAATCGGCGTGCTGATCACCGATCACAACGTCCGCGAAACGCTCGAGATCGTCGACCGCGCCTATATCCTGCATGACGGAAATGTGCTGAAATCCGGCACCACCGCCGAAATCGTCGCCGATCCGCAGGTGCGCCGCGTCTATCTTGGCGAAACCTTCCGCATGGGGTGATTGCCCGCATGTGCCGGGGCGCAGCCGCGACCCGCGCGCGCCGGTTGACACGACCGCCCTGCTGTCACCAAATGAGGTTATGACAGGGCAACGGCGCCCTGTCTGAAAAAGCCCTCGGCGCGCCCCGGCTGGGTCTGTCGCCGCTGGGCAAACGAAAGGACGGATCGACATGCGCTACCAGATCAGCGGAAAACAGATCGACATCGGCGAGGCTCTCTCGACGCATGTAAAGACGGAATTGGGCGAGACGGTTGACAAGTATTCCCAGCGTCCGACCGATGCGACGGTCATCTTTTCCCGCAACGCGCATGAATTCATCTGCGATGCCGTGGTGCATCTTTCCACCGGGCTGAACGTGCAGGCCAAAGGCGCCTCGACCGAAATCTATGCCGCATTTGAACAATGCAAGGAACGCATGGACAAGCAGCTGCGCCGTTACAAGCGCCGGTTGAAAGATCACCACAAGGACCGCTCCGAGCCGGTTGCCTTCGAGCAGGCGGGGATGTATGTCCTTGCCGCCGACGAGGACGAATGGGAAACGCAGGAAAACGGCCTGCAACCCATGATCATCGCCGAGATGGAAACCCGCGTGCCCACCCTGTCCGTGGGTGAGGCGGTGATGCAGATGGAACTGGCCGGCAGCCCGCTGCTTGTCTTCCGCAACGAGAAACATGGGGGTGTCAACGTGGTTCATCGTCGCGACGATGGCAACGTGGGCTGGATCGACCCCCGCAATCTGGGCTAAGCTGCGCTCTGAGCAGTTGGCTGCAACAAGAATCCCGGCCGCGTGGCCCGCGACCGGGATAAGGGTAATTTCGGGCGAAATGCAAATCAGCGATATACTCTCTCCGGCCGCGGTGCGGACGATGAGCCAGATCACCAGCAAAAAGCGGCTGTTTCAGGAAATCGCCGAACAGGCGCGCGCCATTTATGGCGTCGAGGCCGTGCAGACGCTGGACGCCCTGCAAGAGCGCGAATCGCTGGGGCCGACCGGAGTCGGCCATGGTGTCGCGCTGCCCCATGCCCGCCTGCATGGGCTGGATCGTGTCGTCGGCCTGTTCCTGCGGCTGGAAAAGCCGCTGGATTTCGACGCCGTGGACCGCCAGCCGGTGGACCTGATCTTTGCCCTGCTGGCGCCCAAGAATGCCGGGGTCGACCATCTCAAGGCGCTGGCGCTGGTGTCGCGCACGCTGCGCGATCAGGATCTGCGCGTAAAGCTGCGCGCCAATGAGGATCCGGTCATCCTGCACGCGATCCTGTCCGCCGCGCCGGGGATCAAGGCGGCCTGAGGGCGGCTTGCCGGTTTGAATCGGACCGATTCGGTCCTATATTGAGACCTCATCGTTTCCGAAGAGGTGTCAGGATGGGCAAGCATATCAGCGACCAGCCACGCAGCCAGGACCAGACGCGGCTGCGCGAATTCACCCGTCACGAACGCGAAGCGGGCACGCATCCCGCCATCGAGGCATTGCGGCACCGCCCGCAGATGCGTGACGGCGATGGCCGCAAGACCGTGGAATTCCTGCGGATCGATCGCGGCCAGCGGACCTGATCGGCCCTTTGCCGCGCCCGTTTAATCGCCCGCTCAGGTCGCGTCTGTCAGCACGGTTTCAAGCCGGCGTTCGCCCCGCAGCCGCTGCGTGCCCTGCCCGGCAAAGGGGATGCCGTCCCCGTTCAGCGCCGCATACATGGCCGCGATGCCGGCTGAAAACGACGCGCCAAAGCCAGCTTGGCGATGAAATTCGGCGACCTCTTCGCCGGGCAGCGGCTTTGCCGTGATCTGGCGGCCCAGATGGCGGCTTAGAATGCCGGCGGCGTCGCTTTCGCTATAGCGCTGTGGCCCGGTGATTTCATAAATGCCGGGCTGCGGCGACAGCAGCAGCCGTCCCGCCGCCGCGCCGACATCGCGCGCGGAAACCGTCTCTACGGCCCGATCTGGCGGCGCCAGCAGGGCAGGCATCTGTCCGCTTTCGGCCGCGATCATCGCCATCGGCACCCAGCTTTCCATGAAATAGGCCGGGCGCAAGATCGCCATCTTGATCATGGCGCTGCGCAGGGCGGTTTCAAAGCCGTGCAGCGTGCCCACGATGCCGGTCCCAATCGGCAGATGCGCCCCCTGCGACGACAGCGCGACCGCATAGGGCACTTCCGCCGCCCGCAATGCCCCCGCGACCGAAGCCGACAGCTGCCCAGCCTGTTCATCGACATTCTCGGCATCCGGCGCGACCGGGTTCATCACAAAGACCGCGGTGCTGCCGGCGAATGCAGCGGTCAATGCGGCGCTGTCCAGCGCATCGACCGCCCGCCATTCCACCCCGTCCCGCGCGGCATCCGCCGGCGGGTTGCGGCACAGCGCCCGCACCTGGCGCCCCGCCTGTGCGACGGTTTCCAGAACGGTGCCACCGACCCGCCCGCTTGCCCCCATTATCGTGATGGTCATGTTCCTATCCTCCGATTCATGATAGGGATAAGATAGGTCTGTGCGTCCTTTCGCATAAGTACGCACAATTTTTATACTGCCCGGAAAGGCCGATGGATCAGAACCGTGCCGATACGCCGCCCATGGATCTTGACCAATGCCCTGTCGCGGCCACCTTGCAGGTGATCGGCGGCAAATGGGTGCCGCTGATCCTGTTTCAGCTTAAGGACGGGCCGCGGCGCTTCAACGCGCTGCGCCGGCTGATCCCTGGCATCACCCAGCGCATGCTGACCCTGCAATTGCGCGGGTTGGAACAGGATGGCGTCGTCGCCCGCAAGGTCTTTGAAACCGTGCCGCCGCATGTCGAATACAGCCTGACCCCGAGCGGCCAGACGCTGGCCCCGATCATCGAAGCGATGGAGGTCTGGGGCACCGAAAGGCTGGCGGCAAAGCACTCCGACCGCGAATCGGAAGGTGGCGCAATGGCTTAGCCCGCCGCCGGCCGCTGAATCAGATCCCAAAGATTGCCGTAAAGATCGGCAAAGACCGCGACGGTGCCATAATCGGCGGTCTTGGCCTCGCGGACGATCCGCACCCCCTGCGCGCGCAAGCGGATCAGATCGGCGGCAAGATCATCGGTGTCCAGAAATAGAAATACGCGGCCGCCGGTCTGGTTGCCGATGGCCGTGCGTTGAATATCGGTCGTGGCCCGTGCCAACAGCACCGAAACGCCGCCCCCCGAAGGTTGCACCAGCACCCAGCGCTTGTCCTGTTCCGGCTGATAGATATCCTCGATCAGCCGAAAGCCCAGGACGTCGACGTAAAAGCGGATCGCCTCGTCATAATCGCGCACGATCAACGCGATATGCGCAAGGCGATGGCTCAAGCGCGGACCAGCTTTTCGTAATCGGCGGCAACCTCGCGGGTGACGTTGCCGACCTGGAACATGTAATCGCCGATCTGGCCCACGGGGGTGACCTCGGCGGCGGTGCCGGTCAGCCAGCATTCGCTGAAATCGGCCATTTCCTCGGGCTTGATCCGGCGTTCATGCACGGTCAGCCCCTTGTCCTTCAGCATCTGGATGACGGTCTGGCGGGTGATGCCGTTCAGGAAACGGTCGGCCAGCGGGGTGTGAATCTCGCCATCCTTGACGAAGAAGATATTGGCGCCGGTGGCCTCGGCGACGTAACCCTCCCAGTCCATGAACAGCGCGTCCGAGCAGCCCTTGGCCTCGGCGGCGTGCTTGG
>RRZU010091801.1_pt1 | contig 24115 bp, 15 predicted proteins | sample 2165561 | NCBI WGS metagenome assembly RRZU01 (sample SAMN10456909, study PRJNA506462) | wastewater metagenome | isolation source: wastewater sludge | place: USA: Moscow, Idaho | reverse complement strand
CCCTTTAGGGCGGTCTTTTTATGCTTTCACACTACAGCGTAAAACCTGCGGCATCAAGCTTCTCGGCGATTGTCCTTACTTCTCTTTGCTCTTGCGGCACTGCCATTTACCGATACGGCGCCCCAAACACTGCTTCATTGCTGCCAATGGCGCAGCTCCTCTTAGGGCAGGACTGTTTTTCGGCAAAAGCTTATACAAAGATGGGACGCTATTGCTTCTAACCGTTGGCACGACGGATTTATTTGTCCTCGTGCCACATTGCCTCCGTTGCTCCTTGCCGCCCTTAGCGCCGCAAAAGGCAGCAAAATATCTGCTTGCGTCATTCAACCAATGGCGCAAAAGAAGTTTCACCGCTGTTGTCCTAAAACACCTTGCAATAAACAGCGGCGTCTCTTGTTTCTTGCCGCTGAGGCTGCCTTGCTTTTGTCTTTCTGCCGTCAGGTCCGCTTGCTATTTGTTTTTTAGCGTTTCCGCTTGTTCTATGCGCAGCTTATCGGCGTTCTTTTGCCCTACATCATGGTACAGCCCAGTCCAGACCTCTGCATCATCTCCCTGCATAGGCGAAAAAAACCGTTTCAGAGCTGTTTTTCCGCACAAGAACAGGCATGGAATAGATTTGTCTATGGTTTGCACCAGCAGCCGCGGCTTTTGCTGCCATTGTCCCTGCTTATCCCGCCCCTTTTCGCCTTCGCTCCTGAATAACCGCTGCCAAGTACGCGGCGTTAGCACCGCAAACCGTTGCGCTGTAAGGGCTGAAGCCGTAGCAGCAGGTATCTTTATCCGCTTTATTGCGCCTTCTGTGGCTCTTGCTGCCTCTTGTAAAGCTTGATGATTTCCCACCAAAAGGTGGCAATCGCCGCAACGGTGATGACTTCAGCAAACTCAAAGAGTGTTAAAGGCTTGACCTTTGCTGTCATTGCCAGAGCGGGAACGGAAGAGATCAAAATCAAACTTCCCAAAACGGCGAAGTTTATTAAACAAGGTATGGGGTCGAAGGGCGCGCCTGTGCTCTTGGCGAAGGCGGCTCTCCTATCTGAGCGGTTGACATAGACGAGGAAGAGGTTTGCCAGCACCAGCACAGCAAGGAAAAAAGTTCTCGCATGTTCCGCGCCGCCTCGTGGCAGCATCATGCAATAAGAGCCGAAGGCGGCGGCGAAAATTACCAGTCCCTGCACCAAAGCCTTGCCCAAAATCGCGCCTGTAACCATGGAAGAATTCATCGCCCGCGGCGGTCTATTCATAATATCTGCCTCCGCAGGCTGCCGTTCAAAGACAATAGAGCAGGTGGGGTCGATTATCAGCTCCAAAAGCACCACATGAATTGGTGCCAGCAGAGTCGGCAGTCCCAGCAGCGGTGCCGCCAGCGCGGAGAGTGCTATGGGAATGTGTATCACCAGCACATACTCCATCGCCTTGCGGATATTATCGTAAATGCGCCGCCCGTCCCTGACCGTGTCCACAATAGTTGCAAAATCATCGTTCAGCAGCACCATATCTGCCGCTTCACGCGCTACCTCCGTGCCGCGCTCTCCCATGGCGATGCCGATATCCGCGTACTTAAGCGCGGGGGCGTCGTTTACGCCGTCGCCGGTCATCGCCACCACCTCGCCGGCGGCGCGGAAAGCCTTAACTATCCTCATCTTTTCCCGCGGTAAAATGCGGGAGAAAATTGTCACATGCTTCAGCCTCTCGGCAAGTGCGGCATCATCGAGAGTTTCCAGCTCATAGCCGCTGATAATCTCATGCTCTTTCCTTCCGCCGCTGTCGATGCCAACCTCATGGGCGATTCTGTGGGCGGTGACGCTATTGTCGCCGGTGATCATGGCCACTCTGATGCCGGCGCTGCGGCAGGCGGCAATCGAAGCGGGAACAGCTGCCCGCGGAGGGTCGATAAAGGCGGTCAGTCCCACCAGTTCAAGACGGCAGCTGCTGAGATTTTCGGGAATCTCCTCCATTGAGCGGCAGACAGCCACAGCCAGCACGCGGCAGCCCATATCCGCCAGCCGCCTCTGCGAAGCTTCCGCTGCCGCCCTTTCTTCCGCCGTCAAAGAGCAAAGGGGAAAAATATTTTCCGGCGAGCCTTTAGCCGCCAGCGTCGCCCCATCTTTGCGCCGCCAAATATGTCCCATCATGCGTGCTTCAGATGAGAAGGGATATTCATGGACAAGCTCGCCGCCCTGCAAAGCCTCCACATCAAGACCGCAGTCTGCGGCTCTTTTCACCAGCGCTCTTTCCATCGGGTCGTAGGGGTTGGTCTCCGAGGCCAGCACCGCAGCTTCCAAAAGCTCCGCTGTGCTTTTGCCCGCGGCGGGAAGCAGTTCGCGCAAAGACATATTGTTTTCCGTCAATGTGCCTGTCTTATCCACACAAAGCACGGTGATGGCACCTAGAGTTTCCACTGATGGTATTCTTCTTATCAAGGCGCTGCGCTTAGCCAGACGCCATGCCCCCATGGCTAGAAAAACGGTCAAAATCACGGGAAACTCTTCGGGGATAGTCGCCATGGCGAGGGTGATGCCGGAAAGAGCGGCCGTAATAAAGGTGCTGCCGTTACGCAGTGTGGCGATAACCACCAGCACCATCATACTTAAACTGAAAAAGGAACAATTTCTCACCAAATGGCGCGTCTGCTTCTCAAGCGGCGTTGGTCTGTCGGGCGCGCCTGCCACATCAGCGCCTATTTTGCCGTATTCCGTCAAGAGTCCTGTGGCTGTCACCTGTACTGAGGCACGCCCGGTAATGACGTTGGTGCCGCAGTAACAGTAGTCGCCGCGCCAATGGCGCGAATCACCGCTTTCCAAGAACGTGCTTTTCCAGACAATATCGGACTCGCCCGTGAGGGCAGACTCATCAACTCCCAGCCCGTCGCAAAAAACGATCTCTCCGTCGGCGGCGATTTTTTCGCCCTCCTTAAGCAGCATCGTGTCCCCCGGCACTAAATCTTCGGCAGCGATGGAGACTTCCGCGCCGTCTCTAATCACCGAGACCCGCGGCGAAGAGAGACTGCGCAGTGCTTCCAGCGTCTTATCCGTGCGCCACTCCTGATAGAGATTGATGCCTCCCATAAAAATAATAAAAAGAAGCATAATGACGCCGTCCCGCACCTCGTTTAACAAAAAATAAATCAGCGAAGCACCGATAAGCAGCAAAAAGACCGGCTCCATAAAAATTTTGGCCGCCGTCTTTAAAAAACTGCACTTTTCCGCCGCGGCAAGCTCATTGCGCCCGAACTTGCGTCTGCTCTCCAAAACCTCTTGCGTGGTCAAACCTTTCAAATTCTCTTCTGCACCGTATAACATGAACAACCTCTCCTCACATTCCGCGGCTAATAAAATACGGCCTGCGGAATCGTTAATTAAAACGGTCCCGCAAGCCGTAAAATAATTCACGCTTGCTGCCGGGTTGTCGTCCCGGCCCAGCCCCACGCGCAAAAAGCGCATCGCCTGCTCCATTGACTGTACTGCTGCGGTGATTATCGGGCTCAGATAGATTTTTGTCAATGTGGCAATATTCGCTTACTAGCCGTGGCAGTGCCGCTTACAAAAGACAGGCGGCGCAAAGAGATTTCTAAAATGTTTTAAAACTCGCCATTTGCCATATTCTCCCTGCGCCAGAGACAGCTGTCATGCCTTGGACACTCGTGGCACATGGAGCCGACCTTGGTCTCCTTATAATGAGGGCCAATGCCGATCAATGCGGAATTGGAAATGTGGGGCAGCAGAAAAGAGGCGTCATTAAGCGTCAGCCCCAGAGCCTCGCCGTGCCCCAGACGATACAGATCGGCTTGCCCGCGGACGCTCCAGCCTTCCACAGACCCCGGCTGCATCGAAGGCCCCACACCCCAGCCCTTCGCCGCGGCTATGCCTTCCACTTCCGCGCGCAAGTGCGCTGACATCTCCGCTAAAGCTCTGACGCCGAAAGAATCAAGAAAATACATCATTAAATAATCCTCCCGCTCCGCACTGCTCTTCATGGCCTGTACCAAAGCGTCGCCTGCGGTGCAGAGGGCGATTACCACTTCATGGGCGGGAAAAAGATAGCCGATGCGCGGGCCGATAAAGAGATTCTCCCGCCTGTCGCCGCAGCGCAGCGAAAGCGACTGGCAGCCTTCGGCGATCTCCTCTTTGCCGTAGATCTCATAGACGGCGCGTAAATCCAGCAAAGCGCGCCCCTCGTCATAAGCCCGCCGCGCCGCCGCCGAAATATTAGCTTCCGCAGCCCTCCGCCCGCTCTTCCTCGAGGCCGCCGCCAAATCTTCCCAGCCAAATTTCAGCTCACGCAAAGTGATAATCTCCAAAATTCCCACCCTCTCTTTGCTGAATTATTGCCGCCCCCTATTTAGCCGGCTGTGTTAAAAGAGATGTTTTTTACAAAAATGTCTTGAAAGAGCCGATGAGAAGCCAGCTCGAGGTGTTTTACCGATTGTGAAACCGCCGAAGCTTCCTCTGCAAGCGAGTTATTTGAAAGAATCTTAACTGCGCCTAATCCGGAGCTGTTACCAATGGAGGAGATAATCTCTCTTTTAACCTTAGGGAGCAGCCCTATTTCGGAGGCGTTGGCGATATTTAAATAATTACCAAATGCCCCTGCAAGAAATATTTGTTCTATCTCATCAATATTTTTTTCCGATTCTTCAAGCATAATCTCTATTCCTGTAAGTATCGCTGCTTTTGCCAGCTGAATTTCTCTGATATCTTTTTGTGTTATATAGACCGCTGTGGAACTGTTTTCCGTCAGAGAAAAACTTGCTGGTTTAAAAAGGTTCAGCAGACGTGCTAATTTGCTGTTCTTAATATCTTCTGTTTTCGCGAATCTGCCGCTGTCGGTGACGACGCCGCTTTTAAGCAAGACCGCAACGGCATCGACAAGACCGGAGCCGCAGATGCCGAGAGGTTCTTTGGCGGCGATGGTTGTAATCTTTATATTATTATCATAAATACCCACAGAATCAATAGCGCCCGCGGAAGCTCTCATGCCGCAGGTGATTTTCGCCCCTTCAAGTGCAGGGCCGGCGGCGGCTGAGCAACAAAGCATAAAATTTTTATTGCCAAGCACCATCTCATTATTCGTGCCGATATCGATCAACAGCGAAAGTTTTTCTGTGTGTGCCATTCGGCTGAGAACAATGCCGGCGGTGATGTCTCCGCCGACAAAGCCGGAGATGTTCGGCACAATTTCTATGGGGGTTTTTTTGTTTAAATCAAGCCCGAGATCTCCTGCCTCATACGGCGGAAAGCGGAGATACTCGGGGATAAAGGGGGATCTGCCAATGGAGGAAGGGGAGACTCCGGCAAAAAGATGTGACATGGTTGTGTTTCCCGCAGCCAGTATTTTTGAGAGGTCGTCTTTAGCAACACCTTTTTCATAAAACTGCTGAAGCATCTCATTTAATTTTTTTATTAGGATATTGTGTAATACGGAGATTCCATCTTTATTGGCATCGGCGTAGCTTATTCTTGAAATAACGTCGGCACCAAAACAAGTTTGCGGGTTTATTGCAGAGGCCGTGCCTAAGATTTCTCCATTTTTGATATTAACCAGATACATTACAATTGTAGTTGTGCCAATATCTAGGGCGATCCCGTAGGTTGGCGTTTCTGAGCTGGAGGGTAAAATAGCGGATTTTTGTTCTGTTCCGTATGTGAGAATTTGCGCCGCACCATCTCTTTGGGAGTTGTGAAAGACGACCATGCCATTTACAGCCTCTGTTTGGCAGGCAAGGCTGTATACCTGTGAGTTCGCTTTTTCTGTTAGAATTTTACCTCGTGAAGAGGCAAGTTCCGTGGCGTTTTTTATAATAACTTGGCATTTCCCGCATTTCCCGTTGCCGCCGCAGGGTTCGTCCAAATATATGCCGGCTCTTCTTGCCGCAGTGCTGATAGTATCGCCTGGTTCGATGTCCACCTTGATGTTGTCAAAGAAGAAAAAGCCTTTATTCTCTGTCATTTTTTTCTCTCCGTTAGTCTGTTTGAAGCGCAGAATATTAGTTGCGTCCAAAGGTGAATGACACTCCCTACTCCATCGGTAACTATTTCGTCGTGCCGTTCATAATTTATTTCAGCGGCAGCGGCTCCGGCTGTTGCTGCTCGTCTTTCCATCCACGGAGTCATAATCTCTACGGTATATTTAGCGGCATCATCAATATTTTCATAGTCCATAATTCCCGAAGGCAGATGCGCTCTTATCAGTCCGTTTCCCAGCGGAGTCAGCAAAACGGTGTGCCTGAGATAAAAGGAGCCGATGGCGGCTCCCACAGCACCCGTTACCTCGGCATACTCCGGCAGCAATGCTCTGGTTCCTAAGGCTTCACCGACTTCGTTTATAAAAGCCCAGGCAGGAGCCCCGGCACCGACGATGACGCCGTCAAGTTTTGGTGTAATGCGCGGTCCTATGAGGTCTTTGTGTAAAAGTGTGTCTGAAAGAATCTTTTCCGTTTCTCCTCCTGCTTTGAGCGGCCTTCCCGCACGGGTGAAACTTTTGCGCAGCACGTTGAGAGCAATATTGTGCACTACCGTGCGGCAGACATCTTTAGCGAAAGAGTCTGCTTGCTCACACTTTTGCGTAATAATCGCCGCAGCTGTCCGGGAAGCTTTACTGTCCCATTTATTAAGTTTTCCTAGAACGCAAAGTGCGTCTGTTGGGGTAAATCCAGACAAAGAGATCAGCCCTTTGTCTTCCATTTCTTCAATCTTAGTAAGCCAAAGCCGCGAAAAACGCTCTTCACCAATTAATTCATTTGCTGTCAGAGGCGTTTTGTTTACTGAGGCTACAACCTTCGCTTCAAAATCATTGCCGGCGTCGATCTCTCTTCCCTTGTTGATTATTAAAGGTTCATCAACGTTCAAATTTTTCTCGTCAAGCAACTTTTTCATCTCTGAAGTGATTTCGGGAAATTCCGATGCTTCCGTGCAAATGGGTCTAACTCTTTTAGGCCCCACAGAGATCATTCCATATCTGTCTCTCGGCAGGACTCTGCTGTCTCCGCCGAGTCCGAAAGTGTAGATATCGATGGTTTTTATCAATGTTCGGTGCTCACCTATTTTTGCTCCTTCAGGGTTTAACTCTGGATGCCCCTTTTCGTCAAGATAGATGATATCGGTAGTCGTGCCTCCCACATCAACAACCCACGACGGAGAGGCAAGTTTATCCGCTTTCGCCAAGTGTCTGGCCCCGACAGCACTTGCCGCAGGGCCGGAAAGAATTGTCTCAATAGGATGCAGCTTTGCCCATTCTAAGCCCACTAATGTTCCGTCACTTTTGACTATTGAGATAGGCACTTCGATATTCTTTTCTTTGAAAACTAACTCTACCGATTCCAATAGCTCCATTACTACTGGAATAAGGTCTGCGTTAAGCGCGGCTGTGACAGCTCTCAGCATTGCGTCTAGATCGGAGGCCAACTCATGCCCGCATGTGACGTACGTCCGTGGGGAAAACTCATTGATAAGATTTTTTACTTCCAGCTCATGCGATGGATTGCGGACAGAAAAATATCCAGATACCGCGATGGCCTCAACTTGAGAAACAGTCTCAGGCAGCCACTTTTTTACAGACTCTAAATCAAGAGGCACGGTCTCATTTCCCTTAGTGTCATGTGCGCCGTTGACGATTAACACCTTATCCGTGTGAAAACGGTTCTGTTTTATGGCTGTTTCTACTCTTTCTTTGTCGTAACCCATAAGAATCAAAGCTGTTGTACGTGTACGGTTTTCAACGATGGCGTTTGTGGCGAAGGTTGTGGCGAGGCTAACTGATTTTATCGTATCGGAGGAGATATTCGCCAATATCAAATCCAGCCCACGACGTATTGTAGCCGGCATATCCTCTCTCAATGTGGGAGTTTTCGCACAAGCTATTACAGACAGATCCTTTTCAGAAACGAGGGCGAGGTCGGTAAAAGTCCCGCCGGCGTCGATACCCAAAACACCAAAATTATCCGATAATTTCAACATAATTTACACGTCTCCTAAGAAAATAACTATTTTTTGTTTTTGTAGTAAAGAAGCTCTCCATGAATAGATTCGTCCAGACCGCGGTTCTCTTCGTTCAGTGTCAGCCGTAGCGGAACAAAAATAGAGATAAACTTTAAAATAATAATGGTTGCCAAGACAGAGTACGCCAGTACAGACAACACACCCAGCGCCTGTACTGTAAGCTGAGCCGCATTGCCGTACATTGCTCCTCCTTTTGGAGCCAGGGCGGGATCGGCGAACACTCCTGTTAAAATAACTCCGCAAGCACCACCAACTCCATGGAGCGAAAAAACGTCCAATGTGTCGTCAATATGAAGATTTGACCTGATGCGCACCGCCATGTTACAAACAAAACCACCCAACAACCCTGCCGGAAGGCTGTAAAACGGCTGAACAAAGCCCGCCATCGGGGTGATAATAATTAGTCCCGCGACACCGCCCATCAAAGTATCCAAAAGTGTTACTCTTTTTGAGTCGGCATAGCTGAAAAGCAGCCAAGACAGGGATCCCGCCGCACTTGCCAGCAAAGTGTTGCAAACAGCCAAGGCGGCAGTTCCGTTCGCCGCTAGGGCGCTGCCGCCGTTAAAGGCGAACCAGCCTGCCCAGAGAATACCCGTACCAACTGCTACATACATCATATTACAGGGAGTATAATCCCTCTTTTCTCGTGCGCCTACAATAAGGACGGCAGCTAATGAGGAGATTCCGGCGGAAAGGTGTATCACAAGTCCTCCGGCAAAATCCATTAATCCCATCTCTGCCAAAAATCCGCCTCCCCAAACCCAGTGAGCAATCGGAGCATATACTAAAACCATCCAAAATGCGATAAATAGGCAATATGCTTTGAAACTTGCTCTCTCAGCAATGGCTCCGGAGATAAGTGCCGGGGTGATTATCGCGAAGGCAAGCTGAAATACAAAGAAAAGTACTAGGGGAATGTTGGGCGTGATGCTGTTGTGGGCAAAAACACCAACACCTTTCATAAAGAGAAAAGATGTATTACCGATAATACCGCTGACATCACCGCCGTAGGCGATACTAAACCCACATATCGCCCAGAGCAGGCTGACAATACCGATAGAAATAAAACTTTGCTCCATGATGCCGATGACGTTTTTCCTTCTCACAAGACCGCCGTAAAATATCGCCAGTCCCGGCGTCATAAAAAAAACAAAGATTGTGCAGAAAATAATGTAAGCAATGTCTGAGTTGTTCATGATATTCATTCCCTCTTCTGACCTCTGCCCCGCCATTGATGTCGGCAACGGAGTGGGTGAAGTAATATATTTCATATATTTTATATTATGACATGAAATATTTCAAGAAGAAAGAGCGCGGTTGAGACGGGGGAAGAAAGATTAAGCGCGGAGGTCGGTAAAAAGGTCTTCTCATATGATTGAGTTAAGAGCAGAAAAGCCCCTCGCTTTTTCTGCAGACAAACAGTCGGATACAAAACATGGGCTGAAAAGACATGTTTCAAGTGTTCTTTCCAGCCCATGATAACTAAGAGAGAGATAACCTACTTGTTGTAAACGCCGTTGTTAAGGTAGTTCAGCAGATCCTCTTTGCTCATATTATCGATTCCGAGATATTCAAGTGTGTAGCCCTCATTGAAGAAGCTCTTCTTGTGCATAGCTCCGGCAAGGACGATCATCGAGTCGATAATCGGTGTGGCAACGCCGTAAGCCTTTCCCAGTTCGTGGTAGATTTTGCAGCCTACTGGCACGTCTTCGGTGATATAACGGTGGTGGATGCTGTTCGGGCCGGTGTTGCTCTCTGTTGTTGGCTCATCAAGCGGCAGCCACATGTTGTCCTTACCGTTTTTATCAAGTCCCATATACTCCTGAGCGAGGATGCTGCGGCGGTTGAAGAATGACTCATAAGAGTAGCGGGGCACGCCTACGCCGATGGCATCCGCAATGGCGATTTCCTCATTATAGAACTGGTACTGGACTTCGCATACTGAGGGGCAAAGTGCGTGTGCGTACATAGAGTAGCCGCTCTTGTCAAAATCACCGAAAATCTTTCCCCAGTTCTCCATTGTGGAGACGCCGAGCAGAGCAGCAGGAACATGAATGACAGGATTAATATTGGAAAAGCCAATGTCAAGGACGGTATTTCCCTTTGCAGGGCCGTCGCCGTTGGTTACTGCGTCAATGCAGGGAAGAGACTTGGACGCTTCAAAGAAATCATCGATATCCGTCATCGGCAGTGTCGCGCCGCGAAGTGTGATAGCGCGGTACTTTACGCCGACATGGGGAAGCATCATGCCGCCCACCGACTCTATTCTTGTTCCGTAAGGTGCGCTGGACCATGCTCCGACAATTACTTTCTTTGTGCAGCCGGCTTCTCTCATCATTTTGCGAAGGAGCAGCGACGCGTAGTTATCTGTGAAGATGCTGATAACCTGACCGTCTTCAAGAAGCGGGATAAGCTGACGGAAGAAATGCTCGTGCGCGAAAGCGGGAGCAGCGACGACGATGTGTCCTGCACCCTTGACGGCTGCTGCCATGTCTGTCGTGATAACATCAAATTTCGCATTTCCTGAACGTTTGAAGCCGTAAAGATTTCTCTGAATACCGTCAAGGTCGATGCCTGTTTTATCAAGGTTGGCGAGTGTCTTTTCGGCGAAGGGCATCATATCAAAAAGGCGCACTTCTCTTCCTGCCAGTTTCATATCCGCAGCGCATGTTTTACCTACAGCACCGCCGCCGAGAACCGCTATCGGCATCTCTTTAAGATAATCCATTTTTGCCATTTCCGTAACCTCCAAGTAATATTATTTATTAGTAACTTTGCCTGCATCGGTCCTTACGATGCACGTAATCACAACATATGCTCTCTGTTACGCTACTGCGAGAAGCTTCTTTGCGACGACAACTGCGTCGTTCGCATCTGATGAATAGTTGGCGCCGATCTTATCGGCGTACATCGGTGAAAGCGGCGCGCCTCCAACCATCACCTTCATATCATCAAGCAAGCCTTCTTCTTTGAGTGCGTCAATAACATCCTTCATCGTAGCCATGGTTGTTGTCAGCATTGCGGACAGCCCGATGATATCGGGACGAATCTCCTTAACCTTTTCAATAATTTTTGCGGCAGGCACATCTACGCCGATATTTATGACTTCAAATCCAGCTCCTTCAAGCATCATTCCAACAAGCTTAATGCCGATATCATGGAGGTCTCCCTCAACTGTCACAGTAAGAATCTTTGCTGAGGCTTCCACTCCGGAGGCAAGCAGCAGCGGTTTGATAATTTCCACTCCGGCCTGCATCGCTTTCGCGGCGACAAGAACTTCGGGAACAAACATCTCTCCCTCTTTGAAAAGGTCTCCGACCTCGTCCATGCCGGCAAGCAGACCTTCGTTAAGAATTTCCTTCGCGATAATGCCCTCTTCGACAGCTTTCTGCACTGATGATTTAACTAGGCTGACATCTCCGTCAACAAGTGCCTCTGCGATTATTTCAAGAGTTTTTGAGCTCATATCTGCATTCTCCTTTGTAAGTTAATCTCAAAATCCAAGTAAGCGATGTTTTATAAAAATTACTTGTTAAGAAGCGTTTTCCACTTTTTCTCGTGTTCGTCAAGAATGGGGAAGATTGCCGGGTCGATATCGGGGTTTACCGGAGCGTTAATAAGTTCCAATGTTTTTTCCTTAATCTTGTTTGTGAACGAGTCCGCCGCCACTTCCGCTGTCAGGCTTCTGTCGAAGATTTGTGAGTACCAGACCTGTTTAAAGTTACACAGGGTAGAATCTTCCTCAAGGTAGTGCCCTCTGGGACCAACCTTCTTTATTGTCTCAAAGAGGAAAGAATCATCGGAGCAGTCAATGCCGCCCTGATAGACGCGCAGCATATCAACAACTTCATTTGTGTAAACATAAAGCTCAGGTGAAATTGCCGAGGCGTGGTTCATGACTCCAAAGTCATGCACGATATCTGCGCCGGTTAAAGCCGTCGAGAGAATAGCCATCGTCACCTCAGAGGCGGTCTGCATATCAAGATGCTGCGAATCTGTGCAGCCTGCGGTGCCGAAGAAAGGCACGTTATAAAAATCTGCCATCTCTGCAGAAGCGGCAATACCAAAATGGAATTCCGGCGCGCCATATGAGCCTGTGGTTGTCTTCATATCAAGAATAGTAGGCATGCTTCCGGCAATAAATGCTGCTCCTGGATAATAAAGCTGCTGTATTACCAACCCGGAGAGAATTTCGGCAAAGTTTTGGGCAAGAGCTGCCGCGAGGAATATCGGTGACGTGCCGCCGCGCATTGAATAAGGCATGTAAACGCAGGGAACTCCTGCCTCAGAGCAGATAATAAGCTTTTTTAGACTGTCTCCGCTGTGGTTGAAAGGCGGAACCGGCTCGCAATAGCCAAAAATAAAGGGTTTTTCTCTCAAAGCGTCACTGCCGCCCTTAATGTCTCTTGCAAGGTCAACGATATCTCTGTATGTTGGGGCGTAGTCGGGGCTGAAATACATCGGTTTTGTCGTATACTTCAGAGTGTTGGAAAAATTCATTCTGCCTGCGATTGTAGGGTCGCAGTCAGCTATCAGTCCGTTGCTTGCGAGATAGTTGACGTTGGGAAGGGCATCGGCAACCTTTGCCACGTGTGACGAGGTTTCCATCGTATGAGTGGTTATCTTGCTGGTGACAGGGTCAACATACGAAAGGCTGCTAGTGGAGCCGCCAAAATATTTATTAACCTTATTGACGTCCATCGCCAACTCACCGTTGACAGTATAAAGCTTAAACCCTGACGGCACTGTCTCAAGAGCCTTATCCACCATGCAGCTCGGAATTGATACATAGCCGTTGTGAATCTCTTTCGCTCCTGCGTCAAGAAGGCGGGATCTTACATCGGGGTCGCCGATAATCATTCCGACCTCTTCCATTATTCTCCTGGCATAGGAGTCTATCTTCTCACATCTCTCTTTGCCGAGAATCTGCAATTTATAGCTTGGTGACACATAATGCTCTGTTGCTTTTTTCTTTTTTACCCTCGCCATCGGACATGTCCTCCTTAAAATAAAAACTGTTACTCATGACTGTTAATTGATCAAATTCAAGCCGTCGAAAAGTTCTCCCGCTTTTTCAAGTTTCTCTAAATTCATCACTTTCTCATAGAAAGCCTCTGTCTTTTCTTTGCCGAGGACAGGCGTGACAAAACGCGTGTATTTTTCTTTAATAGCTGCGTCATCGAAGGGTTTGTAGTTATAGTCTCCTTCCGGCTGCATGGCGTTGCTCTTATAGACGGTGCCGTCCTGCATGGTAATTTCCAGGCGTGTTTTTGTTGTGGTGGGGAAGATAGCCTGGAGCTCCGGGTCGTGCTCCACTTTCATCTTTGACATAAGGGAAAGAACTTTCTCATTCTTATATTCATTAAGAGCCTGACGGGGGCCAACCTGTCCGAAAACCAAATAACAGGCGATGGGGAAGCCGATATTGTACTGGGCGTTTTCCGTATTCGTAGGTGCTGAATATGGCAAAGTGATGGCTTCTGTGAAAGAACAAATCTTTATCTCGGTTATATCGTCGACTTCGAGATGGTACTTATCCATCAAATCCTTTGCTGCGTAAGCTCCAGCATGTGTCCAGCGGCAGGCGCAGAATGGCTTGAAATAATTCTGCTCAGCGCGGTATTTTTTGCCGAGAGTCTCTATCTCTTCAACAGCTTCTTTAAATGTGAAAAGAGGAGGAATGCCGGTGTGCCCCTTTTCTGCCATCAGTGCGGAAACAGTTCCCGACATACTTCCCCAAGCAATAGCGTCTTTCAGCATATTGGGATAATCAACGCCTCTCATCATTGGAGAATAGGCGCCCCAACCTTCGGCAATACCAAGTCCCTGGAAAAAAGTTTCAATATCATACTTTTTGATATTGCAATGTCCAGCGACAATGCCCAGCCCGCTCCACGAACCTGTTGAGTGATAATCGGGGCGGAGCTTATGGGCAAGCACAGAAGCTCTGATTCCTATTTCGTATGCAACAAGCATGGCGTCGAGGAACTGTTCTCCGGAAAGCTCCATCTCCTCTGCCAGAGCCAATATCGCAGGCATCACAGAGGCGCTGCAATGCCCCTTTGTCGGTCTGTTTCCGTCATCGCAGTCAAGAGCATTAGCTGATGCGCCGTTTGCAAAAGATGCACCAACCATCGCCATTCTTCTGTTCTGACTAAGTACGGTGCACTTCCCGTCCGCGTACTGAGTATTTACAACATCTCTTGTAATGTGGCTGACAGGAGCTTCCGTGCCGGCGATGATGGCACCGAAGGTGTCAAGAACTATACGTTTGAGCATCGATTTAATTTCCTGAGGGGCCTTCTGATAGCTTTCGTTTAATACATAATCATGTAGTTTTTTACAGCTGTCGTTAAGATATTCTTTCATCATACGCACCTCTCTATTTTTGATGTTATTTATTTCGTAAATTCTACAATATGAAATGAAATATTTCAAGTCTTAAATTTATTTTTTGTATTAGATTCATTGCTTTTTGTGTGGTTGGGAAGGATTCGAAAATATCCTGTCAAGATATTTTCTCCAGCAGTCTTTTTGCATTGATATTTCCGAGTGCTACGGACTTAGCAAGTGCGGGCCTAGCGTCTGATTCGGCACCCAAGCCGATAAAAGCAACTCCCAGGTTAAACCAATAGTTTGAGTCGTATTTCAGTTCGCTGCCGATGTCTTCAAAAAGCTTGATTGCTTGGACATAGTTTTTATCGCTAATACAAATCAGAGCTTTTTTCATCTTTGTGTAGGCCATCTTAGTCTTTATCTTTCCCCACAAAAATACAAACAGCATTACGACACCAATTGATAAAAGCAAATCTGCTATGTTTGAGAAATCCATAGTTAGTCACTCCTTTTTAAAATCCCCCTCCTGTCTTGCAGGACGGGGATTTTGAATATCAAACAGGCAGCTATGGAGCGTCCTTAAATTTCAGCTTTAAAAGCGCTGATAATTTCGGCTTCTCCTTCTCGAAGCGCGGTGGCGGGAATACCTGCGTACCACCCATTGGTAATTTTAGTAAGGGCGATGCAGACAACGAATACTCCTAAAAGTAATATTGCCGGCTGCAAAATGATGCCGTTGGCCACTAGACTTGGCACGATAGAGACGATGGCAATTTCAAAGAATGAAATAAATACATATGCAAGCCCGTAGTCTTCCAAAGTTTTTGTCTTAAATCCCGGGTCTACAACGCGCAGCAAGGTAACGCCCATGGCGACAACACCGGTGTTCCAGCCATAAACAAAAATGCTGCGTTCAAACCAGAAATTGTGGAAAACTCTTCTGCCAAGTACAAGAGCGATAGCCATGCAGATAAAGACACCAAAGCTGAAAAGCATCACCATTGGTACGGCGTATTTGACAACAACTGAAATCTGGATACTGGCGACACCGAATGCCACAAGGTAGTCTGTTACCCATGAGCCGATACGGTTCATAACATGTTTATCAACGTATTCTCCCAAATTGACAGTATCAAGTACCTTCTGAATGATGACTCCGGCAAGCATAGAGAGACACATCATTGGTATCTCATATTTTCCTGGCATCAATGTTTTTGTAAGGTCGTAGGCAAAATAACCAAGAGAAAATGCCGCCATCGTGAGTGCGAAGTGCCATGTGAAGGGGTCAAGTGCTATGGGGTTAACAGTTTCTTTCCCCATAGAAATCCTCTCTTTTACGGGAACAAAACCGGTAAGCATACTTTCTGGAAGGCTGGCTACGTCCTTAACCAATCTTGTCCAGCCTTTGCGTGTGGCAATATTGATCAGAATCATTCCGCCGATAACGCCGGAGAGCAACCCTACAGTGGCAGAAGTGTAGCCAACAGTAAGGGCCTCTTCCCAACCGTAATTCTGCATGGTTTTGCCGATTGCCGTAGCATACCCGTGTCCGCCGACAAATCCGGCAGGCAGCATAAGCGCGAACCCTTGGTTAAGGTCTGGAAACAACGGTGCGAGAACAAAAAGACCGAACAACAGCGCTGCGCCAAACTGCCAAGCTTCGGCTCCCAAATTGTAAAAAAAGGTATCTCCAATGTCCTTTATCATCTTGCGGAAGGGAATTTTTTGTGCGTTTTCTTCTTTTCCCAAAAAAAGGCCGGCAAAAAGTAGTACTACGAGCAAATATGGGTATGATGACATATAGGGGCTGCCATTTTCTTTGACAGCAAACGGTAGAACATCAAGGAACTGCCACCCCAAGAAAAGAGCCAAAAAACCGGCAATCAAAGACGAAGGCATATAAATATACTGTAAAATCTTGAGCTTAGAGCGAATAAGGTGGGCAATAATTAATAAAACCGACATTAATCCAAAATCCATCAACATTTGATACGGGCCAAACATAGCATTACCTCCGATTAAGTAGAGTTTTATTGAGATCCGGCAAAAACGTGGATTGAGCTTAAAATTGAATAAAATATATTAATAAATATTGTGCTTTTGCCGGATTAACAATCACTTATATGCGAGAGCAGCAAAGGAGGAAAAAATTATTCTCCATAAACCTTGCCTGCTTCTTCAAGTATTTCCGGAAATTCTGTATGGAGTTGGCTTTCAATGTTTTTATCTATTGGGGTGGGCGTGTGTGTGCTTAGATATCTATGAATCATTTCAGCTGCACGCTTTTCGGAACTTTTTTGTCCATCGGCTTCCCATACCATGCGTGGTTTTCTGTCAGCATTTTCAGGGAAGAAGAACTCGTTTCTCATATACTTTGATGTGTGCTCATCACTAATATAGTTTCCTGCAGGTCCGATGCGTTTAATGCAGTCTAAAGCCAGATGTTCCTCGTCAACGGTAATGCCGTCAAGGACGCGGTAGGCCATGCCGATAATATCGTTTGCGAGGATATATGATTGCAGCGAAATAGTAAGCCCGCTTTCGAGCATTCCCGCTGCTTCGTGAATATAGTTGGCTCCTGCCATAGCGGACATCAAGATGTTCATTGATGACTCATACATCGCTTGCGAATCTTGTATCTTAGATTCACTGGCTCCTGCGGTGTTATATATTGGTAAACTATAGTATCTGGCTATTTGCGCAGCCGCTGCGTTCATCATCCCCATCTCTATTGAACCGAAGCAAAAGGCCCCGGAACGTAAGTCTGTCGTTGTGGGAACGACAGAGTAAAGAGTGGGGTGTCCGGGGTTTAACAACTGTGTGGTAATGATGCCGGACAAAGCTTCAACATTCATCTGAACTAATGTGCCTGCAAGCGTGACAGGGGACGTTGTGCCTGCCATTGGCGCGGTGGAAGTCGCTAGAGGAATGCCAAGCAGGCAGGCTGTCTCCATAAGTTCGGTATATCCTTCATCAAATAAAAGCGGACTCATGACGCTGGTAATCATGGAAATGAAGGGGCGTTTTTTAAAGGCGTCTTCTGACCCGGCAATAATCTTTGCCATGCGGGCTACCCTTTTTAGCCCTTCTAGTGTATATATGCCTCCCATAATATGTTTTGATGTATTCTTTATTGCCGCATAAAATCTGTTAATATCAACGATGGGTTTTTTTAATTCGGTAGGAAAGCAGGAGATTACAAAAAAGTCAATATTGCCGCATGCATCAACAACTCTTGCTGCAGCGCCGACATCTCTTATCGTTGTCGGACGCCGAAATCCCGTATCTAAATCCAGAATATTGAGAGCTGTGCCGCCTGTGCCGACATGCGTCCTTGTTCCGGACAAAATAATATCGTTCTTTTCTTCCCGTCCGCATAACGTGATCTCTTTAGGGGCGGAAGAAATACATTTTAGAACGGTATTGTGATCTATCTTCGCAACCATTTTATCCCGGTCTATATCGGCCCCAGCTTTTCCCCAAAGCTCAAGAACCGGTTTGTAGGCTATTTTTACTCCTACTTGTTCAAACACGTCCATGCTGGTTTTGTGAATACATACAATATCTTTTTCAGACAACGGAGAGTAGATTCCGCCACAGTGGATCGATTTGGTATCGGATCTTTTTTGTCTTGCCATGTTATTTTCCCCCTGCTTAATATTCTGTCATTTGGTATCTTCTAAATAAATTTTTAAGAAGTATTCAGACACAACAACAACTGTAGGAATTTTGGGCAAATCCATGTTCTGGGCAAATCTATACATGTTTTCAAAAAGAGGGTAGTTTGTTTTGTTTCATATATATTATAACATGAAATGAAATATTTCAAGTCTTAATTATATATTTTTGAAATAAACTACGCTTGACCTTAACATATTTTTACGCTGTGTTTCTGCAAAGTTTATCGCCAAGCTATGTTTATTTGTACTCAATCGTTGCGCAAAGCAAAAAGAGGAAATATTTGGAGAGAAGTATAATGTAAATAAAGAAGAGGGGTGAGCCATATTAAAGACCGGCACACTCCCTCTTAAAAATAACAGTTAAATTTCTCTGTTAGTTTGTATCTATTTCTTAGAATTAAATGCGGCGATTACCTCGGCCTCTCCTTCACGCAGTGCGCATGGAGGAATATCCGCTCTCCAACCGTTGGTTACTTTGGTGAGAACGATGCAGGCAATACATGTTCCAACCAATAGCAGCGCGGGCTGCAAAATAATGCCGTTGGCAACAAGGCTTGGCAGAATGGAGACAATTGCTATCTCGAAGAAGGAGATAAACACATAGGCGAACCCGTAATCTTCCAAGGTCTTTGTTTTAAATTCTGGGTCTACAACACGCAGCAAGGTAACTCCGATGGCGACAACACCGGTGTTCCAGCCATAGACGAAGATACTGCGTTCAAACCAGAAATTGTGAAATACCCTTCTGCCCAACAGCAAAGCAAACGTGACGCAGAGGAAGATGCCAAAGCTAAAGAGCAGAAGCATTGGTACGGCGTATTTTATTACGACTGATACTTGTATACTTGCGACGCCGAAAGCGACAAGATAGTCTGTTACCCACGACCCAATTCTGTTCATGACATGCTTGTCAACATATTCTCCGAGGCGGGCTACATCAAGAATCTTTTGAATCAGCACGCCAGCCAGCATTGAAAGGCACATCATGGGAATTTCGTACTTTCCGGGCATTAAGGTCTTTGTAAGGTCATAGGCAAAATAACCTATTGCAAAGGCTGCCATTGTGAGGGCAAAGTGCCAAGTGAATGGATCCAGCGCAATTGGGTTGACTGTCTCTTTTCCCATGGAAACACGCTCATTTTCCGGTACAAATCCTGTCAGCATACTTTGCGGAAGGCTTGCCACATCTTTTACCAGCCTTGTCCAGCCTTTACGTGTGGCGATATTGATTAGAATCATTCCGCCGATAACGCCGGAAAGCAATCCTACAGTGGCAGAAGTGTACCCTACAGTGAGGGCCTCTTCCCAACCGTAATTCTGCATGGTTTTTCCGATTGCCGTAGCATATCCGTGTCCGCCGACAAATCCTGCCGGCAGCATAAGCGCGAACCCTTGGTTAAGGTCTGGGAACAACGGTGCAAGAACAAAAAGCCCGAACAACAGAGCTGCGCCAAATTGCCAGACCTCAGAACCGAGATTGTAAAAGAAGGTGTCCCCAATGTCTTTTACCATCTTCTTAAAAGGTACTTTAACGGCGTTTTCGTCTTTCCCTAAAAAGAGTCCGGCAAATAGAAGAACGACAAGAAGATAGGGGTAGGAGGAAATATAGGGGGTACCGTTTTCTTTAACTGCGAAGGGCAAAATATCTAGAAACTGCCAGCCGCAAAACAGTGCGATAAATCCTGCTATTAGCGAGGAAGGCATGTAAATATATTGTAAAATTTTTAGCTTTGAACGCAGAAGATGGGCAAAAATCAATAACATTGACATTATACCGAAATCCATCAACATTTGATATGGTCCGAACATAACATTACCTCCGATATAAATTAAATTTGAAGTTATATTCAGCAATTTTATTCTGCAATTTTACTTGCTAAATTAAGTAGCTGAATGTAAAAATAAATCTCTAAGCAAAAAATTTACGATCTCTGTCCAATACAAAATACAACAAGCAGACATATCTTAAAACATCTTTTTTCGCGCTTAGCAATATAATATACATTCAGAAACCATTTGCAGAGCAGGCAACACCATCCTCAGCGAGCGGCAGGAGGTGTTGAAAAGAGCTGCACGCTCGTTAGATATAATAGAGAAACTTTCGTGGATTTGGCTTTGTTTATTCCGAACATAATATATTATGAATAGAAATATTTCAAGTCTTTTTTATAAAATATGACTTAATATTTTTCAATATATGTTTATGAAAAAGACGTTGTTTTAATGGGTTTTATTAAGGGGTTTTAGTTTTTAGCTTTGCTGATGGCGAAGAGAGCTTGATACAATTAAAATTTGTTATGTAAAAAATATCGGTGTAAATGGAAAATTTTATAGATTACTTGGCGTAGCTTGTGCCGAATCGCCCGGAACTTATGCTGGGAGATGAAGTTTTTTCGCAAAAATACATGCAATATTTTATGCTTTGTCTTTGACTCATGGTGTACTTTCAAGATTTTCGGTGACTGTGTTGATTTTTTCGCAGTTATATGCGTGAAGGTATCTTTCGCAAATGTGCGATGAAAAAGTATGAGTTTTTGTTCGGGGTATGGTGAAAGAGATTTCTACTGCAGCTTGAAGCCAATAATGAGATACCGCAAGGAAGTGGCGAAGAATTAAAAATCAGACTGACTGCGGCAAATCTTCTGTTAGGCGTAGCGCAAACGACAAAGGAGAGGAATAAATCCAATAGCACCTTCCTTCTTCAAATAGATGGCAAAAAATAATCGATAGCGGTACGGTGTTCTTGTCTGCGCCTTTTCTTGCCAAAATATCAAAATCACTTGGTATCAGCCGCATCATGCGCAGCGGAGAAAAAAGTCAGTAACAGAGATATTAAGTCGTCGCATGGAATTCTTTCCGTAAAAAAAGCCCTGCATAAAGCAGAGCTTCTTTTTCATGAGTGATGTCCCGCATTTAGTCTTTGAGCCGTGGGGTGATTTCAACTTCTCCTGTAGAACCGTTAATTTTTACCCAATCTCCTGTTTTGATGTATTGTATAGGGTCTTCTTTTTCGAAATCTACGACTGCTGGGATGTTCATGCTTGCAAGAGCTACTCCTAATCTGGCATCAACTTTTGTTGAAACCCAGCCTGCAGGTCTTACTCCGGCAATATATGCTCCCTTAAAATGGGCGGAAAAGCCGTTGGAGCCTTTAGCACATGGTATGACGATGATTTTATTTTTGATACTGACGCCGTAGTTGATGTTGCCTTTTTCATAGATAACGCCGTCAACATCACCAAGAGCACCGCTGTTGCCGGCAATGCTGTCGGGGCAGACAACCGCTTCTCCTTCTGCGATACCTTTAATCGCCCCACGTCCCTTCAGTGTGAACGTTCCCATGTTAATGAGCCTCCCATCTTCCTTTGACAGCGGCGTCAATGCATTCGCGTATGTCTCCGTAATATACGGGGACATGGGTTTGGTGCTGAATGCCAAAGGCCTGTTTCGCACCGAACATCGCCATTGCTGTAGCATGTTTATGGCTTTCTTCTCTCATGACAATCGGGCAGCTGCCTGTGAGGAGGAAAGCGCCGCTATCCTCTATTATTTGGGTGTATCCATTTACATTGGCCATTTCTTTTGTGGCGTAGTCTGTCCAAACGAGAAGCTCTGTTCCTTGTTTGATGTGCTTACCCAGCAGATATTCGGAGATGTCTTTCAGTTCGTCTAATGCCAGATGAGGACAGCCTATGCTGACATAATCCACAGGCCCTTCCCCTGTGCACCCAATCATTTGTATCGATTTTTCATATTCTTTCTGGGTTATCTCCACTTCATGGAGTATCTTCTTTGTCCCAACAGCCATTTCCAGCGTCTGAGCTTCGGGGGTGACGCCGACAATATGGCATATCTCCGCCGCGCTTGTTACTGATAGTGTTGCTGCGAATTGTCTGAAGGAATTTATGTCGGGGCGTTTAAAATTTCCCACGATGACCGGAACTGTATGTTTTGGTATAAGTCTGCCCACGGTGAAACCGATGACATCCCAGTCAAAGAGGCTATCCGCATTACAGGATATTTTTACGAGGCAGTCGGCATATCTGTTTTCTTTGATGTGCATTCCCCATTTGGGAGTTCTTCCCGTAATTGCCGAGCATACCGCGTTTTCAACGCCGTCAGAATTGCCCATTGCGCCGAAGATGGAGTTGCTGATAACAATATTGCTTGATTCTGTCGAGACAACATGTTCTCCCATCATGGGAATCCAGCCTACATAATATGGTGTGCATGATTCAACAATTTTGACGCCCATATCTTTGGTCGTATTAAGATAGGCGAGGTTTTTATCTTGGTACTCTTTTGACAGGTGTGTTTTCTCGCAGTCTCTGAAGTCGCAGGCAGCGGCGCATGTCTGTGCTTTACAGCAATCTGCTACTTTGCATAAATCAAGTGTCTTATCACTGCACAGGTAAAATTCCGAGAAAATTTTCTGATAATCTTCATTATTATCATAGCAGTCGAGGTAGTGCTGTGCTCCAATGAAAAGCGTCGCTCTGTTGACTTCGCATAGCTCTTCCGCACCCAAAACATTTGCATAGCGCACGATAAAGTTCATTGCGCTCTGCTTTGTTTCGCCCATCTTTCCATCAAGCATATCCTGTTCATAAGCAGTTAACTTGAGCATAAAACAAACCTCTTTTTAATTTATTTTGGTGAAGCGATTATCGTCGGTATTTTATAGATGAACCGCCATAATTAATCTGGCCGTTTGACTTATTATGGCGGCTCTGTCTATTGGGGGTGAGAAACCGGTGATTTATTTTAGATTCTCTTATCCAGCTCTTTAATCAGTTCCTCATCTGTAGGCACAAGGTTGTCAAACACCAGCTCGTTGTTAATGAGCATGGAGGGGAGGTTTTTTACTCCCAGAGCGCCTACTCTTTTAATGCCGCCCAAGCTTTTAATCAGTGTCTCCCTGTAAGTAAGTTTGTCTTGATATTTTTCTTTGACTCTCATGAGTGATTCAAGCATGTACTGGCAGGGAGCGCAGCCTTCGGAGTCGAGGGTGACGACTTCCACAAAAAGTTCCCCTGGTTTTATTTCCACATCTTCAAAGCCTTCCGCCGCCGCGTCGCAGTTGGAAAGAGCCTCATTCAACGACATAAAGCCGCCTGTTTCGGAGGCTTCTTCACCGCAGACAGCATATTTGCCGACAGCTTCCAAATTGTAGAAGGGCGTGTCAAAGGGCAGGTCGCAGCCGGGAGAGAGGATAAAGCCCTTGTTGCCGCCGTCTTCCATGCAGGCTTTGGCGTCGGCGACGCATTCGGTGGGGCTGCCGAACAGCAGTGTGGTGGTAAGGTGGAGGTTTCCCTCGATAGCAACATTGTACTGCGCCGACAGTTCACGGCACATGGCGACGCTTACCTGTTCGTCAAAGGAGATGCCGTCGGGTTGGCATTTCATCATCAGCTCAATGTTCTTGGTGGCGTCTCCGCAGCAGAAGAGGGTGACAAGCCCGCCCATTTTTTTTACCTGCTCTATCGCCGGAGCAACGGTGTCCGCCACATATTTTTTAAAGTGGCGCGGTGATATCTGGCTGGTCATGGGGTCTACCAAAGCTACAACATCTGCCCCTGCTTCGATGTACCACTGTGACATTTTTCTGGAGACCTCCGCGCAGAAGGTCAGCACGTCTTTTGCCATTTGCGGCTCTTCAATCATGTCGGTGAGGAATTTGGCTCCGGCCAGGTGCAGTGCGAGGGTGAAGGGGCCGCAGATAAGCCCGTAAATAGCGACTTTGTCTCCGATCTCTTCTTTTAGTTTTGTAGTGGCCTTAAGGGCGTCTTCAATACGCCCCATGTCTTTTGTAAGTTCCGGCAGCTCGCTGAGCGTTTTTTTATCAAGCACATGATCTGATACTGCGGGGGGATTGTTCTTGGACCATTTGAGTGAACAGCCGAGGGCTTCCGCCTCTATTTGTAGGTCAAAGACGGAGCAGACGCCGTCGGCAAGATATTTTTCCGCCGCAAGTTTTACTCCTGCTGTGATATTATCGGGATTCTTAAGGAATGTTTCCGCGTCCATATCAAGCAGCTTGGCGCAGTGAACGCCCGTGAAGGGCACCCAAGGAATACGTTCGGTGGTCTCACATTTCAGCGCTTT